>Ga0065709_1005896_pt1 | contig 62991 bp, 46 predicted proteins | sample Hoacrofraction14_2_FD_59096 | JGI IMG/M metagenome (GOLD analysis project Ga0065709, IMG submission 59096) | Hoatzin crop microbial communities from Cojedes, Venezuela, sample from fiber fraction 14 v1 | ecosystem: Host-associated > Birds > Digestive system > Esophagus > Crop | place: Venezuela...
GGCTCTTCTGGCATAGTCGTGGAAGTCTGAGAACCTCCTAACCCTTACGCCGCTTGATGTTGAGGTCCATTTCGGTCATGTCGATTTGGCAACGGAATTTTTATATCTGAACAATACAGCAAAATCATGGCAATCATGTTGTCTATGTTTCTGAACCCATAGGCCTGTCGAATGAGCAGTTTTATCTTGTTGTTGGTTGCTTCGATTCTTGCATTATTTACATTCAGGCGAATTGTATTCAGAATGTGATTCTTGTGCCGCATAATCTTTCGTTGAAGTTCAACGAAGGATGGGATTCTACATCGTCGAGCCCATCTGACCCAGGCCATGAGTTCTGCTTCTGCATCCTCCGGATTATCTATCTTGAAAATAAGACGCAAACGTTCCTTTAGAAGGTAAGCCCGGTAAAGTTTATTGTTGCTTTGTTGGATTATGGCTAACTTGATTTCCTGAGCGTTGGTTAGATGCTCAGGTGCTTTACCAAGAGCATAGCGTGAATTTTTAATGGCAGTGGCTTCCTTCTTCTTTTGGGCTGCTTCCTGAGCCTCCAGGTCATCTTTCGCAATACGTCCTCGACCACGCTTTACTTTGCAAGCTGCAGCGGTCTTGGCGGCTTCATGCCAAGCCGCCTTACGGACCTCATCCATGGCATCCATTGCCCATTCAACAACATGAAAAGGATCGATACAGCGCTCTGCATTTGGCAGGTATTTCTGAACGCATTCGGTAATCCATCGCGCACCATCTCCGGTTACGACTTTAATCGATGCGCGTTGTTCCTCTGTAAGGTTTTCAAAGAACTCGGAAAGTACCGCTTTACCATGATCCTTTCCCGCCCAGACAACGGAGTTTGTTTCATGATTTACAACGACAGTTATGTACTTGTGGCCTTTTCGGTAACTGGTTTCATCGATGCCAATTTTCACGAGTCCATCAAGTCGAAGGCCTACATTCGGTTCAAGGTCCTCATGAACTTTTTTGATGCATCGGCCAACAGTTTCCCAATCGATGCGCATGTATCTTGACACTGCACTGCGATTAAGATATTTTGCCATCCAAGTAACTGTATAACAGAACTCTTTGGTAAATCCGGATTTAGGGAAAGCCCATGGAACATTAGCGGTCCTGACGCCGTGTGTCGGACAGTTAATTCTTGGGACAGATGCGTATATGTAAACAAGGATTCCACCGAAATCCAGACCTCGCCAGCTGCGTTCTTCCATTTGGATGTCGTAACGACGGCAACGTCGGCCGCATTCGGGACATTCCCATTGGCGTCCTTTGCGCGGGTGAACACGAATTCGGATAGCTTTTTCCCGACAAGAAGTTTCCGTTAAAGAGACATTTTCTACAATAAGGTCGTTGACATTTAAGAGGTGCTTGCATAATGTATTAATCGAAGTCATCTGACGCTCCTTTTGGGTTTTTTGGTCGAAATACATTATGCGAGCCAGGATGACTTCTTTCAATGTTTAAACAAATTTCAGTCACATAAAAACTGTCGCTCTAACGCGACAGTTCAATACAGATTTATTGGCTATATGGTTTCACGAATGTGCCAGAAGCCTCCAAAATAAACATAATAGTTTTTCACACATAGTCTTCTGATTTTCTTTTGGTTCCAAGGTTCGACATCTATCAGTTTTATTCTTTCGGGCATATACGACAACCCTTGAATTTGTTCCGATAACTTTCTGTTCAAAGCCAAGGCGGCCGCCGGAGCCATAAGATCACGGGAAATATACAAAACTATATCCCGTATGTCCCTTTGAGCACCGGGAAGAACAATCACTTCATATCTATTACTCTCAGTCATTCAAAATCTCTTGTTCCAGTTTTGCGAAAAACTCATCCGCCGGCATTCCCTCTCCGGCCTCTGCCTGTTCCAATCCCCGTCTCATTCTTTCGTCAAACTCCTCTTTGGTCATTTCATCCAAAGACACCGGTCGACGAACCGGGATAGAAGGCCTGAACGGCAATCCGTTCCACAGTATTATCTGTCTGTAAAACATATTGATTCCCGCGGAAGCGGAAATTCCCAGACGGGACATTATAGCCTCAGCTTCTTCTTTTATATCAGGTTCAACCCTTGCTACCACATTTGCACTTTTTACAGCCATTTTTTCACCGCCTTTCTGTTACTCAAATGATAACGTTTTGTATATCGTATTGCAATACAATTTATCGCATTGTTACACAATCACAACTGACAGCACAACAATCAAAAAACCGCAAGCATCAAAGCCTGCGGGTTTTTCTTATTTGATAATTTTTCACCTGTTTTGTCACCTGTAATGGGTGACTTTGTAGGTGATTTCATGCTGTTTCCACCTGTTTTGTCACCTGTAATAGGTGACTTTGAAGGTGATTTCATGCTGTTTCCACCTGTTTTGTCACCTGTCATAGGTGACTTTAAAGGTGATTTCAGGCCGTTTCCACCTGTTTTGTCACCTGTAATAGGTGACTTTAAAGGTGATTTCAGGCCGTTTCCACCTGTTTTGTCACCTGTCATAGGTGACTTTAAAGGTGATTTATCAAAGAGCCTTGAGAATTGCGGCGAGGAAGTCGTCAAAATCGTCGATGGCGGGGATGTCAGGATTATCCTTAATGATTTGTTCGGTGCTTCTGAACAGGAACCCGGCTTTGGATGCTTTGATCATACCCAAATCGTTGTAGGAATCGCCGGCGGCGATGGTGTCGTAGCCGATGGATTGAAGGGCTTTGACCGTTGTGAGTTTGGAGTTTGTAACGCGCATTTTAAAGCCGGTGATTTCGCCGTCCGTGGCAACTTCCAAAGAGTTGCAGAAAAGCGTGGGATAGCCCAGTTTTTGCATCAGGGGCATTGCAAATTCTTCGAATGTGTCGCTTAAAATAATGACCTGCGTATGCGCGCGAAGCTGATCGAGGAATGTTTTCGCGCCGGGGAGAGGATCTATTCTTGAGATAACGTCCTGAATCTGAGGCAGACCCAGACCGTGCTCTTTGAGGACGCCTAAGCGCCAGCGCATGAGTTTGTCGTAGTCGGGTTCGTCGCGCGTGGTGCGGGACAGCTCGGGGATGCCGGACTCCTGCGAGAACGCAATCCAGATCTCCGGGACCAAAACGCCTTCCATATCAAGACATACTATGTTCATATAAAACCTCCGTTAAATTCTGGCGTAAATGAATGCGGACGAGTCGTACCCCAGGCCGTACATGCCGAAGACGAGGACCGCGAGCGCGAGGAGCGCGAAGAGGAAAATCCTAACCGGGATGTTCGTCCGTTCAAGTAAGGATACCACAGACTTCGGCTCAAGGTTTTGGTCGCGCCTGAATTTGTAAATGTCGACCGCGCACAAAAGCAGGACAGACACCAAAAGCACAATCAGGTTCGGCACGGAAAGGATACGTTCCGCGCTGCCGACGCCCGAAAACAGAGCCTTGATCATCGCGAGCGCATCCGGAACGTTTGCCGCGCGGAAGAAAACAAATCCCGCGAGCACCAAAACGAAGGTGCGCACACCCTGAAATATTTGGTAAGGAACGGACGCAATGTTAAACGGCTTGCGCATTTTGGCAAGCAGGGGCTCGGCGAGCATGCCCGAGACAATATAGAAGCAATGCAACAGACCGGAGCCGATTATGTATTTCCACACACCGCCGTGCCAATAACCGACGGCAAACCAGAGAATTACCATCGCTATGTAAACCGGGACTTTCTTGCCGCGTTTCTTGCCGAATTTTTTGCGGCCCCAATCGCCCAATGCCACGAAAGGCGCGGACTTTAAAAGCGGGTAGTAAAGATAGTCGCGAAGGTATGTACCCAAAGTGATGTGCCAGCGCTGCCAGTACTCGCGGATTGTGCGGGACATGTAAGGGCTGTTAAAGTTCTCGGGCAAACTGATGCCAAACAAAAGCGACGTGCCCAACGCAACTTCCATGCAGCCTGAAAAGTCAGCGTAAAGCTGGACGGCAAACGCCATGACACCCAAAACAACATAGACATTACGGTACATTTCGTGGTCCGAATAAACTGCGTTTACAACGAGGCCGGCGCGCTCGGCGATAACGAGTTTTAAGAAGAAGCCCCAGCAGATTCTGAAGGCCCCGCGCCTGAAGTCGGAAAGGTTAAACGATTTAGGTTTCAAAAATTCCGCGGAAAGGTCGCGGTAGCGGTTGATGGGGCCCGATGTGAGAGCCGGAAAATATGTTGTGAAGAGCAGATATTTGAAAAAGTTTTTCTCGAAAGGGGCGACCTGCCAGAGGCAGTCGAGGACGTAGCCTACGCACTGCAAAGTATAAAAGGACATGCCCAACGGGACTGCGAGTGCAAGCAAGGAGTCCGATGAGAAATTGAACATCGTATTTAAGGATTCTGCGATTGAGTCCAAAACGCCGTAGTACTTGACCGCGCAAAGCAATGCTATGTTGAAGACTATGGCAAGTGTTGCGGCGAATGTTTTCGATTTGGGGGATTTGCCCGAGGACGCAAACTTTCCTCCGAGGAAAGTCGTGATTGAAGTTACGAGCAAAAAGGCCAAAGTCCATACCCCGGACAGTGCGGCAAACGCAAGGCTTGCCACAAGCAGCACAGCGTTCTTGACGCGCGAAGGCGCGAGCGAATAAACGAGCAAAACGATTGCTATAAAGAACAGGTAATTTGCGGAAACCAGAGACATCAGGGAATCTCCCTGTCGGCGATTTCGACTATGCCGATGTCCGGGCTCACCATGAAGGCCACGCGGCGGCCTTCAAGGCACACCGCGGGCTCAATTTCTTTAAACACCATGAAACCCGACTTTTCGAGAGCCGCCACCTCTTCTTCCAAATTTCCGCTGAGAAAACACAGATGGTACGGAGCGTTTTTGAATTTTTTCAAAAGCGGCGCAAGCGGGCTTTCCGCAGAAGCCGGGCAAATCAGTTCAACCGTGTAGCCGCCGTTTGAGATAAACTCGATGTCAACGTCGCGCAGCGGGTCGTATTCTTTTGCCCTTGAAACGGCAAACCCCAGGTGCCCGAAAGCCTCCCGGGATTGTTCAAGATTTTTAACCAGATACCCGATGTGATGTACTTCCAAAGTTCACCCCAGAAGTTCCTGTATTTTATCGACCATCTCGCCAACGTTTTTAAGGCCCTGGGTCTGCCCCATCGAAAACTTAATCCCGAACGCACGCTCCACCGCAACCAGCAGATTTATGTGCTCGAGCGAGTCCCAGTCCTCGATATCGTCGGCGGTTGTGTTGTCGTCGACCTTAATATCAGGATCGTCAAATACATCCTGAAAAACTTCGTTCAGTTTTACGTAAATGTCATCTCTTGTCATGTATTCTCTCCCGAATTTACTTCAATAACAAAATTCTGTTTTTTGTAAGACTCAACGGACATCTCCCAAACGGTGTTGCCCGCCTCATCCTCTGAAATTTTATCAAACCCGCGGTCCGAATAAAAATCCTTCACCATTTTATTCTTTGCGGTCGGATAATAAAACCCTTTTATCCGCTCAATCCCGCGCCCGGCACAAAGTCGCACCAATTCATCTGCCATCGCGCACTCCATGTCGCGCTTGAGCACCCTGCAGGACATAAGCCACAGATCGATTTCGAAAATATGCCCTTCAACTTCATGTCCGAACACCACGGACACGACACCGTTGTCGCCGAACCTGTCGACAAGACGCCCGTACAAAGTAATGTAATCCGGGGACAAAGCGTAGCTTTCAATCTCGGCCTGCGAGCATCTTTTGGTCGTCAGGTTAAACTGATTGCTCTTGTTTGTAAGCTCTGTTATGCGCGCCATGTACACCGGGGAGAAAGGCTTAATCTCGGCCTTCATCTCCAAAGATTTAAGATACTCGGAGTAATCGGTAAAAGATGCCGAAGCGTTTTGCCTTTCAAGATTTGCCTTATACATCTCTCCGCGCTTCAGGTCGTCGGCGGATAAGTGCACAACCTCAAAATATCCGTTCGAATCCAGGGTGTCGATATATGTCTCGGGAGAGCCCAAAGAAGGCACCGCAATCCCGGTTATCTGACTTGCAACCAAATCGCGCTCCATCGGATTGTCATCGATAAAAACAAAACTGTCCGCGCCAAGATTCAGCTCGTCGGCAGTACGGGAAATATTCAGATCCTTGTTGTCCCAGTTCGCCTTGATGACAGTGAAATCGTCAGGCTTCAAAACGCCGTCGGGGCGCGAGAGGCCGGCCAACGCATTCTCCTCATCGTTTTTCGATGCCACGGTCAGAAGGGCCCCTAAATCCCTGTGCATCTTAAGGTAGCGCTGAAACTCTTCGTACAGCTCGCTCTCCGCATCCTCATGCCCGACGCGGATATTTTCGGGCCCGTCGTCACCAACAACGCCGCCCCACAAAGTATTGTCCAGATCGCACGCGATAACCTTCTTATTCTTCCCGTACAGAGCCTTGATTATCCGCGCAAGATTAAACGCAAAATCCGGAATCGCCTCCACCGCCGGCGCGTACTTGTACCGGTACCAGTCCGCGGGATCGGCCCACCGCTTTATGCCGTACACGGAAGAGATATAGTTGATGTCGTTGATGAGAAAATTCTCATGAGTTTGCGCGTACTCCGCAAACTTCATGTTGAGGCGGGAAACAAAATTCGTGCGCCCGCGAAAATCCGTCGCGTCGCTGTTGCCCAGAAGCCGGAAGTACGGCAACTCGAAATTGTTCTGCACCACCGTACACTTATACTTTTCGAAAACACTTTCCCAGCACTTCTTGAATCTCGAAAACTCTTCTTCCAGCAGCGCGGAGACCTCGGCCTCCCCCATCTTCACGTCGGGCCACTTCTTAATGTTTCTCGATGTCGTGTGAATAAAAACCAAATCCGGGGCGAACGCGTCCAATTCTTCGTTGCCGAAAACGGCGTCTTCCCAGAACATGTTGTACTCGGACTGATAAAACTCCGGGCGGATGCCGCAGTTCAGCAGAAACAGTTCGAGGCACAAAACGATGTCGTTTGTGGTCGAGCCTCCCAAAACGGCTATCTTCTTATCGACGAATTCCGCGCCGCTGCCCAGAAGCTGCCTGCGCAAAGCCTTCTTTTTTCGCAATATAAAATCCGAATCGAACGGATATTCAAGTTCCTTCAAATCCCTGCGTCTCCTTGCCTAAAAAATCAACACAACAAGTTTACCCCAGATGCGTCCGAACTGCACACACTTCCATATAAAAAGCCCCGCTTTTGTGCGGGGCCCCGGGTTTTTGTTTTCGAAAATCAGAAATAAACGCAGTCGTTGCTGTATGTCACGGTCCTTGTTTTGTCTTCGCTTTCGTCGTAATCCTCTTCGCTGACAATAAATCCGTTGCTGTCGCGCCCGTACAGGATGTAGTTGCCTGTCTCCCACTTGACGTATCTGCAATTCTTATCGTACGTGTGGCGCCACACGGTGGAGTCGCCGATTGCGCTCTCCGTTACGACAGCGTTCGGGGTTGCCACCGCATCTCTTTCGGTCTCCTCCACAAGCTTGCCGTCGTAGTAACTCTTGGAGTGCACAAGGTAATTATTCAAAGGGGAAGAGCCGTCCAAAAGCGGAATTTCGTCGTAGTTTGAGAGATGCACATAAAACAATTTTCCCGCTGTTTCAATATTGTATGTGTACACGGCCGTGCACACCCCTTCCGAAGAGTACTGCGTTTCCGTCAGAGTGTTTCCGCTGTACGAAAATTCAATGCTGCCGGCGTCGTCGCTCACAATCTTAACCGGTCTGTCCTTGCTGTCGTATTCGACCGTGAAAGTTTTGGCAGCCGGCATGTACTTCGTGTATTCCGAAAGTCTCCCTTTTGCATCGTAGGTGAAATCGAAATCGCGATTTGCCCCGCTTTCGTTTCTGATTTTCAGAATTCTGCCCTCACTGTCATATTCGACATAAGAATATTTGTCTCCGCGCGACCCGTCGCTGTTAAGTTTATAGCTTGTGACGGATTTAATATTTTTGCCGATATACGCTTCGGACCTTGCGCTTACAATTCCTTCAACGTTTCCGGGTACACTGCCGTCTTTATCCACGAGAACAATCTGGATTGCTTCAAGTCTGTAGCTGTAACCGGATGTTCCGGCGGACTCTCCGTTCTTTGCCCAGTTTAGCCATCCGAAGTTCTGCGCATGTACTCTGTAGTAGATATCGTAGTGGTTTGCCATCTCGCCTGTGAGCTTGATTTGGATTGCTTCCAATCTCAGAGATTTACCTGATGTACCGGACATGTTTCCGTCAGATACCCAGTCCTGCCAGCCGATATTCTGTACGTGTGTTCTATAGGAAATACCGCCTGTGTAGTCCCGGTTTGCCAACTGAATCTTAATGCCTTCGAGTCTGTAAGATTTCCCTGATGTTCCGGACATTATTCCTTCGCCTACCAGGCTCTGCCAGCCTACATTCTGAACATGTGTCTGGTATCTCACTCTTGCGACATGGTAGGGAGTTGTTGTTTTGCCCGGTGCGGATTCACCTTTCTTAACCAACTTAACCTGAATGGATTCAAGTCTGTATGCATAGCCCGCGGTACCTGAAACTTCACCGTTTTTTGCCCAGTCGAGCCAACCGAAATGCTGAGCGTGCACACGATAGTAGACATCGTATATATCTGCCGCAGCGCCTGTTAACTTTATCTGGATAGCTTCAAGTCTCTTGGATTCGCCTGATGTACCCGACATTTCTCCGTCGGATTTCCAGCCCTGCCAACCATAGCTTTGTACATGTGTTCTGTAGGTGATGCCGCCGTCGATGCCGGACAGTTGAATGTTGATGCCCTCAAGTCTCTTAGACTCACCTGTTGTACCTGCTGACTCACCGTTTGATTTCCAATCCTGCCAGCCGTAGTCCTGAACGTGCGTGCGGTATGTAACACCCGTTGTCGCCGCCTGCGCCGACTGTGAAAGTCCTGCGCCGGACACAAGTGTAACAACGGCTATTGCCGCTGCCACAACTTTTGAGAAAAATGTGTTTTTCATAAAACTTCCTCCTCTTTGTTTTCGTCAAACATTTTTCGTTTACACACATACGACACACGAAAATCGGTTGAGGTTCATTTTTTCGAAAAAATTTTTTCATTCTGTTGGATTTTGCTCAAAGCCGCACAATATATAAGTGATGAATAAGGCCCCGGGCCACCCGGGCACAGATTAATTTTTAGAAAATCCGACCCGACAGATCAGGGCGGTAGAAAGGCTTAATTATGAGTAACACGTCAAAACAGGTATTCCTTAACAGAGAAGCAACCGAAGCACTGATTCACTTCAGAAATTATTTTTACACCGACTCAGCCAACGAGATTGTCAACCACGCTCTGGCTTTGGAATTGTACGAAGACGGAGGAACAGGCCGCATCACCGACCATATTATCAGTATGGGTTTTGTTCCCGACAAAGACGATTGTTACGAGGAGTTCATCGGTGACGTAATCCGTGACTTTAACAGTTCCGGTTTTGTCTACGACGAGGACGAATTCGGAGGTCTTACCGAATTTTCCTTCGAATTATACGATGGCTTTGAAGCGGACATCAAACTGAAGGAAATTGAGGGCGAATCCCTTTCGGAACTCGTTTCAAAAGCTCTTTGCAAGTTGCAGCATCTTGAAACTTCAGCCAAAAGGTTCTTCGACTTGATGAATACCTATCTCGCAAACTCAACTGACTTCTCACTTAAAACCCGCCTGAAATTCTTCAGGGAATACGACTGGAAATGGCCCGTAAACATCAAACCGTAAAACTGCCGTCACACCCAAACAAAAAGCCGGAGATTTGTCTCCGGCTTTTTTTTGCGTATCAGTCTTCCCCGGAAATAATACCGGGATATTTGGCGAGAAACTCCGTAGGCGTCATAACCGGCACTTTTGCGTCTTTGTATTTGCTGACATCGTCCGTCAGAATCATATCCAATCCGTAAAGTGCGGCACTACGGCCCTGATAAATTTCAAAAAAATCACTGTCGTCGTTGTCCTGCCAAAACTCATCCGAAAGATAGTCTATGATCAGCGTCGTAAACGTATCTAAAACAAATTTGAACATCGAATGCGTCGCTCTGCCGTTGTCTCTGTGGTAGTTATGGTATGTGAGATAACTGTCGATTACGTATAAAAAATAACGCCGATTGCTAATATGCCCGGCCCTGTAATTTACGATTTTTCCGAAGTCGGCCATAATCCCGTCTTCCGGTGGCTGCTTATCGTACAGTTCCGCGGTGACATAGTCGTAGACCAGGCTGAAATCCACGAGAATTTTCTTTGCGGCCAGCATGTCATGCAGGTCTTCGGCTGCAAGTTCTTCTACAAATGCATACTTCTTCTCCAGCCGCTTTATTTCTCTTTTTGTAAAATCGAGGTTGTCAGCCATCGGACCGTCTAAGCTCCCCCACTTGCCTCCGGGGATTTTCTTGATGGCACGCCTCAAACCTTTGCCGTCCTTTGTCTTGGTCTCCACGTATAGGCTCATGTACCATCCGTCACCGTCGTTGCGCGGAGGCGAATAAGTAAATTTGATATAGTCCGGCTCAGGCACCATGATCAATAAATTGTCGTCTTTCATATTTATCCTCCCTTAACTTACTTATATATTGTTCCGTTTTTGTAAAAAACCAACTGCGTTTATAATATTTGCATGAAAGATTTATGGGAATACCTGAAAAATTGCGATAAACCGATTGTTCTGTACGGCACCGGAAACGGGGCCGACAAAATACTTGCGAGGCTTACATCTGACGGCGTTCAAATTGCCGGAATTTTTGCAAGCGACGGGTTTGTCAGGCAGCGGCAGTTTGCAGGCTTTACGGTTGAGTCTTATTCACAGATTGAGAAGCGCCTGGGGGATTTCGTTGTGCTCGTCTCCTTCGGTTCGTCGCGACCGGAGGTTATTTCAAACATTCTTCGGATTCGGCAGGAACACGAGCTTTACGCGCCTGATGTGCCCGTGTGCGGAGGGGAGATTTTCGATGCGGCGTTTTACGAAAAACATGCCGAAGAAATCGCTGTCGTCACTGCTCTTCTGGGCGACGCAAAATCACGCGGGTGCATGGAGTGCACGGTTCGAAACAAGCTGTCCGGAGACATAGAATATTTGCTTGAATCCGCAGTTTCCGAGGATGAGATTTTCGCGCTGCTCCCGCCCTCGCCGTCGGTGTTTTTCGACCTTGGCGCATACAACGGCGACACCGTTTTGCAGTATCGAAAAGTGTTCCCTTCCATAGAAACCGTCGTGGCCGTCGAGCCCGACGCGTACAACTTCAGAAGGCTTTCCCGAAATATTGGAAACGCGGAATTGGTCAACGCAGTTATAGGTGATTCTTCCGGCGTCGCGCACATCTCAAAATCGCGCGGGCGCGGCACGGTTGCTTCCGGGGATCTGGAAATTCCGCGTGTATGCGTGGACGATTTGGTTGACAGATTTAATGTCGTACCTGATTTGATTAAGTTCGATATAGAAGGCGCGGAGGTTGAGGGAATCCGTGGCGCAAAGCGGACAATTTCTGAGAACAAACCCGCGATGCGGATTGCCTGCTACCACAAAAGCGCAGATATTTTTGAGATACCGCAGGCGGTGCTTGCGCTCCGCCCCGACTACAAAGTTTACATGAGACATTTGCTGTCGGTCCCGGGGTGGGATATCGATTTTATTTTTGTGTGATTTTACGCGGCTTGGCTCTCTTCCAAAATACCATTTATGAATTCTGTTGCTTCGGCCAAAAGTTCCGTATCCAAATCCGTGTCGTTTTGCATGTAAATTGCACCGTGCGTTCTTCCGTCTTTTAAGATGCAGGTAACCTTCGGATTGTCCTTCCACATCCCGTAGCCGATTGATAAGGGAACCGTTTTGTCCGCGGTCGAGAACACCGCCAAAACTTCGGCGTTTGAATTGTCTATGCTGTCCGCCACGGTTGTCTTTGCGAGGTCGCCGTATTTATGCGTCTCATACGCTTCGATAAACCCCTTTTGCAGTGTGGCCAAAGGGCCTATATATCTGGCAGTCGACGCGCACATCAGGTCGGTTGAGGAGTTAAATCCTGCCAAAAGAATCGCCGCCTCGATTTGAGGGAAATCCCGCAACACACAGCCTGCGGCATAAGCGCCCGCGCTGTGACCGGCAAGCACTATCGGGTAGTTGCCTGTATTCTTTGTCTGAACAAATTCGACTGCGGATTTTAAATCCTTTATCGCCTGCGGCATGCCGCCGACCTCATCACCTTCGCTTTCCCCGGTGCCCGTCGGATCGTAGGCGAAAACCGCATAACCTCTTTGTGCAAAGAAATCGTAGACAGGCATATATTTATTCTGACCCGCGCCGTACCCGGGCGCAAAAACGACTATTCCGAAAATATGATCTGTGCTGTAGAAATATCCGGTGAGAGTCTGTCCCGCGTTTCCGTCGAATTCGTATTTTTCGGCGGTTAAATATTCGAAGTCCCCAATATCGTAAATATTCTCAGTTTCAATTCTTTTTCCGAATTTTGCGTTGTACACCGCAATACCCGCAACGGCAGGCGCGACAAACAGCAGCAAGGCAGCAATCACAAGAACTGCCGCTGTTATCTTTATCGCTTTATGCTTGTTTTGTTTTGTCATTGCATTGCAGTGAGAATCGCAATATCACGGGCCGGGAGCGTTAAAGTGTCGCCGTCTTTGGTGACATTGTTCTCATCGGTTTCCAGGACTGCCGCAAGGACGGTGTAATCACATAGATTTTCATCTATGTTTATTGTTTTGGTCTCGTCGGATACATTGACGATTATCAATATATCCTCCATGTCCTCATCTCCGTAAGAACACCTGGTTATCGCAAAGACATCGTCGTCGGTATATTCTGAGACAATCTCCGTGTCGCCGTATCCGATGACCGGGAATTTCGAACGCAGAAGTGTTGCCTGTTTGCAGTAGTTCCAAATCGAATAAGGATCGTTTTGCTGTTCTTCCAAAGTGCCGTAAAGCATCTTGACCGTGCCCATGTCGGCGGGCCCGTCGCACATGTATTCGGACGAATCGGACCACTGCATCGGGGCGCGGTAGTTTTCGTCCTTCTGTGCGCCCTTCATGGCGATTTCCTCGCCGTAGTATACAAAGGCGCAACCGGACATAAGAACATTCAAAGCATACCCGAGTTTAATCTGTGCTTCGGCATTGTCACCGGCGTAGTAGCCTGCCGCCCTTGCCATGTCGTGGTTGGTGTAAAACGGCGCGTCAACAGCCTCGGTGCTGTGTGCGTCGATTGCGTCCTGATAGTCAACCAAAGCCTGCGCGAAAGACTCGGCCGTGGATTTGCCGGTTACAACATTTGCGATTCTGCCGGACGTGCCCGAGAAATCGAAATTAAACATGCTGTCAACGCCGGATTCCAGATAGTACAGATAAGTAACAGAATCCGTCCATCCCTCGCAGACAATGTATGCGTTGGGATTTACCGATTTAACATATTCGTTGAACCAGGAAAGAATCTCGATATTTGTATTGTTGTTGCCTGTCTCGTAGTAAGTTGTGGCGTCCATTCTGAAGCCATCCACGCCTTTACCGAGCCAGAATTTTGCAATCTTTTCGATCTCGGACCGAACGGCCGCGCTCTTGAGATTTAAGTCGGGCATCTCGGACCAGAATCTTGCTTCGTAGTAGACACCGGTGTCCTCGATTTGGTAGTACCCGGAAGCCGCCTCGTAAGTGAAATTGTAGTATCCGACATATTCGCATATATCGTACGCATCCTCGATAGTGCCGGCCTCTTTGATGGCCTCGCAGGCCTCCGTAAACCACGGGTGCTGCGAGGATGTGTGGTTCATTACGAAATCGAAAAGAACCGTGATTCCGCGGTTGTGGCACTCCTCCAAAAATGTCTCGTAGTCGTCCATCGTGCCGAACTCCGGGTCTATCTCGCAGTAGTCGGTGACATCGTATTTGTGGTATGTAGTCGACGCCGTGACGGGTGTCAGCCAGATCTGGTCGAATCCCATTTCCTCGATGTAATCCAAGTTCTCCGTTATGCCGTTTATGTCACCGATTCCGTCGCCGTTCGAGTCGGCAAAAGAATAGACAAAAATCTCGTAGGTCGTTTTGGTATTACCCGATATTTCGTACTCCGGCAAAACTTTGTTGAACTTCTCCATGTGCGACGGAACATACTCGGCAACCTCCGTCTCTTCCGTCTCCTCATTTTGCTCCGCGAGCATCGACGAGATCGGGTCAAGCGTTGTTTCCTCTGTTATTTCAGTCTCTTCGGCAACAGTCGTTTCTGCCGCATCCGTTGTCTCTTCGGTCTGCTCTGCGGAACATGCAAACAATGGAAGCATGAGGCTTAAGCACAAAGCCGCGGCTGTAAGTTTTCGCAAAATCTTCATAAAAAATCTCCTTCTCTTGCCGGATATTTTATAACATCCCGGCCCTCAAAAACACCATGCGCAGCACAGCGAGCACCAAAAGGTGCGCGGGGTAAAACGCGTAGAACAGATATTTCGGGCCCTTCCCTCTTTTGCCGTTGTAAAAATAAATCAGCGCAGCCGCCGGAAGCGCGCACAATTCGGTCAGGCTCGACAGACACGTCAGGCACAAAATCGAGGCGCACGTACCGGCGCACGCGAGCTGCCGCGAATCGTCTTCCGGGTCGCCGAAAACAATCTGCGGCAGGCGCCGGAAAAAATAACACGCGAGGATCGCCACCGGCCCGGCGGCCTTATAGTCGACCTTCAAAAAATACCCCGCCGCCCCGAACGCCGCCGCTGTCAGAACAAGTGCCAAAATTTTAAGCCACTTATTCTTCGCGCGTTTTTCGAAAAAATCAAAAACAATCAGCGCGCACAAACCCAAAGTGAGCGTGAAAAACACATTCTGATACGAAAATTCGACGAGCCTTCCTGCCTTAAGATCCCTTTCCCCGAGGCGCATCACATAGTCGAACGGAATCTCCGAAATTGCGGCAAAAATCACCATACGCAGCAAATATTTTCCGCGGTTATGCGTCTTCGCGAATCCCTCGGTCACGAAGAAAATAAATATCGGAAACGCGATGCGCCCCAAAAGTCTTATCGGCACGTAAACCGCCGTGTCCTGCAAAAGCGCTATGCCCGTGTGATCCAAAAGCATCAGCCCCATCGCAATCCACTTGAGGGCCGCACCCGAAAGTCCCCGTTTCTCCTCCAAAATTTCCTCCGTCATCCTTTAAGCAAAGTGTCCCTGTCCCAGAGTTCTATGTCGCATCTCTCCGCCGTGATTTCCGCGGACTTCGAGAAATAGCTGTTCGTTATAACCACTCCCCTGTCGCACTCATACATCTTCATGCCGGTGTATATCTCCTGCACCGCCTTGTTCGGCACGTGCCCGTTCATCCTCTTGCACTGAAAACCATACAGGAGCCCGTCCTTCTTCGCAAGAATGTCCACGCCGTTATCCCCGCTCCCGGATGTCACCTCAACTTTCTTAAATCCGTGGCGCTTCAAATACTGCGCGCACCACTCCTCGAAAACATGTCCCTCCATCTGATCGACTCCCGTAAGGTTCCTGAACTTATACTTCCTCACACGACTTTTGAGAATGAAATACAAAATCACGAGGAATACCATCGCCCCGCCGGACGCATACGCCAGAGGCCTCAGTTCGTCGTCGTCTTTGATGAGGCTTACGGCCAGCACCGCGCCCGCGACAACAATCAGAACCGCAAATGCCCTGAAAATAAGCCCTGTAACACTGTTACTCTTCGTCTTTGCCATACCAAAATATTTTACATAATTTTCGGGTGCTTTTTTATGTAGAGTGCATTACACTTTTAACGTGAAAATCAAAATTCGTCGAAAACTCATCTCTCTTTTTTTATGCCTCGCCTCCCTCGCGTGCCTTTGTTCGTGTTCTTCATCGTCTCCCGTGTCTGAGTCTCAATACCTGCTCGACACAGTCTGCGACATAACAATCTACGACTCCTCGGACGCGGAAGGCGCACTCGAGGAAGGTTTTGCCTATATCGCCGAATGCGAAAATCTTTTGAGCAAAACGCGCGATAACAGCGACGTCTCACGGATAAATTCGGCTGCCGGACAAAGCGTTGTCGTCTCGGATCTGACCGCTGAAGTTATAGAACTTGCACTCGAATATTCCGAATTAAGCGACGGGGCTTTCGACATCACAATGGGCGGTGTAATAGACCTTTGGGATGCCGCGGTCGACGCACCCCCTTCCGATGCGGACTTGACCGAAGCGCTGTCACATGTGTCTTACAAAAACATCGAACTTGACGGCAACACCGTAACTTTGAAAGACCCCGAAACACAACTGGATTTAGGCGGTATCGGCAAAGGTGTGATTGCATCCAAAACCGCCGCCCTGCTCGAAAGTCTCGGTGTCAGATCCGCCATCGTAAACTTAGGCGGCAACGTTGTCTGCATCGGGCAGAAATCTTTTTTCAACAAATTCAAAATCGGCATCATGATGCCCTTCTCTGACAACACTCAAATAGTCGGATATGCAGAACTCAAAGATCAAACCGCCGTAACCTCCGGCGTCTACGAACGGACGGTCACATTGGGCGGGACGGAATACCACCACATCAAAGACCCCGCAACCGGCTATCCCTCAAACTCAGACATCACCGGCGCCACCATCGTTGCGAATGCCTCATTGTCAGGCGACTGTGACGCGCTTTCAACAATCTGCATCATTTTAGGCTCGGACAAAGCGGTCGATCTGATTGAAAGTCTCGACGGATTCGAGGCCCTGTTCATCCTCACAGACGGACAGATTGTCACAACCTCAGAATTCTCATTCACCGCAACATAATTCCCACATTTTGTCACCTTTCACAGGTGATTTATTAGGGGATTTAGGCCCGATTCCCCTATTTCGTCACCTATTGCAAGGTGACCTTTTAGGTGATTTAGGCTTAATTCCCACATTTTGTCACCTTTCACAGGTGATTTATTAGGGGATTTAGGCCCGATTCCCCTATTTCGTCACCTATTGCAAGGTGACTCTGAAGGGGATTTTAAAATCAACCGGAATTTCAACCTACGGCATGTCGTGAAGTCAGTGAAAATTTGCAAAATCAGGCATTTATGAATCGCACCGCCTCATCGGAGGTCATTGGGGATTTTAAAAATTCACCTTGGAAGATGTCGCAGCCGGCGCCGGCTAAGACGGTAAAGGCTTCCGGGGTGTCGATGGCCGTAGCGCAAACCTTGATGTCGGTGTCGTGCATCAGGGAAATCGTTGAGGCCGCAAGGATTCGCGTGACCGGATTGTCTTTGATATCGGAGATGAAGTCGCTGTCAAGTTTTAAGATGGATACCGGCAGTAACGGAATTGTGTTGAAGGAAGAATATCCGCCGCCGAAATTGTTGAGTGCCAAACGAATGCCGGAGCCTTCGAGGTCTTCGGTCAGGGTTCGCAGTTGCGCCAGGCACGTTGTAAGCGATTCTTCGGGGATGTCGAGGATTATGTTCGAAGGCTCCGCACCGCTGTTGGACACGGCGTTGCGAAGGCTTTCGGAAAATTCGGTGTCGCGCAGCTGAACGGGCGAGACGTTGATGTTCAAAGTCAGATCGGGATTGATCTCATTGATTTGAGCCAGGAACTCCAAAGATTTTTCGAGCGAAAAACCTCCGATGCGTCTGATGTAATCGGCGCGCTCGGCAAGGGATAAGAAATCCGCCGGGGACACCGGCACGCCCCCTCTGTTCCAGCGGATCAGGGCCTCGAAGCCAAGAAGCTTTTTGTCGTAGGTGAAGCACGGTTGGTAGACCATGTAAAGCGACCCGTCTGAGATGGACCGTTCGAACGCCGCGGCGATGTCGTCGCGGGACATGTCGGCGAAGGGGGATTCCGAAGATGAAGTTTTCGAGTAGTTGAAAGACCCCGGGGTGACTTCTTTCAGGCGGTCTTCCGCAAGCGTTATGAGCGCGCCGCCGTTGGTGCCGTCGTCCGGGTAGTTTGAGATGCCGCAGAAAGTGCGGACGGGGATTGTGTCGGTGGACGATGAAAATGCCGATGCGCAGGCTTTGCAGAGTGCGCTCACGTAGTCGCCCAGGACTTTATCAGGCATGAGGCGGCGGGTCAGGATCAGGAACTCTGTGCCGGCGACGCGCCCTACCATGTCGGAGGGGTCCGCGGCGCCGCGAATGTGGTGCGCGAGGCTTTGTATAAACAGTTCGATATTTTGATTTTTAAGCGAGACTTCGGGGGTGACTTTAAGACAGATGAGACTGAATGCGGAGCGCTTCTCGTCGGGGATTTTCGCGCGGCGCATCTTATCGATGTCTGAGGCAATCAGTTTGTCCATCCGGTCGCGGACCATTTCCCTGCCGGGAAGGGTTGTGAGCGGGTCCATGTGCGGAGTGACCGACTCCTCGTAAGGGGTCTCTGAGGGTGCGAGGTCGTGCGAGACAATCAGGCGTGAGCGCGTCACCGCGTCCTCTTCGAGTTGGCGCGTTATTTTGCTGTGGCGTTCGCCGGCGCGCGACGTTTTCTCGCCAAGGATATTCGTGCGCATACGGACGATGAAGAACTGCAAAAGGAAGTTTATGACCATTATGGTGAAGGTGCCTGCGAGCATGTATGCGGCGTTATCCTGTGACAGGGCCGTCATCTCGTAGAGGTAGATCATGAACTGGATAAAGTTGAGGGCAAACGACGCGTAGAAGCCGTATTTGCCCAGAAGAATGTTCATGAGAAATGAGATGATCATGGTGACAAAAAGCAAAATGAGCGCCACCGCGTCCGAGGTGCCGACGCACTGCACTGCAAGGCATGCGATAAACACCGTCGTCAGGGCGACGACAAACGCAAAATATGCGGTGTTGTTGCGAAGAAAAGCTCTGTCTGATTTGCCTGCCAAATCCAAAAACCTCCGATAACCGTCATCATATTATCGCAAGTTTATTTTGCAAAAGTATTAAAGAACGAAAAACATTCAATTACGGCTCGCAAAGTCTTCGACCGAGTACGTGGCAAAAGCCTTCATTTCCGCCCATTTTCCGCCCGCACCGACCGGGTCAAAAACCGCGCAGGTATCAAATCCGCCCGCATCCGCGCCTTTGAGGGCCTCGGGCACGTCATCGAAAACAAGAACCTCAGAGCTTGCAAATCCTCCGCACGCGGCGCATGCCGCCAAGTAAAAATCCGGCGATGATTTATCCCGCGTACCGCCGAAATCGCTCAGCGTGTAAACACATTCGAACATCCCGAAAATCCCGTGTCTTTTAAGCGCCCCGTCTGCATTCACGTGATCTAAAGCCGTCGCCACACCCATCTTTATCCCGAGGTTTTTGGCTTCGTTTATAAAATCCTTCACGCCCGATTTGAGCTCTATTGTGTTCGCGTATTTTCCCGCGACGCTTTCCTGCCATTCGGCGATAACTTGGTCGGGAGTCATATCGAGATTGAATTTTTTTATCGTGTATTTGGCAGATTCTTCCATCGGCACACGCTTGACGAACTCTGTGTATTCGTCCGTCACTTGAAAGCCGCGGCGCCCTAAAAACTCGCTGTCCGCATCGCACCACGCCGACATCGAATCCAGCAATGTGCCGTCCAGATCGAACAGAAAAAGTTTGTATTTATTTGCAAGTTCCGCAACGAATGGAAGCATATCAGTGCAGGAAATTGAGCTTGCCGGCAAGCTCTTCCAAAGCCTCGTCGCGCCTTTGCGCGAAAAGCTTTTTGTTGTCTTCTATCAGGTTGCCGCCGTAGGAATCAATCGACACAATGAGCGGGCCGAACTCTTTGGCCTTGAGGCACCACATCGCCTCGGGCATTCCGAGGTCGTCCCACTTGACGTCTTCGACATCCAAAATTTCCTCGGCCGCGACGACCGCGCAGCCGCCCGGGAAAATCGTGTGAATCGCGCAGTTATCAACGCACCCTCTGGTCGTCTTCGGGCCCATGCCGCCCTTGCCGATAACGATTTTAGCGCCGGTGATTTTTAAAAACCCGGCCTCGGCTTTTTCCATGCGCATCGACGTTGTCGGGCCGACGCTCACAACTTTATATTTGTTGTCGTCAATTTTTTTCATGATGGGTCCGGCGTGAAAAATTGCCTTGCCCTTAAGATCCACGGGCGACTCTTTGCCATCTACGACAACCCTGTGGTGGACATCGTCTCTGCCCGTCACGATGTCGCCTGACAGATAAATCACGTCGCCGATTCTAACCTTCTTGATGTCTTCGTCCGTCAGAGGAGTTTGGAAATAAAACGTGTTCACAGAACCACCCCCTTGTGTGTCAGAAATTCGTACGAGAAATCGGGCGCGATTTTTATGCATGCTCTCCTGTGCGCCCAGCACGCAGTCGACAGGCCCATCGCAATAGTCGCCGGGTGACGCGCTGCCTGCTCGATGTTAACGCCCATGACGGAAAGTTTTCCGCCGAAGCCGCCGGGGCCCAGACCTATTTTGTTGAGTCCTTCTTCAATATCTTTTTCCATCTGCGCGGCTTTGGGGTTTTCGTTGTGAGACCCGACGGGCCTCAGCAGTGCTTTCTTGGAAAGCTTTGCCGCGACCTCCGACGACCCGGCGATCCCGATGCCGACCAGGCACGGCGGGCAGGCGTTGACGCCGTAGGAAGTCATCCTGTCGAAAACGATTTTCGCGACGCCGTCGTAGCCCTCTAGGGGCATCAGAACGGTAGACATTCCCGGGAGCGAACATCCGCCCCCTGCCATGTAAAAATAGATCTCGAGACAGTCGCTGTCGCGCACGAGTTCCCAGTCTATCCACGGCACGCGGTGACCGATGTTGTTGCCCGTGTTGACCTCATCGAAAACCTCCACAGCATTCGGCCTCAAAGGCGTCTCGGCAGTGGCTTTTTTCACAGCCTCGATGAGCGCGGTTTCTATCTCGTCTAAGTAAGGCCACTTTGTCCCGACCTTAACGAAAAACTGCGGGATTCCGGTGTCCTGACAAGACGGTCTCCCGAGCGCGTCTGCCATCTCCATATTCTTTTGCATTACATCGTAAATTGCGGGCGCAAACCCTTCGGTCTCTTCCGCCTTCATCTGTGCCAGGCGCGCCTTGACATCGTCCGGCAGATGCCCCGCGGCATGGCATATAAATGCCGCAATCAGATTGGTTAATTTTTCGGTCGTATCCATGGGAGTTCCCCTCCGATAAAAACAGTGTAAGAAAATTATAACAGTTTGTTAACCAAATGTAGTGTTAAGGGGCCCCCAAGTGCGATAAAATGCAAACACAAAAATTAACGTTTCCGGAGGAGTAAAATCTTGCTTTTCGCCGCACGCAAAATGGAGAAAATAAGACAGGATTACATAGGCCACTGCACGGCGGTCGACGCCCCGCGCCTTGCTGCGGACGTTTTCCCCGGCGACGTTACGACGGATGAGAATCTTGCTTACTTCAAGGACCAAAATCCGTCCCACACGTGCGACGTGCATTTTCCCTTCAACGTTACAAATTCCGCCGAAGCGTTTCTCGTAATCCACGGCGGCGCGTTCGTCTACGGCAACAAAGAATTGGACAAATGTTTTGCGATGCACCTGGCGCACACCGCGCAGGTTCCCGTCGTCAACATGAACTACACGCTCTTGCCCGAAGGCAACCTCACAAACATCCTGAACGAGATAATAGTCTGCATGAACTTTATATCCGCCCGCTACGGGTTTAAGAGATTCCATCTCGTGGGCGATTCCGCAGGTGCGTACCTGGCGCTTGCGACAAGCCTGATTGTAAATTCCAGACACATTTCTCACGCGATGTGGATTTTCGAGAAATGCAAAGTCACCGTCGAATCCGCAGGCCTCATCTGCGGTGCTTACACTTTGGATAAGAACTCTTTCCCGGGATGCTTTTTCGAAAACTCTAAAGAGGGTGCGTCCCGACTGCCGGACTACGCTTACGACTTAACTTCTGTTGCCGCAAGATGTCCTTCCCTTCGAATCGCGCTTGTGACGGGTGAGTCGGATTTCCTGCGTGAGGACAACATCCACCTCAAAAAATTATTGGAAGCCGACGGCAGAACCGTGCCCTTCTACGATGCCGCGAACACGGACGACCGCAAAATGGAGCACGTCTTCCCCATCGCTCACCCGGACTGGCCGGAAGGCTCAAAAGCCATCGATTTACTCGTCGACAACGCCCTCTCGCGCCGCTGATTCCCCGGGCTTCTTTTCCGTACTTCTTCGCGTCCTCTTGATGATGTTTGAAATCGGCTTATAAACCACAAACGTAATCATCGCCACGAGCAAACCCTTGAACAGATTAAACGGCACGAATCCCCACAAAATGAGCGTCCATTTTGACTTAATCAGAGGATTCACGGCCGCGCTCATCCCAACTATCGCCTCCGTCGAAAAATTCAAAACCGTCCCATAGAGCGGCAGCGTCACATACGCGTTAAGCGGTATTGCGATTAATGCGAGCATCAGTGTCGCCGTAAGCATCGACACAATCGCACCCTTCATCGTTCTGTGGCGGTCGTAAATTACACCTGCCGTGACGACATAAATGCAGCCGGTCAGAAAGTTCGACAACTCACCGATTCCGGCGGTCCCCGAGAACGGCAGGTGTATGAGGTTCTTCAACAGTTCAATCACGACTCCGAACACCGGGCCCAATGCAAACGATCCGATCAGAACCGGAATCTCAGAGAAGTCGAATTTCAAAAACGGCGGCATCAGCGGCAGCGAAATTTCAAGGTACATCAATACCACCGCCATTGCAGTCAGAACGGCCGTAACCGTTATTCTCCTGAGCCATATTTTTCTTTGGGAATTCATACAAGCATCACTCCTTTCATCCGGACTGTACCGTCGGTAGCAGAATTTCACTGCCTCGGCTCCGCCTTTGGCGAAGTTTGCGGACTTTAACCGCCGGTCGGGGAATTGCGCCCCGCCTTGGAATTTCCGTCTCGTATTATAGCACCGGCTAACCCATTGTAAACCCCTTTGTTACTTCACTTGCGCAACAATCAACTTTTGTCCCTGAAAATATATATTATTGGGGACAAATTCTCTGTTTTATCACCTGTTGCAAGGTGACTTGTTAGGGGATTTAGGCCCGTTTCCCCTGTTTCGTCACCTATTGCAAGATGACCTTTTAGGTGATTCAGGCTCAATTCCCACATTTTGTCACCTTCCATGAGGTGACCTGTTAGGGGATTGTTAAAATCAACCGGGAAATCAATCTGTGTCGGTTATTCGTCACCGGGGAGGATTTGGGTTTTGTTGTAGTAGGCTTCAAGGGAGAGGTCGTTGTCGGTCAGGTAGGTTGCAAGGTCGACGCCAAGGTAGCGGTAATGCCAGGCTTCGTTGTCGTAACCGGTTTCGGTGCTGTATTTGCCCTGAAAGCGGCGGATAAAGCCGTATTCGGCACAGTGTTCGTTAACCCATTGACCTACTGTTGTTTCACCGAAATTATCGGAGATTTCGTAAGAACCTTCGGGACACAGGTCCAAAGCCAGGCCCAACTGGTGCTCGGATCTGCCTTGGTAGGCATTGCGTTTGCAGGCAAAGGCGGTACTTCTTAAATTCTCGGAACGATTGAATAAATATTCCTGCAATGAGAAAGATCTGTAGCCCGACACCAGGTAGATGCCTTGCCCGGTCTCTTCCTTGCAGGCATCGTACATCGCCTCGAACGCTTCGGCGGCTTCGGCTCGCAGGAGCTGGTCGCCTGCGTGAGCGGGATTTACCAAATCGTCCGGCTCGTAGTCTGAAGGCAGCGTGTAATATTTGTTGACAAGCACGGTGACATCACCTGAAGGATGAATCACCTCGGCGCGCACGGAGCGGGGGTCGACATAGCCGTTGTACCAGACCTCGTCGATTATGGGCTCAACGTATTCGGGAACGACGGTCGGGGTAGGCGTAACGGTAGGACTTGCAGTCGGTGCAGCCGAAGTTTCAACGGTTGTTTCAACAATTGTAGTTTGCGCTGAAGTTGTGGTTTCTGTTTTCGATTCGGATGATGATGGGCGTGAGGATGAGCCCAAAGCGACGGCTGCGGTGAAGATGCAAAGGAGCGCAAGGAGAATTATTTTTGTCGTATTTTTCCGCATTTGGTCGCCCCTTCACTTTTTTGTAGATTATAAGCATTATTTTGCTATAATAAACGCGCGTAATTAAAAAGTAAAGAAGGGGTAACCGTAATGGAAATTTGCGCAGTTGTAATGGCGGCGGGAAACAGCACCCGTATGAAATCGAAGCACTCAAAGGTTGTTTTCAGAGTGGCGGGCAAACCTATCATCAGATGGGTCGCGGACGCCCTCTACGACATCGGGTGCGACGAGCAGGTTTATATCGTTGGCGACCGCCAGGAAGAGATAAGAGATATCCTGGGCGAAGACGTTGTCTATGCGTTCCAGGAGCAACGCCTGGGAACCGGGCACGCCGTTATGCAGGCGTCGACATTTTTGGAGGGACGCGACGGATACGTTATCGTCCTCCCCGGCGACTGCCCGATGGTATCCTCCGACACTTTGAAGGGGGCACTTGAGAAGATCGAGAACGACAACCTCGCAGCGGTTATTATCTCCGCGATTGCAGACGACGCAACAGGCTACGGCAGAATCGTAAGGGACGGCTCGGGCGACGTCGTGAAGATTGTCGAGCACCGCGACTGCACCGAAGACGAGCTTAAGATTAACGAGATAAATTCGTCGATGTACGTGTTCAAGACCCCGCTCCTGCTCTCTGCATTGGGCAGGCTCGGCGCGGAGAACGCACAGAAGGAATATTACCTTACGGACACCATCGGAATTCTGATCGGGGACGGATACCGAATCGGCGCGCTCGTGTGCGATTTTGACGACACGAGGGGAGTCAACGACTGCGTGCAGCTGAGTCAGGCGCAGCACATTATGAACCGCAGAATTCTCGAAAAACACATGAGAAACGGTGTGCAGATTACAGACCCGGATTCGACCTGGATTCACCACGCCGTAAGGATTGAAAATGACACGGTAATCCTGCCCGGCACAACGCTGATGGGCGACACCGAGATCGGGTCGGACTGCATCATCGGGGAGAACTCCAGACTTGACTGCGTCAAGGTCGGCAACGGAACGACAATCGATTCGTCGATTGCAACACAGTGCACAATCGGAGACGATTGCAGAATAGGACCTTTCACTCATGTAAGGCCGGATTCGGTAATCAAAGATCACGTGACTTTGGGCGCGTACGTTGAGATTAAAAATTCCACGATTGACGAATACACAAGAGCGCGCCACCTTACATACATCGGCGACTCAACGGTCGGAAAGAACGTCAATTTCGGCTGCGGCACGGTGACGTGCAATTTCGACGGACAGGACAAGAAGGGGTGCACGATTGAAGACAATGTTTTCATCGGAGGCAACTCGAATATTCTCTCGGCCGTGGTTTTGGGCAAAGACAGTTATATCGCCGCAGGCTCGACCATCACCGAAGACGTCCCGCCGCTGGGACTTGGCATCGGAAGATCGAAACAGGTCAACAAGGAAGAGTGGGTCGCCAAGAAGAGCCGCATGAGAGGCGCCAATTACATAAGGCTGGATGACAAACGTGTTGAAGTCTGATAAGACCGTCTGGCTTATAGCGGGCCTCGGCAACCCCGGCAAAGAATATGCGTACAACTGGCACAACTTAGGGTTCCTGGCGGTTGACATTCTTGCCGAGCGCCTGGGGATTTCAATATCAAAAAAGAAGTTCGACGGGTATTACGGCAAGGGCAAATACAACGGCTGCGAGGTCATTCTCTTAAAGCCCGGGACCTACATGAACAACTCCGGAATTTCCGTGGCGCAGGCGGCTAAGTTTTACAAGGTCGACCCGAAGCATACGGTGATTATTTACGACGACATCGACATAAAACACGGCACGATAAGAGTCCGCGCGAAGGGCTCTGCGGGCACGCACAACGGCATGAAATCCGTCATAGGATACCTGGGTACTCAGGATTTCCCGAGGATAAGAATAGGCTCGGGGCCTGTGCCGGAGCACATGGATCTGGTGAATTTTGTGCTGTCCGACGTCCCTTCGGACCTGAGGCAGACAGTATACGATTCTTTCGGCGCGGCATGCGACGCCGCCATGGAGATGATTAAACCCGATGAAGGACTTTCTTGATTTAATTTCGCGCGACGGCGCGCTTTGCGAGGCATTCGACAAAGCCCTCGGAACACGACACCTTAACATCACAGGCCTTGCCGAAGAGCAAAAGGCCTTCATTATTCTTGCCCTCGCGAAAAGAGCAAATCTGAAGCCTTTGATAATCACCCCGGACCCTGCAAAAGCCAGGGCCATAGCCGAAGCGGCAGCGGCGTTTTCGGACGGGGAAATCGCAACATTGAATCCGTCCGAACTGTCCCTCCTTCCAACCGCCGCAAGTTCTAAAGACAACGATTTCAATGCCGTATCTTCATGCATAAAGATCTTGACGGGCGATTGTGACATTGCGATTGTATCCGCGGGTGCGCTTTTAAACCGCCTGCCAACTCCGGAAAATTTAAAAGCAAGAATCCCGGCTCTCAAAAAAGACGGCACCTGCGACATGGACGAGCTTTGCAAAAAGCTTTTGTCAAACGGTTATGAGCGCGTCGACCAGGTCACGGTGCCCGGCGAGTTTGCAAAAAGAGGTGACATCTTAGACGTCTTCGTCCCCGGCCACACAACACCGGCGAGAATCGATTTTTTCGACGACGAAATCGAGCGCATCAAGACATTCGACATCGAGACACAAAGATCGACAGATGAGATAAAAGAACTGAAAATAATCCCGACCGTGATGTTCACGTTCGACGGCGAATCGGGCGTCAAAGCCTCGCAAACGGTGCTCGAATGCGCGCGCGCCGACATCTCAAAAATGAACATTCAATCCGCCGCGGGCAAAGTCGCAAAAATCCTGACAAAGACCGCGGAAGACGACGCCTCGCGCCTTGGCAAAGGCCTGCCGATAACGGGAATTGCGAGGTGGCTCGGCGTCATAACCGATGAGACTTCAACAATTTTGGACTACGCGGATGCGTGCGGGAAGTGGCTTATTTTCGTCGACGAATTTCCGCAGTGCGACAGCCGCATGCGCACGTATTCGACCGAGTATCTGTCGCGTTGCAACGAATCGTTCGAGGTCGGCATGGCCCCGTCCGCGGCATCCCTTGCAATCTTTGACATCGCCAAAATAAACCGCAATCTCGACATGTCGCACAACGCGGTCACGCTGTCTGTTTTGGGCGGCGGCTTTGCCGGGGGCGCTAAATGTCAGGTCACGGGCTTTGCCGCGGAAAATGTTTTCGGGCGCGAAAAAGACTTCGCGCAAACCCTGAGCGAGGACGCAAAACGGGCCGGGAAAACAGTTTTCGTGATGCTCTCGGGCAAGAAGCGAATCGATGCCTTCCGCGACACCATGAAAGAATTCGACTGCTTCCCTGACGTCATCGACCGCGCATTGCCGGCGGGCTTCGTCTACCCCGCGCTCAACGTGTCGTTCTACGGCGGCGCGGAGATTTTCGGCGTCGCGAAAAAGCACAGAAAGACCTCCGCCCTCTCGCCCAACCGCATCAAATTTTTCTCGGACATCAAGCCCGGCGACTATGTCGTGCACGACGACTTCGGCATCGGCCGCTACGAGGGCCTGACCAACCTTAAAATCGGCAAGTTCCACAAGGACTACCTGAAAATTTGCTACGACGGCGAGCAGGTAATTTACGTCCTTCCCGAAGACATAAGCATTCTGCAGAAATATATAGGCCCGGCCGGGCGCCCTCCGAAGCTGTCGCACATCGGCGGCAAGGAGTGGACAAGGTCGAAGGAAAAGGCCGCGAAAACGGTCAAAAAAATCGCTTACGATCTTCTTAAACTATATGCCGCAAGATCCGTCAACAAGGGCTTTGCGGCCCTTCCCGACGGCGAGGAACAAAAGCAGTTCGAGGCCTCCTTCCCTTATGTCGAGACCGACGACCAGCTGTCTGCAATCGCCGACATCAAGCACGATATGGAATCCACGAGGCCCATGGACCGCCTCCTTTGCGGCGATGTCGGATTCGGCAAAACCGAGGTCGCGTTCCGAGCCATCTTCAAGTCCGTCATGAGCGGCGGCCAGGCAATGCTTTTGGCCCCCACAACGCTCCTGGCGCTGCAGCACTACAACAATTTAATCGGGCGCTTGGGGCCCAACTCACCTGTCACGGTCGTTTTGCTCTGCCGCTTCGTGCCGCAGAAACAAATCAAAGAAAATCTTGAGAAAATTGAAAACGGCACGGCCGACGTCATAATCGGCACGCACAGGATTTTGTCCGACGACGTCAAGCCCAAAAACTTAGAGCTCCTCGTGGTCGACGAAGAGCAACGGTTCGGCGTCAACCACAAAGAAAAAATCAAGGCCGCCAAGTCCAAGGTCGACGTCCTCACCTTAACCGCAACGCCGATCCCGAGAACCCTTCACATGTCCCTCTCGGGCATCCGCGACATCTCGGTTCTGGAAGAGCCCCCTTTTAACCGCCGCGCCGTCCAAACCTACGTCACCGAATACAACCCGGAAATAGTCGTTCAGGCCTGCCTGCGCGAGATTGCCAGAGGCGGCCAGATCTTCTATCTGCACAACAAAGTCTCCGACATCGACCGTGTCGCCGACGAGCTGAGCAAAACCCTCCCGGGCGTGCGCATAACCTACGCTCACGGTCAGATGAACGAACGGCAACTCGAGGACACCGTCAAGGACTTCATAGACGGCAAGTACGACATCCTCGTGTGCACCACCATAATCGAAAACGGTGTGGACATGCCGAACGTCAACACCCTGATTGTGGACGGCGCCGAGCATTTCGGCCTGTCGCAGCTCTACCAAATCAAGGGGCGTGTCGGCAGGTCAGACAGACAGGCCTACGCCTACATAACCTACAGCGCCGAGGCAATCGTAAACGAGACCGCTCGAAAACGTTTGGAAGCCCTTCGCGAATTCACAGAATTGGGCTCCGGCCTTAAGATTGCCATGAGAGATCTCGAGGTCCGCGGCGCGGGCAACATCTTAGGCGCGGAGCAGCACGGTCAGATGGATGCCATCGGATACGAACTCTACAGCAGAATGCTCGACGAGGAAATCAAACTCCTCAAAGCCGAAGGCGACGAGACAATCGAGGTCAAGGAAAACAACGTTTCCGTCAACATGGAAGGCGACGCTTACATCCCTTCCTCCTACGTTCCGGAAGAGACAGGCCGCATGGTCCTCTACCGCAAGATTGCCGACATCTCAAGCGAGGACGAATACAAAGACTTCATGGAAGAAATAACCGACCGCTACGGCACGCCTCCCCCGCAGATTCAAACGCTGGCGGGCATTGCCGTCATCCGCCACATGTGCGACAAAGCAGGCTTTATCAAGGCCGACATCAAACCCGCCGCAGTCGCCCTCTTCTACGACCCGAAAAAACAAATCAACATGGATGCGCTCTCCGTCCTTATGGCAGACGAATTTTTTGCCTCCCGCATCAGAATCACCACGGACGACGGCCCTGCCCTCAACTTCAAGCCGGCTTCCTTAAAAACCGCGGAAACAATAAAAGACACGATACGCCTCCTTCACATCTGCGCCACAGCGGAGTGATTTGTGGCATAATATTAAACACGCCTCAATAGTTCAACGGATAGAATAACAGTTTCCGGTACTGTAGATACGGGTTCGATTCCTGTTTGGGGTGCCACAAAAGCGGGCTTGCTCCCGCTTTTTTATTTTTAGATTTTTGAAACAGCTCTTTTCATCGACCTCGAAATGCTTGTAAAACAATTTCGATCATGCTATTGTTCTGGATATAGAACTTTTGATTTTAGGAGACCATATGATCATCGAATACATTACCGCTAAGGAAGCCGCTGAGGCCTGGGGAATTTCTCAAAGACGGGTATCTGTTTTATGTTCCAACCGGCGCATCTCCGGAGCCGCAAGACTTGGCAACATGTGGATAATACCAAGAACAGCCGAGAAACCGATTGATGCCCGAAGCCTTAGATATTCCGACAACAAGAAGTTGAAACCCTTTTTAAAGTGGGCCGGTGGCAAAGGTCAGATTCTCGATGAAATAAGGAAAAAATATCCCGCTGAACTCGGCACGACGATAAAGAAATATGCCGAGCCGTTTGTTGGCGGCGGAGCTGTTTTGTTTGATATTCTGAACAATTACACTTTAGACGAAATTTATATTAACGACAGCAATGCTGAGCTAATCAACACATATAAATGCATCAGAGATGATACCAATAATCTTATTGACTTGCTTTCTGAGTATCAGGACAAATACATACCGCTTGGTGACAGTGAACGTAAAACTTTTTACTATGACAAGCGCACTCGTTTTAACGAACTCAAAGCAAACCATACACACGATACAGAGCTTGCGGCCTTATTCATTTTTTTAAACAGAACATGTTTTAACGGACTTTACCGCGTAAATCGTCATGGTGATTTTAATGTTCCCATGGGAGCCTACAAATCACCCACCATATGTGACGAAGGCAACCTTACAAACATTGCTGCTGCTTTAAAGAATGTAATCATTGAATGCAGTGATTATCATAAATCTGAAAAATTTATAGACAAATCAACCTTTGCATATTTTGATCCGCCTTACAGGCCGCTGACAGAAACATCCGGATTTACGTCATATACAGAAAATGAATTTAACGATGCCGCTCAGGAAGAATTAGCTTCATATATTGTCGGTCTGTCAAAAAAAGGTGCCCATGTTCTTGCCAGTAATTCAGACCCCAAAAACATTAATCCTGACGATAACTTTTTTGTCGATTTATATGCCGAACTAAACATCACAAGCATTTCGGCATCAAGAATGATAAACAGCAATGCTGAAAAACGCGGAAAAATAAGCGAACTGTTAATATCAAATTATTAAGGAGATAACTGTTATGAAACGAAACTTTACCGAGTGGCTGGGGAAATTTAAAAAAAGCATTGCCGGATACGGATACTATGTTAATTTTGAAAAAGTAACAGAGAATGTTGAAAAAGTAAAAGTGGAGTTGAATATCTTGAACTCCCTTATCGGTTCAGAAAACATTGAATCCGAATTTGAGTCTATTGTAACCAAATATCCGGAGACATTAAAATGCATCCCGTTGCTGCTTGCGGTCAGAAAAATGGAAATTTATGCACAGGACGCAGACGGCACCTTTAATTTCAGGTTTGACAAAATGAATTACACAATCGACCAATACAAAATGTTCATGAAGAAAACAGGCTTGTTTGATATGATAGCAAACCACATTGTTAACAACCTGGTAGATTATGCTCTCGGTGTTGAAACCGGTCTCGATTCAAATGGACGCAAAAATCGTGGCGGTGAACAGATGGAAAACCTTGTTGAATCATACATACAAAAAGCGGGTTTTGTAAAATACGACACATATTTCACTGAAATGTATACAAGTGAAATTACAGGCAAGTGGGGAATCGATTTATCCGAAATATCCAATGACGGAAAAACAGAAAAACGTTTTGATTTTGTAGTTAAAACGCCTAATATGATTTACGGAATAGAAACGAATTTTTATACAAGCGGCGGTTCAAAATTAAACGAGACCGCTCGCAGTTATAAACAAATTACTCAGGAAGTTGAAAGAATCCCCGGCTTTACTTTTGTTTGGTTTACCGACGGAGAAGGCTGGTTCACGGCACGTCACAATCTCGAAGAAACCTTTGATATTCTCGAGACAATATATAACATAGATGATATGGAACACGGGATCATGGATAATCTTTTCGTATAGGAACTTTTATGGCCAAGAAAATAAAAAAATGGGGACCTGATGATTTTGAGTTGGAAATGACCACGGTGTGGTCATTTCCAAAACGCGGAGATTGGGCAACTCACGATGCCAAATGGCGCGGCAACTGGTCTCCTTACATACCCAGAAACATTCTTTTGAGATATTCGGAAGAAGGTGACCTGGTCCTCGATCAATTTGCCGGAGGCGGAACTACACTTGTTGAAGCAAAACTCCTGAACAGAAACATAATCGGTCTCGACGTCAACGACATCGCACTTGAACGCTGTAAAGAGAAAACCGATTTCGAACACGAAGGTGCCAACGGAAATGTGACCATAAGAAAAGGTGATGCCCGTAATTTGGATTTTCTCGACAACGAAAGTATCGACCTTATATGTACACATCCTCCGTATGCCAACATAATCAGTTACAGTGAGGGCCAAGACATTCCTGAGGATTTGTCCAACCTTAAAGTTAACGATTTCCTCAAAGAAATGGAAAGTGTGGCTTCGGAAAGTTTCCGTGTATTAAAGCCCGGCAAATTCTGTGCGATTTTAATGGGAGATACCCGACAAAAAGGCCATATGATTCCGATGAGTTTTGAGGTCATGAAGATTTTTGAAAATGCCGGCTTCAAACTCAAAGAAATTATCATTAAGGAACAACACAACTGTAAAGCAACCGGTTATTGGAAAACCAACAGCGTCAAATACAACTTCTTCCTCATAGCACACGAATATTTATTTGTATTCAAGAAAAATTAAATCTGCCGCAAAAAACGCAGCCCTCCTTGTGAAGGACTGCGCTTTTCTTTTTGTCTTTTGTTTTGTTTGTTATGTCAGCATTCGCTTGATTGCGCGGATGGACATCATGTCGACATTACCGTAGCACACGCGACCTCTGCCGCTTGAGGCGTGGATTACCTGGCCGCCGCCGGCGTAGATCGCAACGTGTCCGCAGTAGCCGCCGTATTCGTAGCAGACGACGTCACCCAAAGCGATGTTGCTTCGCGAGACGCTCGTGCCGTACGAGCTGCAGATGGAGTTCGCGCTGTGAGGCAGGCTGATACCGATCTGCTTGTAGCAATACTGAACAAGACCGGAGCAGTCGATGCCGTTACGCGAGGAGCCTGCGAAAACATATTTGACGCCGATCATGGAGGCTGCGATGGAGACGATACTCTCACCGTTCTTACCGCTGATGGTAAATGTCTTGCCGTTGGATACGGACGAACCGGATGAGGACGACTTCTTCGACGACGAAGACGAAGATGAAGAAGACGAACTCGACACAACGATGGGTGTCGGTGTCGGGGTGGGCGTCGGAGGCGGGGTCTGTGTTGTATAGGAAATGTAAACATATCCCGTGACACCGTCCTCGGTTGTTACCTTGTACCACTTGTCTGATATGCCGGAGCAGACCAGCCTGTCCTCGTCGTAGACGATTGCGAGCTGCTCGCTCGATGTCGACGGCTCTTTACGGACAATGAGGCTTCCCGTGTCTACCCAGACGGTACGGTCGATTGCGACCCAAACCATCTCGTCGGTTATTGTGTTTGTGAGAACGTAGCCCTCGTCACCGTCTTCGGTGCGGACCTTGGACCACGTGTCGCCGATACCGATACGCGTTACACCCTGACCGTAGTTTAAGGATGTAACCGTGGTCGAATCCATCTCGGGGTATTCCTTGAGAATTGAGTTCTGTGCTTTGATGTAGTACTGAGTGTTATCCTCGGCGAAATACTGGGGATCGAGCAATTCGATAGGTAAGTCGGATTCGTCGTATTCCTGGTATACGATATACGACGGAACGTCGCTGTAGTCTGTGTATGAGAGTGTGGCAACCTCACTGTCGGATTCGACGGATGTGCCTTCCGCGGAGACCAACTCGGTGTCGTCTTCGACCAACGCCCAGTCTTCGAGAACAATTTCTTCGGTGTAGGATGTGTCATCCTCGCCGAAAACCGCTGCATGTGCCCTGTTAACCGCAATCGCTGGGTTCAAACCCGCCCTGATGCCGATAGGCAGTACCAAAAGGGGAATGGCAGCCACCACCCCTACGGTTATCGCAAGGATATGCTGTTTGCGATTGTGTTTAAAAACCATAAACATACCTTTCCTTAAGCGAAATTATGTGTAATTATAGCACCTTCGCCAAAGCGTTTCCGTCGCAAATGCGGCAAAACAAAGAGAAACGCCGGACAAATCCGTCCGGCGTTATTATAATGCTTTGTTTCAGGCAATTGGTTTACAATTGCAAGACATCACTTTTATGATTCTTTTGCGGCAGCCTTATCGAGCTCCGCGTTACGCTCCTCGACTTCGTCTAAGTACTCGTTTTTGAAAAGACTCTCGTCATCGTCGCCCGTTCCGTACTTGTGGCCCGTGATGACCTCGGCGTTCGCCTTGATTACGGGAACTGCGGTCAGATTGCGGTGGATGTCAAGACCGGTACCTGCGGGAATGAGGCTTCCGATGATGACGTTCTCCTTGAGGCCGATGAGAGGATCGACTCTGCCCTTGACGGCTGCGTCCGTAAGCTCTCTGGAAGTCTCCTGGAAGGATGCTGCGGACAGGAACGAGTCTGTAGCCAGAGCCGCCTTGGTAACGCCCAGGAGCTTTCTCTTGCCTTCCGCGGGACGTGCGCGACGCTCCTGCATAACAACATTGCCGTCTTCATCCTTAACCGGATTGCCTTCATCGTCTCTGACTTCTTCGATAACGGTCTTGTCTTCGAGTTCCTTGTTACGTGCGATGAAATCGTACCAGTCGACCGTTGTGTTGGTCATGAAGCCGGAATCACCGGGTTCGTCGATTGCAACACGGCGCATCATCTGACGTGTGATGATCTCGATGTGCTTGTCGTTGATGTTAACACCGCCGCCCTGCTTATAAACCTTGGAAACTTCGCTCAGGATGTACTTCTGAACGCCGCGGATATCCTTAACCCTGAGGATATCGTTCGGGTTGACGTTACCATTTGTGAGGGCCTCACCCGCCTCGACAATCTGTCCGTCGGTGACGGTGATTGTTGCGTGCAGAGGGATTGCGAATCTCAACTCGGATACCTCATTGCCCTTTGCGTCGAGCAGAGACTGGTGCTCCACACCCTCTTCATAGATAGGTGTGATTACGATTTCGCGGTAACCCTTGTCACCCGTCTCAATCTTGATCATACCGTCGACGGTTGCGATAACGGCCTCACCCTTAGGTCTTCTTGCCTCGAAAATTTCCTCGACACGGGGAAGACCCTGTGTGATATCTTCGCCGGATGCGATACCGCCCGAGTGGAAGGTACGCATTGTGAGCTGTGTACCCGGCTCACCGATGGACTGTGCGGCCATGATACCCACTGCCTCACCTGCCGCAGCCGGACGTCCGGTTGCGAGGTTGATGCCGTAGCACTTGGCGCAAACGCCGTGGCGCGACTTACAGTCGAATACGGAGCGGATCTTGATGCGGCCCAGGTTTTCGATCTCGGAAACGGTCAGAACCTTGCCCTTGGCCTCGGCCTTTGCAAGTGCCTCATCCTGCTTCTCGGAGATTTCCGCAACCGTGTCTGTTTTCTTTGTCTTTACTCCGTCGACAACAGCCTGTCTTGCCGCTTCCGCGTCGGCCTGTGCGGCCTTGACGGAATCGACGATCTTCTGTGCCGTCAGGGAGTCGATGAGCTCGCCGTTCTTAACGAGAACTTCGCCTGTCTGGTAGCTGACAAAATCAGCTGCGGCATAGCGGCCGTAGAGTCTGTCGAACAAAGGCTTTATTACGTTCTTGTTGTTGTTTGCGACAACGGAAATTTCCTTGACCCATGTGAAGTCGTCTGTGCCGCAGTCGGGCTCGGAGATAACAACCTCCTGAGCGACGTCTACGAGACGGCGTGTCAGGTATCCTGCGTCGGCGGTCTTGAGAGCCGTATCGGACAGAGCCTTACGCGCACCGTGGGAGGAGATAAAGAACTCAAGTGTGTTCATTCCTTCACGGAGGTTGGACTTGATAGGAATCTCGATGACGTCACCGGACGTATCGTTCATAAGTCCACGCATACCTGCCAACTGCTTAATCTGGTTCGCGGAACCACGCGCACCGGAGTCCGCCATCATTCGGATAGGGTTGGTGTCGGACAGGCTGTCCATAAGAGCCTTTGTGAGCTCGTCTGTTGTCGCGTTCCAAACCTTGATGACTTCCTCGTGTCTCTCGGAGTTACGGAGCATACCCTGCATGTAACCCTGATTGATCATGTCAACCTTCTTGTCGGCTTCCTCGAGCATCTTCTCCTTGATGTCAGGGATGATCATGTCGCCGATACCGATGGAGATACCGGAAATTGTGGAATATTTGTAGCCCATGCTCTTGACCGCATCGAGGAACTTTGTCGTTCTCTCTGTGCCGTGAACGGCGATGCAGGTCGCGATGATCTTTCCGAGCTCCTTCTTGCCTACGACAAAATCGCACTCAAGTTTCAGTTCGTTGCCCGGAACAGTTCTGTCAACATAACCCAGATCCTGAGGCACAACTTCGTTGAAGATGAAACGTCCGAGGCAGGACTCAACGAGGCCCGTTACTTCCTTGCCGTTTACTTCGCGTGTCATGCGGATCTTGATTTTGCTGTGCAGAGTGATCTGGTGCTCATCGTAAGCCATTGTGGCTTCGTCGATGGATGTGAAGGCCTTGCCCTCACCCTTGTCGCCCTCATAGAGCTGTGTCAGGTAGTAGCAACCGAGAACCATGTCCTGTGTAGGAACCGTAACCGGCTTACCGTCCTGGGGCTTTAAGAGGTTGTTGGTCGAAAGCATGAGGAATCTTGCCTCAGCCTGTGCCTCTGCGGACAGAGGTACATGTACGGCCATTTGGTCACCGTCGAAGTCGGCGTTGAACGCGGTACATACGAGCGGGTGCAATTTGATGGCACGGCCCTCGACCAGGATAGGCTCGAATGCCTGGATTGACAGTCTGTGAAGCGTAGGAGCACGGTTCAGAAGAACGGGGTGATCCTTGACGATTTCCTCGAGGATGTCCCAGACTTCCGGAATCTTCGCGTCAACCTGCTTACGGGCTGTCTTGATATTGTATTTGTCATATCTTTCCACAAGCTTCTTGATTACGAAGGGCTTGAAGAGCTCGAGTGCCATCTCCTTGGGCAGACCGCACTGATGCATCTTAAGTTCAGGTCCAACGATGATAACCGAACGGCCGGAGTAGTCTACACGCTTACCCAAAAGGTTCTGACGGAAACGGCCCTGCTTACCCTTGAGCAAGTCTGTCAGAGACTTAAGCTCTCTGTTGGATGTGGCGGAGGTCGAACCTCTTACGGCGTTGCCGCGCTTACCGTTTTCGATCAATGCGTCGACGGCTTCCTGGAGCATTCTCTTCTCGTTTCTGACGATGATGTCAGGCGAGCCCAAATCGAGAAGCTTCTTCAGACGGTTGTTTCTGTTGATAACTCTTCTGTAGAGGTCGTTCAGGTCGGACGTCGCGTAACGGCCGCCGTCCAGGGGAACCATAGGACGGAGTTCCGGAGGCAGAACCGGGAGGACATCGAGGATCATCCACTCGGGCTTGTTGCCGGAGTTCTTGAAAGCCTCGACAACCTCAAGTCTCTTGCCGATCTTTGCGCGCTTCTGTGCGCTGCCGGTCTCTCTTTCCTTGCGGAGCTTTACAATCTGGTCGTCGAGATCGATCTTCTGGAGAAGAATCTTGATGGCCTCGGCACCCATGCGGGCATCGAAAGAACCTCTGCCGTGCTCGGCGATAGCCTTGCGGTATGCGGGCTCGTCGATGATTTCCTTCTCGGCAAAATCAGTCTTGCCCGGATCGATTACGATATATGAAGCATAGTAGAGAACTCTCTCAAGCTTCTTCGGGGCAATGTCGAGGAGCGTTGCGATACGGCTCGGTGTGCCCTTGAAGTACCAGATGTGGGATACGGGCGTTGCCAGCTGAATGTGACCCATTCTCGTACGACGGACGGTGTTCTTTGTAACCTCAACACCGCACTTGTCGCAGATCATGCCCTTGAATCTGATTTTCTTATAGCGTCCGCAACGGCATTCCCAGGACTTCGTGGGTCCGAAAATCTTCTCGCAGAAAAGTCCGTCGGGTTCAGGTTTCTGAGTACGGTAGTTAATCGTCTCAGGCTTCTTGACCTCACCGTGGGACCAATCCCTGATGGTCTCGGGGGATGCGAGTCGGATGCTTATTTTTGTAAGATGTTTTGTATCACTCATTTTAGTAACTCCTTCCAACTGCAGTGAGGTTTATTCTTCGTCGCTTGCGAAGTCGTCTTCATCCTCGCTCAAATCTTCCTCGGCGATCGAACCGTCTACGTTTGCTTCAACGAAGCCTTCGTTGAGAATATTCTCGCTCGGAACCTCAGATTCCTCGCCGTCGATTGTAATTCTCGTCTTCTCAGATGCCTCGGTTACTTCATCGAGGGATGAAGTGTTCTCACTGACGTTGATCTCATCTTCTCCGACATAGGTTCTCACATCGAGAGCCAAAGCCTTCAACTCGTTCACAAGAACGTTGAACGATTCCGGGATACCCGGCTCGGGTACGTTCTTGCCGCGGATGATGGCATCGTATGTCTTCGAACGCCCTTCGATATCGTCGGACTTGACAGTCAGGATTTCCTGGAGAGTGTGTGCCGCACCGTAAGCCTCGAGCGCCCAAACCTCCATCTCGCCGAAACGCTGTCCGCCGAACTGAGCCTTACCGCCCAGAGGCTGCTGCGTAACGAGGGAATAAGGACCCGTCGATCTTGAGTGCATCTTGTCGTCTACCAGGTGGTGGAGCTTTAAGTAGTACATAACGCCCACCGTTACTCTGTTCTCAAAAGGCTCACCGGTTCTTCCGTCATAGAGCACGGTCTTACCGTCGCTGTCTATGCCCGCAAGTCTGAAAGCCTCGCTTATATCATTCTCGTTCGCACCGTCGAAAACAGGTGTCGCCACTTTCCAGCCCAACTCACGCGCAGCGCGACCCAGGTGGACTTCCAGGAGCTGGCCGATGTTCATACGGGAAGGAACACCCAAAGGATTGAGCACGATATCGAGTGTCGTACCGTCGGGAAGGAACGGCATGTCCTCCTCGGGCAAGATTCTTGAAACAACACCCTTGTTGCCGTGACGTCCGGCCATCTTATCGCCGACGCAGAGTTTTCTCTTCTGAGCGATATAAACTCTGACTCTCTTCTTAACGCCGTTGGGCAGGTTCGGGTTGGATTCCTTGTCGGACTTAACGACATCGACTACGATACCGCCGCCGCCGTGGGGAACTCTCTTGGACGTATCCTTAACCTCTCTTGCCTTCTCGCCGAAAATCGCCTTATAGAGTTTCTCTTCGGCGCTCTGCTCGGTCTCACCCTTAGGGGAAACCTTACCGACAAGAATGTCGCCGTCCTTAACCTCGGCACCGATAACAACAACACCGTCTTCGTCGAGGTTTGCACGTGCATCTTCGGAAACATTCGGAACTTCGCGCGTAATCTGCTCGGCACCCAGTTTGGTGTCACGGGCCTCGCACTCGTGCTCCTCGATGTGGATGGATGTGTAAACATCGTCACGTACGATTCTCTCGTTGATCAGTACAGCGTCCTCGTAGTTGTAACCTTCCCATGTGGTGAAGCCGATGAGAACGTTGCGGCCGAGAGCCAACTCACCGTTATCGGTGGCAGGGCCGTCCGCGAGGATATCGCCTGCCTTAACCTTGTCGCCCATGGATACAACCGGTCTCTGGTTGATGCATGTGCTCTGGTTGGAACGCTGGTATTTTGCCAGCTGATATGTGTCGACTGTGCCTTCCTTGGTCGTTACCTCAACCTTGTCGGCGGCAACAAAGGATACGACACCGTCGTGTGCCGCAACGGCACAGACACCGGAGTCCTTGGCTGCGCGGTATTCCATACCGGTACCGATGATAGGCGCTTCGGGCTTAATCAAAGGCACTGCCTGACGCTGCATGTTCGAACCCATGAGGGCACGGTTCGCGTCGTCGTTTCCGAGGAACGGAATAAGGCTCGTGGATACGGATACAAGCTGCTTCGGCGATACGTCCATGTAGTCAACCTGTGAAGGATCGAGCTGCAGGAACTGATCCAGGTGACGGCAGGTGATTCTCTTGTTCTTGAACTGTCCCTTCTCATCGATGGGCTCGTTCGCCTGAGCGATGTTGTAGTTATCCTCTTCGTCGGCCGTCATGTAGCGGACTTCATCCGTGATGACGCCGGACTCTTTGTCATATCTGCGGTACGGGGTCTCGATGAAACCGTACTTGTTGACTCTCGCGTATGTCGCAAGCGATGTGATAAGTCCGATGTTCTGACCTTCAGGGGACTCAACCGGGCACATTCTTCCGTAGTGTGTGGGGTTGATGTCTCGGACTTCGAGGGATGCGCGGTCACGTGTCAAACCGCCGGGACCCAACGCAGACAGTCTTCTCTTGTTCGTAAGCTCTGCCAGAGGGTTGCTCTGATCCGCGAACGAAGACAACTGGGAAGAACCGAAGAACTCTCTGAACGCCGCACCCAGAGGTCTGGTGTTAACCAGAGACAGCGGTGTTACGCTCTCTTTGTCCTGAGAGTTGATCTGGGAAATCTTCTCTCTGATGTTCTTCTCGGCACGTGCCATACCCGTACGCAACTGATTCTGCAGCAATTCACCTACGGAACGGACACGACGGTTGCCAAGGTGGTCGATGTTGTCGATTGCGCCGACGCCGTGGTGCAATCCGATGAAGTAAGAGATGAATGCATAGAAATCGTCAACCGAGAGGTTGCGGGGCATCAGGTCTTCCTTGCGGTCGGTCAGCTCGTTCATGAGCATCTCGGCAATCTCGGTCTTCTTCGCATTCTCCTTGACATTGTTGATGATGTCGCGGAGAACGGAAACCTTAACCTTCTCGTTGATAGGGGTCTGTTCGATATCGAACTTCTTAAGATCCTTCTTCGGGAAACTGTCGCGGATGAACTTGTCCGCATCAACACGACCGTTGCCGATAACCTTGTGAGGCGTATCGGAAACCTTGACATCGTCACCGATGTGGCTGATAGGGAAAATCAGGCACTGAATAACACCTGCGTTCTCAACGGCATCGGCCATCTCTCTTGTGATGACCGTATCCTTCTTGACGATAACCTCACCGTCTTCGGATGTGATGTTCTCTGCTGCCTTGTGACCGACGATACGGTTTGCGATGGACAGCTTCTTGTTTACCTTATAGATACCTACTCTCGCAAGATCGTATCTCTTGGAATCGAGGTAAATGCTCTTCAGATACTTCTCCGCGGCATCCGCACTGACGATGTCGCCCGGGCGTGCCTTACGGAGGAACTCTTCGAGAGCCTGTTCCCTGTTGGTTGTTTTATCGTCGGCAAGAGTGACTCTGAGGCACTCCTCATCGCCGAACATCTCAAGAATCTCTTCATCCGTCTCAAGGCCCAGACATCTCAGGAAAACCGTCAGAGAAATCTTGTGGGACTTGTCGGCGTGAATGGATACACTCTGCTTCTCATCCTCATCGATTAGGAACCATGCGCCCCTGTACGGGATGAGTTCTCCCTTATAGATGGTTTCGCCCATCTTTGCCTTATCCGTACCGAAATACGCACCCGGGGAACGGACAATCTGGCTGATAACGACACGCTCGGCGCCGTTGATGATGAACGTTCCGTGTTCCGTCATAATCGGAAAATCCGTTACGTATGCAACATCATCCATAGGCGGTGCCTTGGGGTCCGCCTTGTTGATAAGACGAATCTTTACGAACAGGGGAGCGGCATAGTTACTGTCGTTCTTCTTGCACTGGTCGATAAGATACGCCTTGCTCAGATTTTGTGTGTTGGGTTTGTGGCCGGCCTTCTTGTCCACAACCTCAGTGGGGTTGATGGGACTGTCCGGATCGAAAACTTTACCGTCGAAATAGACTTCGTAAAGCCCCTGTGAGTCGGTAATCGGAGAAACCTCATCGAAAATTTCCTGCATGCCAACGTCAATGAAATGACGGTAAGACTGGCTCTGAATTTCGATAAGATTCGGAACATCGATTACTTCGTTGATCTGGGAGTAAGACTGGCGTTCTGTTCTGCCTTGCTTGATGGAATGGACCATTTGTCGAATCACCTCTCTATCAAAACATTGAGTTCCAAGCAACTTGCAACTGAAAAGGCCCTTTGAAATAGCACAAAAAACCGTTTCCGTCAAATCAGATGGGCATAGTTCTCCCCACCTAATACGACGCAGTAAAAGATTTTACTCCGCAATGTCAATTATGTCAATGATTTTTTGGGAAAAAATCGGGGGGCCGCAAAATCGGCCCCCCGCGAATTTAAATTTAATATCAGTAAATAAACTTCTTAACCCAGCCTACGTTGATTACATATTCGGGGCTGTTTGCCTCGAGCCCGGCCTGCCATGCCTCGTAGTTTTCGGAAAGAAGCGAAGATCTTACGGAAGCCTTCCAGCCCGGAACGTTGTCGATGAAGTAGTAAATCGTAACGGTCGAGTTGTCGTCGGATGTCTCGATATAAGTGTCGCCCTCGGCTCTGTCCCCGGCGAAAAGCCACTGCCCAAGCTCCGTGTACTCCGGCTCGGTCTCTTCCTCAGCCTCAGTCTCTGTTTCTTCTGTCGTCTCCTCAGCCTCTTCTTCCTCAACAACGAAGTTGTCGATTGTGACGTCGGAGTTGTAGCCGCCCGTTACGACCTCGGTCATATCGTCGGTATTGTCCTTGATGAGTTTGTAGAAATCCAAAGAGGACATTGTTCCGCCGGATACCAAAGCCTCGGCCTCGGCTTTGAGGTCCGCCGCGGACGCGGCAATCTCTTCGTCGGTACCGTCGGTGTTGTCGTTTGTGAGTGTCAGTGTTCTGTAGGAAACCGTTGCCGTCTCGTCAGCATAAATCTTGTCGAGCAGTGCGACGTAAACGCCGGCATCGGACTCGATAACCGTTGTCTTTCCGAGGTTTGCCTCATCGAAAAGGAACTCGTCGAAGCCGTCCTCGAGGTACGCGAGATATGCGGATGTGAAGCCCTCGGTGTATGTTGTGCTCTCGCCGCTCTCATAAGATTCGGCGGACTCGGTGTCTCCGGTCTCTTCCAAATACGCGGCAACCGCTGCGTCGAAAGAATCGGAATCCGTGGCCTTTGCAATCTCTTCGGCCGCTGCCTTTGCGTCGGCCAAACCTTCCTCTGTCGCGTTGCCGTCGTCGTCGGTCTCCGCGGGAACATAGTAGTAGTTGAAGTCAACGAGCATGTACTCATCGGAGTTCCCGCTGTAAGCCGCCTCGACTTCCTCGTCGGTGGGCATCAGGTCGAACTGCTGAACATACTCAGCGTACTCCTGAGCAAGGATGGATTTTGCGACATACTGCTTGTAAAGACGGACATTCATGCCGGTACCGTAAGCGGCGCTCAGGTAGTGGTCGGTCGTGGAATATCCGTAAAGTTCCGCGGTGCTCTCAATCTGCTCCAAATCGTACTCGGCATACGCGTCTGCGCGGGACAGCTCGGAAAAACCGGCCTCTTCGGCGGCCCGCCCTACGAGCATATTGTTCATGATCTCGTCAGCCGCAAGGCCCAGGAGCATCTCGCGGTAGGTCTCACCCGTCTCGGAGTCGTAAACATCGTCCAGAGTGTCGGCGGTTACCATGCCGTAGTAGTAGTAAGTGTTGTATTGCTCTGCGTAGTAGAAATTCGTCTCAAGAACGGAAGCCTTGCCCAAAACGGAAGTCGTGCCGTCTTCGGCGGTCTCCGTGACCGTGACGCCGGTCAGGGTCTTCGGGAGGATACCCGTGATATATACAAAGTAGCCAACGACCGATACGATCAGAACGGCTGCAACCAGAGCCTTGATCAGATTCGCCGTACGGCTGCTCATCTTCTTGCTGCGCTTTTTGTTGCCGGAATTCTTCATGCGACAAAACCTGCCTTGTAAATTATTTGGGGAAGCGATTTTGCCTCACCCTGAAAAAAAGCATTGTTTATTATAATTCGCACCCCCCGATAATGCAAGAAAGCGCTTTCGGGGTTAAAGGCTGCCATTTCGGGGATGCTTTTTTTATCTCGTTTTGCTCGGCCGCAGGCATTTTGGACCACCCGACAAACGCAAAATCCGCGCCGGCGTTCTGCGCGCAGAGGAAGTCCGGCATGGCATCGCCCACATATAAGATTTTCGAAAAGTCCGAAATCCCCATGCGGCGCGCGCACTCTACAAGAGGATCGGCCGCGGGCTTGCTGTGCTTCGTATCTTCGGCGAAAACAAAAACCTCAAAGTAAGGATTCAACTCCAGTAAATCGAGCGTGATTCTCGCGGCATGCTCTCTTTTGGATGTGACGAGGGCCTGGGGGCACCCCATGTTTTCGATGTCTGAGAGCATCTGCCGCACGCCGGGTATAAGCGGAACCGCGTTTTCCTCCAGCAACGCCTCGTTGTGGTCGAGGTACGCGTCAACCAGGGCCTTTGCGGTGGCCTCGTCGTGGCACTCGAAGGTCGTCGCCAAGGGCTTTCCAATGTAGCTCATGATGTCTTCGTCGGTGCGCGGGCACGCCCCCATGACGCGCTCGTAGGCGCGGTGGAAGGAGTCCATTATGAGCGGGATCGAATCTATGAGGGTGCCGTCCAAATCGTAGACGACGGCATCGTACAGAGGTTTACTCATCCTCTTCGCCCTCTTCGGGCTCATCGGATTTCGGCAGAACGTGGATCATGACCTTCGAAATCCAGCGGTCCTGAACGTGGAGAACCTTTATCTCAAGATTTTTGTAGGTCACCGTCGGCTTCTCGTTGTCGTCCGGAACACGGTCGAGCAACTGAATCACGAGGCCCGCGATTGTGTCGTATTCCTCATCGTCCAATTTGATGTCGAGGATATCTTCCAAATCGCTTAAGGTCATGTCGCCGGCAACGATGTAGTCGCCGTTGGAAAGCTTTAACATCTCCTGCTCTTCGTCGATGTCGAACTCGTCGGTGATGTTGCCGACCAGCTCTTCTATCATGTCCTCAATCGTGCAGATACCCATGGTTCCGCCGTACTCGTCGATGATAATTGCCATCTGCATGCCGCAGGTTTTCATCTCGTTGAACAGCGACGAAATCTTGCGCGTCTCGTGCACAATCAAAGGCTCGCGAATCAGTTTTTTCAGACTGAACGGGCGGTCCTCGGTGGGCTCCCTGATGCCGATCAGATCCTTGATGTGAAGGATTCCGACGATATCGTCGATGGTGCCGCGGTAGACCGGGATTCTCGTGTACTTGCCGTCGCGGGCCACGCGCATAACCTCGTGGTACGACGCGTCGATCGGAAGGCTCACAATTTTCTTTCTGTGCGTCATAATCTCGGCAACTTCGGTGTCGTTGAACTCGAAGACATTCTCAATCATTTCCTTCTCGGAGTCCTCGATGTTGCCGGTCTCGGATCCCACGTCAACCATCATCCTTATCTCTTCTTCCGTAACGGTCTTGTCGTCGTCCTCGGGATTGATTCCGAAGATACGCAGAACGAGATTGGACGAAGCCGTCAGGAACTTAACGAAAGGCTTTACGATAAAGCCGAATCCGCGGACGATTCCGGATGCGGCATAAGACCAGCGCTCTGCGTATTTCTGCGCGATTCTCTTGGGAACCAACTCGCCCAAAACAAGCGAAAAGTACGACAGAATAACCGTAATCAAAACAGTCCACAGATGCTCCATCCACGGGCTTTGGCCCTCGGGGTCGAAATACGCGGCAATCTCGGATGCAAATCCGTTGGCCGCAAAAGCGGACGATAAGAATCCGGCGAGTGTTACGCCGACCTGAATTGTCGCAAGGAACGACGACGGGTTATCCAGGAACACCAGCAACCCTTTGGCTTTCTTGTTGCCGTCCTCGGCGAGTTTGCGGATCTTTGCGTCGTTGAGCGTTATAACCGCCATCTCGGTGCCTGCGAAAAATGCGTTCACAAGAACGAAGAAAAATACAACCAACAGTTTCAAAACATTTCCCATGTCACTTCATCCCGTTAAGCAAATCAGTAAGAACCCCGCGCACCGCCTGCGGGTCGGCCTTGCCGCCCAGAGCGCGCATCGACTGCCCGACAAGGAAGCCGAAATTCTTCTCCCGGCCGCCTAAGTATTCGGTCACGGCCTTCTCGTTTTTGGACAGAACCTCAGCGATAACAGGCTCGATTGCAGACGTGTCGGACACCTGTGCGAGGCCTTCCTTCTCGACATATTCTTCCGGATTGACGTTGTCGACAAATACCTTCTCCAAAACGGCCTTGCCGGACTTGCGGTTAATCTTGCCGTCGGCAACCATCTTAATAATTTTTCCCAGAGACTCGGGAGAGAAACTCATCTCTTCAGGTGTTACATGGTTGTCGTTGCAGAGCTTCAAAACATCCGTCATTATCCAGTTCGAAGCGTCCTTCGGGCTGCCGCACAAAGCCGCGGTCGTCTCGAACAACTTAACAAGCGAGGTGTTACCCGTGATAATCTCCGCGTCGTATTCGGGCAGACCCAAGTCTTCGACATAGCGGACTCTCTTTTGGTCCGCAAACTCGGGCATCTCAGCCTTCGCCTTCTCCAGATACTCCTCGGGAATTTCAATAGGCATAAGATCGGGGTCCGGGAAATACTTGTAGTCCTGTGCGTTTTCTTTCGAGCGCATCGCATAGGTGAACTCACGTTCGTCGTCCCAGCGCCTCGTCTCCTGCGTGATTTTTCCGCCTCCCTCGATAACGTCGACCTGGCGGTCGAACTCGTAATCGATTGCGCGCGCAATGGCCTTCAAACTCGCTATATTCTTCATCTCCGTGCGCGTACCGAACTCGGTGGTTCCGCGCGGGCGAACGGATAAGTTAACGTCGGCTCGCATCGAGCCCTCCTGCATTTTGCAGTCAGACACGCCTAGGTACTGCATGGTGTCGCGAAGCTTTTCGAGATATGCGATAACCTCCTCGGCGGACCTGAAATCGGGCTCGGACACAATCTCTATCAGGGGCACGCCGCAGCGGTTAAAGTCAACCATGGTCTTTCCGGTGGACGGGTCGTGGATGAGTTTTCCCGCGTCCTCCTCCATGTGAATCTCGTGAATTCCGATGGATTTATTTCCCTGCGAAGTCTTGATGTCCACATGCCCGTTCCTGCAAATCGGGAAATAGAGCTGGGATATCTGGTAGGCCTTCGGAAGGTCGGGGTAAAAATAGTTCTTTCTGTCGAATTTGTTCTTCAGGGTGATGTCGCAGTTAAGCGCGAGCCCGGCCTTAATCGCATATTCGACAACCTTGCGGTTTAAGGTAGGCAAGGTGCCGGGCATGCCCGAGCAAACCTCGCAGACATGTGTGTTCGGAGCGCCTCCGAATTTGGTCGGGCATCCGCAGAAAATCTTCGATTCCGTCGAAAGCTCGCAGTGGACCTCAAGTCCTATAACCATCTCATAATCCGTCATACCTTACCTCCCATCTTATGGAAGTCCGTCTGTCTCTGGTACGCCGCGGCAAACCCCAGGATTGTTTCCTCGGCGTAGTGTTTGCCGATAATCTGCATACCCACGGGCAAGCCCGCCCCGTCCGTCCCGCACGGCACGGACACGGCCGGCAGACCCGCGATATTAATCAAAACAGTACAGATGTCACCTAAGTACATCTTAAGCGGGTCGGACAGGCTCTGTCCCATCGGCAGCGCCGTCGTGGGCGCGACGGGCCCTATAACAACATCGTACTTGGAGAAAGCCTCGTCAAACGCCTTCTTAATCAACGCCTTTGCCTGCAGCGCCTTGTTGTAGTACGCATCGTAATACCCGGAAGACAAAACGAAGTTCCCGAGCATAATTCTTCTCTTAACTTCCATCCCGAACCCCTCGGACCTCGATCTTATGTAAAGGTCGGACAAATCCTCGACGCCCTCAGGACGGAACCCGTACTTGACACCATCGTATCGCGACAGGTTCGAGCACGCCTCGGCGCACGCGATAATGTAATACGTAGGAATCGCATACTCCATAATCGGCATCGCAAAGGTCTCAACTTCCGCCCCTTGCTGCTCGAAAAGCTTAACCGCAGCCATAACCTTCTCTTTTACATCCGCGTCGATTCCCTCGCCGAAATACTCCTGCGGAATACCAATCTTCTTGCCGGCAACCGAGTAATTTGCAACAGCGTCCACATCAACGCCGTCAGTCTCCGTGGACGACTGGTCTTTTGCATCCACTCCGCAAATCAGATTAAACATCTGCGCCAAATCAACCGCGTCGCGTCCTATGGGTCCTATCTGATCCAGGGACGAGGCAAATGCCACCAACCCGTAGCGGGACACCGTGCCGTACGTAGGCTTCATTCCCGTAACGCCGCAAAACGACGCAGGCTGCCTGATGGATCCGCCTGTATCGGAACCGAGCGAAATGGGAGCCATCCGCCCCGCAACGCATGCGGCCGATCCGCCGGACGATCCGCCGGGAACTCTTTTCTCGCCCCACGGATTTACGGTCGCACCGAAATACGAAGTCTCCGTCGTCGACCCCATCGCAAACTCATCCATATTGGTCTTGCCGAGCACAACCATGCCCTCTGCGTGAATCTTGCTCATAACCGTCGCATCGTACGGCGGCACGAAGTTCGACAACATGCGCGACGCACAGGTCGTAAGCATGCCCTTCGTGCAAATATTGTCCTTAATCGCAATCGGAACACCCGCCAGAGGGCCTGTAAGCTCCCCGGCTTTAATCCTCTCATCGATTGCTTCGGCCTCGGCCAAAGCATTCTCATTCACCGTGATAAAACAGTTGTAAACGGGATTAAGTCTTTCAATCTCGGCAAGAAAAGCCTTTGTACAGTCGACACAAGTCAACTCGCCTTTCTTTATTGCCTCGCCCAACTCCAGGGCCGTCATCTTCAAAATCTCACTCATATCATTCCACCGTCTTCGGAACCAGAATCGCTCCGTCCTTTGTCTCTGCGGCATTGCTCAGGATAAGATCTCTCATGTCGGAATTCGACACTGTATCCTCCCTGAAAACATTGGTCCTTCCGAACGCGTGGCTCATTGGCTCAACCCCTGCGGTATCAAGTTCATTCAACTTATCGATATACCTGAGGATATCACCCAAATCCTTTTGAGTCTTGTCTTCTTCTTCGGCCGACAGGCGAATGCGCCCCAAAGCCTCCAAATACTCAACCAAATCTTTTGTAATTTCCATAAATGTACTCCTTTAACGACAAAGATTTTAACACGACCGCCATTTTATTTAAATGTCTAATAACTTCACTCCCGAACCTCGTACCTTAATCAGTACCCCGCTTTGGTACCGTCAATACATCAAACATGCAAGAATAATTGCGAACACATAAAAAGGGAGGCATCAAAGCCTCCCTTTCTTAATTGAATCGTTATTCGGTTCTTCGTCTCTTAACTGTGTAAGCCCCGATTGCAAATCCTGCGGCACATATGAGGAAGAGGGCCCCGTACTTGTTGAAAACGGAATCACCTTCACCTGTTGCGGTTATCTTTTGTCCCTGTGTCGGTGTAGGCGTTGAAGTTGCAACAACAGTAGGTGTCGCAGTTGCCGTCACCGTGGGAGTTGCGGTCGCGGTGGGTGTAGCGGTTGCTGTTGCCGTCGCCGTCGGAGTCGCCGTTGCGGTAGGTGTGGCGGTTGCTGTTGCGGTAGGTGTGGCGGTTGCTGTTGCCGTCGCCGTCGGAGTTGCCGTTGCGGTAGGTGTGGCGGTTGCTGTTGCCGTCGCTGTCGGAGTTGCCGTTGCGGTAGGCGTGGCGGTTGCCGTCGGTGTAGCCGTTGCAGTGGGCGTCGGCGTGGATGACGGTTTGCCGGTCGGCGTTACGTTGCTGACCATGAGGTATCCGGATGAGATTTCGTCTCCCGAAATATTGCCGTCGGAATCGATTGTTACTTTGTAGTACTTATCCGCAGAAATATGTCCGTCCGGTGTTGTTATCTCGTAGAGGTAGTATGTCTCACCCGCGGTGAGTGTCCAGCCCTTCTTGCTCTGGCTTCCCTCGACGTTGGCGATACCGTTGCTGTTTGTCGTGTAATCGGCGTATGAGCCGTCGTTGTTGACAATTGCCTTTTTATCCGAGTCGAAAAGTCTGAAGGTCGCTTTGGCAAGTCTTGTGGACATGTTGTCGCCCTCGTATTTGAGGATGTAAAGAACCGGGTTACTGGCCGAACCGCCCTGACGGTTGGTTATGACACCCGCGGAATTTACCTTTTCGGTCTGGCCGTTGAGTTCTGCACTGTTACTCCAGGAGACTCCGACATTGTTGGTTACGGTGGCTTTATAGGTCAGGGTAACCTTGGTGGAGTCCTTGATTGTGAATGTTACCTTGCTGCCGGAAACATTGTACGAGACAAGACCCGATGAAGGAGATGCCACAATCGAGTTAGGGTTGATTTTCAGGTTGGTAAGAGTATCCGTGACCGTCAGGTTTTTGCCGCCGTTGATTGTGTAGGCATCGGGGTTGGCGACAAGGGTGAAGGTTACAACATCTCCGACGTTAACGCTCGAGGTGTTGAGCGAGGATTTATCGATGGTGTTGGTTGCGTAGTCATAAGTGAAGGCGGACGATGCCGTATCCATCGTGGCGGTATTGCCCAGCTTGTATTCGCCTTCGTCGGATTTGGCCGCAAGCTGATTGAGTGTCTTGAGGGCCGCCTCGTCTTTGACTATGAGACTGTATGTGACCCTGTAGTACTTGTCGGCCTCACAGTCTTTGATGGTGAATTTGACACCGGTTGACGTCGTCGTATACGAAAAATCGTCTGAAGAAACACTTGCACTCTGCGACCATTGGTTACCGGAGTATGCCGCGGGTTTGTAGTTGTCGTCGGTGTAAATCTTCAGGATGTTGGTTAAGAAGGTATCCGTTATTGTCGCGTCCCCTTCTTTACCTGTGAATATTATCTCATATTTGAAGAACGGCAGTTTGTCACTGTTTGTGTCGGTTGATGCCCAGTCGATTTCCGTTTCTTTGTTGTAAGCGTACTGGGATTTTTTCGTTAAACTCAACTTTGTAAGAACAACATCATTCTTGTTTGAGATTGTGGAATCATTGACATTCGAACTTACATTATTGGTGTGTGTGGAAACGCTGTAGTTATTAAGATCGGAAGTAACCCATGTGCTGTCCGTTTTGGTCACGAGCGTTATCGTGACCTTGTACGAGGATGTGGACGAAGGCAGACCGGTTTTTGTTTTCACGGAATCCTGATAGAACGTAAATATCATTAACGACTGTTGATCGACTGTTTTGGTAGTAACGTCGTAATAAACAGTTGCTCCGTTCGATGCCGTAACAGTATAAGAATCGACCGTATCATATCTCATTGCATTATCCACATAAGCGGAAGGAAGTGTATCCGTTATCTCCGCAGTGGTCAGACCTTTTGCCGGGACGTTCAGGTCGATGGTCCAGGTAATCTCTTCTGTACCGCTTGTAGCCACACCGGATTTGGAAATTGTTGCCGCATCCGAGGGACCGACGCCTATGGTGGATGTGCCTTTGCCGCCGTTACTGTTTTCGACGGTATTGGTAACATTCTTTGTGGCAACGAGATCGGAAGTGTCGACTTTTGCCGTGTATGTAATCTCGTAGTAGTAAGGGGTGGTGTCGCCTGTGTTATATGTGAAAGATGACCCGCTTGCGAGATCTGACATTTTGGCTGTGGTCGTGCTTACAAGGGCTTCTGACTTCCAAGTCTCTGTTGAAGAATATTTCTTGATTGTGACCGTGCCGGACTCGTCATAGCTTAAGTATTTGGTGCTGTCGGAGGCGATTGTGTCGGTGATACTCGAGACAGCCTTTAAGCACTCGGGGTTAATCTTGAGCGTGTATTCTATGGTCTGGTTGTCCTTGTCGTATGTTCCGGACTTACCCGAGGTCGAATAGTTTACCTGTGTCGAAAAATTGGTTGAAACCGATGTGATGGACGGGGTCAGCTGCTTGTCGCTTGTGACCTTCACCGTGTTGTCGATGTCACTGTAAGTGATTGTGTCGCCGGACTTGAGGCCATCCAAATTAATGTTGGCCTTGTATGTGACCGTGATTACTTCTTTGTTGCCGACAGAGGGAATTGTGAGATCGAAAGAATTGGCACCTGTGGAAAGACTGTAATCTGATGATGTGAGTGTGCTCTTGTTGGAGGAAACGGTGATTGTGGAAGGGTCGAGTGTAACCTTCGAACCTGTGATGCTGTCGGAAATTTTTACATTGCTGTTGGCACCCTTGGATGTCGCCGTTACAGTGTATGTAATCTGATTTGTGGATGCATCGTAAGTTGCGGTCTTCGAAGGCGTTACGCTTCCGGTGCTGTCGACCGTTACCTTCTTGAGGACCTTACCATCAGATTCGAAAGAGGTATCGTTTGCAAATTCACCGTCGAAGGTCAGTGCGAACTGAAGGTTTGCACAGTCCTGAACGTGGCTCCAGTCCCCGTGCGCCGTGTTCCACACGATTGTGACTTTGCCGTTCGCATCAACGCTGAACTTGTTGCCCTCAATGGTATAAGTACCCGTACTGTCGGTTACCGTTATGGGGAAGGTTCCCGACTGAGCTTCAACCGACATGGTCGACGGAATCTGGTAGGTACATGTTCCTTCGGATATCTGGTTGTCTTTGGTTTCCTTAAATGTCAGGGTGACGGCATACGTTGTATCGGTGTAAGCCGTATCGACATCGCCGTCCGAATCCGTGACAGATACGCTCGTCAGGACTTTGCTTAAGTCCGTGACATCCTCGGCGGCAAGAGTGCCGACCTCAGTGACGGGAGCAAATACCGCAACGACCATTATAAGTGCCACCAATGCGGCAACCAGTGATTTCAAACGTCTCATAATTCGACCTCCAATCGGGCATATATAGCAGAAAATACCCTCCGAAGAGGGTATTTTCAAGGGCTTTACAATACATTTACGTATCAGGTGCGTATCAGGAAAATTATTTTTCTGTGTCACTCCTCATCGGAAGGGCTTTCGTCTTCATCAGACTGCTCCGCCTCATCGTTATCTTCGGAAATTTCTTCAACGGATTCGCCATCCGGTGTGTCATCTTCGGGTTCTTCCTCCGGCTCGGATTTTTGAGGGGCGCCTTTGCGGATGTGGTCGACAACAAGGACTACGATTATGCCGATGATTGCAACGCCTCCGACGATTGCAAGGACAATTATTACCACGTTCAGGGTAGACGAGGATTTTGTGGTCACATCCGATTCTGCGGTTGTGTCCGCGGATGCTGTGTCAGCAGCGGTCGTGTCGGTTGAGGCTGTCGCGTCGTCCGTTGTTGTGTCCGCGACTTCAACGGCCTTTTCGTACTCGTCGTTTGTGTAGAACTCGTACTTGCCGGCCTCGATGTCAGCGGTGATTTTCTCGCTTAAGTCGGCGATTGCGATGTTGTCCAAAGACTCCTCGTCGTTGTCCGCAATGCCGACGTAGCCGACTACGAAATAGCCGTACTCCTCGGCGTAGATTACGTCCAGGTCGCCTTCTTTTCGCGACTCATCGAAAACCCATGCCTCGAAAGCGTCCACGGTCTCGCCCTCCGACACCGTGAGGTCACCGTAGTCGTAGACATAGCCGTCGTTGGCGTAGGTTTCTCCCAGGGTTACGATGTCTTCGGGGGAAGATACTTCCTCGAGCATGCTTTTCGCGAGGCTCTCCGCGGATGTGAGATCGTCTTCCCCGGAGGAGTCCCCGGGGGCGTAGAACAGCGCGTAGGTTACCTCGGGGACCTTGAGCTGGTCCTCGGTGAATTCGTACTCGTCGCAGTATTTCTCGGTGTAGTAGTCGGCCATGTAGTAGCCGCGGAGAAGCTCCCTGAAGGCCGCCTCGTCGCACTCGGGGCCGTAGTAGAGCTGAATGTATTCGTCCACGGAAATGCCCGCGGCATCCGCGCCGTTGGTCTTGAGCGTCTCTATGGTGTTGTCGATCTGAGCCTCAATCGTGTCGGTAAGCTCGAGGCCCTCCTGCTCCGCCAAAAGATTTATAACAAGCGTGTTCTCAAGCGTTTGCTCCGCATAACTTACGAAAAAATCTCCGTACGTCTCGTACTCGTCCATCCCGAGTTCGGCGGACAGGTCGAAATAGCCCTCCGAGGTCTGCGGGTAGTAGCCGTAGTACGCATAGTTCGTCAGATCCAGGAATGCGTTTATGAAGTAGAAATTGGACTGGGCGATCGGCACAGCCTCACCCTCGAAATAGTATTGGTGGTTCAGAAACGGATAGAGCTGGCTGCCGTAAACGGTCTCAAACTCAACACCGGACAAGTCAATCGATTCAACCGTTGTCTCTTCCGCTGCCGCGGTTGTCGCTTCGGTTTCTTCTTCGGTCGCCTCTGCCTCTGTTGCTTCTGTTTCTTCGGCCGCCGCTTCGGTTGCCGCCGCCTCTGTCTCTTCGGCTGCTTCGGTCTCCGACGCAAACGCCGCCGTCTGCGGGATTAAGAGTGCGCAGCAAAGCGCAAGTGCCGCTGCCGTATTTTTAAAACTTTTCATTTAAAAATCTCCTGAGCAATAAAAAATCGCGTGTAGTATAGCACAAAAAAATTGCCGCAAATTCTTGTTTTGCGGCAATCCGTTGGTTTTATGCGTTAAGCGATTTGAAATCTTCCATGGCGTCGGCTATCGTGTCGTCCATGTCGAAATACTTGTATTTGCCGAGCCTGCCTCCGAAGAAAACATTTCCGAGTTCGTCGGCTTTTGCCTTGTACCTGGCGTACAGGTCGTTGTTTTTTGCGTCGTTCATGGCATAGTACGGCTCGTCGCCAAGCTTCCATGTCGCCGGATACTCGTGGGTGATAACCGTTCCATCTCCGGCGCCGAACTCAAAGTGCTTGTGCTCGATAACTCTCGTGAAAGGCGTCTGCGCATCTGTATAGTTCACAACCGCGTTGCCTTGGTAGTTGTCGCAGTCTTCTTTGTACTCGGTCTCAAATCTCAGGCTTCGATACTCAAGGTTGCCCTCGCTGTACCCGAAGAACTCATCGATTGTGCCGGTGTAAATAATCTTGTCGGCCTCGTCCGCAAGCTCTTTGTTCTTGAGAAAATCGATGCCTGTTCTAACCTCGATGCCCTCGAGCATGTTGGCAATCCACTGAGTGTAACCGCCTATCGGAATGCCCTGATATTTGTCGTTGAAATAGTTATTGTCGTAGGTAAGACGCACGGGCAGACGCTTGATTATGAAGCCCGGCAGTTCGGTTGCCTTCCTGCCCCATTGCTTCTCGGTGTAACCCTTGATCAGTTTCTCGTAGATGTCCTTGCCGATGAGGGAGATTGCCTGCTCTTCCAAGTTCTCCGGATTTTCTTTAAAACCGTCGGCAATCTGCTCATCCAATTTCGCCCTTGCCTCGGCGGGAGTTATAACGCCCCACATCTTGTTGAAGGTGTACATGTTGAAAGGCAACGAATAAAGCTCGCCCTTGTAGTTGGCGACAACCGTATTCGTGTAGCGGTTGAACTCCGCAAACCTGTTCGCGAAATCCCAAACCTCTTTGTTGCTCGTATGGAAAATATGCGCGCCGTACTTATGCACGTTGATGCCGTGAACATTCTCGGTGTAGCAGTTGCCCGCGATGTGCTCGCGCCTGTCTATAACAAGACAGGTCTTCCCCGCATCGGTCGCAAGCCTTGCAAAGGTCGCTCCGTAAAGTCCCGCACCTACAATCAAATAATCGTATTTCATGGTATATCTCCTTTAACCCGTGGTCTCTTTATATTACCGCAATTTCCGCCGCACGGCGTCAAAAACTATCGCACCCCAATTTGAAATTGTTGTCAATATGTCTCCGCGACGTACCTGTCAAACTGCGGAAGGACAAAGGTCACGTAACCACGCTCTTCGCCATTGATGAGACCGCGCTTGATGAGACGGCTGCGGTACGGATTTATTGAATTGTTGTCCGTCTGCAAAAACTCCTTGATGTCGGAGATTTTGCCCTCCGGGGATTGGGACATGGCATAGAGAAATTTTTTGTCGCCACGCGAAAGCTCAGACCAAATCTTGTCGTACGAATACTCGAAAAGATACTGCCTGAAAGAGGACATCCATTTCTCTTCTTCCAAGCCGTTCTCCCAGGCAAAATGCCCGAGCACCTGGAAGGCAAACGAGTAGCCCTTGGTGAGCCTCGCCATGGAAAGCGCTTTGTCCCTTTCGACATCGAAAACCTTCTCGTAGTTGTCAGCAACCGCACTAATGTTGAGCGGACCCAGGTCAATCTTAGGGGCGCGATAGAGGAACGTCAGGGTTTTCTCGTTCTGCAGTTCGTATATGTTCTCATAAAGGCCGGTCATGAGAAGAAAAACGGGAAGATTTTTTCTGACAAGAATTTGGAAAGTGTTCGTAAAAATTCTCATCTCCTTGTTGCTCACCGCCTCGTCCACGGTTATCAGAACCTTGCGGCCTTTTTTCTTCAGGCTTTCGAGCATCTTCTCCAAAGCCAGATCGATACTTGTGATCGGAACGCTGCCCGTAACCTCAAGACCGATACCAAAAAAGGATAAATTAATTTTTGCTTCTTTGAAAATTCCCGCCAGCGAATTCTCACTTGCAAGTTTTGCCGCAAGGTCGACAAGCATATCCTTCTCGGGATTTAATTCAACAACAATCCAATCTTTGTCTTTGGCGATTTTCTCGGACACCTCGGTCATGAAAACTGTTTTTCCCATGCCCCTGATTCCGGTTATCAGAAAAATCTGCTGCGTCGGATTTTCTTCGGCGAAAATTTCCGTTATTTCATCCCTTTGAATCGGACGCGGTATAACCTGCTGAGGTTCTTTTCCGAACATAATCGTATAAGGATTTTTTCCCATGTCACACCTCAATTTTTACTGTTTGCAAAGTTTTTTACTGTCGTTTACTGTTTTGGATTTCTTTTACTGTCGTTTACTGTATTTTACTGTCGTTTACTGTTTTTTGCAATCAGGGACGACGGTAGGTGCGGCACGCTTCGAGGAAATTTTTAAACTCTGCGGTATCCGGATAGGTTTGTTCGAGTGTATAAGACGGGGTGTACCGGAGGTTGCCGATGTAGGGGCTGCGGTCGATTCCCAAAACTTTGAAATCCTCTTCGAGGGCTTGCGCCAGTTCGGGGGCATCGGCAATCCAACCGACGGGCCACGACGGACCGGCCGCAAGTTCCTCCGAGCCACCTGTCAGATAAACCCTGTGCGCGGCTCTTATGTCTTCGCATGAAAACCCGACACGCAAATTGTAGTAGCCGTCCTCGATAAGGAATTTTTTCAAGTCATTGTCGAACCACTTGAATTCGTCGGTGTCGACGGTGAGGGTAACGGTTTTCTTTTCGTGTGCGGCGAGGAAAAATTTGCCGTAAGACACGAGCGCGTTCGGGGCTTTGCGGACCGTGGCAACCAAATCGTTTACGTAGATTTGGACGACGCATTTGCCCGGGATATCCGACACATTTTCAAGGGTTATTTTAAGCTCAATCTTATCGCCGGCTTTTACCTCGGCAGGGCCTTCTGTTGCAGTGATGTCAAAGTCGGAGTAAGAAAGGCCGTGACCGAACGGGAATTCCATACGTGCGCACTTTGCCTGATAGCCGCGGTAGCCGACAAAAATCTCCTCGCCGTAGATGCATTTGAAGCCCGACGGGTAGTTCAGGAACGCCGGCGAATCCTCGTACCTTACGGGGAACGTGCAGGGCAGGTGCCCCGACGGATTGACGGCGCCCGTTAAGATGTCGGCCATTGCGCGCGCGCCCTGCATGCCCGGATAGAACACGGCGAAAACGGCCGCCAATTTTTCGCGGTAAACAACGAGTTCCACCGGAGCGGGAGTGTTTAAGATGAGGCAGATTTTGCCTTTGAGACCTTCCAAAATTTCGCAGATTTCCAAGGGCAGTTTCAAATCGGAGCGATCCGACCCTTCGGCCGACTGCACCGAGCAGACGACAACGGCCAAACCGTCTTTGTCGGCGGCAAAAGCCTCGTAGTCGTCGACCGGGCACCCCAAGCACTCGGCCAGAGAAGTGGTACGGGATGTGAAAACCTGAGCCGACCCGGAGCCGTGGTCCAGGAAACCGCGAGCGCCGTCCCCAAACAGATATATATGGTCGGGCGAGGCGGGCAAAACGCCGTCGTTTTTGAGCATGACGATGCCTTCGCAGGCCGCCTCGTATGCAACTTTATCGCCGGAAGAAACATATTCCTCTTCGGTTGGTTTAACTTTGGGTTGTCCGCAATATTCGATGAGTTTAAGCATATTAAGAACGGCAAAATCCAGAGCCTCCTGCGACAGACGACCGTCTTCGACTGCCGCGACAATGTCTTCGTGCGGCCAGGGACCGGGCATGAAGAGGTCGACGCCCGACGCGCACGATGTGCCGGTGGGGCCGGTGCACGCGCCCCAGTCGGTCATGACAAGGCCGTCAAAGCCCCATGTGTCGCGCAGGATGTCTTTCAACAAATAAGTGTTCTCGGTGCACTTGACGCCGTTGATGGAATTGTACGCCGCCATGAGAGTGGACACGCCGGCTTTAACGCACGCCTCGAAGGCGGGCAGATATATTTCATGCAAAGTTCTTAAATCTATAGCCTCGTCGATGCCGACACGGTTGATCTCAAGGTTGTTTGCCGCATAGTGCTTGACGTTTGCGGCGATGCCCTCCGACCCGACACCCTTAACCAGTTCGGGGGATAAGGTTTTCGCGAGGTACGGGTCCTCCGAGTACCCTTCGAAAAACCTCCCGTTGGTGGGCTCGCGCAGAATGTTGACATTCGGCGTTCCCAAAAGCACGTCGACACCGAAGACTTTGGCCTCGACACCGAGCATGCGGCCGACCGCGCGGACAACATCGGGGTTCCACGACGCGCCGAGCAGGGTGCCGGGCGGGTAGCAGCCGGGTGCGGGGGTGATGCCGCCCGTCTTTTCGAGCATTAAAGGGTAAATGATGTCGTAGAGTTTTTTGCCTGCGGGAGAGAGGTTTTCGGGGAAGCAAAAATTCTCGGAAACTTCCTGCAGGACCTCGCCTCCGAAGGCGGAAGCCTCTGCCTTGAAGCAGGAGTCGAAAAGCTGCTCGTAGTTGATGCCCGTGCCGCCGTCCAAAAGCTGGAGCGCGGGGATCCCAAGCCTGTCGATTCCGGTGGTCCCGAAGGACGTCGCGCCGCACAAAAGCCGCGCCTTTTCCTCAAGTGTCATGCGGGAGAGAATCACTTCAGGCTTGTCCATAAAACACCTCTTATGTTGTCTTGAAAACTGTTATTTTTCTCTGCGAAGAGCCCGCCGCGAGCTTCTGCTCGAGCGACCTGTAGGACGCGATGCCCGTGTCCGTCGAGCAGTCGTAAATCATGTGCTCGTACTCGCCGGGGTAGATCTCGGATTCGACCTTGCCCGCGTAAAGCCCGACGTGCCCGACCTTGCCCGAGGAATTGGTGAAGAAAATAATGTCCCCGGGATCGAACGAGTCGAAGAAGAACTCCAAATCGTCGCGGCCGTCCTCGCTCTCGAAAAGCCACTGCCCGTCCTTGTAAATATCAATCGTTTCGGACTCGACACCCCTAGCCGTAAGCTCGGCCTTCCACGTCCTGCAGTTGGTCGAATACGGCTTGCACAGGCCGTATATATCCTTGGCCGTCGTGGCCCACGAAGCGATATATATCGACGACGAAGACGAGGACGTGCTGTAGTATTTAACCGTTCGCCACCTCATGTTCGCCGTGGGATTCGACGACCTCGCCGTCTTAAGCGCAAGCTTCATGGTCAGCTGCACAAAACTTATGCAGTCGAGCGTGTACTCGGTGGGCGTAAACCTCGTGCTGTACAAACCGTAGTTGTAGCCGGACAGCTTATCCGCATACTTCATAATCTCGGAAGAAAAAGCACTCGCCGAAAGTCCGGATTTCTTAACGGAATATTTCTTATAGAAAGTGTTCGAAAACCTTCCGTCGACATAAGCTCTCTTTGTAGACATAGAGGAATCCTTCGTGCCCTTCGGAAGCAACACAATCTGAATCGCCTCAAGCCTCAGCGAATACCCGGCCGTGCCCGCCGGCGCACCGTTCTTGGCCCAGTCGAGCCAACCGTAGTTCTGTGCGTGCACGCGGTAGTAAATATCGTATTGCTCGGCCATCTCGTCGGTGAGTTTTATCTGAATCGCCTCAAGTCGAAGAGACTTGCCCGACGTGCCGGACAGTTCACCGTCTGAAACCCAATCCTGCCAGCCGATGTTCTGCACATGCGTTCTGTACTTAACCGAGCCCTCATAGGCCTGATCGTGGAGATATATCTTAATGCCTTCGAGGCGCAGGGATTTGCCGGACGTGCCGGACGTTGCCTTGTCGGCAACAAACGCCTGCCAGCCTTCGTTTTGCACATGGGTCTGATAGCGAATCAGAGAACTCTTAAAAGGTGTATCGGTATTTCCCGGTGCCGCACCGTCTTTGGCGACCAATTTAATCTGTATGGCCTCAAGTCTGTAGGAATATCCGGAAGTTCCGGCGGACTCCCCGTTCTTCGCCCACGAGAGCCACCCGAAATTTTGCGCGTGTACGCGGTAGTAGATGTCGTATTTTTTCGCCGCCTCACCGGTGAGCCAGATCTTAATCGCTTCCAAACGCAAAGACCTGCCCGACGTGCCGCTTAAGTCCCCGTCGGACACCCGGGACTGCCAGCCGATGCTCTGCACATGTGTGCTGTAAGAAACACCGCCCTCAACGCCCGAGATCTTTATGTTGATTCCCTCAAGCCTCAAAGACTTGCCGGTCGTTCCTGCCGACGCACCGTCGGTCACCCATTCCTGCCAGCCTTCGTTCTGCACATGCGTTCTGTACGAAACATGCGGCACAGTTGTAGGCGTGGGTGTCGCAGTCGCCGTCGGTGTTGGCGTTGCGGTTGCGGTAGCCGTCGCAGTCGGGGTTGCCGTTGCTGTGGGTGTGGGCGTCGCTGTCGCGGTTGCCGTAGCGGTTGCCGTGGGAGTTGCAGTCGACGCAGGTGTTGCGGTCGCCTCAGCAACAACCGTCGGCGTAGGCGTCGCGGCCTCATCGGATGTCGGTGTCGGTGTCGCGTCCGAAATGGGCGTCGGCGCAGGAGACGTCGAATCCGTCTCATCGGCCTTAGCCGGGAGACAAAGCCCCGATAAAAGCAAAGCCGCACAAATCGCGGCCGTCTGCGTTTTCTTTAATAAACTATTCATCATACGGGGTATTTTACTCTCCGTTGTTTGCCTCTGCAAGCGGAGCCTCAGTCTCAGGCGGCGCAGTCGTCGCCTCGGTTGTCGTCGTTGTGGCCTCGGTCGTTGTTGTAGTCGCTTCGGTTGTAGTCTCGGTAACCTCAGCGGTCGTCTCAACAGCCTCTGTTGCGGCAGTCGTTGCAACGGACTCGTCCGATGCGGTCGTAACCGTAGACTCTTCGTCGGAAGTCTCTTCCGCCGGAACGTAACCGGTCGGAACCGTCAGACCGGACTCGTCGGTGACATCCGAACCATCCGGGGAATCGGAGGAGTCGCTCGTATCGGAAAGATCCGACGAATCCGAGGAATCCGTTGTATCCGAAGTCGTCGCCGCCGTATCGATAACGTTCGATAACGCAAGCTTAATTGTGTAAGTCGAGCCGCTGCCGGACACCGTAGGTTCTCCGGAACCTGCGCCGCTTATGCGTTCTGCGGTGACTATGTTTTCGCCGCGCACATACGTAATCTTATATACGGAAGAATCCGAAGAGAAACCCGTGCCCGGGTTTTTGCACACCAAATAGAGTTCGGTGCCGTCGCTGTAGTCCCAGGAATAAGTGTCCGTCGTGCCGGACTCGTTGAGGGTAAAAGTCTTAACCTGATTTGTAAGTGTGCTGTCGGAATAAAGTGCGTAAGATGCGCCCGCAAGGGAATATTTCGCGGCGGCGGCTGTGGTCTCAGACGTTCCGTCGGAGGTCACGGATGTGGCATCGGGTGTGGGCGTTGCCGCCGACTTGATGTTTGCCGTGACGTCGAGCGTTAAGTTCTTAACCGTGTCGTCCGTGAAAGACTCGTAGTGGAGAACCGCCATTCTGTTGTAGGAACCCTTCTTCATGGAGCCGTCCGAGCGCAATATCATCCCTGCCGTCTGCTTGCTGGATCTCGAATCGTAAACGTAAGAAGAACCCTGCCCGGCGTAAATTGCGATGTGTCTCCATCTGAATGTGCCCGACACTTCGCGGATATTTCCCGTGAACCTGGCGTTGCGGACAATCAGCGTGGAAGATTCGGACTCAAGATTGAGTTCAAGGCCGGAGTCAAACCAACCGGTCTCCTGCGTTATGGACGGGGGCGAGCACGAAACGTCCATCAACTCGTACTCCCACTCGTATTCGTTTTCGTAATTTCCGAGGAGAATAATGTCTCCCTTGCGCGCGCCGAGTTTTCGCAAAGCATCGGCCTCATTCGTGAAGCGCACGCCGCCGCTGCCGACATAGTGCGGGGACTCATGCGCCCATGTCTGGCAGCATGTGGTGCCCGTGGCCGAGTGCAAACCGAACTTGCCGCCCGACACGGACCCGGTGAAGGTCACACGCCCGGAATACTTCAAATCGGAAACCTCGCCCAAAGCCTGGGCGTACGCCAAATTTACATACGTGATGCAATCTACCTTTCCCTGTTCCCACTGGCTGTAAGAAGCGCCGTTCATGGACTGACACGCCGCAATAACCGCATCCGCAAACTCCGCGGAAGAGTCGTATCCCGCTTCTTCCATCATCCTTCTGGTAAGCCAGGTCTTCTGCGCCGTGCCGTTACGCGCGGTCTTGACCTTCACCTTGGAAGTTTTCTTCTTCTTGGAAGACGACGAAGAGGATTCCGAATCAGAATCCGAATCCTCATCTGAATCGATCTCGTACTCTTCCTCGACGTAGACTTCCTCTTCCTCGTACACGTCCTCTTCGTTAACGTCCTCATCGACAACCGCGTCCCCGTCGCTCACAACGACGGCACGCACAACATCCTCGGAGGCCGAATCAACCGCCGACGCGCACAAAGGAAGCGCCGCATCCGCGCTCATCGCCAAAATCGCAAGGCAACAAAGCACGCCCGTGGCGGCACTTCGAAAATCTTTAACATGCTTTACTTTTCTGATCTTAGTTACCATAAACAGCCTGCGCGCTTCCGCACGCCCGCCCTAATATAACAGATTTTTAAATCCTTTGCCGCGCACATAAATTTTGTCACGAAAATTTCACCCCGCCGTCAACTCCCGGCAACACGACCTCACACCCCACATGCAAAAATCCTAAAAAAGATTTTTGCATCCGGATGCATTTTTCTCTTTTAGGCATCATGCCACAATTCGTAAGTAACAATCGTCTTGTCGAAAAGGTCATCCGTGTCTCTGACCGTTTTCTTCGTGGAAATGTATGTTGCGTTGGTCGGGTCATCGACCTGAAT
>Ga0065709_1003903_pt1 | contig 62480 bp, 47 predicted proteins | sample Hoacrofraction14_2_FD_59096 | JGI IMG/M metagenome (GOLD analysis project Ga0065709, IMG submission 59096) | Hoatzin crop microbial communities from Cojedes, Venezuela, sample from fiber fraction 14 v1 | ecosystem: Host-associated > Birds > Digestive system > Esophagus > Crop | place: Venezuela...
TACCTGAACTTGCGGGCGTTTTTGCAAAGCGGGCGCTGAATCGTAAATGCAACCCGCCTCGGGCAGTTAAGAGACGTCTGCGGCACATGTCGGGAGAGAAACGGAGCGAGGACGTTTTCGCAAGGCGTGCGCTGGATCGGAAATGCAGTCGGCTTCAGTGAACGCGGGCGGCCGGCCGGGCTTCGGCAGGAAGCGAAATCGGCTTCGTGCGCTTTCTCGCAAACGGTACGGGAGCGGAAGTTTGGTATTTGTTGTCTCGGAACGAAGGCCGCGGTTTTGACGAGGCGGCGGGAGATGAGCATGAAGCGTATAGCGGTCGTGACGAATGCCGGCAAGGACAAGGACGGGGCGGTATCCGCGAAGATAGGCGCCTTCCTAAAGGAGAAGCAGGTTTCATGCACCTTCTGCGGCAGCGGGGAAGAGGTCCCGGACGACTCGGAGTGCGTGCTCGTGCTCGGCGGCGACGGTACTCTCCTCAGGGCGGCCAAAGAAGTGGTCGACAGGCAGATCCCGCTCCTCGGGATAAACCTGGGCACGCTCGGCTACCTCGCGGAGGTCGAGGCGGCGGCTCTCGTGCCCGCGCTTTCGCAGCTCTTAAGGGGCGAATACACGATTGAAAAGAGGATGATGCTCCACGGCACGCATATGCGGGGCGGGGAGAAAATAGGGAGCGACATCGCGCTCAACGATGTCGTCCTGATCAGGCGGGGGCATTTGAGGGTGCTGAGTTTTGAAAATTCAGTCAACGGCAGCCCGCTTAATTCATATCAGGCCGACGGCATCATCATTTCCACGCCGACCGGATCTACGGGATACAGCCTTTCGGTGGGCGGGCCGATCGTGACGCCCGACGCGGACTTGATACTAATGACGGCGATCGCGCCGCACACGCTGAACACGAGAAGCGTCATTTTCAAGGGCACCGACGAGGTGACGGTGCGAGTGGCGGACGGCCACACGGCCGAGACTGCCGAGGCGGACGTGGCCTTCGACGGAAACGCGGCATTTACCGCGCTCGGCGGCGACAGGATAGTCGTGCGGCGCGCCATGAGGGAGACCAACATTTTGAAGCTCTCCGACAGGAGCTTCCTTGAAGTCCTAAGGCGCAAGATGGCGGACACGTAAGGGAGAGACAGGGAGTTTTGGCTTCCGGAGGCGGAAAAGCGGCGCCTGAATTTTTCAAGCGGGAGTTTTCCGGGGATCTTTCGCCGCAAGATGGCGGGGACGTGAGGAGACTCGGGACGTTTTAGCTTCCAGAGGCGGAAAAGCGGCGCCTGAATTTTTCAAGCGGGAGTTTTCCGGGGATCCTTCGCCGCAAGACGGCGGGGACGTCAGGAGACTCAGGACGTTTTAGCTTCCGGAGGCGGAAAGCGGCGCCTGAATTTTTCAAGCGGGAGTTTTCCGGGGATCCTTCGCCGCAAGATGGCGGGGACGTGAGGAGACTCGGGACGTTTTAGCTTCCGGAGGCGGAAAGCGGCGCCTGAATTTTTCAAGCGGGAGTTTTCCAGGGATCCTTCGCCGCAAGACGGCGGGGACGTCAGGAGACTCGGGACGTTTTAGCTTCCAGAGGCGGAAAGCGGAGAAGGAAGGATAAAGTACGCTGCAGCGGGCGGCAGGGGGAATTGCCTGCATTGGCAGGAGTTTAAAGCCCACGCTGATGCAGCATCGAAGCTGCTTACGGTTCATGGGCGTGCAGCGGCGCTGCGTGCAAGCGGCACGCGGTTAGCACCGGCTGAAGTGAAGCGGAGAAAGCCGCTTCTAAACTGAGGCAGACGGCGCGCTTACAAGCGGCACGGATTTTAGGCGTCCGTTCTGGGACGGAGGTGGACATGCGGAGCGCAAGGCAGGAGCGGATTCTTTCGCTCATCGAAGAAGAAGATATCGGGACGCAGGAGGAGCTCGCCGCGAGGCTTATCGAGGAGGGCTTTGCCGTCACGCAGGGAACGGTCTCGCGCGACATAAGGAGCCTTGGGCTCGTGAAGCGGCCGGGCAGCGGAGGGCGCGGGGTGTACGTCAACCCGGGGCGCCCCGACGAGGCGGCCGCGCGCGGGAGCATCCTGGCCGACGCGGTCTCGACGGTCGAGACTTCGGGAAATATGCTGGTGATAAAGACGCTGCCCGGAATGGCGATGGCGGCGGCCTCGGTTCTCGACTCCCTAGAATGGCCGGAAATCCTCGGCTGCATCGCGGGGGACGACACGATCCTGGGAGTCTTAAGGCAGCCGAGCGACGCCTCGCGCGTCAAGTCGAAGATCGCCGAGGCCTGCGGCGTGAAGTAAGGCGGCCGAGAAGAGGAAAGAAGGGCATCTGCCGCAAAAGCGGGGCAGGCCGCAGGCGCATTTTGCGAATGCAGCGCGGCAGCGGCTGAAAGCAGAAAAAGGGGCATCTGCCGCAAAAGCGGGGCAGGCCGCAGGCGAATCGCCGGACGTTTTATGAGAAAGCGGCGCGGCGGCAGAGAACGGAAAAGGGGCATCTGCCGGGAATTTAAGGCAGCTGCCGATAAAGGGGGAGAGGGAATGCTGAAGAGTATCCACATAAGGAACATGGCCTTGATCCGCGACCTCACGGTCGATTTTTCGGACGGCCTGAACATACTGACCGGCGAGACCGGCGCGGGCAAGTCCGTCCTGATCGACGCAGTCGCGCTCGGGCTCGGCGGCAAGACCTCCCGCAGTCATTCCTTCGGAGAAAAAACGGCCCTTATAGAACTTACATTTTCAATTGAAAATGAATCGGTCGAGAGGCGGCTTAAGGACCTCGCGATCGAGCCCGAGGACGGGGAAATCCTGATTTCGCGCAGCATATCGGACGGCAAGAGCCGCCTGCGCATCAACGGCGAGGCGCGCACCTTAAAGGACGTCCGCGAGGCGTCCTCGCTCCTTCTTGACATCCACGGCCAGAGCGAGCACCAGAAGCTCCTGCTTCCGAAGATTCAGCTCGACCTGTTGGACGAGTTCGGAAAGGAGCCGGTCGCCAAGGCAAAGGAAGCCTACGCCAAGGCCTTCGCGGCGTGGAAAGCCGCCGCGGCGGCGATGGGCGGCGAGGACCTAAGCCCCGAAGAGCGCGCCCGCAAAGCCGACCTTCTGGGATACGAGATAAGCCAGATCGAGGAAGTCTCGCCGAAGCCGGGAGAGGACGCCGAGCTGGAAGCCGAGTTCAAGCGGCTTTCTAACGCGCAGGAGACGGCCGAGGCCCTCGGCGGCGCCATAGCCCTTGCGGGGTACGACGCGCCCGGAGCCGCGGGCGAGAGCGTCGGCGAGGCGGTGAGGCTCCTGTCGCGGGCGGCAGCCTTCGATCCTGCGGTCGCGGAGCTTTCGTCGTCGCTTTCGGAGGCGGAGGCGATACTGGGCGACTTCGTGCGCAGCGCGTCCGACTACCTCGAAGGCCTGGAACTGTCGGGCGAGACCTACGCAAAGTGCGAGTCGCGCCTGAACGCCATCAACAAGCTAAAGATGCGCTACGGGCAGGACCTCGGCGGGATACTCAAGCTCCTTGAAGAGAAGAAGGCGGAGCTTGCCGAGCTTGAAGACTACGAAGACAGGCGGCGCGAGCTGGCCGCAAAGCTCCTTGAAGCGGAAAATGAGCTCCAGAAGGCGGCCGACCTCCTGACGAAGGCCCGCGTGGCCGCGGCGGAGGACTTTTCGGCGGCGGTGGCGGAGTCGCTGCAGGAGCTTAATTTCGCGAAGGCGGACTTCGCGGTTTCATTTTCAAAGAAGAAAGAGAAGACGGGCGACGGGCAGGACGCGGCCGAGTTCATGATTTCGACGAACCCGGGGCAGGACAGGCGCCCCTTAAAGGACGTCGTCTCGGGCGGCGAGCTGTCGAGGATAATGCTCGGGATAAGGACTATGTTCGCCTCTGACGAGCCGACCGGGACGCTCATCTTCGACGAGGTCGACGCGGGGATTTCGGGCGTCACGGCGCAGCGCGTGGCATCGAAGCTCATTGCGCTCTCCAAGGAGAGGCAGGTCCTGTGCATAACGCACCTCCCGCAGATAGCCGCCGCCGCGGACCATCATTTCCTGATTGAGAAGTCGGTAAATGAAGAGGAGGCGGTGACGGGGATAGCCGAGCTCGACGGAGAGGGGAGCGTCCGAGAGGTCGCGCGGCTCATGGGCGGCGACAGCATGACGGACGCGGTGCTCAAGGCCGCGGCGGAGCTCAAGGCGAAGGCCAGGGCGTGACGAGCGGCTTAAAAAGACGCCGCGCGGGCCTTATTTTAAGGACAAAACGAGAGCTTATAGGGTATAATGTCAGAAGGCATGAAGAAATGCGGAAATGATTTCTTCGAGGCGTTTCATGCAGTGCGGACCGGAGGTTCCTATCTATGAAAAATATCCTTTTTGTCGCTTCTGAATGTATGCCGTTCGTCAAGACGGGCGGTTTGGCGGACGTCGTCGGCTCGCTGCCGAAGTGCCTCGACAAGCGCTATTTCGACTGCCGCGTCATACTTCCGCTCTACTCGTTCATGCCGCAGAAGTGGAAAGACATGCTCCATTACCGCACGCATTTCTACATGGACTTCAACTGGGGGAACTACTACGTCGGAGTCATGGAGATGGAGTACGAAGGCATACACTACTACTTCATCGACAACCAGGACTTCTTCAGCTGCGACACGCCCTATTTCGGGATGCCCTATGACATAAGCCGCTTCGCCTTCTTCAGCAAGGCCGCGCTCTCGGTGATGCCCTCGCTCGACTACCGCCCGGACGTCATCCACTGCCACGACTGGCAGACGGGCCTCATACCCGTGTATCTCCACGACGCCTTCCAGGCGAACGAGTACTACAGAGGCATCAAGTCGGTCATGACGATCCACAACCTGAAGTTCCAGGGCATTTGGGACGTCAAGACCATGAAGAGCATAATCGGGCTTTCGGATTATTATTTTACGCCGGATAAGCTCGAGTACAAGAAGGACGGCAACATGCTCAAGGGCGGGCTCGTGTACGCCGACGCGATCACGACCGTCTCGCGCACCTACGCCGAGGAAATCAAGATGCCCTATTACGGCGAGGGCCTCGACGGACTGATGCGCGCCCGCGCGAACGACCTGCGCGGCATAGTCAACGGCATCGACTATGAGGAGTTCAATCCGGCCACGGACGAGATCATTTACAAGAACTACGACGCGAGGACTTTCCGCAAGGAAAAGGTCAAGAACAAGGTCGCGCTGCAGGCGGACGTCGGGCTGACGGTCGACCCGAAGGTGATGCTCATCGGCATCGTCTCGCGCCTGACCGACCAGAAGGGCTTCGACCTCATCGCCTACGTCATGGACGAGATGTGCCAGGACGCGGTGCAGTTCGTCGTGCTCGGCACGGGCGAGGGGCGCTACGAGAATATGTTCAGGCACTTTGCCTGGAAGTACGGCGGAAAGGTGTCCGCGCAGATCTATTACAACGAAGCGCTCGCGCACAAGATCTACGCCGCCTCCGACGCTTTCCTCATGCCTTCGCAGTTCGAGCCGTGCGGCCTTTCGCAGCTCATCTCGCTGCGCTACGGCACGCTGCCGATCGTCAGGGAGACGGGCGGCCTTAAGGACACGGTCGAGCCGTACAACGCCTACGAGAAGACCGGCACCGGCTTCTCCTTCTCGAACTACAACGCCCATGAGATGATGGCGACCGTGCGCTACGCCGAGAAGATTTTCTACGACAACAAGCGCGACTGGAACAAGATCGTCGACCGTGCCATGGCGAAGGACTTCTCCTGGCAGAACTCGGCGCTCCAGTACCAGGAGCTCTACGACTGGCTCATCGGCTGAACGCAGGATAATCGACGGCCCAAGGCGTCCTATGCACTCGGGAGGCTTTGGGCGGTGCAGTACAAATGGACCGTAAGCCCGCGGCGGAACGTTCCGCCGCTGCGGGCTTGCGTTTTTTGATTTTTGGGCTTTCCGAAAATTTCCCTCAAAAGCCGGATTGACAAGTAAAGACGGATGGTGTATCTTTGCACAAGAGAGAACACGCGTTCGAAAACTGGGGAGGTAAATGAATTTGAAGAAGAGTGTTTCAACGCCGGTTTCCGCAGGCGGAACGGCAGATGAAAAGAAGAGGGCGCTCGCGGCCGCTATCGGAGAGATCGAGAAGGACTTCGGCAAGGGCGCGATCATGAAGCTCGGCGACGCCGGCTCGGACATGAACGTCGAGACGGTCCCGACCGGCAGCCTTTCGCTCGACATCGCGCTCGGCGCGGGCGGGATACCGAAGGGAAGGATAATCGAGATCTACGGCCCCGAGTCGAGCGGAAAGACGACAGTCGCGCTCCACATGGTCGCCGAGGTGCAGAAGCGCGGCGGCATAGCCGGCTTCGTCGACGCGGAGCACGCGCTCGACCCCGTGTACGCAAAGAACATCGGCGTGGACATCGCCGAGCTCTACGTCTCGCAGCCGGATTCCGGAGAGCAGGCCCTTGAGATCACCGAGACGATGGTGCGCTCGGGCGCGGTCGACATCGTCGTCGTCGACTCGGTCGCGGCCCTGACCCCGCAGGCGGAGATCGAGGGCGACATGAGCGAGAGCCAGGTCGGCCTGCAGGCGAGGCTCATGAGCAAGGCGCTCAGGAAGCTGACCGCGCTGGTGAGCAAGACAAAGTGCATAGTCATTTTCATAAACCAGCTGCGCGAGAAGATCGGCGTCATCTACGGCAATCCCGAGACGACTACCGGCGGCCGCGCGCTTAAGTTCTACGCCTCGGTCAGGCTGGACGTCCGCCGCGGCGAATCGATAAAGGCGGGCGGAGAGATCCAGGGCAACCACACCAAGGTCAAGGTCGTGAAGAACAAGGTGGCCCCGCCGTTCAAGACCGCGGAGTTCGACATCCTCTACGGGCGCGGCATCGCGCGCTCGGGCGACGTGCTCGACCTGGCGGTCGAGTCCGACATCATCAACAAGTCCGGCTCCTGGTTCTCATACGAGGGCAACAAGATCGGCCAGGGACGCGACAACGTCAGGGTCTTCCTCGAGGAGAACCCGGACGTCCTCGACGAGGTCGAGCGCAAGGTGCGGCTCGCCTACGGGCTTCCCGTGGACGGAGAGGACGACGCGGACTTCCCCTTCGGAAGCGAAGCTGAGGACGAATAATGGACGAGAACCGGGAAAGCAGAAATCCCGAGGGCACGGGCGGGCTCGCGCAGGCAAAGGCGCGGGCCCTCCGCATACTCGAGGTAATGGACCGAACCGAGAGGCAGCTTGAGGAAAAGCTGGAGAAGGACGGCTACGCCGGCGAGGTCATCGCCGAGGTGATGAAGTACGTCAAGCGGTACGGCTACGTCGACGACGAAGCCTACGCAGAGTCCTTCGTGAGGCGCAGCGCCGGGAAAAAGAGCAGGAGGAACATCTACTTCGACCTCTTAAAGCGCGGCATCCCGAAGGAGCTCGCCGAGGCCTCGCTTGAGGAGTTCCTGCCCGAAGGGGCGGAGGCCGAGGCGGCGGCAGCCGCAGCCGCGAAAAAGGCGTCCAGACTCGATTTGAAAGACCCGAAGGACAGGGCGAAGCTCGCCTCGTACCTCACCCGTCAGGGATACGGATATTCGGTGGTCTCGGAGGTGGTGGAGGAGCTCTCGGAAGGGTCCTTATGAGGGCGGCGCGTCTTGACACGGCGGCGAAAAAACTATATAAATGTGTTAGTTGTGCGTATGCACTCATCAAGCACAGGAGGTAGCTAAAGACAGATGAAGATGATCATTATCACGCTGGTCATCTTTCTGGTCGCTTTAGTCGCCGCCACCCTGATCACGTGGAAAGCAGCCGTCGATAATAAGGCTAAGAAGGACGCCGAGACAATCGGAAGCGCCGAAGAGAAAGCGCGCGGCATCATCGATGCGGCAATAAAGACAGCAGAAAGCAAAAAACGTGAATCTCTCCTGGAGGTCAAGGAGCAGTCCATCGCAGCGAAGAACGAGGTGGACCGCGAGATAACCGCGAGGAGGGCGGAGATCTCTAAACAGGAAAACCGCATCCAGTCCAAGGAGGACGCGCTCGACCGCAAGACGGCCGCGATGGAGAAAAGGGAGGCAGACTTTACAGCCAGAGAGCATGAGCTGAAGAAGAAACAGAAAAAAGTAGACGAGGCCTATGAGAAGGCTCAGGCGGAGCTTGAGAGCGTCGCGCAGATGACTGCCGACGAGGCGAAGAACTACCTTCTCCAGAAGGTCAAGGACGACGTCAACGTCGACGTAGCCAAGATTTACCGCGAAATGGTCGAGAAGGCTAAGGACGACGCGGACAAGAAGGCGCAGGAGTACGTAGTCGATGCCATCCAGAGGTGTGCTGTCGACCATGTCTCCGAGTCGACGATTTCGGTCGTCCAGCTTGCAAGCGACGACATGAAGGGACGCATCATCGGGCGCGAGGGCCGCAATATAAGGGCTCTCGAGACCCTTACCGGCGTCGACCTGATAATAGACGATACGCCCGAGGCGGTAGTCCTTTCGGCCTTCGACCCTGTCCGCAGGGAGGTCGCGAGGATCGCCCTCGAAAAGCTCATCGTGGACGGCAGGATACATCCCGCCAGGATCGAGGAGACGGTCGAGAAGGCGAAGAAGGAAGTGGAGTCGAGGATGCGCGAGGACGGCGAGCAGGCCGCCTTCGACGTCGGAGTCCACAACCTCCATCCCGAGCTCGTCAAGCTCCTCGGAAGGATGCGCTACCGCACGTCCTACGGGCAGAACGCCCTCACGCACTCGATCGAGGTCGCCGAGATCTGCGGGCTTTTGGCGGGTGAGTGCGGGATCGACGTCCGCCTCGCCAAGAGGGCTGGGCTCCTGCACGACATCGGCAAGGCGATCGACCATGAGGTCGAGGGCTCGCACGTGCAGCTCGGCGCGGACCTGTGCCGCAAGTACAAGGAGAGCGACCTTATCATCAACGCGGTCGAGGCCCATCACGGCGACGTCGAGCCGAAGTCGCTCATCGCGGTGCTCGTGCAGGCGGCCGACGCCATCTCGGCGGCACGCCCCGGAGCAAGGCGCGAGACGCTTGAGAATTACACGAACCGCCTGAACCAGCTCGAGGAGATCGCCTCCAGCTTCAAGGGGGTCGAGAAGAGCTTCGCCATCCAGGCGGGCAGGGAAGTCCGCATAATGGTCGTTCCCGACCAGGTCAGCGACGCGTCCATGGCGCTTCTTGCGCGCGACATCGCCAAGAAGATCGAGGACGAGATGAATTACCCCGGCCAGATCAAGGTCAGCGTGATACGCGAGAGCAGAGCCGTGGATTACGCGAAATAATTACGAATCTTCAAGCGGCGGGGCGACCCGCCGCTTTGCGCGTGAAATGGATGCGTGAGGCAGAGCGGCGCCTGAATGGACCGAGGCACGCCCTGCTAGGCGCGGCAATCCGCAAGGCAGAAGGCGGCCAAAGGAGCCGAGAAAGTCGGCGCATGGACGGAGGCACGCCCTGCTAGGCGCGGCAATCCGCAAGGCAGAAGGCGGCCAAAGGAGCCGAGAAAGTCGACGCATGGACGGCGGCATGCCCTGCGGGGCGCGGTGACGGAGCGGGATGCCGCGCTTTCAGGGATGGCGGCTTTCGGAACGCCCGCCATTGCCCTGACGCAAGGAGTTTTCGCGCGGGGTCTATAGCGGCCATCTGCTAAGGCAGCACTGACTAAGACAGGAGAAACTTATGAAGACAGATATCCACGTCCACAGCGAGTTTTCGGAGGACAGCGACTCTCCGATGGAGGCGATGGCGGACGCCGCCGTCGCGGCGGGCGTTGAGGCGCTAGCCTTTACCGACCACCTCGACTATGACTTCCCGGAGGAGCTGCCGGACTTCACCTTCGACGTCCCGCCCTATATCGAAAAGCTCCGCAGGATGCAGGAGGAGTATGAAGGGCGCCTTAAAATCCTGATCGGGGTCGAGCTTGGGATGCAGCCGCAGGTGGCGGAAAAGTGCAGCGCCCTGCTTGACCATTTTCCGATAGACTACGCTATCGGATCGCAGCACCTGGTGTGGAGGAAGGATCCGTATTATCCCGAGACCTTCGAGGGGAGGACGGACGCGGAGGTTTTCAGGGCGTACTTCGAGGAGATGCTCTCGAACCTGAAGGTTTTCGACGCGTATGACTCCCTGGGGCACCTCGACTATGTCGTGCGGTGCGGCATGAACGGGACGAAGGAGTATTCTTACGGGGATTTTTCGGACGTTATCGACGAGATTTTAAGGACGGTCATTTCGAAGGGAAAAGCGCTTGAGGTGAACACGGCGGGTCTCCGCAAGGGGCTCGGTTTCGCGCACCCGCACCCTGACGTTTTGAGGCGCTACCGCGAGCTCGGTGGGAGCCTCGTTACGATGGGGAGCGACGCGCACGCGCCCTCGGACGTGGCCGCCGACATGGACGCGGCAGCGGAGGTGCTTAGGGCTCTAGGCTTTAAGAGCCATGTCTATTTCGAAAAGCACGTGCCGATCGAGGTTCCGCTCCCGTAAGCGCAAAAACGATCATATCCTTGTTGAAAAGCCACAAAACAAGGGCTTCAGGCGGGATTTTCTCTTGTAATTGCGCCGTCAGGTTAGTACAATAAGAGCGGTTGAAAACTGACCATCACTATTCAAACAAATAGGAGGAATTCGATCATGGCAGTAAAAGTTGCTATTAACGGCTTTGGCCGTATCGGCCGTCTGGCTTTCCGTCAGATGTTCCGCGCAGAGGGCTTCGAAATCGTCGCTATCAATGACCTTACCAGCCCGGACATGCTTGCATATCTTCTGAAGTATGATTCTTCTCAGGGCAGGTACGCCCTTGCCGACAAGGTCACGAGCACGGACCACTCCATCATCGTCGACGGCACGGAAATCGAGATCTACAAGGAAGCTCAGGCTGCCAACCTTCCGTGGGGCGACCTCGACATCGACGTCGTTCTCGAGTGCACGGGCTTCTACACCTCTAAGGCTAAGTCCCAGGCCCACATCGATGCCGGCGCGAAGTACGTCATCATCTCCGCTCCTGCTGGAAATGACCTTCCGACGATCGTTTACAACACGAACCATGAGACCCTTACCGCTGACGACCACATCATCTCCGCGGCTTCCTGCACGACGAACTGCCTTGCCCCGATGGCTAAGGCCCTCAACAACCTTTGCCCGATCGAGTCCGGCATCATGGTCACCATCCATGCTTACACCGGCGACCAGATGATCCTCGACGGCCCGCAGAGGAAGGGCGACAAGAGGCGTTCCCGCGCCGGCGCTGAGAACATCGTTCCGAACAGCACGGGCGCAGCGAAGGCTATCGGCCTCGTCGTTCCGGAGCTCAACGGCAAGCTCATCGGTGCCGCGCAGCGCGTTCCGGTCCCGACCGGCTCCACGACCATCCTTACGGCTGTCGTCAACGGCACCGTCACGGTCGACGAGATCAACGCTGCCATGAAGGCCGCCTCCAACGATTCCTTCGGCTACAATGAAGACCTCATCGTGTCCAAGGACATCGTCGGCATGACCTACGGCTCGCTCTTCGATGCTACGCAGACGATGGCTCTTCCGGCCGGCGAAGGCAAGACGGAAGTCCAGGTCGTTTCGTGGTACGACAACGAGAATTCCTTCACCTCGAATATGTGCAAGACCATCAAGTACTTTGGCAAGCTGATCAACAAGTGAACCGTGACGGCAAGCTGAAGTTTCAGTGAAGACCTTCAAGGAGCCGGCCGTGAGCGACCGGCTCCTTTTACAAAGAAGATGGAGGACATCAACAATGCTTAACAAACTTTCCGTAGACGACATCCAGGTAGCAGGCAAGAGAGTGCTCTGCCGCTGCGACTTCAACGTACCCCTCAAGGACGGCAAGATCACTGACGAGAACCGCCTCGTCGCCGCGCTTCCGACGATCAAGAAGCTCGTCGCGGACGGCGGCAGGGTCATCCTCTGCAGCCATCTCGGCAAGCCGAAGGGAGAGCCGAAGCCCGAGCTTTCGCTCGCTCCGGTCGCCGTCCGCCTTTCCGAGCTGCTCGGCCAGGAAGTCAAGTTCGCCGCCGATCCCGAGGTCGTGGGCGAGAACGCCAAGGCAGCCGTGGCGGCCATGAAGGACGGCGACGTCGTCCTCCTCGAGAACACCCGCTACCGCGCCGAAGAGACGAAGAACGGCGAGGAGTTCAGCAAGGAACTCGCTTCCCTCGCCGACGTTTTCGTCAATGACGCTTTCGGAACCGCGCACCGCGCGCACTGCTCCAACGTCGGCGTGACGAAGTACATCGACACCTGCGCCGTCGGCTACCTCATGCAGAAGGAAATCGACTTCCTCGGCAACGCGGTCAACAATCCCGTCCGTCCCTTCGTCGCCATCCTCGGCGGAGCCAAGGTCGCTGACAAGCTCAACGTCATCTCGAACCTTCTCGAGAAGTGCGACACGCTCATCATCGGCGGCGGCATGGCGTACACCTTCCTCAAGGCGAAGGGCTATGAGATCGGGACCTCGCTCTGCGACGACACGAAGATCGACTACTGCCGCGAGATGATGGAGAAGGCCGAGAAGCTCGGCAAGAAGCTCTACCTTCCGATCGACACGGTCTGCACCAGCACCTTCCCGGAGCCGATCGACGCCGAGATCGAGACCGAGGTCGTAAGCTCCGACGCCATCCCCGCCGACAAGATGGGCATGGACATCGGACCGAAGACCCGCGAGCTCTACGCCGATGCCGTCAAGTCCGCCAAGACCGTCGTCTGGAACGGACCGATGGGCGTGTTCGAGAACCCGACGCTTGCGGCCGGCACGATCGCTGTCGCGAAGTCCCTCGCAGAGACCGACGCTACGACGATCATCGGCGGCGGCGACTCCGCTGCGGCCGTCAACCAGCTCGGCTTCGGCGACAAGATGACCCACATCTCGACCGGCGGCGGCGCTTCCCTTGAGTTCCTCGAGGGCAAGGAGCTTCCGGGCGTAGCTGCGGCGAACGACAAGTAATTAGCGCGCGGCCTTAGGGCGCACAAGCGATTCATCGTGAAAGCGGGCATACGCGTTGCGGTGTCTGCGGTTCGATTCGGTCGGCGCTGACCGCGTGCCGCTGGCACGCAGCGCCGCATATGCTCATGAACCAACAGCAGCTTTGCTGCTTCACCTGCGGGCGCTTTGACTCCCGCCGATGCGAGCAAGTCCCCTAGGATCTGCGGCCTGCGCGTTGCGCGGCTAAGGGGCGGGAGGCTGCTCTTGGCGGTTCAGAAAATGACAACGGCAAGGCGGGCTTTTTCCCGCCTGCCGGCTGATTTAAGGAGATGCTAACCATGGCAAGAAGGATTCTGGCGGCGGGCAACTGGAAGATGAACAAGACCCCGAGCGAGACGACGGCTCTCATCGAGACCCTGAAGCCCCTCGTAAAGAGCGACGACGTCGACGTCCTCTTCTGCGTGCCGGCGATCGATATCCCCGCGGCCCTTGCGGCTGCTGAGGGCAGCAACATCGAGATCGGCGCGGAGAATATGTACTTTGAGGAGAAGGGTGCGTTCACGGGCGAAATCGCCCCGGCGATGCTCGACGACCTCGGCGTCAAGTACGTCATCATCGGCCACTCCGAGCGCCGCGAGTATTTCGCGGAGACGGATGAGACGGTCAACAAGAAGGTGAAGAAGGCCCTTGAGCACGGCATCACGCCGCTTATGTGCTGCGGCGAGTCGCTCACCCAGCGCGAGCAGGGCGTGACGATGGACTTCATCAGGCAGCAGGTCAAGATCGGCCTCCTCGGCCTTACGGCTGAAGAAGCGGTGAAGGTCGTCATCGCCTATGAGCCGATCTGGGCTATCGGAACCGGCAAGACGGCTACTGCCGACCAGGCAGAGGAAGTCTGCAAGGGCATCCGCGACCTCATCCGCGAGCTTTATGGCGACGCGGCGGCAGAGGAGATCCGCGTGCTCTACGGCGGCTCCGTCAACGGCGGCAACGCGGCAGAGCTTTTCGCGAAGCCTGACATCGACGGCGGCCTCGTCGGCGGCGCTTCCCTCAAGGAAGACTTCGGCAAGATCGTCAACTACAAGTAATTTTAATCGAACTTCAAAAAGAGCGGCGCGGCAGAAACTGCCGCGCCGTTTTCTGTTGGAAAGCGCGCCAGGCGGCCGGCCTTGCCTGCACGGGCGGACTTCGGCGCACAAGGAAGCCATGCTTCCTGCGCCGTCCGTTTGGCACCGACCGATTCGCGGCGAAGAATGCCGTCCCTGCATGAACGGATCTCCGCTGTAGAAGCCGCTCGGATTCAGAATCGCGGACACGCCGTCCCATGCATGAACGGAACTTCGGCGCACAAGGAAACCGAACGTTCTGTGGACGTCCAGTTGGCACTGACCGATCCGCAGCGAAGAACGCCTTGCCTGCGCGGGAAGACACCGCCTCTCAAGAGATGAAACGAGCCCCGCCTTGAATCCGATAAGGCGGGGCTTTGGCTTTGCATTTTAATCAATCGCGGGCGTCAGATCTTTTCGCCTTTCGCGTACTTCTTAAGCACCTTGTTGATGCGGTCGACCGGGTCGAGGAGGGCGGAGAGCGAGGCGTCGTGGTTGAGGGTGTCGATGATGAGCGCGAGGTACTTGCTCATGTCGCAGCCGATGTAGTATTCGCGGTTCTTCAAGTCGTCGCTCTGGTAGACGAGGTTGGTCGTGAAGAGCTTCGTGAAAATGCCTTCCTTGTACGCCTCGTCGAAGCGCGAAAGCCCCGCGGTGAAGATGCCGAAGGTCGTGCAGAGGTAGACCTTCTTCGCGCCGCGCGATTTCATGAGGCGCGCGGTCTCGAGGATCTTGCCGCCGGAGGAGATCATGTCGTCGATGACGATGACGTCCTTGCCCTTGACCTCAGAGCCGAGGAACTCGTGGGCGATGACAGGGTTCTCGCCGTCGACGACGGTAGTGTAGTCGCGGCGCTTGTACAGCATGCCCATGTTCACGCCGAGGACGTTCGCGAGGTAGATCGCGCGCCTCATGCCGCCCTCGTCGGGGCTGATCACCATGAGGTGGTCGTCGTCGATCGTGAGGTCCTTGTCGATGCGGAGGATGTTCTTGATGAACTGATAGGTCGGCGACATGCACTCGAAGCCCTGAAGCGGCACGGCGTTCTGCACGCGCGGGTCGTGGGCGTCGAAGGTGATGACGTTCTCGACGCCGAGGTCGGAGAGCTCCTGGAGCATGTTCGCGCAGTCGAGCGACTCGCGGCCGTCCCTGAGGACGCGGCGTCCCTCGTAGAGATAGGGCATGATGACGTTGATGCGGTGCGCCTTGCCGCCGGCCGCCGCTATCAGGCGCTTAAGATCCTGAAAATGATCGTCCGGGGACATTATATTGTCGAACCCGGCCATCTTGTAGGTCAGGGAGTGGTTGCAAACGTCGACGAGGAAGTAGAGGTCGTCGCCGCGGACGGTCTCCTTGAGAACGCCCTTCGCCTCGCCCGAGCCGAAGCGCGGGGTGTCGCAGGGGATGAGGAAGGAGTCGCGTGCGTAGCCGTTCTCGCCCGACACCGCGCCGGTCTTGACCCTGTTCTTCCGCCACTTGACGAGATACTCGTTGATGCGGTTTCCGATTTCGGTCGTGCTGGCCGGGGAAACGATCCCGAGGCGGCCGCCCGGAGTGGAGTGGAGCACGGGTTTAGTCTGCGTGTCCTTTGCATCCTGCCTGTTCATTGGTAATTACCTCCTCAAAGTTGAGTGCCTGCCTGCCCCGAAGCCGCATCCGGCTCCGAGCCCAGCTTTTTGCGGAAGCGGATGTCCTCAGTCTCAAGCGCCAGGAAAGTATAGCTCTCCGTGAGGCGCGAGAAGATTCTCTCCGAGTACCGCGTCTTGAGCTCTTCCAGACCCAGGTTTGTGGATATCACTGTGGATTTCCCGCCCGTGATCCGTTCGCTCACGATCTGAAAAAGTGAAGTCCCGACGAATTGGTTGACGAACTCGGTGCCGAGGTCGTCGATTATCAGGACGCTGCAGTTTATTATTTTCCTGCGGAACGGGCCGCTCTCGAAGCCGCGCTCGAAGGAGGCGCGGGCGAACTCGGCGAAGAGCTCCTGCGCCGTGAACATCACGGGGCCGTCGCCCTTTTCCAAAAGCCCACCGTAAATGCCCCTGAGCAGGAAGGTCTTGCCGACACCGGTGCCGCCGAATACCAGAAGGCTCTTCCCGCCGCCCTTTTCCACCAGGGCGCGCGCTTCTTTGAGAGCCTTTTCGGCGAGCGCGTGCTGCGTGCAGCCGGGCAGCTGCGCCGACGGCATATCAGCGTACCAGTCGAGCGAGAAATCGTCAAGCGAGACAGCGTCCGCGGCCTGGCTTGCGCCTTCAGCGGTGATGGCTCTCGCGGCCTCTATGAAGCAGGAGCAGCGCTTCCCGCCGACGTAGCCGGTGTCGCGGCAGATAGGGCAGTCGAAGCGGAGCGAGAGGTAGTCCTCCGAGAAGCCGTGCGATTTGAGCAGGGCGCTCCGGCGCTCCTCGGCGTGCTTTGCCGCTTCGGCGACGGGATGCTCGACCGGCTTGCCGTCGAGGCGCGCCAGCGTCTCGGCGACCGCCGCCTCGCCCAGCTCCCGGTCGATTTCGGAGAGCTCCGGGACAGCCGAATAAGCCTCCCTGACGCGCTCGGCGAGGGCGGCTTCATGGCGCATGCGCTTTTCGTCGTATGCGCGCATCAGACGGTCGTATTCCGGATTCGTAAGGGCCATAGTACTCCTTAGTGCAAAAGCGGACATTCGCGTTCCGCTGTCTTCTTTTCACTCCAGTCGGCGTTAGCCTCGTGCTGCCGGCACGCAGCGCCGCAGCGCGCTCGTGAAGGCTCAAAATTAAAAGGCTTCACCCTTCCTTGAGCGAGGCGGCCAAGAGCTTTGCCGTGACATCTTCGAAGTCGTAGTCCCGCTGCTGGAATTCGCCGAAGGCGCCCGTGTCGGGACGCCTGCCCTTGCCGCCAGCCGCCTTCGCGCCCTGGCGCGCGGGCTTCTGTTCGCCCTTCACGGCGTCGAGGGTCTTCAGGTTCTTGTCGTGCCAGCTCTTTATGATGCCGTTCGCGTAGGCGAGGGTGGGGCTGTTGGTATTCAGTACCGTGCGCCTGCAGGCTTCGAGGATTACCTCGCGCGGCATGCCCATTTCCTTCGTCCAGCCGTCCATCATATTGATCTCGGCGTCGGTCGGGGTGCGCCCCGTGATCCCGAGCGCGCGGAGGATGTCCCTGTACTCGCGGTTGTAGCTCTCGGAGGCCTTCCTTGCGGCGTCGGGGCTCGTGATCCCCTGCGACTTCCAGCCGAGGGCGACCTTCTCGATGTAGCGGATGTTCTTCTTGCCGCGCTCGGCGCAGTATTCGACCAGATACTCGAGCAGCTCGCAGGAAAAGCCGAGGTTGTCGTAGATTCCGAGCAGGATGTTGCGGTCCGTCCTCGTCAGCGGGCGGCCGAGGTAGGTCGCGGCGACGTAGAGCGTCTGCTCGATGTCGGAGTCGCCGTGGAGCTCCTCTATGCGCGAGGCCGTTGGGACGGGCACGGCGCCGTAGTCCTTGTCTGCGTCCTGAGAAGCCCTTGAAATGGCCGCAGCGGATTCTTCCTGCTCCGCGGCAGCCTTTTCGGGAGCCCTGTCCAGGGAAATGACAAGGCTGTCGGGGCCGCTTTCTTCGATGAAGCGTTCCGCCTGCTCCGCGCCTGAAAGCCGCAGGTTCCCCGCGCTTTCCTCGTCGGGCGAGGCATTTTCATTTTTCTCTTCGGGCTCGGTCAGGAGGATCCCCGCGACTTCGCCGCCGATCCTTTCAATCCGGCAAAGGCCCTGCTCTTCCCAGTAGGATATGGCGCGGACGACGTCCTTCTCCGTGCAGTCGAGCGCGTCGGCGATGTCGGAGCAGCAAAAATCGCTGCCCTCCGCCGAAAGGCGCAGCAGGCAGAGGTATACCTTTACGAATTCGCCGTTCGCCCCCGGCATGTAGCCGTCGAGGAACGCGTTGGAAACGACGGTAAACCTGCCGCAGGTTCCGCCCGATATCCTGAACTTGCGCATATCCTATCCTCAAAAGCATATCCAAAAGCGCCCGCTTTCTCTTGTAAATGAAAGCCGTCCGCGCTTTAATTTTCTTCCGAAACCCGCGCCGCAAGGCCCGTCGCCCGAAGGCGGGAGCCGGAAGCTGCGGCAGGGCAGCAATGCTGTCTCATCGGTCTGAAAATTATATCATAACGGCCTATGCCCGCATCCACAAAGTAATCCACACGCGCTGTCGAAAGCATCCGCAAAATGCCATGTGGATTATGTGCATAAGGGGGATGGAGCGGCGGCCGCAGGGCGCCCGTTCTCCCCGCGCCGACAGGACTTGCGGCGGCGGGAGAGGAAGCCGATGGCCGCGTGCCCGCCGAGCCGGAATAAAGCCTAAAACGCCTTGCCCCTTACTTCGTGAGCGCGTCCGAAAGGCCGGTCACCGAACCCGCGCCCATGGTGATTACGAGGTCGCCCGGCCGTGCATTTTCACGGATGAAAGCCTCGGCCGCTTCAAAGCTCGGCACGTAGGAGGCGTCGCCGCCGCAGGCGTTCACGGCGTCCGCGAGTAGCTTCGAGGAAATGCCGAGGTCGTCTTTTTCGCGCGCCGCGTACACGTCGAGCAGAAGGAGTTTGTCGGCGGCGGAGAGGACTTTCGCGAAGTCGTCGAAGAGGAGCTTCGTGCGGGAGTAGGTATGCGGCTGGAACACCACGTAGAGCTTTTCGTGCGGGAAACGCTTTGCCGCCGCGAGCGTCGCCGCGATCTCGGTGGGGTGGTGGGCGTAGTCGTCCACCACCGCCGCGCCGTTGACCGAGCCCTTCTCCTCGAAGCGGCGCTTCGTCCCGCCGAAGGCGCCGAGCCCTTCGGCTATGCTGCCCTCGGAAAGCCCCATCGAAAGGGCCGCGGCCGCGGCCGCGAGGGCGTTTGAGATGTTGTGGCTGCCGGGAACCTGCAGGCAGACGGAGAAGGCCCCGCAATCCTCTGCATTTACGGTAAATGAAGCGCAGCCCGAATTGTTGTATTCGATGTCAGAGGCCGCGACGTCCGCTCCGGCGTCCGACTCGGAGAAGGTGACGACCCGGCAGGGGAGATCCTTTGTTATCTCGCCGAAGCCGTGGCAGCCCGAATCTATTACGAGCGTCCCGTCCGCGGGTATTTTCTCGGCGAACTTCCTGAAGGAGCGCGTTATGTCGTCGAGGTCCTTGAAGAAGTCGAGGTGGTCGGCGTCGACGTTCAGGATGACCCCCACCTTGGGGCTGAGCGCCAGGAAGCTGTTCGTGTACTCGCAGGCCTCGGTGAGGAAGGAGCCGCTCTTGCCGATCCTTATGTTGCCGCCGATCGCCGGCAGGATGCCTCCGACCGAAACCGTCGGGTCGGCGTCCGCCGCGAGCAGGATGTGCGCCAGCATCGAAGTCGTCGTCGTCTTGCCGTGCGTGCCCGCGACCGCGATCGAGTCGGGGTAGTTCGCCATCAGCTCGCCGAGGAGCTCCGCGCGCGTAAGGAGGGGCAGGCCGCGCCTTACGGCTTCGGCGAGCTCCGGGTTGTCGGCTTTTATAGCCGCCGTGTACACGACCGCGTCGGCGTCCTCGGGAATATTTTCCGCTTTTTGTCCTATGAAAATGTCAGCCCCCAGGCCTTTCAAATGGTCCGTAAGGGCCGACGCGGCGCGGTCGGAGCCCGACACGGCAAAGCCTTCGTCGAGCAGCACCTCGGCAAGGCCGCTCATGCTTATGCCGCCGATACCTATGAAATGCAGGCGGCAGGGCCGCGAAAAATCTATCGAGTACATATAGTCTCCTCATCCGCGCCCTTGGCGCGGGCTTGCCTTAAAAGCCGCGCCCTGCGGGCGGCGCAAAAAACTATCGTCTTAATGCCAAAAAATTATAGTTCCGCGGCGCGTTAAATGCAATTCCCTGCTTTTTGGGCGGGGAATTTGCCTGATGCGAAGCCTGGACTAGAAGCGCTTTCAGGCGTCCAGGCGGGAATTTGCAGCATCCGGCATCGGCGCGCCATCCTTGAAAATCCCTAGCCTACCTTGCGCCCCGCGTCCGCTGTTTCTGCAGCAGCCTAAGGAGCAGCACCTCCGCGGCGAGCTTGTCGCCCATGCGGCCGGACTTGATGTCCTCGTCGGCCGAGGCGCAGGCCTCCAGCGCGCGGCGGATTTCCAGATCGGAGAGCTTTTCCGCCTGGGGCATAAGCCGCCTGAGCATGAAGTCCCTGAGGTTCATCGCCTTAGCGATCTCGCCGCGGGCGCGGCCTCTCTTAAGGAGGTCCTTTATAAGGAGCAGCCGCCCGTATTCCTTGCCCATCAAGGTGATGATGAGCATCGGCGCGGTGCGGAGCTTTAAAAGCTCGCTGTAGCGGGAAAAAGCACCCTCCGCGTCGCCGTCAATGACGCAGCGGAGCATCTCGAAAATGCGGTCCTCGGGCTGCGGCACCGTGACCGCTTCGATGTCGGCGCGCGTAACCTCGGAAGCTTCAGCGCCCGCCTCGTGCGCCCGCCCCTTTGCGAAGTTGACGAGCTTGTCCGTCGCCCGCGACACCTCGTCCATCGACTTCCCGCACCGCGAAATGAAAAATTCCATGTCCGTCCTGCGGATCGAAAGCCCCTCGCCCTTCAGGATCCGCGCCGACCAATCCATGAGCTGCCGCGCGTCCCGGTAGGGGAACTCGACGACGGCGCCGTTCGCCGCCGCGGCCTTGTAGAGCCGCCCCCTTTTGTCGACGCTTTCCTCTGAAAAAATAATCACGGAGTGTTCGGGGACATTTTTCAAATAATCCGCCAGCTCGTCGGAAGCCTTCTTGAAAAGCCCCGTGCCCTCGCACACGATGATCCGCCGAGGAGCCAGAAAGGGAAGGGTGTCCGCGAAGGAAATGATTTCCTCAAAGCGGGCCTTTTCTCCGCGCAGCTCAAGGCGGTTTATGGAATCGCCCTCGGGGAGCAACGCGTCGGCCAGCTCCCGGCGGCAGTGCCTGCGCAGGTAGCCCTCCTCGCCATAGAGAAGGTAGACGCGCCCGAACCGCCCGTCCTTTATATCGTCCTTGAGCTTTTTAAGCGAATCCGCGGCCAAGCGATTCCCGTCCTTTCCTAATTAATGCGCGCCGCTGCGGGCCATTTTCTGAAAATGCGAATCCCGGGCGCTGCCTTGTATTTTACCGCTTAAGGGAGGCTGATGGCAATTGCCCGGCATATCCGCCTGCGCTATAATAATGTATACACGATACAAAAAAGTACAAAGCGCGGCCAAGGCCGCGATGGAACCGCGAATCCTAACGAAAGGCAAGGTCCGTATAAATATGAAGCAAGGCAAGATAACGCTCCCCGCCTGCGCGAAGATCAACTTGGGGCTCGACGTCCTCCGCCGGCGCTCGAACGGCTACCACGACCTCGTCATGGTTATGCAGCAGGTGTCGCTGCGCGACTATGTCACAGTTGCCGTGTCGGAGGGGAAGGGCGAAATACGCGCCGCCTCGGACGATCCCAGAATACCCGCAGGCAGCGGCAACATAGCATACAAGGCGGCCGCGGCCTTTCTGGAGGCGAATAATATAAGCGGCGCCGACGTGGACATTTTCATAGAAAAGCGCATACCGTCGGCGGCGGGCCTCGCGGGCGGGAGCGCGGACGCGGCGGCGGTGCTGAAGGCGCTTGGCGCCCTCTTCGGAATCACGCCCGAGGGCATGGGGGAAACCGCCCTTAAGGTCGGCGCGGACGTCCCCTTCTGCCTCCTTGGCGGCACCGCGCTCGCCGAGGGCGTCGGGGAAATCCTGACGCCGCTTCCCGACATGCCCGCGTGCGGGATCGTGATCGCGAAGCCGCCTTTTGGAGTGTCCACGAAGGATGCCTACGAGGGCTGCGACGCCCTCCTCCTTGCCGAGGCGGCGGGAGAGCGAAAGATCGCCCGCCCCGACACGCAGGGGCTCAAGGAGGCGTTAGCGGCGGGAGACCTCAGAAAGCTCTGCGCCTCGATGGGGAACGTCCTGGCCGAGGTCACGGAGGAGCTCCACCCCGAAATCCCCGCGATGAAGGCGGAGCTTTTGGAGCTTGGGGCAGCGGGCGCGATGATGAGCGGGAGCGGTCCTTCGTCCTTCGGCATTTTTGAAAATGAAAATGAGGCGGACGCGGCCGTTTCTGCACTGAAGTCCCGCCGCCCCGACTGGTTCTTCGCGGCGGCGCGGCCGTGCGGGAGCGAGTCGGCAGAAGCCGAGTAGGAACTCCGGCGCCTTGCCGCGGGCAGTTGAAGGCCTAAAATCCGGAGCGTTCAAAAAGCCGCACAATAAAGTGAGGAGAAAAACAAAAAAATTCGCGGAAAAAAGGGCAGCCGGGGAAAAGCACCGCACACAGTAATGTCGGACGCGAAGAAAAGCGTCCAGTTACTCCTTTCGTTCCTGCCGCCGCTTTTCCCTACATTGGCGGCGGCAGGCATTGCGCGGATGCAATTCTCGGAAATTCAAAAAGCCACACAATAAAGTATAGCGAAAAACAAAAAAATTCGCGGAAAAAAGGGCAGCCGGGGAAAAGCACCGCACACAGTAATGTCGGACGCGAAGAAAAGCGTCCATCTCTCTCTTTCGTGCCTGCCGCCGCTTTTCCCTACATTGGCGGCGGCAGGGTGTGTGGATTCAATCGCCGGGAACGGCGTTTCAGGCGCCTTTGGCACAGGCGCGCCATAAAAGAAACCGCGCCGACGTAAAAAAGGCGCAGCGTCAGAGCATAATCATTTTCAAGAGGAAAGCCATGGAAAGCTGGATGCAAGGAGAGGGAATGGAATACCTTCCGCTGAGGGAAGTGGTGTTCCTGACCCTGCGAAAGAAGATATTGAAGGGCGAGCTGGCGCCGGGCGAGCGCCTCATGGAAGTGCAGCTCGCCGAGAAGCTCGGCGTCTCGCGCACACCGATCCGCGAGGCGATGCGCATGCTCGAAAAGGAAGGGCTCGTCGTCATGCGGCCGCGGCGCGGGGCGCAGGTGGCGCAGATTTCGCTGCGTGACCTTAACGACGTCCTCGAGGTCCGCAAGACCCTGGAGATGCTCGCCATCAGGAAGGCCTGCGCGCGCATGAAGAGCAGCGACATCGCGGCCATGAAGCAGGCGGCGGGGCGCTTCGAAAAGCTCGTCGCCTCGGACGGAGAGCTCACCGAGATGGCCGAGGCCGACGAGAGCTTCCATCAGTCCATTTACGAAGGGGCGCGGAACGCCCGCCTCACGCAGATCCTCGAGAACCTCCGCGAGCAGATGTACCGCTTCCGCTTCGAATACCTCAAGGACGAGAAGATAAGGCGGTCCCTCGTCGAAGAGCACCGCGCGATCGCCGCGGCCGTCGAGGGCAAGAATGAAGAGGAGGCGATCCGCCTGATCGCGCGGCACATCAACAACCAGTGGAAGGCCATTTACATATCCCTTCAGGACGAATAACGGAGGCTGTTTTTATGGAAAATGAATTTGCGAACGCGCCTGCGCGAAGCGATAAGACGACGCTTGCCGANGCCCCGATCGGGGTCTTCGACTCCGGACTCGGCGGCCTGACGGTCGCCCGCGAGATAATGCGCAACCTCCCCGGAGAGCGNATAGTCTACTTCGGCGACACCGCGCGCGTCCCCTACGGCAACAAGTCCAAACAGACCATCGTGCGCTACAGCCGCCAGANCGTCCGCTTCCTGAAGACCCAGGGCATAAAGGCGATCGTNATCGCCTGCAACACGGCCAGCGCCCTCGCCATCGACGAGGTCGCAGCGGAGGCGGGGATGCCCGTCATCGGCGTCGTCGAGCCGGGAGCCCGCGTCGCGGCCAAGGTCACGAGGAACAAGAACATCGGCGTCATAGGCACGAAGGCGACCGTGCAGACGGGCGCCTACATNCGCGCCATCCACGCCATCGACCCCGATATAAATATAATCGGCCAGGCCTGCCCTATTCTCGTCCCCNTGGTCGAGGAGGGCTGGACGCACGACCGCATCACCGACGAAATCCTGATGCGCTACCTCGACGATCTTCTAGAGCACGGCGTCGANACGATAATCCTGGGCTGCACGCACTANCCGCTCCTTCGNAACGCGATCCGNCGCCTCGTCGGGCCCGACGTCTCCCTCGTGAACCCCGCCTACGAGACTGCCCTTGAGCTGGAGCGGATGCTCGGCCAGAAAGGCCTTGTCAACACCAGCCCGATCGAGAAGGACGCGCCCTACCCATACAAGTTCTACGTGAGCGACGACCCCGTCCGCTTCACCGAATTCGCGAACTCCATCCTTCCCGTCGACGTCAAGAAGGCGAAAATAGTNGCGATAGAGGAATACTAAAAAGGCCGCGGGATAATTGAAACGACCCGGGCGAGCAGCGCTGCTGCGCGTCAGCGGCAAGCCTTCGGCGCCGGGCGAAGCGAAGCGGGGAAAACGGACTGCGGATATCCGCTGTCAATTAAGCGGAGCCCCGGGACGGATCCGGCCGCTTTGAAGGCCTGTCTTGAGATTTGCCTGAATGAGTTTTATGGACGGGAGGTGCGCAATGCCTTACATAGATTATTATGAATCGCCGCTAGGGCGCATAACCCTGGCCTCCGACGGCGACGCGCTCACGGGGCTTTGGCTGGACGGACAGAGCGGCCTTTCGGAGGCTTTGAAGGAAGAGCCAAAAGCTAAAGCCCGTGAAGCCGCTCCGCTTCCTGTTTTTGAAGAGACGCGCCGCTGGCTCGACCTTTATTTTTCGGGGAAGGATCCGGAGTTTACCCCCAAGCTCGCCCCGCACGGCACCGCCTTCCGCCTCGCTGTGTGGGAGCTGCTTCTTTCGATACCCTACGGCCGGACCCGCAGCTACGGCGAAATAGCCGCGCGTATCGCCGACGCGCGCGGAATTGAGAAAATGGCCGCCCAGGCGGTGGGCGCGGCCGTCGGCAAGAATCCCATTTCCATCATCATACCCTGCCACCGCGTGATCGGGGCCGACGGCAGCCTCACCGGCTACGGCGGCGGGCTCGACAAAAAAGAGTGGCTCTTGAGGCATGAAGGAGCCTTTCGCGCGCCGCGCCCGGCCTGATCGGGCTTTATTCCCGCAAAAAAGGCGCGAATCGGCCGGATAAGCCCGCCAACCGCTGGTTGAATCGGGCGATATCAACCTCTGGTTAGTGGTTTTAAGGGCTTTTTGAAAATATGATGAGACCGAAAGGAGGTCCCGATATGGATCAAGTCAAAATCGGAAAGTTTATTGCAGCGTGCAGGAAGGAGGAGAAGCTGACGCAGGCGGCGCTCGCCGAGAAGCTCGGGATCAGCAGCCAGGCAGTTTCCAAGTGGGAGACCGGGAAGTCTATGCCGGATTCTTCCATAATGCTGGAGCTCTGCGGGTGCCTGAACATCAATGTAAATGAACTCCTATCGGGCGAACACATTATGACTATGGAGACCTATGACAGGAAGGCTGAAGAGAACCTCATCAAGATGAGGGAGCACGAAGAGGCGACCAACAAGAAGCTGCTTAAGCTGGAGGTCGTGGCGGGCATCGTCGGGACCGCGGCGTACATCATTTTTGTACTGGCGGCGATATTCTGCGCGAAGGACTGGGTCTGGCGGACGGTATTCATTTTCTCGGCGCTGGTATTCTTTGCGGCGGGCCTTATCGTGGCTCTTAAGATCGAGCGCGAGGTCGGCTACTACAAGTGCAGCAGCTGCGGGCATGTGTACGTGCCCTCAGGAAGGCAGCACTGCTTCGCGAGGCACCGCGGCCGCGACAGGTATATGGCCTGCCCGTCCTGCGGCAAGAAGTGCTGGGCCGTGAAAATAGCATCGAAGGAGGAGTGAGCGGCACCCGCGCGGGCGCGCCGCTCTGCAAGCGGAAGGCAAAGGAACGCCGGGCGGCTGTGCCGTCCGGCGCTTTTTACTGGGAAAGCAGGTTTTTTTTTCACGGATTCCTCCCTCTGACGGACACCGGCGATGTCCGAATAGCTGTCCTCTTTTACGGCGGAATGTACACCACGCATCCTACATCTTGACACAGCGGCCGCGCGAAATGATTGCTATGGATCTTCGCGGCTTTGTATAATGGAAGCAGCATTTTACAGCTTCGTGAATCTGAAAATGAAAAGCTTTAAAAGGAGGTACTCATGGACAAGAAGGCGATGTACAAACTCAGCTACGGCCTTTTCGTGCTCACGGCCTCGGCCGACGGGAAGGACAACGGCTGCATCATCAACACTGCGGGACAGGCGGCCTCGGAGCCCAACAGGCTCAGCCTCTCGGTGAACAAGGGCAATTTCACGCATGACATGCTGCTCAAGGACGGACGTTTCAACGTCTCGATAATAAGCGAGGAAGCGGACTTCGGCCTGTTTACGCATTTCGGCTTCCAGTCGGGCCGCGACACGGACAAGTTCGAAGGCTTTGCGGACGCGGCGCGGGCCGCAAACGGCGTAATGTACGTGACGCGCGGCACGAACGCCTACATATCGGGAAAGGTCGTCCAGACGGTCGACCTCGGCTCCCACACGCTCTTCATAGCGGACATAACGGACATGGAAGTCCTCTCCGATACCCCTTCGACGACCTACGCCTACTACCTTGAAAATATAAAGCCGAACAAGAAAAAAGAGGAGAGCGCGGACGTCATCTGGCGCTGCAGGATCTGCGGCTGGGAGTACAACGAGACGAAGGGCGACCCCGAGCACGGAATCGCGCCGGGGACGAAGTTCGAGGACGTGCCCGAGGACTTCATCTGTCCGCTGTGCAAGCACCCGAAGTCCGACTTCGAGCGGGTGTGATCAAAACATATATAAAAATGCAGCTGCCGCAGCCTTGATTTCGGGCGGCCGGGCTGACGCCGTAGGGAGGCCCTCAAAAGGCGAATTCGGGCTGCCCGGGCCGTGAAGCCGCCCGCGCCCGATGCGCCTTTAAGCGACGGCGAGGGGCTGCGGGGCGAAGCCGCAAGCCCCTTCTCCTTTTGCCTTACTCGGCTGCAAGGAGCAGATGCGCGGGGCGGCAAGGCGGAGCGCGGCATGTTTGGGCGACGTAACACAGCGGACGCGGCGAAATCCGAAGGCGGCGCGGACACAAAAGCAGGTGAAGAAAATGATGGCGGAAGAGGTCTTGATTACGGTAACTGGGCGCGCGGGACAGGTTGGCGCGCCGCCGAGCGAAATGCAGGAGAGCGCGTACACCGTGCGCGGAAAATGCAGCGCGTCGGGGGAATCATTTTCAATAAAATACGCGGAGCCGGCCGGACAGGCGGCCGCGGAGATCGCCTGCGAGATGACCATCCACCCGGAAAAGCTCATCTTAAAGCGAACGGGCGGGCTCGACTCGGAGATGCACTTCGCGCGCGGGCTTCGCCACCGCACGAGCTATAGGACCGAGCAGGGCGAGCTCGTATTCTTCATCGAAACCGACAGCTACCGCTTCGAAGAAAATGAAGGCGTGCTGCGCTGTCTCGCGCACTACCGCATACTGGCAGGCAGCGACCCCATATCCGAGAACACCGTCGACATCAAAGTCCAGGGCGCAGCGCGCGGGGAGTGAAAGGGCGTCAGGCGGGCAAGCACTGGCGCGCCCGCAGCCGTCAAGAGGGCGAAGAATTAAAATGAATTTTTTCCGGCCAATGGCATTCGTGCCGTTGGCTGTTTTTTTGGGGGAGGCAGTCTATCATTCCCGGTTTATTGTAATTGCATCGTCTAAAACGCCGCTTTCAAGCATACGTCAAAAGCTTGCGCGGCGCTGATTGTATGGGCTGAGGGTGCATTTCGTCCTTAAAAACGTGCATTTCGTCGCAAAAACCACAAAAAATTAGGTGGAGGCGATAAAGTCGAACAGCTGAACAAACGGGAATTTAGCGAAGGCGGCATTTCAAGAGACTGATTTAGCATCCGAATGAAATGCGCCCCAAAAAAAATCCGCTGGAGGCGGGAACGATTAAGAAGAAGCCGGTTTAAAAATCGGCACAGCGAAGCGCATTAATGGATGAAATATAGGCGCGGCCGCGGATTTTGTACAGGGCTTGCTGTGGTAGGTGGTAAGGAGGAGAGATGGCAAAGGTTTTTTATGCATTATTCTTGCTTTCAGCGGAGATGGTGGTTCTGGCTTTTTTTACCGCTTTTAATATAGGAAGGATAGAAGACAGAAACAGGCGCAATTTGCTTCAGCTGGTCTTCGCGGCTGTTGCAGCATTCGGCGTCTTGGCTGGACTTGTCCTTGCGCAAAATAAAGCTTACCGCAAGGAGACTAGGTTGGCTGAATTTGAATTTTGGAGAATAGCGTTAATTATGGCTCTTATGGTGCTGTTTGGTTCGGTATATAAATACAGGGCCGAACGGCATGGGCAAAAGGAAGTCGAGTTCCAGCTCAAGGCTTCTCAATATGAGATCCGCAAGGAAACATCTCCGGCAGTGGGCAATCTTCCATATCCGCTTGCGGTAAAGCAGTACATAATATACGAGGATAAAATTATAATATTTACGACCTTGAGTCTGGAAAAAGCGATTGATGGAGTTTTTGTGTGCAGGGAGTTAGGGAAAAACGTATACGAATGCGAAATGGTAATGAGCAACGAAAGGAGGTCGGTATTTGGCCTGATTTTAACCGGAGTGATTATCGTGTCAGCTGTATTGTTCCCGATAGCCTGTGTTTTGGTTGCTTCTGGTATTGCTGTAGACGCGGGCACGGGGGACGAGTATATTCGTTATATTTTTTGGCGCTGCGGTGTGGAAACTGCTTTATAAATCCACGGATATTATGGGCAAACTATTGTTTCCTGTCAGTTATTTGATGCTGATTACGGGCTTTGCGAGACTGATTATAGAGATAACATCAATATTGGTTAAGTTTGGTATTGTTGCGGTTGCAAGCGCTGGGGACGTCAATGACTTAGCTATAAGCATATTCTTTATATTGTTGGGAGCCGGGACGTGGCAAGAGTTTCATAAATCCAAGGGTCTTTTGGGCAAACTATTGTTTTTGTCTAGTTGTTTGATGTTGGTTATTGGGTTTGTGGGATTGATTAAAGAGATAACATCAATATTAAAATAGCAGTTTGGAGGACATAATGAATATTAATGAATTGCTGCCGATCGGAAGCGTTATTTGGCTGAGGGACTCTAAGAGGCCGCTGATGATTTTTGGGGTCAAGCAAGAAAAGTTAGACACCCGAGAAGAATATGACTACATAGGCGTCATATATCCTGAAGGAAATATGGGGGCGGAAAGCCAGTTTTTATTTATGCACAAGGACATTGAGAAAGTTCTGTTCAGGGGATATGAGGACAGCAGCAGAAAAGAGTTTATTAGAAGGCTCGAAGATTTTTATAAGGGCGTATCATGAGCCGCGCTTGAAAAAGCAAGCAAAAAATCGTTTAGGTATAGTAAAAGGCCTCCTGGGATATAAGCAAATTCACAGGAGGCCTTTCGTTATGCAAAAAAATTATAGAAGAAAACCGTGCATAAGGTTTTCGTGGCCGCAGGAAAGCCGCTCGGGCAAAATCATTTTTTCTTTTTGGCCTTCTGCTTGGCAGCGGCGGCTTCCTCCTGTTTCAAAGTGTTCCTGGCACCAGAAAGCTTCTCGGCGATGCGGGCGCGGAAGCTCTTTTTGGTCTTCGGAGGATCGAGCGGAGCGTGCAGTCCCTTGACGCCCGTGATATAAAGCCCGGAGACAGTCGCCTTGACCTCCTTCTTTACGGGGATAAGGTCGAAAATCTTCTCGTCCGCGATCATGTTGAGAACCTGCGGGCCAGCCTTGACCTTGACGATCGGAAGCTTGCTGCGGCGCATAAGCTTCGGAACCTGGTCGATAACCGCCTGAGGCAGCCCCGACTCCTTAACGGGCAGCCGCTTCTTGTCGATAATAAGAAGCGCCACCGTCTGCTTAGCGGCCTCAAGCTGCTCCTCCTGCGCCGCCTGCTTCTTCTCGACCCTCTTGCCGAGGAAAAAAAGCACAATCAGCGCGACAACAAGCACCGCCAAAATAATCAGTAAAACCATCCAGACCTTCAAGACAATACCCCTCTAGGTTCAAGACAAGCGTAAAGCGCACAAAAAACAACAAACAAATATTATCACGGAAAGCACCGAAGCATCAAGGCAAACACAGCCGCGGACGCACTGCAGACCGGCCGTAAGTCTTTAGTGCTGAAAGCAAGTCCCGCAAGACGCGAACATCCACCTCAGCTCGATCGCTGCGCATAAACAAAGACCCCTCGCTCCGCTCGAAAGCCTACCCCCCCAAAAGGGCAGCGGCGCATCCACCCAAAAACAGAATTTAAAAGCAAGAGCTGCTAGGTCATTAATGCGGGCGGGCGTCCCACGCGGGCGCATTCCGAGCCGGCCGTAAGTTTTTAGTGCTGAAAGCAAGTCCCATAAGACGCGAAAATCCGGCCTACAGAGCCGGATTTTCAGGCGCGCTGAGCCGCGAATGCATCAAGCATTCGCGGTGAATCGCGCCGGTGCGTCTGGGAGGGACGCCGCTTGAAGCACATAAAAACAAGGCCGGCGAGCTAAGCCCGCGGGACGCCCTGCCCGCAGAGAGAGGACAGCAAGCTACAGCAAGCTACAGCAAGCTACAGCAAGCTACAGCAAGCTACAGCAAGCTACAGCAAGCTACAGCAAGCTACAGCAAGCTACAGCAAACATTCATTCAATCATGCCTCCTGCACAGCACAACCACCTCATAACCCCTCAAAAACAACCTGCCATCCTCAATCCTAGCCCCCTCCAAATTCCCGAGCACCACCTCTCCGAACCCCTCCGGCAAAACAACCTCCCTCTCGCCGCGCTGAAAATTCCCCGCGACAAGCAGCTGCCCGTCCCCAACACCTCTGAAGTAGGACATAAAATTCTCAACCTCCGGCAGATACGGCCTAAACTCCCCATAAGTCAGCGCCTCCGCGAACCTCTCATCCTTCCTCAGCGCCACCAGCTTCTTATAGAAATTCAGCACAGAATCAGGATCCGCCTCCTCCGCCTTGTAATTAATAACCTTATAGTCGGCGTTCACCGGAAGCCACGGAGTACCCGCGGAAAAACCTGCATTTTCCGAATCGTCCCACTGATAAGGCGTGCGCGCGTTGTCCCGCCCGAACCTCTCAATCGCGTCAAGCGCCTCGCGGTCGGAATAGCCAAGCGCGCGGGCCACCTTGTACTCATCGACCGAAGAGACATCGTCCACCTCGTCGATAGACGAAACCGGATGGTTCTCCATCCCGAGCTCCTGCCCCTGATAAATCCAGGGCAGGCCCTTAAGCAGAAAATATTCGGCCGCGAGAAGCTTCTTCGCCGCCGGCGTCGCCTCGCCCTTGGGGATATACCTGCTGACGCCGCGCGACTCGTCGTGGTTCTCGATGATGTTCGAAATCATCCCGACGTCGCCTATTTTCTTCTGAGCCGCGAACACGCACGCCTTGTAGTCCTCGGGCGTGCATACCTTCGAAGCCGCCCAGCCCTTGGGGCTGTGGCCGAAAATCGTCGGCCCGAAATCGTACATGGAAGAGAAGTAGCCGTTGTCGCCGATGAAGTCGGGGATCTCCTCCTCCTTCTCGTTGAAGACCTCGCCCACCGTGAAGGCGTTGTGCGGCGCGAAGCAGCGGTCGCGCAGCTCGCCGAGGAACTCGCCTATGCCGTGCGCGTCCTCAAGCATCTTGTCGATCGAGCAGAGCCCGTCGGCGCGGTCGGCGGGATAGTCTTTGAACGGCAGGGCCTTCTTTATATTGATGATGGCGTCGATGCGGAAGCCCGCGATGCCCTTGTCGAGCCACCAGTTCACCATTTTGTAGATCTCCTCGCGCAGCTCCGGGTTCTCCCAGTTAAGGTCGGGCTGCTTCTTGTGGAAGAGGTGGAGGTAGAGCTTGTCGGGATGGCCTGGCAGCTCGTCCCAGACCGGCCCGCCGAAATAGCCGCGCCAGTTGCACGGGAGCTTCCCGTCCGCCGGCGCGTCCACTATATAGAAATACTTTCCGTATCTGCCGTCCGGGTCCCCGCAGGCCTTTTTGAACCACTCGTGCTCGTCCGAGCAGTGGTTCACGACCAGGTCCATGACGATCCCGATCCCGCGCTCCTTCGCCTTGGCGATGAGGGAGTCGAGGTCGTCCATCGTGCCGAAGCGCGGGTCGATCGCGTGGTAGTCGGCGATGTCGTAGCCCTGGTCGGCGAGCGGCGAGAGGTAGATCGGCGAAAGCCAGAGGATGTCGATCCCGAGGTCCTTCAGGACGTCGAGCTTCGACGCGATCCCCGGAAGGTCGCCGATGCCGTCGCCGTTCGAATCGTAAAAGCTCTTGGGGTATATCTGATAGGCAACCTTGCCGTGCCACCATTTCTTCTGCATAGAAAAGCCCTCCGTGATTTTCATTTTCCGAATAATAAAAGACGCCGCGCGGGGCGGATTTCTTAGGGCTAATATAACGCCCCGAAAGCCCTTGTCAAGCAGTGAAAAATTTCTTAGCGCATTCTTTAGAAAATGCTTTCCCGCGCGCGGGCCTGCGGGCTAAATCGTCAAAAAAAATCATGGGTCTGATTGAGCAATCGTTCTAAAACATGAAAAACGCACAAAAAACGACAGCGAAACAATCCGAAAATGCTTGAAAATGCACAGCACCGATGCTATCATCATTTTTGTCAAACGTTGTTGCGGCGGGCAGTAACCTATCGCCCCCCGCACGGACATATGCTTCAAATTAAGGAGGAGTTTTATGAAGAAGAAAGTAGTTTCATTGCTCGTCGTCGGAGCGATGGCTGCTGGCCTTACCGCGTGCGGCGGTGGCGCTGCCAGCACGTCGACGGCTTCCACGCCTGCAGCTTCCACCTCTACGGCTTCCGAGGCATCCACCTCTACGGCTTCCGAGGCATCCACCTCTACGGCTTCTGAGGCATCCACCTCTGCTTCCGAGCAGTATGGCGCTATCCGCCTTCTGAACGGCAAGCCGGAAATCGACGATCAGCTCCAGGATCTGGCCAAGAAGTATAAGGAAGAGACCGGCAACGAAGTCACGATCGAGACCATCGGCGGCGACACGAGCGCTTCCGACGCCCTTACGCAGATGTATCAGGCTGACAACATGCCGGACATCTTCGTCGTCGAGGCGAACCAGGTCCCGAACTGGGACGGCATGCTCGCCGACCTCAGCGGATCCGCTTGGATAGACGACACGGCTTATGAGCTTACGGACGATGAGATGGGCGTCGTTGGATTCCCGTACACCGTTGAAGCCACGGCTCTTGCATTTAACGCCGACCTTCTCGACAAGGCAGACATCGATCCTGCGGACCTTACGAGCCCGAGCGCATGGCAGAAAGCCTGCGAGAAGCTTGACGGCATGAAGGACGAGCTCGGCATCACGGCCGTATTCGGCTGGTGCGCAGAGCCGTCGAACCTCGGCTGGTCTTCGGGCACGCACGTATTCGCGCAGTACCTTGACGCCGGCCTCGCTCAGGACGACACGACCTACATCGACATGCTCAACGACGGCGGAAAGATCGATGCGGACAGGATGCTCGCATTCGCAGAGTTCATCGGCATGATGAACAAGTACTCCGATCCGGAACTCCTTGTCGACGGCACGTATGACAACCAGGTCGCCGGCTTTGCTGAAGGCAAGTACGTCTTCGTAACGCAGGGCAACTGGATCAACACTTCCGTAACCGGCAACGAGAACTACAACGGCTTCAAGATGGGCTTCGCTCCGTACGCTTTCGAAGATGGCATTGACACCATCATCGCAGGACCGCCCAGCTACTGGACCGTTTACAAGGACGGCGACGTCGATGCTGCCAAGGCGTTCCTTGAGTGGGTCGACTCCGACACCGCGCAGGACATCCTCGTCAACGAGGCAGGCCTCATCAGCCCGTTCGACAGCTGCACCTACACCCCGACCGATCCGTTCGCGGAGCACATCCAGGCCTACATGCACGATGGCAAGACCTCTGGCTGGCACACCATGCTCAAGAAGGCCGGCCTTGAGAACAAGACCTGCCAGGTATTCGCGGACTACGCGAAGGGCACGATTGCTGACGCACAGGGCTTCGTCGACACCATCTCGGGCGTCATCGAGGCATACTACGCCGAGTAATCAGGCAATTGAATACACATTCCCGAGGAAATGAGAGAAATCTCCTGCATAGGGAATGCGTAAAGGCAAGAAAGGGCAGGGGCGGCATGCCCCTGCCTATTTCAAACCTAAGGCAGCCGCGGCGCCCCCTTGAAGAGAGGCTTTTTAGGGAAAAAAGCCCCCCTTCAAAGGGGCGGCGGATGAATGGAAGCTGCCCGAAGCCGGCCGTGCCCGGCAAGGGGACCGCTTAAAGCTGCAGGTTCTGCTTATGGAAAGGAGGAATCCGCTTGGACTCGAAGAAACCTACTGCGGCCGCAAAGGAAGTCATGGCTGACGACAGCTACGACATCCAGAGGGCCAAGAGACTTAAACCGATAGCGTCGGTACTTATCATCGCCGGAGCCGCGGCGCTCGTGGCGGGGCTGGTGCTCGACTTCGCCAAGATTAAAATCGAACTCAACTGGCTCGACATCAAGACCCTCGGGGGCCTGCTCCTCGTGGTCGGACTTGTCGCCCTGATCGTCGGCCTTTACATCCTGCCGAGCCTGAAGCACCACAGGAGCATCATCAACATCCTGTTCCTCTTCCCGCTCCTCTTCACCTTCGCGGTGACGGTCATCATCCCGCTCTTCCTTGGACTTTTCTTCTCGTTCACGGACTGGACGGGCATCAAGTACACGAAGTTCGTCGGCTTCGACAACTACATCAAGATGTTCAACCAGCCGAGCTTCATCTGGTCGATCATCATCACGGTGCTCTTCGTTATTTTCAACATGGTCCTCGTCAACGTCGTCGCCTTCCTGCTCGCCCTGCTGTGCACCTCTAAGCTTAAGGGCATGGGCTTCTTCAGGGCTTCGTACTTCCTGCCGAACCTCATCGGCGGAATCGTACTAGGCTACATCTGGCAGTTCATTTTCAGCAACGTCGTGACGATCATCACGAGCAAGCTCATCGGCCTCAACTACTCGATGCTCTCCGACACGAAGCTCGCCTTCGTCGGCATCATCATCGTTTACGTGTGGCAGTACGCGGGCTACATCATGCTCATTTACATCACCGGCCTCAACACGGTTCCGGGCGAAGTGCTTGAAGCGGCGGCCATCGACGGCGCAAGCCCGTCCCAGACGCTCTTCAAGATCAAGATCCCGATGATCGCTTCGACCATCACGATCTGCACCTTCCTGACCCTGACCTCTGCGTTCAAGCAGTTCGACGTCAACCTCGCGCTCACCAACGGCACGGGCTCGGTCAACTTCCTGGGCAGCTACCTCACGAACGGCACCCAGATGCTCGCGCTCAACATTTACAACCAGGCGATCGTTGAGAACAATTACGCCCTTGCCCAGGCGAAGGCCTTCCTGTTCTTCATCATCCTCGCGACGGTGTCCATCCTGCAGGTCCGCATCTCGAACAAGAAGGAGGTTGAACTGTAATGCATAGAAAAGAACCTACTTCAAGAATAGTCGTTAAGTTCGTAATAGCGGTAATCATCGCGTTATACGTCCTCTTCCCGTTCTTCATCGTCGTAATCAGCTCCTTCAAGAGCTCTAACTCGATTACGTCGAACCCGATCGGCTTTGCGGGCATGAGCTTCTCGCAGTTCGCGCAGAACCTCAGCGACGTCGTCAACAACACGCACTTCTACTTCTGGTACGCCTTCGGTTCATCGGCGCTCATCACGATCATCTCGCTTATCCTGCTCGCCCTCTTCGGCAGCATGGCGGCGTGGGTAATCTGCCGCAACAAGACCAAGTGGTCGCGCGCTATTTACTTCGTGTTCATCGCCTCGATGATCATCCCCTTCCAGGTCGTCATGCTTCCGCTTATCGCGACCTTCCGTGAAGTGGGCAACTTCGTCGGCATCAAGATGCTCCAGTCCTTCCCGGGAATCATCTTCGCGTACTGCGGCTTCGGCGGCGCGATGACGGTCTTCATCCTGACGGGCTTCATCAAGGGCATCCCCTACGACCTCGAAGAGGCGGCGTCGATCGACGGCTGCCGTCCGGAGCAGACCTTCTTCAAGGTCATCTTCCCGCTCCTTACGCCGGTCATCACGACCGTCACCATCCTTAACGGAATGTGGATCTGGAACGACTTCCTCCTTCCGAACATGCTCATCGGATCGAACAGCATCATCAAGACGCTTCCGGTCGCCGTCCAGTCCTTCGTCGGATCCTACGTCAAGCAGTGGAACCTCATCCTTACGGCTTCGCTCCTTGCGATCCTCCCGATGGTCATCCTCTTCCTGTTCGCGCAGAAGCAGATCATGAACGGCATGATCGAAGGCGCGGTCAAGGGCTGAGCTATAACCGACAACAACTTACCAGCAATGCAGACGGCCGGGCGGAATGCCCGGCCGCCTTGCGGTTTCCCGCAGGGTCGTGCGGAGCTGGTTTTTACGTTCGCGCGATAGGGAAAGGGCATCAAGAGGGGCAAGCGTAAGGCCGGAAGCGTCAACAGGCCTCCGTCGCCAAGCCGACGCGGGGGGGCAAGCGGCGCTAAGCGGGGAAGGCGCCTGGGATACAAAAAGCTGCCGCGCATACGGCGGCAGCTCAGTCAAGTCAGTATTTAGGACCTTCAGTTCTTAGCACCGGCCGCGAACTGGAAGGCGCCCCGGGCGGCCTTGGAGGCGAGCTTTAAGGCGAAGTAGGTGATCGCCGTGTCGATCGGCAGCATTATCGCGTTCGAGACGATGCGGTTCGGAAGGAGGGCGAAGAAGGCCTTGCCGTAGAGGAGGTTCAGCCAGAGCGTGCCGAGAAGGATGTTCACGAAGATCTTCACGACGAGGTGGGAGAGCAGGATGCGGGGCACCTGGATCGGCTTCTTGTAGAGGAAGAGGCCGTGGATCACTCCCGTGAGGATGGCGTTCAGCGTGAAGCCGAAGAAGAAGGGCCCGGTCGGGTTGAGCAGGTACTTAACGATGTCGATCATCCCCCCGAAGACGCCTCCCGTGACCGGTCCGAAGAGGACGGCGACGAAGAGGGCGGGGAGGGTCGAAAAGCCGATCCTGACGTAAGGGCCGACGTTGATGGTCGCGACGTAGGAGAGGACGACGGCGAGCGCGCCCATGATCCCGCAGAATGCGAGAGTCTTAGGCTTGGACAATTCGTCAAATGAAGATTTGATGCGGCTGAGCATAATAAAAGCCTCCTTTCATCGAAAGCCGCCGCTTTCGGGCGGCAATTCTCCGCCGTGGCGGAGGGGCATCTACTGCAAAAGAAGGCTGATGCGGACTTATGCAGCAGTGGGATGCGGACGCCGCACCGCAAGCCTTAAAGGCTTTTCGTCCGTCTGTCAACTCCCCGTACAGGCGGCACTTTACGCGCGGAATCCTACTCTGCTTCTTTTTCTCCGGAAGTCCATCGCTTTCGCGAGGGGGCTGGCGCATCCGAAGGCCGATATCTTTAGCGGCTTTTCGGGTCTCCCCGCCGCTTAAAGCCCCGGCAAGGCGATGATAGCATGCGGGGCGGCCGATGTAAAGGGCACGGCGGGGAAGGGCGATGGCGTCCGCACGCGCCGGACCTTTAATCGCGCCTGCGCAATCGATGATATTTAAATGAATGGATTCCAAACACTTGCGCTTGAACTGTTTTTTTGGGAAAATTCATTAAATATAGTAAATAAGCCCGGCTCAGGTTGGGCATAATACCTTCGCGGCGGCCATTTTCAAAAATGACGCGCCAAGGGGATTTAAAATATTTTTGGGGAAGCAATGGGCAAGGGGTCAGAATCGAAAGAAGCTTCAGGGAAGCGCAGGGCTTCGGGCGGCAGCGGCAACGGCGGAAAGGCCAGGGCGGCGGCCAGGAGTCCGCAGAAACCTAGGAAGACCGGGAAAAAGGCGGCCATGGCGCGCCGCCGCAGGATAAAGTTCGCGGCGTTCGCGGCCTGCGTGGTATTCGCGGCGGCCGGCATTTTTCTGGTCGCGCTTGGCGTAAAGAACAGCACGGCGCGGCGCGAAGCGAAGGAAGCGAAAGAGCAGGAGGTCGCCGCCGAGGAGCAGGCCCTCCTCGACAAGCGCGCGAAGATCGCCGAGGCGGACGCGCTCGCGCTCACCTATGACTACGACGCGGCGATAGAGCTTTTGAAGGCGGATCCCGACTACGAGACGGATTCGGAGCTTATCGCGGCGATCGCCAAATACACCGCGGCGAAGACCAACCTTGAGGCGAAGGACGTAACGCAGGTGCCGCACATTTTCTTCCATTCACTGATCGTCGATACGGACAGGGCGTTCGATACGACGAAGTGGAGCGAGGGCGAGGTCGCGGGCATCAACGCCTGGATGACGACGATCGAGGAGTTCGACAAGATCATCCAGCAGATGTACGACAAAGGCTACGTGCTGGTGCGCATGCGCGACCTCGTGGTCGAGAAGACCGACGAGGACGGCAGCACGTACTTTGAGAAAAATAAAGAGCTGCTGCTGCCCGCCGACAAGAAGCCCTACGTCCTGTCGATCGACGACTGGAGCTATTACCACTCCTACGACGGCAAGGGCTTCGGCGACAAGGCGGTGCTCGATGAAAACGGCGACGTGAAGATCCAGTACACGGACGCTTCGGGAAATGTATCCGTGGGCGACTACGACGTCGTGCCGCGCCTGAACGCTTTCCTTGAGGAACATCCTGACGGATGCTACAAGGGCGCCCGCGGGCTGATCGCTATGACGGGATACAACGGAGTGTTCGGCTACAGGACCGACGTGGCGTACAAGACGGGCGAGAACCTGGACGCGGACCAGAAGGCATACCTCGACGCGCACCCGGACTTTGACTGGGACGAGGAGGTCGCCGAGGCGAAAAAGATCGCGGACGCGGTCAAGGAGGAAGGCTGGGAATTCGCCTGCCACACCTGGGGGCACCTGTCGGTCTCGGGCAAGTCGGTAGAGACGCTGGCGACCGACCAGGACAAATGGCAGAACACCGTGGCGAACATAACCGGGAAGACCGACACGATCATTTTCGCGCACGGCAACGACATAGGAAGCTGGCGCGACTACGACGAGGCGACGAACCCCGTCTACGCCTACTTCAAGTCGATGGGGTACAATTTCTACGCGAACGTCGACGCCTCTTCGGAGTGCTGGATACAGATAAGGAGCGCCTACGTGCGCCAGGGCAGGATCGACTGCGACGGCCTGCAGATGTGGCGCGCGATCTCGGGAGCCGCGAAGATCAACGTGTTCGAGAATCTCTTCAACGTCGAGGAGGTCTTCGACTCAAGGCGTCCGACGCCGGTGAGCGCGACCGGAAAGGCGTAAGCGAGCCAGGCCCGTCGTTGGCGCGGTGCGGTACTTTCCCGCGGAACGAGCGGAATTTTAAGCAGTCTTGAGATGGGTCAAACCCACTTTTGCAAGGAGAAAACGATGTCTGAAACGGCCGCGCAGGGTTACCTGCCGCAGAACGAGCTTACGATCCAGGCGATGCAGAGGATGCCGTATTACCGGCATCTCGTCGCCGAGGCGAAGGCGCGCGGAGAAATGAACATTTCCTCGACGGCGATTGCGGAAAAGCTCTCGCTCAACCCCGTGCTCGTGAGGAAGGACCTCGCGGCGGTGTCGACGCGGCACGGCAAGCCGAAGAAGGGCTTCTTCGTCGACGAGCTCCTTGTCGACATCGAGCGGTACATGGGCTGCGGCGAGCACAAGGAGGCCGTTATCGTCGGAGCGGGCCACCTCGGCCGCGCCCTCATGGGAAATGAAGAATTCGGGGAGTACGGGATCCGCATAACCGCGGGCTTCGACACGGACCCGAAGCTTGCCGGCACGGAGATAAACGGCATAAAGATCCTTAGCGCGGCGGAGCTTCAGGACTACTGCGTGGGGCACGGCATCAAGATCGCGATCCTGACGACGCCGGCGGACAACGCGCAGGAGACGGCAGACCTCCTGGTGGAGGCGGGCGTCAGCGCGATCTGGAACTTCGCGCTGGTCATGCTGAAGGTCCCGGACGGCGTCCTCGTAAGGAACGAGAACCTCGCCTCGTCGCTGGCCGTCCTGTCGCACCACATCTGCGTGTGAGCGGGCAGCGTTTCCCTCTTGAAAATGAAATAGATAAAGTATGCACAAAGCCCCGCGGCCGGCCCGCGGGACTTTTGTATGATTTTCATGAAGTTGCTTTTTGAGCCTTAATCAATCAAAAAATCGCAGAAATGACTATTTACACGCAATCGATATTGTGATATCGTTTCTCTTGCATCGATAAGGCAGTCGCGATTTAAGCGGCGGAGCGGACCTGAAGCGGAGTCCAATGAAGGCTTCCTAAAGGCCGCGCGAAAGAGCCCTGAAGATGCGGAAAAAGCTGTATGTGCCGCCCTTTTGATGCTGTAAAGGCAAGCGCGTTTATGGTATATTTTCAAGTAGGACGGCGGCGTTTTTAAAGGGACGCCGGGTATGTGCGGCGCCGGGCTGCAAGCGGCCAAAAGGGCTTCCATTTTCCGAAAAGACGCGGAGAAGGAGGGACGCCGGGCCGGTGCGGGGCGCAGAGTATATGGAGGAGAAGATGGCAAAAAAGGAGAGCACGGTGCCTGCAATCATCGACAGCGTTGAAGCGCTTGAGGCGAAGATGGCGGCAATGCGCAAGGCGCAGGAGGTATTTGCCACCTACACGCAGGAACAGGTAGACAAGATTTTCAAGGCTGCCGCGACTGCGGCCGACAAGGCGAGGATCCCGCTCGCCAAGCTGGCGGTGGAAGAGACCGGGATGGGCATCGTGGAAGACAAGGTCATCAAGAACCACTTTGCCGCTGAGTATATCTACCACGCATACGAGCACACGAAGACCTGCGGCGTCATCGAAGAGGACAAGGTCTACGGCACGAAGAAGATCGCCGAGCCGATCGGCCTGATCGCGGCGGTCATACCGACCACGAACCCGACTTCGACGGCTATTTTCAAGACGCTCCTCTGCTTGAAGACGAGGAACGCGATCATCATTTCCCCGCATCCGCGCGCAAAGAAGTGCACGATCGAGGCGGCGAAGGTCGTCCTCGACGCGGCTGTCGCGGCGGGCGCTCCGGAAGGCATCATCGGCTGGATCGACGTGCCCTCGCTTGAGCTCACGCAGACTGTCATGAAGGATTCCGACTGCATCCTCGCCACGGGCGGCCCGGGCATGGTCCACGCGGCTTATTCGTCGGGCAAGCCGGCCCTCGGCGTCGGCGCGGGCAACGTCCCGGCCATCATCGACAGCTCGGCGGACATCCTGCTCGCCGTCAACTCGATAATCCACTCCAAGACCTTCGACAACGGCATGATCTGCGCTTCCGAGCAGTCCGTGACCGTCCTCGCCGACATTTACGACGAAGTCAAGGCCGAGTTCAAGAAGCGCGGCTGCTACTTCCTCAAGAAGGACGAGATCGAGAAGGTCAGGAAGACCATCATAATCAACGGCGCGCTCAACGCCAAGATCGTCGGCCAGAAGGCGCACACGATCGCCGCTCTGGCGGGCGTGGACGTTCCCGAGACCACGAAGATCCTCATCGGCGAGGTAAAGAGCGTGGACATCTCCGAGGAGTTCGCGCACGAGAAGCTTTCCCCGGTACTTGCCATGTACAAGGCTGAGACCTTTGAGGAGGCCCTCGACAAGGCGGATCAGCTCGTCAGGGACGGCGGCTTCGGCCACAGCTCCTCGCTCTTCATCGACACCCGCGAGACGGAGAAGATGGCGGCCCATGCGGCGCGCATGAAGACCTGCCGCATCCTCGTCAACACACCCTCCTCGCAGGGCGGCATCGGCGACCTCTACAACTTCAAGCTCACGCCGTCGCTCACGCTCGGCTGCGGCTCCTGGGGCGGAAATTCCATTTCCCACAATGTAGGCGCTATGGATCTTCTGAACGTCAAGACGGTTGCTGAGAGGAGAGAGAACATGCTTTGGTTCCGCACGCCTGAGAAGGTTTACTTTAAGAAAGGCTGCATGCCCGTCGCTCTCGATGAGCTCGGAACGGTCATGCACAAGAAGAGGGCGTTCATCGTCACCGACCAGTTCCTTTACAAGAACGGCAACACGAAGCCGATCGAGGAGAAGCTCGACTCCATGGGCATCGTCCATGCCTGCTTCTACGACGTCGCTCCGGACCCGACCCTTGCCTGCGCCCTTGAGGGCACGCGCCAGATGACCGCTTTCGAGCCGGACGTCATCATCGCGCTCGGCGGCGGCTCCGCGATGGACGCCGCGAAGATCATGTGGGTGCTCTATGAGAATCCGGACGCCAACTTCGAAGACATGGCCATGGACTTCATGGATATCCGCAAGAGGATCTACACCTTCCCGCAGATGGGCAAGAAGGCTTACTTCGTAGCCATCCCGACCTCTTCGGGAACGGGCTCGGAAGTCACGCCGTTCGCCATCATCACCGACGAGAAGGTCGGCATCAAGTACCCGCTCGCGGACTACGAGCTGCTTCCGGATATGGCCATCGTCGATACCGACAACATGATGACGCAGCCGAAGGGGCTTACCTCCGCGTCCGGCATCGACGTCATGACGCACGCCCTTGAGGCCTATGTCTCCATCATGGCTTCCGACTTTACCGACGGCACCGCCCTCAAGGCCACGAAGCTCGTGTTCAACTACCTGCCGCGCGCTTATGCGGACGGCACGGACGTCGAGGCGAGGGACCACATGGCGAACGCCTCCTGCATGGCGGGCATGGCTTTCGCGAACGCCTTCCTCGGAGTCAACCACTCGCTCGCGCACAAGCTCGGCGCCTATCACCACATCGCGCACGGCGTAGCCAACGCCCTCGTGCTTCCGTATGTCATGCGCTACAACGCATCGGCGACGCCGGCCAAGATGGGAACCTTCCCGCAGTACCAGTACCCGCACACCCTTGAGCGCTATGCTCAGATCGCCGAGTACAACGGAATGGGCGGCAAGACGGACGAGGAGAGCTTCGAGAACCTCGTCGCGGCTATCCGCCAGCTCAAGAAGGACATCGGCATCAAGGACTCCATCAAGGAGTACGGCGTCGACGAGAAGTACTTCTTCGACACCCTCGACGAGATGGCCGAGCAGGCCTTCAACGACCAGTGCACGGGCGCGAACCCGCGCTACCCGCTCATCGAAGAGCTCAAGAAGATCTACACGCTTGCCTACTACGGCGAGCCGGACGAGAAGGTCGATTTCTGAAAACCGGCTGCAAAAAGGCAGCTTAAGAAGCGATAAATGCCGGGCGGGCGGGGCATGAAGGGAGCCCGCGCCCGCGCATCCGGCAGCTTAAGGCAAGGAGGCAGCTTATGTTTAATGAAAAGGACATTGTCGTCAAGCGGTCCTATAAGACCGTCTACCATGTAGGCGACGAGATCATCAAGGTCTTTGAAGAGTCCCATCCGAAGTCGGGCGTGTTCAACGAGGCGCTCATCACTTCATATGTCGAGTCCTACGGCGTGAAGGCTCCGGCCGTCCGCTACGTAAAGAGCTTCGACGGCAAGTGGGCAGTGGCCTTCGATTACGTCGAAGGCGTGACGATGGCGGAAAAGCTCAAGAACGAGCCCGAAAAGCTTGAGGAGAACCTTACGCGCTTCGTCGAGATCCAGCTCGAAGTCAACTCCTTCAAGGCGGTGGGCCTTAGGAACACGGTCGACAAGAGGAGCGAGGAGATCAACGCCCTTGAGGGCATCGACGCCTCGACCCGCTACGAGCTCCAGCAGAGGCTCCACGGCATGAAGCGCCACACGAAGCTCTGCCACGGCGACTTCGACCCGTCGAACGTCATCATCACGGCGGACGGCGACTACCGCGTAATCGACTGGGCGCATGCCACTCAGGGCAACGCCGGCGCGGACGCGGCCCTCACGTACCTCCGCTTCTGCCTGACCGACAAGGACATGGCGGACAAGTACCTCCGCATTTACTGCGAAAAGTCCGACACCGCGATCCAGTACGTCCAGAAGTGGATGCCGATCGTCGCGGCCGGCCAGCTCACGAAGAACCGCCCCGAGGAGAAGGAGCTTCTCGAGCAGTGGGTCTCCATCGCCGAGTACCAGTAAAGCATTAATCGGAAAATGAAAAGCGGCCGCGCCGCTCGGAGCCTTTTGGGGGCGACGGGCGGCGCGGCTTTTTTTTTGCAGGAAAATTCGGCGCGGAGCCGGGCATCCTAACAGCACCGGGTGAAGTGAACGCAGGCCGCTAAAGCGGCCGTGCAGCGATAAGTGAGAAAGGAGCTCTTTGGTTCCCGCATTCGGTCTTAGGGCGTGACAGGGGAGCGGTTTCACGGAGGGCCGTACAGTGGCGAATTTTAACCACGCACAATCGGAAAGGGCATCAAGGCACTGTGCCGCGGAGGTAAAAAATGGAGCAGCTGCGATGGCGTGTGCAGCTGCCCCTTCGAGGAAGCCTGTAGTGGAGAACAGGCAAAAAGCGCCGGAAGCCTGGGTTGGTGTGGGGACACCTTTTATAGAGGGTTAGAGTGGTGGTTGGGGCTTCCAGCTGAAGTTTATTTTAGCATAAAAGCAAGGCTTGTAAAGGCATTTGGGGAAAGGCGGGCTTCGCGAAAGTCCACTTTTGCGAATGGCGTTGACGCGCCGGACCATCATTTTCAAAGTGGGATTTTTGAGGTTTTTCTTGAAAATGAAAGCCTTAAGGTGCTAAATTAAGCCATTGGAAGCGGGGCTAAAAGCCCTGCGCGAATAAATGAACCGCTAAACAGTGTGCTGCCCGAGAAGGGCGTAAGTCCGGCTAGGACGGCGCACTGTTTTTATGTGCGCGATTCTAAGCCGGCGGGAGAGGGACAATGGAGAAGAAAACCAATGACTTCCTTGTGACGGAGCCGGTCGGAAGGCTGATGGGAAAGTACGCGGTGCCCTGCATCATATCGCTGCTGGTCGCCGCGCTCTACAACATCGTCGACCAGCTCTTTATAGCGAACGCCGACTACCTCGGCTCCTACGGAAACGCGGCCAACACGGTCGTGTTCCCGCTCACCGTGGTCGCGCTGGCGGTGGCCGTGTGCATAGGCGACGGCGCCTGCGCCTACGTGTCGATCGCTCTGGGCTCGGGCGAGAAAGAGAAGGCGCACCGCGCGGTCGGGAACGCGGTCGCGCTGGTCGTGCTCTGCGGGATCGCCATGACGGCGGCGTTCCTCATTTTCAGCGACGGGCTCCTCACCGCCTTCGGCGGGAGGGTCAACGAAGAGACTTTCGCCTGCGCGAAGGAGTACTTTTTCTGGATAAGCGTCGGAATCCCCGCGTATATGTTCGGGCAGGCGATGAACCCGATAATAAGGTCGGACGGCAGCCCGAAGTTCGCCATGGCCTGCACGGTGGCGGGCGCGGTCGCGAACTGCATCCTCGACCCGATATTCATTTTCACGTTCCGCTGGGGCATGATGGGCGCCGCGGTAGCGACGATACTGGGCCAGATCCTTACGGCCGTGCTTTCGCTCTGGTACCTCCTCCACATGAAGGCGGTCGCCCTTGAAAGGTCGAGCTTCGCGCCCGACTTTTCGATCGCGCGGCGCTTCCTCGTGCTAGGCGTTACGAGCTTCCTTTCGCAGATTTCGCTGGTCGCGGCGATGGCGGCGATCAACAACATGATAAGGAAGTACGGAGCCGCGGATCCCGTGTTCGCGCTTGAGGAGTACGCCCAGATCCCGATGGCGGTCGTCGGCATAGTGATGAAGTTCTTCCAGATCGTCATTTCGATAGCGGTCGGCATGGCCGCGGGCTGCATCCCGGTCGTCGGCTACAACACGGGCGCGGGGAGGAAGGACCGCGTTAAGGCCCTTTTGACGCGCCTCCTCGTGTGCGAGGCGGCCGTCGGCGCGGCCGCGACGGTCGTGGCAGTCGGCTTCCCGCAGCAGATAATCGCCCTCTTCGGAGCCGCGAACGAGAGCGCGTACTACACCGAGTTCGCCGTGAAGTCCTTCAGGATCTACCTGTGCATGATGACGCTCGCGACGGTGAACAAGGGATGCTTCATCTACCTGCAGGCGATGGGAAAGGCAGTCCCTTCGATGGTCATTTCCATGGTGAGGGAGATCGTGTTCGGGGTCGGCTTCGCGCTCGTGCTGCCAGTGTTCTTAGGGCTCGACGGAGTGCTCTGGTCGATGCCCGTGTCGGACGTTTTGACCTTCGCCATAGCCCTGGCCGTGCTCGTTAAGATATACGGCGAGCTCGGGGGCGGGAAGGAGGCCGGGGCGCCGGGGCGCGGCTTCATCGACGCTTCGAAGGATAGAAGGACCGGGGCGGTCTCGAAAGAGAAGACGGCTTAAAAAAGCGTATGGCCCTGCGGCAAAACAAAAAGTCGGCTGACGCCGGGGCGTTACGGGACCGAGTCCCGGGCGGCCCGCCGCGGGCTTTGGGCGGGCCCGTTCGCGGCTGACCGACTTTATGAACAGACAAAGCCCCCGCGGCTTCTTGATTTGCGACTTCAAACCCATTAGAATTAAGCGGTGTCTAAAATATAGAAAATGCAAGTCCCCCGCAGCCCTGCCTTTGACAACAGGCAGGCGGAAGACCGGGGGATTTATGCGCTGCGGCGGCCTGCGGCGCCGAAATCGGAAGGCGCAGGCCGAGGATCCGCAGGCTCTTTGCGCTGCGGCGGAGCTCAAGGCTTAAAGAGGCCTCCGGCCTGCCGACGTTTTGCGGCTGGCATCGAGGCGGCTTGCGGCATCCGTCTTAGAGCCAAAGCACTCTGGACGCGGTTTTTTAATGGGAAGGTTACTTAGGGGATGAAGGGAATCAAGCTGTGCCTGCTGGCGGCATGCCTGCTCTTTTTAGGGCTTCTGCCCGGCTTTTTCGGGAAGACGACCGTCTATCCGAAGGGCAGCGGCTTCTATGCCCCCACGCCCACGCCGACCAATACCCCGACGCCCACGCCTACGCCGACATTTACCCCGACTCCTACGTTTACGCCGACGCCGACCTTTACGCCGACGCCCACGTTCACGCCCACCCCGACGTTCACGCCGACATTTACCCCCCACGCCGACCTTCACGCCGGAGCCGACGCCCACGCCGACCCCCGAGCCGATTCCCTGGCGGATGCGCCAGTTCGACGACGCCTCGGGCAAGCAGTGCATGTGCTACACCTTCGAGAACCTCTCGACGGGCACGCTCGTTATAGTCGACGGCGGGACGGAGCAGAACAGCGGAAAGCTCCGCGAGGTGATCGCGGCGCACGGCAACTACGTCAACGCGTGGATAATCACCCACTTCCACGACGACCACGTCGGCGCGCTCTGCCAGATCCTGAGCGACCCGCAGGGCATAACGGTAGGAAACATCTACACGACGCCGAACGACAGGGACTACTACATGAGCCACATGGCGGCGGACTGGGACGCCGACCGCTACGACACCTTTGTCGCGCTTACCTCGCAGGGGACTCCCGTTAACTACGCGACGCCTGGCGTGGTGCTCGACTTCGACGGGATGCGGGTGACTTTCTTAAGCTCCTACAGCCAGACGGTGCAGGAGCTGGGAGCCGAGGACATACCCAACAACCTCTCGCTCGTGTTCCGCGTGGACTTTACGCAGGACTCGCTCCTCTTCACGGGCGACTGCAAGTCGGAGGCCCTCGCCAACTGGCTGATCTCGGCATACGGCGACCTGCTAAAGACTAAGTACGTCCAGGCGGCCCACCACGGGAACGGGGCGTTCTCGACTAACATTTACGGATATATCATGCCGCAGATCATGCTGATCGACGCGCCGACGTGGCTCGTGCAGGGGCAGGTCTACACGACGAAGGACCTGATAGCCTGGTGCGACGCGAGCGGTATCGCCCATTACGACCTGACGACGGCGACGAATGAATACATCTTGTACTAGGCGGGAAATGAAAAACTTACGGCAGGCGGGCTTCGTACCGCCTGCTTTTATGATATAAAGGAGTTTGGGCGGCTGCGCGGTCGGGCGCAAGCTTGAAGCGGCGGGAGCGTCAAGGCCGCATGGGCGGCTGCGCCCGCACGGGCGTGGATGCAAGGGGGCCGCAGGGCGGAGCTTTCCCGCCGGCAGCAAAGCGAGGATAAAAGGAGGGCGCGATGGGAGCGAACACTGGCGCGGACGAAAAAAAGCTTGAACGCTTGAAAGAACTCACGGCAAAGCTCAAGGAGGCCGCCAAGGCCTATTACGCCGAGGACCGCGAGGTGATGAGCAACCTAGAGTACGACAGGCTCTACGACGAGCTCCTTTCCCTTGAAAATGAAACGGGCATTACGCTCGCGGGCTCGCCCACGCAGCGCGTCGGCTACGAGGCCGCCGAAAGCCTTCCGAAAGAGCGGCACGCCGCGCCGATGCTTTCACTCGACAAGACGAAGTCGCGGGAAGAGCTGGCGGAATGGCTGGGGGACCAGGAGGGGCTGCTTTCGATAAAGCTCGACGGGCTGACCGTCGTTTTGACTTATCGTGGGGGCAGGCTCTTTAAGGCGGTCACGCGCGGCGACGGCGAGGTCGGCGAGGTGATAACCGAGAACGCGAAGGCCTTCACGAACGTCCCGCTCGCCATACCTTTTGAGGGCGAGCTGGTGCTGCGCGGCGAGGCGGTCATAAGCTACGCCGACTTCGACCGCATAAATGAAAAAATAGAGGCCGAGGCGGCGACGCTCGGCAGGACGGACGAGCTCGGCTACAAGAACCCGAGGAACCTCTGCAGCGGGAGCGTAAGGCAGCTTGACCCGAAGGTGACGGCGGAGCGCAGCGTGCGCTTCATCGCCTTTTCGCTGGTGACGGCCGAGGGGGCTGATTTCAAGGATTCGCACGAAGAGGAATTCATTTTCTTAAAAAAGCTCGGCTTCGAGGTCGTGCCATACGTGAGGGTCGGCGCGGCGGACGTCGTGGACGCGGTCGGGAGGTACGAAAGGGAGATTCCTGAAATGCCCGTGCCCTCGGACGGCTTAGTGCTGCTGATGGACGGCATTTCCTACGGCGCCTCGCTCGGGCGGACGGCGAAGTTCCCGAGGAACGCGATCGCCTTTAAATGGATGGACGCGCAGGCGGAGACCGAGCTGCTGCAGATCGAGTGGAGCGCGTCGCGGACGGGGCTTTTGAACCCGGTCGCGGTCTTTTCGCCGGTCGAGCTCGAAGGGACGACGGTCCGCAGGGCCTCGGTCCACAACCTGAGCATAGTAAAGTCGCTGGAGCTTGGCATCGGCGACCGCATCCTCGTGTACAAGGCGAACATGATAATCCCGCAGATCGCGGACAACCTTACGCGCTCGGGCAGCGCGGCAATCCCTGAAAGCTGCCCCGTCTGCGGCGGGAAGACGCTTATAAAGGGCGACGAGCAGGTTCAGGTGCTCTACTGCCCGAACCCCGATTGCGCCGCGAAGAGGATAAAGGCGTTTTCGATGTTCGTAAGCCGCCCCGCGATGGGCATCGACGGCCTTTCGGAGATGTCCCTTGAGAAGCTGATCTCGGCGGGGCTGATCCACGAATTCGCGGATATTTACAGGCTTTCCGGGAAGCGCGGCGAGATAGCCGGGCTGGACGGCTTCGGAGAAAAGTCCGCCGACAAGCTCCTTGCCGCTATAGAAAAGTCGAGGAAGACCACGCCCGACCGGGTGCTCGCCGCGGTCGGCATTCCGGGGGTCGGACCCGCTGGCGCGCGCATCCTGTGCCGCAGGTACGCGGGCGACATAGCAAGGATCCGCGAAGCGGGCGAGGAAGAGCTTTCCGAGACGGACGGCATCGGGCCGGTGCTCGCCTCGCAGATCAGGTCATTTTTTGAAAATGAAAGCAATTCCGCGATGTTCGACAGGCTCCTGGCCGAGCTTTCCGTCGACGCGGGAGCCTTCGCCGCGGCGCCGGCGGATAGCCCGGTCTCGGGGAAGACCTTCGTCGTGACGGGCTCGCTTTCGCACTTTGAGAACCGCGATGCCTTAAAGCGCTTCATCGAGGAGCGGGGCGGCAAGGTGACGGGGAGCGTCACGAAGAAGACGGACTACCTGATAAACAACGACGCCGCCTCGACCTCGTCGAAGAACAAGAAGGCCGCCGAGCTCGGAATCCCGATCCTAACGGAAGAAGGCTTCCTTGAGATGATCGGAGAGGACGCTTAAGGAGCGGGACGAGGTCAATGCAAAGAGCGGCTCCGGAATGGAGCTGCGCGGAGGCGGGACCGGAGCCTGGATGCGAGAGTGCGGGAGGCCGCGCGTTTCGGGCGGCCCAAGGCGCATCCGCAGGCGGAAAACTTGGCGGAGGCGGGACCGGAGCCCGGCCGCGCAAGAGGGGGAGCGTATGACGGGAAATGAATACGAAAAGCTCTGCGCCTCTTACCTTAAGGCGGCGGGCTACAGGAATATCGAGTTCACGAAGAAGAGCGGCGACCAGGGCATAGACATAATCGCCGAGCGTCACGGGATAAGGTACGGCTTCCAGTGCAAGCACTATCAGTCGCCCGTCGGCAACAAGGCCGTGCAGGAGGCCGCGGCCGGAGTGGCGTTCTACGGACTGGACGAGGCCTGCGTGATAACGAGCAGCCTCTTTACGCCGGCCGCCGTCGAGCTCGCCGAGGCGAACGGCATAGAGCTCTGGGAGAAGCAGACCGAGGAGAGGCTCGCGCTGAAGATCCTTTCGCTTAAAGGAGGGCTTGCCACGAGGCTCCTCTTCGCCGTCGGCCTGCTGTGCCTTGCCGCGGCCGCGCTCTACGCGCTCCCCGCGACGGATTCATTTATGGCAAAGCCTTTAGGCAGCGGCGGCGCGCCGCTCCTTGCGCTGGGCGGCCTTTTGTGCATGGCCGCGAGGTGGATGTGGGCGGCCGCGGCAGGCATAGGGCTCTTTGCCGCATTGATACTTAGCTGCCTCGCCAACTATGGCTTCAAGAAGGCTTTCGTTCCGCTGTCGGCGGCGCTTCTCCTTTTGCCGCTGGTGCTTTTGATCTGGCAGGCGGCGCACATTTTCAGGACGCGGCTCGACAAAAAAAGGCATGTGAAGAGAGGGTGAGGGCAAAAGCCGCCGCGCTCCCGCCGCCTTGTAAACGCTTTGGCGGTAGTGTATAATTCGTTTGGCTTTCTGCGGGTAAAGGGCGTCTTGAACGGACGCCTTTGCAGCAGGGCGCCGGGCCTTTTGAGAAACGCTTGGAAATTCATTTTCAAAATGCTACGGACGGCGGGTGCAAGGGGCGGCATCGGCAGAAAGCAGGATGCGGAATAAGCAGGTCACAGCTAAGTGGAAAGGCATCTGATGAAAGCATATCTGATTCTTGAGGACGGTACGGTCTATACCGGGACCAGCATCGGGGCGAACAAGACCGTAGTCAGCGAAATCGTTTTCAATACGTCGATGACGGGGTATCTCGAGGTGCTGACCGACCCGTCCTATTCGGGGCAGGCGGTCGTTATGACCTACCCGCTTATCGGCAATTACGGCGTCTCGCGCGCCGACATGGAGTCGGAGAGGGCGTGGCCGGACGGATTCATCGTCCATGAGCTTTCGCGCCTTCCGAGCAACTTCAGGTCGGAGGAGAGCCTTCAGTCATTCCTCAAACAAATGGATATTCCGGGAATCGCGGGGATCGACACGCGGTCCCTTACGATCCGCCTTCGCGAGAAGGGGACGATGAACGGCATGATAACGACCGACGAGAGCCGGCTTGCGGACGCGGCCGAGGAAATCGCCGCCTACAGGACGGGCGACGAGGTCGGCAAGACGACCTGCAAGGAGGCGTACACGGTCGAGCCGATTAGGAGCGACGGCGGGATACCGAACCGCCCCGTCTCGAACGCGGGCGACGGCCTTAAGGTCGCGCTCCTTGACCTCGGAAAGAAGAAAGACATAGAGCTTAACCTCGCAAGGAGGGGCATAACGGTTACGGTGTTCCCCGCCGGCACGCCTGCCGAGACGATTATAAACGGCGGCTTCGACGGCATCATGCTCTCGAACGGCCCCGGCGACCCGAAGGACTGCGGCCCGGTCATCGGGGAGGTGAAGAAGCTCTGCGACAGCGGCATACCGCTCTTTGCCATCTGCCTCGGGCATCAGCTCACCGCCCTTGCCCACGGCGCGGACACGCACAAGCTCAAGTACGGCCACCGCGGCGGCAACCACCCCGTGCGCGACCTCATGGGCGACGGCAGGGTGTACATAACCTCGCAGAACCACGGCTACGTCGTGGACACCGATACGGTGGACAAGTCGGTCGCGGTTCCCGCCTTCGAGAACGTCAACGACGGGACTAACGAGGGCTTAAGCTACATAGGGAAAGATATTTTCACGGTCCAGTTCCATCCGGAGGCCTGCCCGGGCCCGCAGGACACGGGCTTCCTCTTCGACCGCTTCATACGGATGATGAGACAGCCGAAGTACAGAGCCGACTAAAGGAGTGACACATGCCTAAGAATGCCAATATCAAAAAGGTGCTGGTCATAGGTTCGGGACCCATCGTCATAGGCCAGGCGGCCGAGTTCGACTACGCGGGCACGCAGGCCTGCCGCGCCCTCCGCGAGGAAGGCGTCGAGGTCGTCCTTTTGAACAGCAACCCCGCCACCATAATGACCGACAAGGACATCGCGGACGCGGTCTATATCGAGCCCATCACCGTCGATATGGTCAAGCGGATAATCGAGATCGAAAAGCCCGATTCCATCCTGCCGACGCTCGGCGGCCAGGCGGGCCTGAACCTCGCGATGGAGCTCGCCGACACGGGATACTTTGAAGAGCATCCGGAAGTGAAGCTTATCGGCACGACCCCCGCGACCATCAGGAAGGCCGAGGACCGCCTTGAGTTCAAGAACACGATGGAGAAGATCGGCGAGCCGATAGCGGCCTCGGCGGTCGTCCACTCGGTCGACGAGGGCGCGTTCTTCGCGGCGAAGATCGGCTACCCGGTAGTCCTCCGCCCCGCGTACACGCTCGGCGGCTCGGGAGGCGGAATCGCGGAAAATGAAGAGGAGCTGCGCGAGATCCTCGCGAACGGCCTGAGGCTTTCCAGGGTCGGAGAAGTCCTCGTAGAGAGGTGCATCTCCGGCTGGAAGGAAATAGAGTACGAAGTGATGCGCGACGCCAACGGCAACTGCATCACCGTCTGCAACATGGAGAACATCGACCCGGTCGGCGTCCACACGGGCGACTCGATCGTCGTGGCACCCTCGCAGACGCTCGCCGACCGCGAGTACCAGATGCTCCGCACCTCGGCTCTGAACATCATCGACGAACTGAAGATAACCGGCGGCTGCAACGTCCAGTACGCCTTAAAGCCCGATTCATTTGAATACTGCGTCATCGAGGTCAACCCGCGCGTGTCGAGGAGCTCCGCGCTCGCGTCGAAGGCGACGGGTTACCCGATCGCGAAGGTTACGGCGAAGCTCGCGCTCGGTTTCACGCTCGACGAGATCCCGAACGCGATAACGAAGAAGACCTACGCCTCCTTCGAGCCGATGCTCGATTACTGCGTGGTCAAGATGCCGCGCCTCCCCTTCGACAAGTTCATAAGCGCGAAGCGCGAGCTCTCGACGCAGATGAAGGCGACCGGCGAGGTCATGTCGATCTGCACCAATTTCGAAGGCGCCCTCATGAAGGCGATCCGCTCGCTGGAGCAGCACGTCGACTCCCTGATGAGCTACGACTTCTCGCAGCTGTCCGACTCAGAGCTCGAGGACGAGCTTAAGAAAACGGACGACATGCGCATCTGGAAGATAGCCGAGGCCCTGCGCCGCCACGTCCCCTACGAGGAAATCTGCGCGGTCACGAAGATCGACGCTTGGTTCATCGACAAAATCGCCGTCCTGGTCGGGATGGAGTACGCGCTGAAGACCCGTGCCCTCAACCCTGAGCTCCTCTCCGAGGCCAAGCGCCTCGAGTTCCCCGACAGCGTCATCGCGCGCCTTACCGGAAGGGACGAGGAGGAAATCCGCCTCATGCGCGCCGACGCGAAGATAGGCGCCGGCTTTAAGATGGTCGACACCTGCGCGGCCGAGTTCGCGGCTTCGACCCCCTACTACTATTCGGTCTACGACGGCGAGAATGAAGCCCTCTGCGACAACAGCGGCTTCGTCGGCTTCGACGCCCCGCCCGAAGGCTCCTTCGAGGACAAGAGCGCGCCGGGGAGCGTCAAGGACGGCCTCGCCTGCAGCAGCCTTCCCGCTTCGAAGCGCGCCCGCAAGGTGCTGGTCCTCGGCTCCGGACCTATCCGCATCGGCCAGGGCATCGAGTTCGACTTCTGCTCGGTCCACTGCACCTGGGCTTTCAGGAAGGCCGGCTGGGAGACCATTATCGTAAATAATAACCCCGAGACGGTTTCCACGGACTTCGACATCGCCGACCGCCTCTACTTCGAGCCTCTCACCCCTGAGGACGTCCGCAACATCGTCGAGGTCGAAAAGCCCGACGGCGCGGTCGTGCAGTTCGGCGGGCAGACGGCGATAAAGCTCACGAAGGCCTTAGTCGACATGGGAGTTCCGATCCTCGGGACTTCGGGCGACAGCGTCGACGCCGCGGAGGACCGCGAGCGCTTCGACGAGATCCTCGAGAGCTGCGGCATCTTCCGCCCGAAGGGAGAGACCGTGTACACGGCGGACGAGGCGAAGGCCGTGGCCGCAAGGCTCGGCTACCCGGTGCTCGTGCGCCCGAGCTACGTGCTCGGCGGACAGGGCATGCAGATCGCCATCTCCGACGCCGACATCGAAGAATACATCGGCATAATCAACCGGATCGCCCAAGACCACCCGATCCTCGTCGACAAGTACATGCTCGGCAAGGAGGTCGAGGTCGACGCCGTCTGCGACGGAACTGACATCCTCATCCCGGGCATCATGGAGCACGTCGAGCGTGCCGGCATCCACTCCGGCGACTCGATCTCCGTCTATCCCGCGCAGACCCTCTCTAAGGCGGCGAAGGAGAAAATAATCGATTACACGGGACGCCTCGCGCGCGCCCTCAAAGTCATCGGCATGGTCAACATCCAGTTCATCGCCCGCGACGACGAGGTCTACTGCATCGAGGTCAACCCGCGCTCATCGAGGACGGTCCCGTACATCTCCAAGGTCACGGGAGTGCCGATCGTCCCGCTCGCGACGCAGGTAATCCTCGGAAAGACGCTGAAGGAACTCGGCTATACGCCGGGCCTCCACCCCGCGGCCGACTACATCGCCGTAAAGATGCCGGTCTTCTCATTTGAGAAAATAAGCGGCGCCGACATTTCCTTAGGACCTGAGATGAAGTCCACGGGCGAGGTGCTCGGCATAGCCAAGTCCTTCGACGAAGCCCTCTACAAGGCCTTCATCGGAGCCGGCATACGCCTGCCGCACCACAAGAACATGATCATCACGGTGCGCGATGAGGACAAGGAGGCGATAACGCCGATCGCGGCCCGCTTCTCGCACCTCGGGTACCGCATTTTCTCGACCTACGGCACGGCGAAGTACCTCGTCGGGCACGGCGTGCCGGCGGTCCGCACGAACAAGCTGGAGCAGCCCCACCCGAACCTCATGGACCTGCTGCTCGGCCACAAGATAGACCTCGTAATCGACCTGCCGCCCCACGGCATCGAGCACCAGCACGACGGCTTCGTCATAAGGCGCAGCGCGATCGAGACGGGCGTCAACGTGATAACGGCGATCGACACGGCGGAAGCGCTGATTTCATCCCTTGAGAATGCGGGGCAGTCGGCGATGACTCCGGTCGATATCGCGAAGCTGTAAGGGAAAGGAGCGCATATGGAAAAGAAAAAGACCGTCGTCGTAGCCCTTGGGCACCGCGCTCTCGGGACGACGCTCCCGGAACAGAAGACCGCGACCCGCCAGGCGGCGAAGGCAATCGCCGACCTCGTCGAGACGGGCTGCAACATCGCCATAACGCATTCGAACGCGCCGCAGGTCGGAATGATCCAGACGGCCATGAGCGAGTTCGCGCTGCACCACGCCGACTACACGGCCTGCCCGATGGCGGTCTGCTCGGCCATGAGCCAGGGCTACATCGGCTACGACCTGCAGAACGCGATCAGGGCGGAGCTCTTGACGCGCGGCATCTACCGCCCGGTGGCCACGGTGCTCACGCAGGTGCTGGTAGACCCTTACGACGAGGCTTTCTACAACCCGACGAAGCTGATCGGAAGGATCCTGACGAAGGAGGAGGCCGAGGCCGAGGAGAAGAAGGGCAATTTCGTAACCGCGGTCGAGGGCGGCTTCCGCAGGATCGTCGGCTCGCCTCGCCCGAAGGAAATCGTTGAAATGGATACCATCCGCGCCCTCATGGACGCAGGTCAGATCGTGATCGCCTGCGGAGGCGGCGGAATCCCGGTCATGGAGCAGGGAATCGACCTGCGCGGCGCCTCCGCTATCATAGAGAAGGACCTTACCGCTGGGCTTATGGCGGTCGAACTCGACGCCGACGTCCTGATGATCCTCACCTCGGTCGACGCCGTGACGCTCAACTACAGGAAGGACAACGAGCGCGTCCTGACGCGTGTAAGCGTCCGCCAGGCACAGAGCTACGTCGAGGAGAACCAGTTCGAGGTCGGCTCGATGCTCCCGAAGATGGAAGCCGCGATCAATTTCGTGGACATGGGCTCTTCGCGCAAGGCGATTATAACCTCCATCCCGCGCGCCCGCGCGGCCTTCGCCGGCAAGGCGGGGACGACTGTCGTAAGGGAGCTCTAAATTCCAAAATTAAATACCATGCGATTAAAAAGCCCCGGCCGCGCGCCGGGGCTTTTGCGTGGGCAAGATCCTATGGTCGCCTTGCCGGCGCTGGCGCGAAGGGGCGGCGACACAATTGAATTTATATATAGTTAACAAGTTGTTTACCATATGTTAATAATATCCTGGCATACTAAAATCGTTTCAAGGCTTTTCCCCGTTTTATGTAGTTACACTTTCAAATTTAAGGAGGTGCAATATGCACAGAAAGAGGAAATACTTAATTTTATTGTCCGTTTTTGCTTCGTATTTTCTATTCGTCAGCACGGTTTTTGCTAGTCCGGAAGCGTATAGGCTTGGGCTGACTCGGGCAAGGCAGGAGATGCCCAACTGGTGTTGGGCCGCGTCTGCAAAAGTCATAGGCAATTATAAGGGATACAATTACAATCAAAGCCGTATAGTTTCGCAAATCAAGGGCAGCGTTAAAGACGAAGGTGCGACGACAAGCGAGACAGTAGAGGCGATACGCTTTGCGATAGGTTACTCACGGGCAGTAAACCTGATATCGCCTATGAAGTACGATGCAATGAAAGACACGATTTATGAATTGGACCCGATCGCGTGCTGGATGAGCTGGAATGGCGGTGGAGCCCATATTGTGGTGATTGGAGGGTATGATGGCAGCAAACGTGTTCAGATCCTGGATCCATGTGGCAACTGTCAAACAAGATATTATTCTTATGAGAAGCTTTTAAAAGAAATAAAGCTACAGTCGGGAAAAGGACACTGCAAATATATGTTTGAACTCGTTTAAAGAACGGAGGCGAGATATGAAGAAGTTTAATGTGGCTTTGGGACTGTTCGTGTTTTTTGCGCTTTGGTGCGGGAATTATCAAATGGCGGAAGCTTCTGATTTGTTTGAAGAAATGATACCCGTCGATAAGTCGGATATTCTTTATTACAGCGAGGATTACGAGGGCGTTAAAGAGATAGAAGATGAAATCGAGTCGGCGCTGTTGTTTTTGTCCGGAGAAAAGGTCGAGCTGACCGAAGAAGATTACAAGAACGTCGTAAAGGTATACATCGATGCCGATGTGCTCCGCATGGATACGGACAGCCAAGAGGAAATAGAGGCACGGTTGGCCGAGGCAGATTACGTGTGGTATCTATCCCGCGATGACAAGTATGAGGTGACAATTTGCAAAGAAGACCCGATTTCTGATGAAGACGTGTGCATATCAGACGGCGAAAGTTTGCCAGGTAAGACCAATGAGTGGGAGATATCAAGCTACGGCGAAGGCTCAAATACGGATTACGCTTTAGCGATTATTTCTAATGAGCCGGATATTGGGTCGTATGACAGGATTGTGGTGCTCGGAGGCGAAGTCTGGCACAGGCAGCCGATAGGGGTGGCCTTTAAGGATAAAACAGCCAAAGAAGTAGTGGTTGTTGAACCTATGGTGGACATTGCGATAAATGAAACAAAAATATTTGACTTCAAGCAGGCGGTTATAAATTCCAAGAACGTCGTGGTGTCTGATGATTTGGCCACTGGCGCGGCGGCAAACATGTCGGAATTTACAAAGAGCGGCAGCACCGCGAATAATTACTTACTTGCCGGAATAGCCGCCGCTGCCGCCGCTGCCGCAGGCCTTTGCGCTTTTGGTATTTGGAAACGGAGGAAGAAGGCCTCCTGAACGGCGTGCAGACTTTTCCCGCTCAGCAAAAACGCCGTTGCTTTGCGGGAAATGACGTGCGGCATGGACAGTCAGCTGGCGCATAGGGAAGCCGGCCGTCGGAAAAGTATTAAGCCAACCGTCGGAAAAAACGTGAATGAATTCATTATCAGTCGGACAGGGCAGGGGCGGCGCCCCTGCCCTGTCTTCATATAGCCGAGGAGTTATTGAGCTGCCGGCGTCGTGCCGTCGTCGTCGTAGAGCTCGTAGGAGGCGGGATCGGCGCCGTTCGTGATATAGGTAATCGTGCCGTAGTCTAAGAGACCTGTGTTCGTCGCGGGAGCTGCGAGCGGCAGCACGTGCCCTTTGCGCAGGAACACGAGTACCTCTTCGGGCGAGGCCTCGACGAAGTGGTCGCCGGCGGCGAGGGGGACTTCGTCGTAGTCGTCGAAGGAGCGGAACCGCAGGAGCAGCATGTCCTCCGGGAGGTACACGAAGCGTCCCAAGGCGTTCGGCGTATATACGGGAGCTATCATGATGCTTTCGCCGACGAGGAGCTGATCCTCAGTCTTCGCCGCGCGGGCATCATTTTCATAGACGAACGAGAGCGGGAGGAAGTACATGCCGTCGTTCAGGGCGGCCTTCATGAACTCGCTGTAGAGGTAGGGGATCAGCGAATAGCGCAGCTTCACGAGCTTCGCGAAAGGCGCGGGGTCGCCGAAGGCGTCGAATTCCTGCTTGCGCGTGCCGAGCGCGGCGTGGTTCCTGAAGAGCGGCGTGAAGAGGCTGACGCCGAGCCAGCGCAGCAATAGCTCGCGGCTGCAGTTGCAGCCGAAGCCGCCCGTGTCGGCGCCGCTGTAGAGGAAGCCGCACATATTGTAGGCGGGGAGCTGGCGGAGGTTTAAGAGGATATGGCTCCACCACGACTTGTTGTCGCCCGACCAGATCCCGCCGTAGCGGTGCATGCCGACGTAGGAGGCGCGTGAGAAGAGGAGGTAGCGGCTGTCCGGCCGTTCTTTGCGGATGCCCTCGCCCGCCGCGCGCGTCATGTTGTACCCGTAGAGGTTGTGGACGCGGTCGTGGCGCACCATTTCGCCGCCGATCTTGTGGTAAAAGCTCTCGTAGTCGCCCTGGTAGTTCGAGACCGAGCGCATGAGGTCCATGAACGAGAAGTATTCATATATCCCGAGGTTTTTCCCCTCGTATTCCTTTAGCTTTTCAAAGACCTCTCCGAGGTGCTTCGGCGAATAGAAGAGCGCGGGCTCGTTCATGTCGTTCCAGAAGCCTTCTATGCCCATGTCGAGGAGGACCTTGTACTTCGATCCGAACCATTCGCGCGCGTCCTTGTCGAGGAAATCCGGAAAATGAACGGCTCCGGGCCAGACGGCGGCCGTGAAGTCGCCTCCGTCCTCATCCTTGCAGAAATAACCGCCCTCTTTTCCCTCCTCGTAGACGTCGTAGCCGTCCTCGATCTTGACGCCCGCGTCGATGATGGGGACCAGGCGGATGCCGCGCGCCTTCATGTCCGCAGCAAAGCGCGCGAGGTCGGGGAAGGACTCGCCGTTGACGGTGAAATCCTTGAAGCGCTCCATATAGTCGATGTCGAGGTAGATCATGTCGAGCGGGATGCCGGCGGCCTCGTAGCGGTCGGCGATCTCCGCGAACTCGCTCTCCTTGGAATACCCCCAGCGGCTCTGGCCCAGGCCGAAAGCCCACTTCGGCGGGATGTAGCTGCGGCCGATCATTTTGCGGAAAGCGCGGACGATTTCCAGCTTCGTTTCGCCTTCGATTTCATAGACGTCCGCGTCAAAATAGTCGAAGGAAATGACGAGCTCCGACGGCTCAGTGAAACCGACGTCGAAGGTGACGCGGCCCGCCGCGTCGATGAAGTATCCGCGCCGATCGCCCGCCCTGTCGAGGATGAAGAAGTTCTGCGCCGCGTAGAGCGAGGCCTTGTCCTCGACGTGGTCCGGGTCGTCCGAGCACCAGCTGACGTAGCGGCCGCCGCGCTTGTCGATGCCGCCGACCGTGCCGCCGAGGCCGATCACGGCGTCGTTCTTTTTCATTTTGAAAACGAGCCTCTTTTGCGCCTCGTCTACAGTGAAGGAAGAGGGCTCAGAGGAGGCCGCGGCCGGCTTATCAAGCACCGCCTCGGTTTCGATTGGATTGCCGAAAGTGTATCTGCGTACCATAAATGCTCCTTTTGACGCGCTTGCGCGTCCGATCGGGCGGGGCGTCCCTTCCCAAAACTGCGGAATCCGCGCCGCTTTGGCGGCGGGAGCTTCGGGAGGCCTTTCGGATATCGGCTGCCCGCCCGTGGAAAGGCGGCCGATCGGGCGCCCCGTTCCGCAAAGGGAGGGCGGCATTTCCGCTGGATAAAATATTCTTCTTTGATTTTAGTGGAGCGATGAACGGTTTACAAGAAATTCGGATGCAAAAAGAGGGCTGCCGCGCTTTGGTGCGGCAGCCCCCTGTTCTGACGGGTATTAATTAACTTGAATTTTATGCGCTTTCTTCGCAGACGAGATAAGGCATCAGGCTGCTCTCGAAGGCGGCGTCCTCGCCGTGCACGACGACTGTCAGGACCTTGCGAAGGTCGAGCGAGAACACTCCGAGGAGCGACTTAGCGTCGACGATGTAGCGGTTGTAGTAGATGTCCACGTCGCAGGAGCACTCGCAGGCCGCGTCGACAAAGCCGCGGACCTCGCTCTGCGTAAGGCGGATCTTATACTCTTTCATATTTCCCTCCAATCTGCCGGGCCTTGCGGCCGCTGGCGGCGCCGGCCTAAAAAGGCGCGCCGCCGGCTTTGGCAGGATGCGGAAAGCCATGGCCGAAGCGGGCGATGCACGGTAGGCTGTGCATGCGTGAAGGGGATGCCCGCCCCACGGCTGTTCCGACAATAGTATCGGAAAACGCGTCCAGAGCGGCAAAGGCATAAACCGCTTTTGAAAATGAAAAGCCAAATCGCAGTATCGGAACATTCGCGTTTTGACGCGAGTCCTGCGAAAGTGCGCTTTTCGCGCTTCCTTGCGCGAATTTTATTTCCCGATTCAGGTAAAGTCAAGCAGAAAAAGACAAGTTCGTGCAAAATCACTCAAAGAAAATGAAAAGGGCGCGGACTTTTGGTGAAGCTTAAGGCACTTAAAGGCCGCAGGAAGCTGCGCCGGCGGCGATCATTTTCAAAGTGTGCAGAAAGCCCGATTAGTAATATAATCAAAAGAAAGCGCGCACCGCGGAACGGCATTTACGGAAAATGGAGATTTTTATGGAAGATAATAAACTTGCGCTCCTCATCGACTCGGACAACGTATCGCCGAAATACCTGAACGGCATTTTCGATGAGCTGGCGCAGTACGGTACGGTGACGTACAGGAGGATTTACGGGGACTTCACTTCGCCGTCGAAGGCGAGGTGGAGCGACAGGCTGCTTGAGCGGTCGATCATCCCGATACAGCAGTTCTCGAACACGACGGGCAAGAACGCCACGGACTCCGCGCTCATTATCGACGCGATGGACCTGCTCTACAATTCGAACGTCGACGGCTTCTGCATCGTGAGCTCGGACAGCGACTTTACGCGCCTTGCGAGCCGCCTTCGCGAGTCGGGGAAGATCGTCATCGGGATGGGAGAGAAGAAGACCCCCTCGTCCTTCAGGGCGGCGTGCACGATATTTACCGAGCTTGAGAACCTGATCGACGGCCAGAGGAGCGGAAAGGTCACGAAGGACGCAATCGAGGAGGATATCGTAAATATCATCACTCAGAACGACAACAAGGGCAAGCCGACGTCGCCCGGCGAGATCGGCTCGAAGCTCCAGAACAAGTACCCCGACTTCGACATCAGGACCTTCGGATACACGCAGCTTTCGAAGTTCCTCGAGGACCTCGACGCGATCACCATGCGCAAGGACAGCTCCAGCCTCTGGGTCGCNCTGCGCGACGACAATGTCAACAAGGACAAGCTCGTAGATGAGATCGTCGCCTACGTGAAGTCGCGCGGGCAGTCGATCGCGATGGCTTCGCTCGGCAACGAGCTGCACAGGCGGTANAAGAACTTCAGCGTCCAGCGCTACGGCTACAGCCAGCTCTACGCCTTTATCGAGAGCATACCCGAGCTCAAGGTCGTGGGCGACCGGAACGAGCGGCGCGTGATGTATGCGGGAAATGGAAAAGATGCCGCAGCTGACGCGGGCAAAGAGCGCAGGGACGGCGCGCCGCGCCAGGGCGGCCGCCGGGGCGGGCGCGCCGCAGAGGCTGCCGCGGAGCAGGCGCCAAAGGAGGCAGGGCCGGCGGCGGATGCGGGACGCGCCTTCGCCGGGGAAAACGGCGGCCTTGGCGGAAGCCTTGATTACTCCGCCTCCGGCGGGGCTTTGGGCTATGCGGCCGGCGCG
>Ga0065709_1005974_pt1 | contig 61523 bp, 44 predicted proteins | sample Hoacrofraction14_2_FD_59096 | JGI IMG/M metagenome (GOLD analysis project Ga0065709, IMG submission 59096) | Hoatzin crop microbial communities from Cojedes, Venezuela, sample from fiber fraction 14 v1 | ecosystem: Host-associated > Birds > Digestive system > Esophagus > Crop | place: Venezuela...
GGACAGCCTATGTATTCGCTTGGGAAGGGCTTGTCCAAGCATAAAATCAGTCATAGGGAGGGATTAAAGACGTTTAGCGGACACCAATATATTTAAATAGTTTACTCCTTTGGTTCCTTCGTTTGCTATGGGTTTTACATAGCGGATAGATAGCAGCCCTGGGTTTACATAGTCTGTCCAGTTGCTGTTGCCGCTTGCTATGTTGTTTACTGACGGGGACATGAAGTATGCGTCTGTTGCTGCGTCTCCGAGTAACCCTGCAGCCCATGCATTGCTGCCTACAAAGGGCTATGCAAGGCCTGCTCCTGCTTTTGAGGCTGCGTAGCCTTCTGCTATGGAGCTTCCTGGGGACGCCAGTTTGGTGAACCATTGGGCGCCGTTTGTCAATCCTGTTTTAATTCCATTCCAAAGGGTTCCTCGCAATGCGTTTTCTAATACCCATTTTCCTCCCATTAATGATGCGGCTGCAAGGCCTGCCTTGATATAGTTTTTTGTGGGGTTATTGGGGTTGTATTCTATGTCCCTGATAATTTCATCGCGTTTTCTTTGGAGCCAGTTTCTGTTGTCTTGTGTGACTGTGCCTTGGCGCTGTTTGTACCATTCGGCTTGTTCTTGCTGCTGTCTTTGTATCTCTGGCAGTGTATTCAATACGAATTCTTGGGATTCCAATGGGCGCAGGTTATAGCCGTATTGGGAGGCTATGTATTGATATGGCCTATAAGTGTCTGTGCCTGAAGCGTCTATCTGGTCGTTCAAGTGGCTTTTGACTCCTTGGTCGGTGCTTACTGCAGATTTTGACTATGGTTTTGCTTTTGTAGCGTGTGCAGCTGTTTGTTTTTGCTATGTATATTCTTTTGTTGGCTTTTGGGATTGTTTATAAAACTAGTTGTTTTCTTGTCCTGCTGTCCAACTTAGTGGACCACTTGGGTTTTGGTATTTATAAATTAATTTCATAGGGTTTTGTTAATTTAAATTGTTTAATGAAAAAATTGCCGTATCTTTGCAGCATCTCGGGAACTTTAAAGCTGCAGGAGATACGGCAATTATAATGCGCCGCAGCAATCTGAAAGATGTTCATAGTGAATGTCTGTGATTATCACTGCGGCGGCCTTCAAAATTATGATTATAATATTGAAGGTGGTGCTTTAGCTGTTTTTGTGCGGACTCACTAAAGCACTGCTTAAAAAAACTAAGTCCGTATGGCTGAGAAGATTTATTAAATTAGCCTAGATATTTATGAGGTCATTCATAGATGTCTATTAATTCTCAACCAGCAGCAGGGATTGGCTAATGTTTCTGCTGCTTACTTTCTTAGTTTTATTTTGGAGGAAATAAATCTTTCTTTTCAAAGTTTTTTGTAACTTTGCAGAAAATTGGAAGTTATATGGCTATTTTACGTCCTTCATGGAAACAAATCGGGAATTGGATTCGGCATCGAATTTGGAATACTAAGATTAAGGTGAAAAATGCGACAGGCACAACTGATGACAGCAGGAATTGGTTGGAGTATTACTATGGAGGCCCATTAAATATACCTTCCAGTTATACATGCCCAAGTTGTGGAAAAACTATGTACCGCAAAAAAGACATATCGCAAAATCCAAGTTTTGATGACAAGGATGTGATGGTTGGGGGGCATGTAACTTCTTTTTGGGGGGAAGCTATTTTGCCGATGTGCAAAGAGTGCAATGACAAAAAGGAGAATCTGGAATCATTCTGGGCAAGATTGGGGGATTTAAAGCGTGTGCCGTCAAAGTGACCCTCCTTTTTTGTAGATGTCTGCGTCTATGAATTTCAGATTGCCGTTTTTGTCGTAGCCGAGGTTTTGGGGGCTGATGTCTCCAACTGTGAGTTTGCCGTTGGTATAGGTTCCGCTGCCTGTATAGCCTAATTTGCGGAGTTCTTTGGTTATTTGTGGAATGTATCTTTTTTCAAACTGAAGTGTTGGTATTTCGCCGAGTATGTCTATTTTGTTTTGGGAATATACTGGGTATATGCGTTCGTTGTCTCGCAGGTAGCCCACAAATTTAATGGGTTCTTGCATTAATAATTTATTGCGCTTCATCCATCTTTTGTGGAATTCTTTTATTTCTGGTATGGTTGTGAATTTCTAATCTACATATATTTTCAGGACTTTATTTGGTTCAGCCCTGTTTGCAAAAACTTGCTGCTGGCTGCCGTGATTCAAGTAATCGCCAAAAATTGGGCTGTCAACTGTAAATTTCTTATTGGAGACTGTCAAAGTTCCGATTTGCTGGTATGGGCTTGGTGAGTTTCTTTCTCCTCTTGGTATTCCAGCTTTTTCTTGGGGCGTGAGTTGCGGCCTATTTGCTTCTGCCCAGCTTATTGTTCTTAGGTTGTTGGAGCTGGGACTTTGCCATGAAGTAAAGCTCAATTGCTTAGGCTATAACTCGCCTGTAAATCCTTCTGGCACATTGGCTAGGGGTTCTCGCATTAATGCTTTGCCGAATGCTCTGCGAGGGAACAACTTGGATTCTAAGTTGTTAGTGGCTTGGGTTATTCTTGATGCTGCGTAGTTTGTTCCTCTTGCTCCTGCTAGTCCTCCAAACCAGTAGCCGGGGTTGACTATCATGTCGGCGGCATTTGGGTTTATGCCTAAAACATCGCCCCATACGTCTCCAAGTGTTTCTCCGGTGAGTTTTTTGGTGGCGTAGTTTACTGCTGTGCCTGCGAGGATTCCTGTGCCCAGGGCTTTCCATCCTGCAGGGCCTGATGCTATGGCCATGGCCATGGGGACTGTGTTATATAGGCTGCTGGGGTCGTTTGCCATTGTCCCTGCAATGTTGTCTATTTTGCGCTGCAGCCAGTTTCTGTTGTCTTGTGTGACTGTGCCTTGGCGCTGTTTGTACCATTCGGCTTGTTCTTGCTGCTGTCTTTGTATTTCTGGCAGTGTTTTTTGTACGAATTCTTGGGCTTCCAATGGGCGCGAGTTTCGTTCAGGATTGGTAGGGGAGAGGCGGCAAAGTTGGCTTCAGCGTCGGCGGTTTATTTTCTTTTAACGGTTTTTATTTTAATATGTGGCGAGAAATTGCTAACTTTGCGGCAAATTTTAACATTTTGATATTATGGCTGATTTTCTTGCCGACAAAGTGAGAATGGAAGGTTTGACCTTCGACGACGTGCTTCTCATACCGGCTTACAGCGAAGTGCTGCCGCGGGAGGTGGCGCTGCGCACGCGTTTTTCCCGCAACATTGAGTTGAACATCCCCTTCGTGACCGCTGCCATGGATACGGTGACGGAGGCAGAAATGGCCATCGCCATTGCGCGCGAGGGCGGCATCGGCGTGATTCACAAGAACATGTCGATTGAGGACCAGGCGCGGCAGGTGGCCACGGTGAAGCGCGCTGAGAACGGCATGATTTACAGTCCGCTCACCATTTCGCCCGACCGCACGGTGGGCGATGCCCTCAGCATGATGGCGGAGTATCACATCGGCGGCATTCCCGTGGTGGACGCGCAGCGCAAGCTGGTGGGCATCGTGACGAACCGCGACCTGCGCTTCCAGGGCGACATGAAGCGTCCCGTGGCGGAGGTGATGACGAAGGAGAACCTCATCGTGACGCATCAGCAGACGGACCTGGAGAGTGCCGCGAAAATCCTGATGCAGCACAAGATTGAGAAGTTGCCGGTGGTGGACGAGGAGAATCGCCTCATCGGCCTCATTACTTATAAGGACATCACGAAGGCGGCCGACAAGCCGATGGCCTGCAAGGACGAGAAGGGCCGCTTGCGCGTGGCCGCTGGCGTGGGCGTCACGGCCGACACGCTCGACCGCATGGCGGCGCTGGTGGAGGCTGGCGTTGACGCGCTGGTCGTCGACACGGCGCACGGCCACAGCAAGGGCGTGATTGAGAAGGTGAAGGAGGCGAAGCGCGCGTTCTCGAACGTGGACATCGTGGTGGGCAACATTGCCACTGGCGATGCCGCGCGCATGCTGGTTGAGGCAGGCGCCGACGCTGTGAAGGTGGGCATTGGCCCGGGCAGCATCTGCACCACGCGCGTGGTGGCAGGCGTGGGCGTGCCGCAGCTTTCGGCCGTCTATGACGTGGCCCAGGCGCTGAAGGGCACTGATGTTCCGCTCATTGCCGACGGCGGTTTGCGCTACAGCGGCGACGTGGTGAAAGTGCTTGCCGCAGGCGGCGAGAGCGTGATGATTGGCTCGCTCGTGGCCGGCACGGAAGAGGCGCCGGGCGAAACCATCCTTTTCAACGGCAGGAAGTTCAAGAGCTACCGCGGCATGGGTTCGCTCGAGGCCATGGAGAATGGGTCGAAGGACCGCTATTTCCAGGGCGGCGTGACGGAGACGAAGAAGCTTGTGCCTGAGGGCATTGCGGGCCGCGTGCCCTACAAGGGAACGGTGCAGGAAGTCATCTACCAGCTGGTGGGCGGCCTGCGCGCCGGCATGGGCTATTGCGGCGCGAAGGACATTGCCGCGCTCCACAACGCGCAGTTCACCCGCATCACCAACGCGGGCGTGCTGGAGAGCCATCCGCACGAGGTGATTATCACGAGCGAGGCGCCGAACTACAGCAAGCCGCAATAATCCGCTGAAAGAAGCAAACAGAAACGAACAACACATATTCCGATTTTTATGAAAAAGACGATGATATCCGCAGCCTTTTGCTGCCTGTGCGCCACGGCGCTGGCTCAGACGTGCGACGACCCCGTGCTCATGACCATCAATGGCAATCCCATCACGCGCAGCGAGTTTGAGTACTCCTACAACAAGAACAACGCGGACGGCGTGATTGACAAGAAGAGCGTGAAGGACTACGTGCCGCTCTACACCGACTTCAAGCTGAAGGTGGAGGCGGCGAAGGACTTGGGCATCGACAGCCTTTCGGCCATCAAGACCGAGCTGCAGGGCTACAAGGAGCAGATGGTGATGGGCGAGCTGGTGGACCAGGACTTCATTGAGCGCGAGGCCCGCAAGACCTACGACGCCACGGCGGAGCGCTTTGCTGGCAGCGACATGCTCACGGCCAGCCACATCCTCGTGCTGCAGAAGCAGGACGCCGATGCCGCCACGGCTGCCGCTTGCAAGGCGAAGGCCGACTCCATCTACCGCGTGCTGCAGGGTGGGGCAGACTTTGCCGAAGTGGCCAAGGCTTGCAGCGACGACCGCGGCAGTGCGGCGCGCGGCGGCTATCTCGGCACGTTCAACAAGGGCATGATGGTGCCGGAATTTGAGAAGGCCGCCTACGAGCTGCAGGCTGGGCAGATGTCGCAGCCCGTGAAGAGCCAATTTGGCTGGCACATCATCAAGATGGAGGACCGCCATCCCTTTGAAAGCTACGAATACCACCACGACAACATCATCAAGTTCCTGGAGCAGCGCGGCGTGAAAGAGGCTTCGGCCAATGCGCTCATCGACTCCGTGAGCAAGGCGGAGCACCTGAGCCGCGCCGAGGTGATTGACCGCTACCACAAGCAAATCACCGACGGCAATGCCGACCAGCGCTACCTGGCGCAGGAATACTACGATGGCACGCTCATGTATGAGGCCAGCAAGACGCAGGTGTGGGACAAGGCAGCGCGCGACGAGGCCGGCCTGCAGAACTATTTCCTGCAGCACAAGAAGGACTACGCGTGGGACCAGCCCCGCTACCGCGGCATCGTCATCCATGCCAAGGACAAGGCCACGCTGGCCAAGGCGAAGAAACTGACCAAGGGCGCTGACCAGAGCCAGTGGCCCAGCACCATCGTGAAGAACCTCAACACCGACAGCGTGAGGATGGTGCGCGTGGAGCACGGCCTGTTCAAGCCTGGCGACAACAAGACTGTTGACGCGCTTGGATTCAAGAGCTCGAAAGATTTCAAACCCGACAGCAAATTGCCGTACACGGCCGTTGTGGGCAAGAAGCTGAAGGCGCCGCAGACCTACGCCGACGTGAAGGGCCAGGTGACCGCCGACTACCAGCAGCAACTGGAGAAAGAATGGGTGGAAAGCCTGCGCAAGAAGTACACCGTAGTGGTGGATGAGCAAGTGCTCGAAACCGTAAACAACCATTGAAAATGAAGAAACTCGCCATTCTGGCCCTGGCTTTCGGCGCAGCCGTTAGCGCAAGCGGCCAAAACAACGTCATCGACGAGGTGATTTGGGTGGTGGGCGACGAACCCATCATGAAGAGCGAAGTGGAGGAGGCGCGCCTCGACGCCCTTTCGCGCGGAGAGCGCTTTGACGCCGACCCCTACTGCGTCATTCCGGAGAACCTGGCCATTCAGAAACTCTTCCTGCACCAAGCCGCCATCGACAGCGTGGAGGTGACCGACAGCGAAGTGCAGCAGGACGTGGAGCTGCGCGTCAATTACTTCGTGCAGCAAATCGGTTCGAAGGAGAAAGTGGAGGAATACTTCGGCAAGCCCATGCAGCGCATCCGCGAGCGCCTGTTCGACAACGTGAGGAACGAGCGTCTCATTGAGCAAGTGCAGGAGAACCTCGTGGCCGACGTGCAGGTGACGCCCGCCCAGGTGCGCCACTATTTCAAGGAAATCCCCGAAGACAGCCTGCCCTACATTCCCACGAAGTATGAGGTGCAACTCCTTGTGCGCAAGCCCATTATCTCGCAGACCGAGATTGACCGCGTGAAGGACGAACTGCGCGACTACACCGAGCGCGTGAACAGCGGCTCGTCGAAATTCTCCACCCTCGCCGTGCTCTACTCCGAGGACAAGGGAACGGCGTCGCGCGGCGGCGAGTGCGGATTTCAGAGCCGCAGCGCCTTCGTGCCGGAGTTTGCCACCGCGGCGTTCAACCTCACCGACCCCAATACCGTTTCAAAAATCGTGGAGACCGAATACGGCTTCCACATCATCCAATTGATTGAGAAACGCGGCGACCGCGTGAACGTGCGCCACATCCTGCGCAAGCCCCGCGTGAGCGACGAGGAGCTGGTGAACTGCATCAACCAGGTGGACTCCATCGTGCAGGGCGTGAAGAACGGCGACTACACTTTCGACGAGGCCGTGACCCACACTTCCGAGGACAAGGACACCCGCGCCAACTACGGCATCATGTTCTACGCGCCAGAGAATTCGCCCCTGCAGCGCACCTCGAAGGTGGAGCTGAAGAACCTGCCCAGCGAAGTGGCGAAAGCCGTTGCCGGACTGACTGTTGACTCCATCTCCAAGCCCTTCGTCATGGTTGACAAGTCGGGCAAGGAAGTCGTGGCCGTGTGCAAGCTCAAGAACAAATATGAGGGCCACCGCGCCAACATGCGCGAGGACTACCAGGAACTGCAGGCCGTGGTGAAGGCCAAGCGCAACCAGGAAGTCATTGACCAGTGGATTCGCGACATGCAGGCCAAGACCTACATCCGCATCAACGAGGACTGGCGCAACTGCGAGTTCCAGTACCCCGGCTGGATTAAGTAAACTGCCCAATCACAAACCAAAAGAAGGCAGCCGTTTCCGGAGAAACGACTGCCTTCCTATCCCAAAAACACAACCGAACGATTGAGACCCCTTCGCGCCATAGCCCTTCTCTTTGCACTCACGCTGCCTTTGCTGGCGGCGGCGCAGACCGATGAACGCATCTATCTGCACCACTCCGACGTGCTATACAAGAACCAGCGCGACCCCCACGCCGAAATCCTTGTGGGCCACGTGAAGCTGAGCCACAAAGGCGCCGTGCTCAATTGCGACAGCGCGAAATACTACCGCGACGACAATTCCTTCGACGCTTTCGGCCACGTGGTCATGACCCAGGGCGACACCCTCAAGCTCGTGTGCGACTCCCTCTACTACGACGGCTACGGCATGGCTGCCAAGGCGCGAGGCAAGGTGACCTTGCACCACAAGCAAACCCGCCTGGAGACCCGCATCCTCGACTACGACCGCCTCTACAACGTGGGCATGTACATGGACGGCGGAACCCTCTACGACGGCGACAGCAAGCTCTACTCCGACTGGGGGCAATACACGCCGCCCACGCACGAGGCCTTCTTCACCGACAACGTGCATCTCACCAACCCGAAGTTTGAGCTGGTGAGCGACACCTTATATTATTATACCGACACCGGCATTGCCGAAATCCTCACGCCAACCAACATCACTTCCCACGACGGCACCTTCGTCTATGGCGTGAGCGGCACCTACAACACGCGCACTGGCGAGACCTCCCTCACCGACCGCTCCTACATCATCAAGGACATGCGCAAAATCATTGCCGACCAGCTGATTAGCGACTCCGAGAAAGGCATTGACGAGGCCATTGGCAACGTCATCCTCACCGACGACGAGAACCAATGCGCCATCATGGGCGACCACTGCATCTACTACGAGCAGACGGGCAACGCCGTGGCCACCGACAATGCCATCGCCATGGAATACAGCACCAAAGACACGCTGTGGGTGCATGGCGACACCCTGAAAGTGGTGACCTTCAACCACAACACCGACTCCGTGCACCGCAACCTGCTGGCCTACCACAAGGTGCGCATCTACCGCAACGACGCCCAGGCCGTTTGCGACAGCCTCATCTCCATTCAGCGCGACTCCTGCACCTACATGTATGGCCAGCCCATCCTCTGGAACGACCAGCAGCAGGTGTTTGGCGAGGAAATCCGCATCTACAACAACGACAGCACCATCGACTGGATTCACATCATCAACCAGGCCATGACCATTCAGCAGCTCGACAGCGTGAGCTACAACCAAGTGGCCGCGCGCGAAATATTCTGCTACTTCAAGAATGGGCAGATTGAGCACAACGAGGCGCACGGAAACGTCTTCGTGGACTACTTCATCGAGGAGGACGACGGCAACCGCATCGGCATGAACTACACCGAAACCACCGAGCTGAAACTCTTTTTCGAAGAGAAAAAACTCGCCAAAATCTGGATGCCCGCCGCCACCAGCACCCTCTATCCGCCCACGGCCATCCCCAGCGACAAGCGCTACCTGAAGGGGTTTGCCTGGTTCGACTACATCCGCCCGCTCAACAAGGACGACATCCTCGTCTGGCGCGGCAAAGACTCTAAAAACATCCTCAAGAAAACGGCCAAGCGAAACGTTCCGCTGCAAAAGCTCGACGACGAATAGCGCGGCCATAACCACCTAAAAACCAACACTATGGGAATGTTCAGCACGCGCAAGCCACGCGCCTACCACCACAACTACATCTACTACGACCCGCGCAAGGAGCGCCTCGCCAAAATGGAGGAGAACGCCAAGCGCGAGCTCGGCATCTTGCCGCCCAAGGAGTTTTCGCCCGAAGACATCCGCGGCAAGTTCGTAGAAGCCACCACCCACCTGAAGCGCCGCAAGGAAAGCAAGCGCAAGCCCCTCTCCAACGGCGTTCTCGTCATGATTATCATTGCCCTGATTCTCCTCGCCAAATGGCTGGCGACGGGAACAGTCTGGGGCTGAAACGCTTTTGCGGAAGCAAAAATATTTTCGTAGAAAAAGAACCGACCTGCCCATGGACGATATCATCCACCTTTTGCCCGACACCGTGGCCAACCAAATTGCCGCTGGTGAGGTGGTGCAGCGCCCGGCGTCCGTCATCAAGGAACTGATGGAGAACGCCCTCGACGCCGGCGCCACCCGCATTCAGGTGTGGGTGCAGGAAGGCGGAAAAACCCTCGTGCAGGTCATCGACAACGGCAAAGGCATGTCGGAAACCGACGCGCGCCTGGCCTTTGAGCGCCACGCTACCAGCAAGATTTCAGCCGCGGCCGACCTCTACAACCTCACCACCATGGGTTTCCGCGGCGAGGCCCTGGCCTCCATCGCTGCCGTGGCGCAGGTGGAACTGCGCACCCGCCGACCCATGGACGAAGTGGGCACGTCGCTTGAGATTTTCGGTTCGAAAATTGAGCGGCAAGAACCCGTGGCCTGTCCCGTGGGCAGCAATTTCGCCGTGAAAAACCTTTTCTACAACGTGCCGGCGCGCCGCAAATTCCTGAAGTCCACGCAGACCGAACTCACCAACATTGTGCAGGAATTTGAGCGCATCGCCCTCGTTTATCCCGACATCGAGTTCAGCCTGAACCACAACGGCAGCGACCTTTACAAGCTGCCCGCCACCTCGCTGCGCGCCAGGATTGTGGACGTGATGGGCAAGAAAATCGACCCGTCGCTGCTGCCCGTGAGCGGCGAGACGTCGATTGTGAAGATTTCCGGCTACGTGGCCGCCCCCGAATTCGCCAAAAAGCGCGGCGCCAACCAGTATTTCTTCGTCAATGGCCGCTACATGCGCCATCCATACTTCCATAGCGCCGTGATGCAGCCCTACGACAACCTCATTCCCGCTGGCGAGCACCCGTCCTACTTCATCTACCTGGCCGTTGACCCCGCGTCAATCGACGTGAATGTGCATCCCACGAAGACCGAAATCAAGTTCAACGAGGAGCGCGAGATTTGGCAAGTGCTGCAGGCCGTGGTGCGCGAGGCGCTCGGCAAATACGCCAACGTGCCGACCATCGATTTCGACACGGCCGACCGTCCCGACATCCCTGCCGTGGGCATTGGCGGCGGCTATACGCCTGGCCAGCCTCGCCCCACCTACAATCCCTTCACCGACCCCAACCGCACCCATCGTCCCCGCGCCAACAGCGAGTGGGAGAAACTCTACGACGGCGTGCAGTCGTTTGAAGGTCCGCATCCCGCAGCAGGGCAGGGGAGTCTGGTCAATTCGCAGGAGAGATACATCGTGGACAACTTGGTGAACATGGGCGGACTGGCACCGCAGCTCGACCCGCAGCAAAACCTTTTCCCCGACAGCGAGAATCCCGTGCTCGACCTGCACGAAGAGGACATCGACACCCTCCCCGCGTTCCAGTACAAAGGCCGCTACATTGTTGCGCCCACCACGGCCGGACTGCTCGTCATCGACCAGCACCGTGCCCACACTTGCGTGCTCTACGAGGACTTCCTCCGCCGTCTGGAGAACCACACCCACGCGTCGCAGCGCCTGCTCTTCCCCGAACTGCTGCAGTTTTCGCAAAAGGAATGCCTGGTCATTGAGAGCATTCAGGAGGAACTGGAAACGCTCGGTTTCGACCTCACTTCCCTCGGCGGCGGCAGTTATTCCCTGGCGGGTGTGCCGGCCAATGCCGAAAGCAACCAACCGGCGCAGTTGCTCCACGACCTCATCTATGCGTCGATGGAACTGGGCGCCAACCTCAAGCAGCAAATCAACCACACCATGGCGCTCGTTATGGCGCAGTCGGCCTCCATCGTCTATGGGCAGGTGCTCACGCAAGACGAAATCCACACCCTCATCCGCCAGCTCTACCAGCAGAAAATGCCCTTGCGCAGCCCCAGCGGCAAGCGCGTCTATGACCTCATCCCCGTGAGAAACATTGAAAAGATGTTCTGAAAGAGGCCGCGAAGAATGTTCCGACGAATTGCCTACACATTATTAATATATATGCGCGCGCGAGAGACTGTTCCGGCAGAATCAGCACAGAGAGGTTAAAAAACAGTTTCGGATGCCAAAATAACGTGCGAAAAAGTGAACCATTGACCTCAAAATGGGGCGAAAAGTAAAAAAAACGCCCCAAAAATGTTAAAAAACCATTTTTTTTTAGAATAAAATGCCGCTATGTGAGCAGAAAATAGTAATTTTGCACCGAATTAGTGGAAAGTATGCCCAAAAATCAGGGCGGAAACCATTATGCGGGCATCTGCGAGCGGCAGAGCACCCATCCTTGAGAGATAACCAAATAATGTAAATAACAATTATTGTTTTATTAAAAAAAGTATTTATGAAAAAGTTAATGATTGCGTTGGCCTTCATTGGCCTGGGTACTGCTGCTAATGCACAGACCGAAATCGAAACTCCTTCCAAGTACACCGTTGCAACCAACTCGTTCTGGAGCAACTGGTTCGTACAGGTAGGTGCAGACATGACCCTGCAGAACCCCTACGGTTCCTACGACTTCTTCGGAGACGCTTTCCCCAACGGTAAGTCTTTCGGTGTTGACGTAGCAGTAGGTAAGTGGTTCACTCCTGGTCTCGGACTCCGTCTGAAGGCTAACTGGGAAAATGGTCTGAGCTTCCTCATCAACCGTCACGCTAACTGGTTCGCTGCTAACACGAACGAAGGCGGCACTTTCAGCCCCACAGGCGCTGTTGGTGAAAACCACCAGGCTCACAAGGGCGGTTACGGCATGCTCGTTGGTGATGTGATGTTCAACCTGAGCAACATGCTCTGCGGTTACAGCGACACTCGCGTTTGGAACTTCATTCCCTTCCTGCGCGCAGGTATCAACAAGAACTTCGCTAAGCACGACAACATCAACCCCGTTCTCGGCGTTGGTATCGAAAACACTTGGCGTCTGAGCCAGCACTTCGGTCTCTACCTCGACCTGGCTTACAACATGACCACCACGATGGGCTTCGTTGGTCAGGGCACTTCTGGCCAGAACGGTACCGCTCATGGTTACCTCGGCGCTGACCTCGGTGTTCAGTTCTACCTTGGCAAGGCTACCTTCTCGAAGGCTGTTTCCATCGACGCTTACAACGCACTCGCTGCTCAGAGCGAAGAAGCTCTTGCTAAGCTCCGCGCTGACCTCGACCGCGAACGTGCTGAAAACGCTCGTCTGCGCGCTGAGCTCGCTAAGAAGCCCAACGAGACTGTGAAGAACCTCGACAACAGCAATGTAGTTGCTAACGCTGCTACTTCTGTATTCTTCGACATCAACAGCACGAAGATCAACAGCCAGAAGGACCTCGTGAACCTCGAGTCTGTTGCTTCCGTTGCTAAGAACACCGGCGCTAACGTAGTTGTTACGGGTTCTGCCGACAGCCAGACTGGTTCTGACGCTTGGAACCAGACGCTGTCTGAGGGCCGTGCACAGGCTGTGGCTGACGAACTCGTCAACCTCGGTGTAAGCAAGGACAAGATTACCACGGTTGCTAAGGGTGGTGTGAACGAGGTTACTCCGTATCCTCTGAACCGTCGCGCTGTGGTTGAACTCAAGTAATTGACTTCACCTCAATAACCCTAAGGGGACGTGCATCATGCACGCCCCCTTTTTTCTGCCTTTTTCTAAAGAACCTGGCGTGAAACAGACGCAACGGGCGCGTTTCAAAAACGGCGTCGCAAGGGCGCAAAGCGAAAAAAGCGGGCGCAATGCTTTGCCATGTCAAAAAAAAGTAGTAATTTTGCAGCGCTTTTAGCAAACGGGGCATAGCGCAGTTGGTTAGCGTTCCTGGTTTGGGACCAGGCGGTCGCGTGTTCGAGTCACGCTGCCCCGACACAATCAATGCACGTACAATGCATACAACGTACGCACAGCGCGGCACAACAAGCACAGACTCCCAGAAGAGTCGCCCGGGCGCTTAGCTCAGCTGGTTCAGAGCGTCTGCCTTACAAGCAGAGGGTCGGCGGTTCGAATCCGTCAGCGCCCACATTTGTGGATGGAGAGGAATCGGGACGAGGTCTCATTCCTCTTTGTTTTTTAATCATTGCTTCCGAAAAAATGAACAACGACTGGAAAGAACTGCTCGGCGGAATGGTCTATTCCACCAACCCCGACTACCAATTCCCCGCTGAGGAGGAGGCCGTGGAGACCTTGCCCAAGAACCAGCAGCAACTGCGCGTGTCCATGGAGAAGAAAGGGCGCGGCGGCAAGACCGTTACGCTCGTCCGCGGCTTTCAGGGCAGCGCCGAAGACCTTGATGCCCTGGGCCGATTGCTGAAGAAGAAATGCGGCGTGGGCGGCAGCGCCAAGGACGGCGAAATCATCATTCAGGGCGACCTGCGCGACAAAGTACTCGGCGTGCTCAAGGCCGAAGGCTACACAAATGCCAAATAATTGAGCTTTTTTAAGAGGTGAAAAGAGAAAATATACGATAAAAAATCGTAACTTTGCACTGCAGACGCGCGCCTTGGCCGATGCGCCTGCCGAAACCAACAAAACAGACCATAGGATGAGTTGTAAGATAATCGCTTTGGCAAACCAAAAAGGCGGCGTGGGCAAGACCACCAGCACCATCAACCTCGCGGCTTCGCTTGCATCGCTCGGCAAGAGCGTGCTGGTCATCGACGCCGACCCGCAGGCCAATGCCTCGTCGGGATTGGGCGTGGACCTGAAAGACGTCGAGGTTTCCATCTACGAGTGCCTGGTGAGCCACGTGGCGGCTGCGCTCGGTCAGCTCGACAAGCCCATTGACCCGCATGAAGCCATCTATACCACTGACATTGAAGGACTTGACGTCATTCCCAGCCACATTAACCTCGTTGGCGCCGAGGTCGAGATGATTAGCCTGAAGAAGCGCGAGTGGGTGCTGGCAGAAATCCTGCAGAAACTCACGCCCGAGTACGACTATGTGCTCATCGACTGCTCGCCGTCGCTCGGCCTCATCACCACCAACTGCCTCACTGCCGCCGACTCCGTCATCATCCCCGTGCAGTGCGAATACTTCGCCCTCGAAGGCATCAGCAAGCTTTTGCAGACGGTGAAAATCATCAAGTCGAAACTCAATCCGAAGCTCGAAATCGAAGGATTCCTCCTCACCATGTTCGACTCGCGCCTGCGCCTGGCCAACCAGATTTACGACGAGATGAAGCGCCACTTCCAGCAACTCGTCTTCAAAACCGTCATCCAGCGCAACGTGAAACTGAGCGAGGCGCCCAGCCACGGCATCCCCGTTTTGCTCTACGACCCCAACTCCACTGGCGCGAAAAACTACCTGGCGCTGGCCAAGGAAATCCTTGAAAACAACGAACAAACACCAATGAAATAATGGCTGTAAAACGCAAATTTGCTCCCCTGGGCCGAGGCCTCGACGCCCTCATCTCCACGGAAGACATCCGCACCGACGGTTCCTCAACCATCAGCGAAGTGCCCATCGGCCTCATTGACGCCAACCCCAACCAGCCGCGCCGCGAGTTCGACGAGGCCGCCTTGGCGGAACTGTCCGAATCCATTGCCGAAATCGGCATCGTGCAGCCCATCACGCTGCGCCAGAAGGACGACGGCCGCTACGAAATCATCGCTGGCGAGCGCCGCTGGCGTGCCTCTTTGAAGGCAGGCCTGAAGTCCGTTCCCGCCTACATCCGCACGGCCGACGACGAGAAAGTGCTCGAAATGGCGCTCGTGGAGAACATTCAGCGGCAGGACCTCAACGCCATCGAAATCGCGCTGGCCTACGAGCACCTCATGGAGCAGTATGGCCTGACGCAGGAAAAACTCGCCGAAAGGGTGGGGAAGAACCGCGCCACCGTGGCCAATTCACTCCGCCTGCTCAAGTTGCCCGCCCCCGTGCAGGTGGCGCTGCGCAACGGCACCATCGACATGGGCCACGCCCGTGCCCTGCTTGCGCTCGACGACCCCACGCAGCAAATCCGCCTCTTCCAGGAAATTCAGCAGAAAGGCTACTCCGTGCGCCAGGTGGAGGAACTCGTCCGCGCCATCAAGGCCGGCAAGGCGCCCAAGCAGAAAGACGCGCCCGCCAAGGCCAATGCCTACGACGGCTACGTGCAGCAGCTCGCCCAGACCCTTTCGTCGAAGGTGAAAATCACCAGCAATGCCAAGGGAGCGGGCAAACTCACCATCCCTTTCAAGTCGGAAACCGACCTGCAGCGCCTCGTCCAACTGCTTTCCGCCCAGTAAAACAACTGCTTTCCGCCCAGTAAAAAACGCCGCCGTCCGCAGCAATTCCATTCACCAAGTCCATATTTCAAAGACCCATGCGCACCACGTTCCATCGCCCGTTCCGCTGCCTGCTCCTGCTGGCCGCGCTGCTCGTGCCGTGCCTCGGCGCACAGGCTCAGGACGTGAAGGTGCTGCCGGCCGACGAGAATGCTAAGCCCGTGGCAATCAGTGCGGAAGCAGCCGATGAAAACATCGTGGTGCTCGACGGCGACACCGCCACTGCGGGCGCAGAGCCCATCATCTACGTCGCTGCCGACTCCGTGGTGCAGGCCAACCAGACCACCATCAGCAAGGAACGCTGGCTGCCCGACCCCAAGAAATCCCTCTGGCTCGCCGTCGTCATCCCCGGCGGAGGCCAGATTTACAACCGCAAATACTGGAAACTCCCCATCTTCTACGGCGGATTCCTCGGCTGCGCCTACGCCATCAACTGGAACAACACCATGTATCACGACTACGCGCAGGCCTACATCGACATCATGGACGACGATGACACCACCAAGAGCTACGAGAGTTTCCTCCCGCCAACCTACGACATTGAGGCCAACATGGAGCGGCTGCAGACCCTTTTCAAGAAGAAAAAGGACTACTATCGCCGCTACCGCGACCTCAGTTTCTTCTGTCTTTTAGGCGTTTACGCCCTTTCCATCCTCGATGCCTACGTCGATGCCGAGCTCGCCAGTTTCGACATCAGCCGCGACCTCAGCCTGAAGGTCCGCCCCGCGGTCATCGGCACCAACCATTCCATGGCCAACAACCTCATTCCACGCGATGCCGCGTGCGGCGTGCAGTGCGCCCTTAATTTCTGACGAACAATGGACCAAGAAAAAGTCACGAACAACCTGCCCGAAGCCGCTGAACCAGAGGACAAAATGGTGGACGAAGCCTTTCAGCAACTCATCCAGTCCTACCTCGCCACCAAGCATCGCAAGAAGGTTGAAATCATCACCAAGGCATTCAACTTCGCCCGCCATGCCCACAAGGGCGTGCGGCGCCTCAGCGGCGAGCCCTACATCATGCACCCACTCGCCGTTGCACAGATTGTCTGCACCGAGATTGGTCTGGGCAGCACCTCCATCTGCTCCGCCCTGCTCCACGACGTGGTGGAGGACACCGACTACACCGTGGAGGATATCGAGAACATTTTCGGTCCGAAAATCGCACAAATCGTTGACGGACTGACCAAAATCTCCGGCGGAATTTTCGGCGAAAATGCCTCCGCGCAGGCCGAAAACTTCAAGAAACTCCTGCTCACGATGAGCGAGGACATCCGCGTCATCCTCATCAAAATCGCCGACCGCCTGCACAACATGCGCACCCTCGGCTCGCAGCCCAAGAACAAGCAGTACAAAATTGCTGGCGAAACGCTCTACATCTACGCCCCGCTGGCCAACCGCCTCGGCCTGAACGCCATCAAGAACGAGCTCGAAAATCTCAGTTTCCAGTACGAGCATCCGCAGGAATACAACGACATCGTGGCCAAGCTGGCCAGCACGGAGGCTGAGCGCAACACAGTTTTCGAGGAGTTCACCGCCCCCATCCGCCAGCAGCTCGACGCCATGGGCCTGCACTACGAAATCAAGGCCCGCATCAAGACCCCCTATTCCATCTGGAACAAGATGCAGACCAAGCACGTCACCTTCGAAGAAGTCTTCGACATCCTCGCCGTCCGCATCATTTTCGACCCCAAAGACCCCCAGAGCGAGCAGAACGAGTGCTTCGACATCTACGTCGCCCTCTGCCGCATCTACCGCAGCCACCCCGACCGCATTCGCGACTGGATTAACCACCCGAAATCCAATGGATATCAGGCACTTCACGTCACCCTCATGTCGAGCAAGGGTGAGTGGATTGAGGTGCAAATCCGCAGCCGCCGCATGGACGACATCGCCGAGAAAGGCCTCGCTGCCCACTGGAAATACAAGGAGGGAGAGACCTCCGAGAGCGAAAACGAGAACGAGCTCAACAAGTGGCTCACCACCATCAAGGAAATCCTCGACGACCCCCAGCCCGACGCCATGGACTTCCTCGACACCATCAAGCTCAACCTCTTCGCCTCCGAAATCTTCGTCTTCACCCCCAAGGGCGAGCTCCGCACGCTGCCCGCCGGAAGCACCGTGCTCGACTTCGCCTTCACCATCCACACCGTGGTCGGCACACACTGCCTCGGCGCCAAGGTCAACCACAAGCTCGTGCCCATGAGCCACAAGCTCAAGAGCGGCGACCAGGTGGAAGTGCTCACCAGCAACTCCCAGCACGTCACCCGCCAGTGGCTCTCCATCGCCACAACCGCCAAGGCAACCACCAAAATCATGGCTGCCCTGCGCCGCGAAGAGCGCGAATACCGCCGCAAGGGCGAGGAAATCCTCGACCAGTTCTTCTCGAAAAACGAAATCGCCAAGAGCACCACCAACATCGACAAGCTCTGCCGCTACCACAACGCCCAGAAGCCAGCCATGCTCTACGCAGACATCGGCAGCGGCAAAATACAGCTCGACGCCAACGACCTCGGCATCCTCCAGGAAAAGACCAGCAACTCCGGCGGCTGGAAGCGCCTCTTCTTCTTCGGCAGGAAGAACAAAAAGCAGCAGCACACCGCGCCCGCCAACCCCGCGGTCACACTCTCGTCCGACTTCAAGCGCGGCAAGGCCCTGCTCCTCAACGAGTACAACATCCAGCACAACTACACCCTCAGCGAGTGCTGCCAGCCCATTCCCGGCGACCCCGTCATGGGCTACCTCGACGACACCAACAGCATCGTCATCCACAAGCTCACCTGCCCCGTGGCCGAGCGACTCAAAGTGAAGCATGGCAACCGCGTGCTCGTGGCCGAGTGGGACAAAATGCAGAACCGAACCCTCCTCTTCCCCGTCAACATTGCCCTCGAAGGGCTCGACAAACTCGGCCTGCTCAACCAAATCACGCGCGTCATCTCCCAGGAAATGAACGTGAACATGCACAAGCTCAACGTGGAGTGCAACGACGGCATCTTCGAATGCAAAATCCAACTCTTCGTGCACGACACCACCGAGCTCGACGAACTCATCAAGAAGCTTCAGGCCATCAACGACGTCAAGAGCGTGGCAAGGCTCTGAATCAGAACTTCTTAGGCCGTAGAAGTAAAGACGCTTGGAACGCCATTCCTGCACCCATCAGTGCCAGTCCCATTCCGGCAGTTCGCCACGCGCAAATCGCCGTTCCCCACGCGCGTATTATTTAATAAGGAGCAAACGCTTTTCCCCTCAACCGCCGCAACGATTCCATTCGCCGCGGCGGTTTTTTCGTGGGCAAAAGCAGCATTGCCGCTGGCACCGCTTTCATTCACCTCCGCAGTGCTCCCGCTTGCAATGCTTTCACTTGCCTCCGCAACGTTTCCGCTGTTATCATCACTGCTCGCAGCGCCTCCGCCTTCAGCATTTCCATTGGGCTCGTCACCCCCTCCCTTTTCGGGGAGGGGGGTGGGGGGAGAGGCTTGGAACTCAAACGCCACCTCCGCCAACTCCCGCTTCAGCCGCTTCGACAGATTGTAAATCACTCGCCTGCAGCGGATTCCCTTCGCGTTGCAGTCCTCATTCGTCGCCCCCGCCTTGCACGAAAACGACACGCGGAACGTGCCGAGCGGCCCCAATTCCACCACGTGCCCGTTGAACAAAAAGTTCTGAAACGTCTTCATGATGGCGAAGAACGCATACGCCAAAACGCCCTGGTCGATGCCGCTATTCTCCGCTGCCCGCGCCAAAATCGTCTCCGTGTCAATCCTTGAATAGGTCACTGGCCGCGCCACAAACAGCGTCTGCCCCGTCACCCCGATGTACTTCTCTCTCACTACTGCATTTATCACTCCTGCACTCATAATTCAAATTAACAATTAACAGTTAACAATTAACAATTGCCTGCCGCCTGGGCAAACTTTGTCGGTTTATAACTCACAATTTTGCTTTCGCGCTGCAAAGATAATATATAAGGTGTCCCTCCTCCAAATTCCCGCCGCAAAAAATTTTCGTTTTAGGTTGAACGAATTTCGCTCCAACTTGAACGGCATGCGCTGCAACTTAAACGACGCGCGCTGCAAGTTGGCGGAGCCTTTCTCCAACTTGCAGCGACACCTATTCCAACCTGCCGCGGACTAAGATTCCCCTTTCAGGCGCTTGATTTCCTTGTCGAAATCAGAAAATATGGGCTGGGTCTTGTTGAAAATGTCGTATTCGTGCTCGGCCTTGGCCTCGGCTTCCGCCCTCGAAACCGAACCTTTGTCGGGCAAAATGCGGTACTGGTTGAACGTGAGGAAGGCGTTCACGCTTTGGGCGAACTGCTCCATGGTGAACGTGTTTTCGCGCTCAATCAGCCCTTCGATGTAGTCGAAATAACTCGACACCGAGCGCTCCAGGCTGCGGATTTCCTGCGCCGACAGGTAATTCTTCGCCACTTTCACGTCAGACTTCAAGATGCGTCCGTCGGGCGCGTTCTTCCAAGTGCTCAGGCCCATGTTGGGGCGCGTGTGGTCGGCGTTGGCATAGATGATTTCGGCCGCCGTCTGGCCCGTGATGGCATAGTGGAAGCGGTTTTGCACCATGGCGTAGAAGTCGTGCGTGGTGGGCGCTTTGGCGTCGTAATCGATGCTGCACTCGGCGTATATATCGGTGATTTGCTGCCAGATGCGGCGCTCGCTGGCGCGGATGGAGCGCACCCGTTCCAGGAGTTCGCGGAAGTAATCCTTGCCAAACACCTGCTTGCCCTGCTTCAGCCGCTCATCGTCCAAGACGAAGCCCTTGCGGATGTACTCGTTGAGAATCTTCGTCGCCCACTGCCTGAACCGCGTCGCCTTGGCCGAGTTCACGCGATAGCCCACCGAAATGATGGCGTCGAGGTTGTAGAATCGGCTTTCATGAGTCTGCGTTTTCCCTGCAATAGCGCCATGTTGAGTGGTAGTTGCAAAAAATGCAACAACCACTTTTTCGTCAAGTTCGCCACTTGCAAATATATTCGACAAATGCCTTGAAATCACACTTTTGTCTGCGCCGAAGAGTACAGACATCGCCTTCTGCGTCATCCAAATCGTTTCGTCTTTGACCACGACTTGCACATTGACGTCGCCCTCGGGCGTGTTGTATAACAGGAATTGAATTTCGTTGCCCATTTTCCGCTTGCTTATCTGTGACAAAGTTAATCATTTTTTGCCAATTTCGCGCCGCAAAAGGGAAAAATTCGGGAGCGGCGAGGGAAACTTCCAGTGTGGATGGAAAACGATGCCCTTCGTTTTCAAAAAGGAAGGGCGTCGTTTTGCAAAACGAAGGGCATCGTTTTTTGTAGGGTTGTTCATTTGAGTATGTGCAGGAAAAGTGCTAAATTTGCATGACCGCTTCCTGCCTGAAATGCTTTGCGCAGCACAGAAGATTTTATCCGGCAAGTAAACTATAGTCTATAAAACTTCTTGTGTTGGCGAAAATGGTTACGGAAAAGGGACTTTATTTCTTTGCAACAAGAAACAAAGTCCCTCTACTCGGTAAGAAAGGTTCAAACTTGCGATGACAATCTAGATATGGTGTATGATGCTTTCTGGGAACAAGAGAGGCATTCCCTTTTTCTTGATTTTGAATGAATAGGTGTCTCCGCGTCCACTTGGGCGGCAGAGGAGCAAATCCACCGTTATCATATTTTGCTCCAATAGTATATCGAACTGTCCGACATTAGGATTTTTGGTGTGTTCGATTGACTTATAGCGGAAATATTCTTTCCCGTCGTTGATTTGGTTTTCGACTTCAATCCAGAATGTTTCGCGGTGCTTTGTCAATAAGCGTTCATGAAGTTTCATTAATTGCCATACCGCAATGTCTTCTCTCTTTCTTTTTTCTGCCTGCAGTTCAAGTAGTTCATCTAGATAATTCACATTGAGGAAAAGTGACTGGCTGTTTGGCGGTGCGCATTGAACGGTGTTTTGATAGGTTAGTTTTCCGTCCTTGAGGTATCCATATTTGGCAACAATTTCACGGCCAGATTTCAACGCGCTTCTATCCCAGTCAGGAGTTTGGGTGAAGAGTACGTTCTTTTTAGACGACCTTTTCTCGCGATAGCTCTTTAATTCGATGCCCTTGTAGTCGGGTTCCTTGTCACTATTCATGCTTATGCCGAGGAATGATTCGATAGTTCTGCCAATTCCGGTATCTGCTTTCACCTCTGACTCAAACCATTGCCCGCTTACAGAGCGGAATTTGCCAAGCAGTTCTTCTGATACGGAGTTGCTGATTTGGTTTATTGCCATCAGCACCTCTTTCAGGGGCGTGATAAGAACCGAGTTGTAGCATTTTTCGATATCAACTTGTGTGATGTTGATAGAGTAGAGTGTGTCATTGAAGTAGAACAAGACATGGATGTCATTGCCGTTGGTGTATGAAGTAAGTTTGTATATCCACATTCGTGGGTCGCCTTTCTTCGTGTTGGGGCGATAGAAGGACGCTTGCGTAGGGCATTGTTCGCTATCTGTGAGTATGATGGCATCGCACATCCTTTTCGACTCTTGCCCCTGTGGCTGCTCGGAGTAGTCATGCACGCCTGCTTCAAGGAAGTAAGTGCGCATGGGTGCAGTTGAGTCCAGAATACTTTTGCTAAGTCCAGTGGGAGTGACTTCTACCTGAGTGAACTTGATATTATGGTTGACCAGGAATTTTAAGTTTTTCTGCTCAAAGGCATTGAAAGGACGCATGTGTACCATATTCTGCTACATTTATTTTATGTGTTTCAACAAGGTGTTTGCTATGGCTCTTGCCATAAGTGGGGGAACGGCATTGCCGACAAGCGTGTATTGAGGTATTTCCTTTTGGCGGTTGTTGCCGCCAGTTTGCCTTTTCCCCTGAAAAACGAATGAGTCGTCAAAACTTTGCAGGCGTGCCATTTCACGCACTGTCAAAGGGCGGAATGCTGCATAGTGTATGAAGTCATCTGGCATGGTGCAGACTGTAGGACTCTGTCCCAGCGGATTGAGGACCACATAGTTGCGCTTTTGGGATTCCAAACCTTTTTCCTTTAATTCATCCTTTGCGAGGTCATAGTCCTTGTGCTTGGCGATAATCTTGAGGCGTTCACGTACGGTTTCGTTTTGCTGGCTTGTCTGATGATTAAAGAGTTGCATGCGTTGGTATTTGCTGGGGTGGGTCAATTCTCCCATGTTTGGGATATAGAAAGGCTCCACGTCGAAAGTGAAGCGGTGGCCTAATCTTCCGATACGCGACCATTCGGAGAACAGCAATCCTCTTTCGTCTGGTTCGCCTTGGATGCCTCTCTTCTTCTTCTCTGCTTCGTATTCAGGAACGACTGCAGGTTCCTTGTATGTTGTTGCAACGTCGCCATTGCCGACCATATCCATGTCCCAAAGTGCTTCATAAACCTTTACCTTGTCTTTTTCTGCAACGGTTGCGGGAATTTCGGTGATGAGGTCTTGGTCGTTGCGGCAACCAATGAAAACTACTCGTTCGCGGTTCTGAGGAACGCCATAATTAGAAGCAAGCAAAACCATGGGCTCGGTTATGTTGTAGAGGCGTATTTCGCTCATCAAATCTTCGAATCTTTTTCTTAACTTCTCATTGTCAGAGAATTGCTCGCGGATGAAGTCAATGCATTCATCGAATGTCGCAGTTAGAATCTCGAGCGATTTCTTCAGAGTTTGGGCTTCTTGCGTGCAATTTCCCATGGCGGAAACCTCATCAATGGCGCTGAGGGTGCGCTCAAGAATCTGCTCGTCCGATATTGTCTCGATTATGGCATTGTAACCATCAACAAATGTGTCATTATCTATATGGGCAGAGGTCTTCAGCTGAATCACTTGCTTGCGTATCGTTTCACGTTCTTGTTTCATCTTTAGCAGAATAAGGCCGTGGCGGATAGTATTTACTGCTTCGTCGCTTTTGCTGACATTGTATGGTAGCTTCCTCGTGAGTTCCTTCAACTGCTGTTCAAGGTAATTGAAATACAAATCGTTCATTTTGTTCCAATCACCATCAATGGTTTCCATGCAAATCTTTGTATACAACACGGAATAGAGTGTGGGCGCGAGTTTGCCCTTAAGGCCGTTTTCAATAAACGCGAATAGTTGTGGCATTTTCATGTCATCCACTATTGAACGTATTTCTCGTAAGATACGTTCTTTAATTCGGCCGCCATCTTTTGTCAGTATGCCCTTAACATTCTCCATTACAAAGTATTTTGGGCGCAGGGCCTTAATGACTTTGAGGTAATGAAAGAAAAGGTCATCGCGCTTGTCAAGTTTTTTGCGTCTGCCTGCAAGGCTGAACGATTGGCAACTGGGACCGCCTGTGATGACGTCAATTTCTTGATTCCCAATTTCTTTCAGGAGATTAGGCAGGAAAGAATCTTCCATGATGTCTTGGCGCAAAAATTTTGTGTCAAGACCAAGCATCTTATTGTAGCGGACTCTGTGTGTAAGTTCGCAGTTCTCGTTTATGTCGCTTGCAAGACGGAAATCGTAGTACTTGTCATCCGTGTATGCTTGCATAAAACCTTCGCTGAAGCCTCCTGCGCCAGCGAATAAGTCAAGGTATTTAATACCTTTTCGTGTTGATATGAATTCTTTCTTTTCAGACATGATTAATCTTTCTGGGTAATAACATTCTCTGCTCTTACTAATTCTGTGTAATTGACATCCAGAAGCTCTGCAATCTTCAACAGAGTCTCTATTGTTGGTTGAGAAGAATTAGTGCACCACTTGGAAACAGTTGTGGGGTCTTTTCCTAATTGCATCGCAAGCCACTTATTGGTGCGCTTCTTCTCTGCAAGCATCACCTTTATTCTGTTTATGTCCTTAAATTCTGCCATATTCTCATTTTTAATTAGGCGCAAAAATACTAAAAATAATTGAGATGGCAAGAACTTTTCTCCAAGAAAATGAATTTCATTCACTTCTTTTGTGCGTTTTGCTCTCATGCGGAACGTGCCTCTGCCACCCATTTTTTTTGCCTTCCCTGCCTGAAATGCTTTGCGTGGCGTGTTTCGCCGTGAAAGACCGCCCTTTTCGTTTTGTGGAATGGAAAATTTGCCGTAACTTTGCAGTTGATTTACGATAAAAAGATTTGACAGATATGGAATTAGCGTCGAAGTACAGTCCGAAGGACGTGGAAGCGAAGTGGTATGCTTATTGGGAGGCTAACAAGCTGTTTGCCTCGAAACCTGACGGCCGCGAGCCGTTTTGCGTGGTCATTCCGCCGCCCAATGTGACGGGCGTGCTGCATATGGGCCACATGCTCAACGAGACGATTCAGGACATCCTCGTGAGGAAGGCGCGCATGGACGGCAAGAACGCGTGCTGGGTGCCGGGCACTGACCACGCCAGCATCGCCACGGAGGCGAAGGTGGTGGGAAGGCTGGCCGAGCAGGGCGTGAAGAAGACGGACCTGACGCGCGAGCAGTTCCTCGAGCATGCCTGGGACTGGACGCGCGAGCACGGCGGCATCATCCTGAAGCAACTGCGCAAGCTGGGCTGCTCGTGCGACTGGGACCGCACGGCGTTCACCATGGACGATGTGCGCAGCAAGAGCGTGATTAAGGTGTTCGTGGACCTCTACCGCAAGGGCCTCATCTACCGCGGCGTGCGCATGGTGAACTGGGACCCGAAGGCGCAGACGGCGCTCAGCGACGAGGAGGTGATTTACAAGGAGGAGCATTCCAAGCTCTACTACCTGCGCTATTTCCTGGAGGGAAGCACGACGGAGTATGCCGTGGTGGCCACCACGCGCCCGGAGACCATCATGGGCGACACGGCCATGTGCATCAACCCCAACGACCCGAAGAATGCCTGGCTGAAGGGCAAGAAGGTGGTGGTGCCCCTCGTGGGCCGCGTCATCCCCGTCATTGAGGACGACTACGTGGACGTGGAGTTCGGCACGGGCTGCCTGAAGGTGACGCCGGCGCACGACGTGAACGACTACATGCTGGGCGACAAGCACGGGCTGGAGAGCATCGACATCTTCAACGACGACGGCACGCTGAGCGAGGCCGCGGGCCTGTATGTGGGCATGGACCGATTCGACGTGCGCAAGCAGATTGAGAAGGACCTGGCCAGCGCGGGCCTGCTGGAGAAGGTGGAGGACTACACCAACAAGGTGGGTTGCTCGGAGCGCACGGGCGTGCCCATTGAGCCGAAGCTCTCCATGCAATGGTTCCTCAAAATGAAGCACTTCGCCGACCTGGCCCTGCCGCCGGTGATGAACGACGAAATCAAGTTCTACCCCACGAAATACAAGGTGACCTACAAGAACTGGCTGGAGAACATCAAGGACTGGTGCATCAGCCGCCAGCTGTGGTGGGGCCACCGCATTCCGGCGTGGTATCTGCCGAAGGGCGGCGTGGTTGTGGCCGAAACGGCCGACGAGGCGCTGCAGCTGGCCAAGGAGCAAACGGGCGACAGCAACCTGACGCTCAACGACTTGCGGCAGGACGAGGACGCGCTCGACACGTGGTTCTCCTCTTGGCTCTGGCCCATCAGCCTCTTCGACGGCATCAACAATCCGGGCAACGAGGAACTGAAATACTACTACCCCACGAGCGTGCTGGTGACGGGCCCGGACATCATTTTCTTCTGGGTGGCCCGCATGATTATGGCCGGCTACGAATACATGGGCGAGATGCCGTTCCGCAGCGTCTATTTCACGGGCATCGTGCGCGACAAGCTGGGCCGCAAGATGTCGAAGAGCCTCGGCAATTCGCCCGACCCGCTCAAGCTCATCGAGCAGTACGGCGCCGACGGCGTGCGCATGGGCATGCTGCTTTGCGCACCGGCCGGCAACGACATCCTTTTCGACGACAAACTGTGCCAGAACGGCATGGCCTTCTGCAACAAAATCTGGAACGCATTCCGACTGGTGCAGGGCTGGCAGGTGGACGACACGCTGGCGCAGCCTGAGGGCTCGAAGCAGGCCATTCGCTGGTTTGAGGCCGAACTGAAGCGCGCCCACGCCGAGGTGGAGGACCTCTATGCGAAATATCGCCTGAGCGAGGCGCTCATGGCCGCCTTCAAGCTCTTCACCGACGAATTCTCGGGCTGGTACCTGGAGATGATTAAGCCCGCCTATCAGCACCCCATCGACCGCGCAACTTACAGTGCCACACTGGGTTTCTTCGAAACGCTCATGAAGATTATCCATCCCTTCATGCCGTTCATCACCGAGGAAATTTGGCAGCACGTGAGCGACCGCAAGGACGGCGAGAGCATCATGAACGAACAGCTCCACTTGGCCGCGCTCACGCCTGAGGACGAGCAGGTGCTGGCCGACGTGAACGTGATGAAGCAGATGGTGCAGGGCGTGCGCGCCGTGCGCAACAGCAAGAACATTGCGCCGAAAGAGCCGCTCGAACTCGAAATCGTGGGCAAGAACCCCATTCCGCAATTGGCCGTGCTCGTGGCCAAGATGGCCAACCTCAGCGACATGAAGGAAGTGGCGCAGAAGGGCGACGGCAGCAGTGCCTTCCTCGTTGGCACTCAGGAGTTTGCAGTGCCCCTCGGCCAGCTCATCGATGCTTCCGCCGAAGCGGAAAAACTTGAGGCCGAACTGAAGCACCTGGAGGGATTCCTGGCCGGCGTGATGAAGAAACTGAGCAACGAACGCTTCGTGGCCAATGCCCCCGAGCAGGTCGTGGCCCTGGAGCGCAAGAAGCAAAGCGACGCCGAAACCAAAATCGCCGCCATCAAGGAAAGTCTCGCCAAACTGAAAGCGTAAGACATTATTTATATATATAGAAGCATCCCCTGCCAACTCGCGTCGGCAGGGGATGCTTTTTTGGAAGTTTTCTCTTTTGAAGTTAAAGAATTAAAGAAGTTATCACTGCGTTAGCTTTTTGGCGGCACTCGGCAGAGCAAAACAAGTTTTTCTCTGCGCTCTTTTGCAAAAAAAGACGGCGCGTAGCGCCTAGAAGTTAAAACCGATAGTGGGGTTGGGCAAAAAGATTTGAATAGAAATCTCTGTTTGAGAACAACTTCATTTGCAATGCCACACAGGTGTACGGAAAAACGGTTTTTAAGGCGTGAAGTATTTCCATGTCCACGGACGAAGGTCGTTTAGTGTGGGTTCAAGCAGTATACGGTTAAGTTCTCGTTCATATTCTTTGGCAACTCTTATCGATTCGATTCTTGCTTCTTCTTCCAGAATCTTGTCAACTTCATGCGCTTTGGCAGCCCTTATCGAGTCGATTCTTGTTTGTTCTTCTTCCTGGGCTTTATTAGAAATAGTAGCTTTCTCACGAACAATTATAGCGGCGAAGCCAGATAGGACAATAGCCATTAAAATTGAAACGATGATGTTGGTAGACTTTGATGAAGCTGTTTTCGTGGATGTCTTTTCTTCTTTTCTTTCTCCTTCTCTTTGTGTTGTTTGAGATTCTTCTTGCGACTGTTGTAACGTTTGTTTGGTGTCACTCGTAATTGTTGTTTCAACGCGTTGCCCACATTTGGGACAAAACTTGGCACCTGCCGGCAGTTGCTGTCCGCAATTGATACAAAAAAGATTGTTGTCGTTATTCATAAGTGTAAGAATTTATTATGGTTCCACAAATTTAATCAAAATTTATTTGTCGCATTGCATCCAATTCATCCGTTTTGAAAATTAAAGGAAAAAAACTTTACCCCCCCCATTTTGCAAACTCCACTTTACAAAATAAGGATGAACTTTATCTAAGAGGGCGATTTTTTTATCGGACACTTATGTCTTGTTTGCGTCGGGCAGGGAATGTCATGCTTTGCAGATGAAATCGAGGTAGTTGGTGCGGTTGACTACGCTGAATTGTGCGTCGGGATAGGCCTTGCTGAAGGCCACGGGCGCTGCGGGCATTTGATTTCCCCACTTGAATTCGTATGCGCTCAGGGCACCATTGCTTTCTTCGATGAGGTCAATTTCCTGCTGGTCGTAGGTGCGCCACATGTAGAGGGTGGTGCTGTCGATGCTGTTCAGGTGCAGTTTCACGCGCTCGTTGATGAGGTAGTTTTCCCACAGGTGTCCGATTTCGGAGTTGTCGCGGAGGGAGAGCGGCTGGAATTTGTTGATGATGGCGTTTCTCACGCCCGTGTCGTAAAAATACCATTTGTTGGACTTCCTCACTTCTTTCCTCAGATTGCGCGAGAATCCCGTAAGTCGGTAGATTACAAATACTTTTGTGAGCAAATCGAGATACTTTTCCACCGTGTTTTTGCTCAGTCCCAGTTGCTTGCCCAGTTCGTCGAACGAAACTTCGCTGCCTTGCTGGAACGCCAAGAGGCGCAGCAGGTCGTGCATCTTGTTGGCGTTGCGGATGCCGTCGATGCTCAGCAGGTCTTTCAGGAGGTAGGCGTCCACGATGTCGTGGAGGTATTCGGCGCGCTCTTGGTCGCTGTCCATCAGCACCACTTCGGGATATGAACCGTAGATGAGGCGCGTTTCCAGTTGCTGTCGGGTCTCCAGGGCGTTTTCGGTTGTGCCGATTTCCTGTTGCGCAAACGGGGTGAGCGTCAGTTGGGTTGCCCTGCCCACGAGCGGTTCGCCTGCTTTGTTGAGCAGGTCGAACGAAGACGAACCGCTCGCCAGAACCTTTATATTAGGAATTTCATCGACGATGAGTTTCAGTTTTGCCCCGATTTCTGGCACGTTTTGCGCCTCGTCGATGGCCAGCAGCGAAATGCCGTTGAGCAGCCGCCGGTAGTTGCTCGCCGTGCGTTCTGCCAGCAGTGCGAGCGTGTCGGTGTCTTCTCCGTTGAGCAGCAGGGTGTTGCCTTCACTCCATTCGCTGACGATTTTCTTCATCAGGAACGTTTTGCCCACGCGGCGTGCGCCAAACAGCAGCACGGCTCTGTTGGGCCTTAGCCTGTCTTTGATTCCTTGCTCCAGGGTGCGTTGAATGGTTGCCATAATATGTCTTGTTTGTGCGGCAAAGTTACTGTTTTCTTTTCTAATCAGCAAGCACAAAATGTAAAAATTGTCAGTGTGTTGACGATTTTTACGTAAAATTCGTCATTACGTTGACGATTTTTGCAAAATGATGGGCGGTTTTAGGTTGCGGAAGAGGTGCTGCAAGTTGGAGAGGGGGCGCGGCAACTTGGCGGAAAAGTCGTGCAAGTTGGGCGGAAAAATTTTGTGGGCGTAAATTTGGAAACGGGCGCTCGCGTGTGTTACCTTTGCACTGCGTTTCGGGCGAAGGCGTTTGGGTTGCCGCCGGAAGAACGGGGCGCGAGCGGTCTTTGAAAATTGGATAGAAAGAATGTACGTGCGTAGGGTTCTTGGTTAGAGGAACCTGGAGATGGTGCCGGAGGGGCAAGGAACGGATGTAAGTGTCAGTGGACCTGTGGGTTGTCGTAATACCACCAGAGGGTTGTGCCGTATTTCCGGCGTGTGAGGTTGCTGCGGACGAGTGGGTCGGGCAGGGTGTCGCACATGGCTTGGTAGCGGCGGAAATGGCTGAGGGTGGCGGTGTCGGCGCGTGCGGTGTCGAGCTGGCAGATGGCCTCGCGGTAGCTGCGCGGCAGGGTGTCGGCGGGTGCGACGCGCTGGTAGTTGGGCAGGAGCTGGGTGAATGCGTTGAGGTCGCGGTTGAGCAGCGCGCGGCAGAGTTGGTAGTCGTAGGCGTGGCGCAGGCGGGTCTGTGCCATGTTGATGAGTGCGGGCGCGGCGTTTTCGCGCAGCAGGCTGTCGTAGATGTCCTCTTCCCGCTCGGTGAGCAGCGCCAGGTAGCGTGCGGCGGAGCGGACGGAATGGTCGGGCTTGATGCCGAAATGGCTGAAGATGTCGCGGCTGGTGAAGCGGTGGATGGTGGTGTCGGTGTCGGCGATGCTGAGGAGTGCGTCTGCGCCGCCGGGCTGGGGAAAGTCGAAGAGGCGCTCGCCCAGTTGGTCTTGCTTGAGCAGGGCGAATGAGCGGAGTTCGGTGAGCCACGGCGATGTGGCGTGGCTTTTCTTCGCCACTTCTGCAGCGCGGCTGAATTGGCCTTCGCAGAGCAGTCGCTCGGTCTTGAGTTCGTAGAGGTAAGTGTCTTTCACACTGTGCGTTCCGCCGGAGATGATGACGAAGATGAGCAGCAGCAGGGCGTTGGGCCAGAGGAGGTCGGAGAGGTGCTTGCGGCTGTCGGTGGAGAGGAGTCCTTCCACTTGCTTCGCGGTCCAGACGAGCAGGAGGAAGAGGAGGAGCAGGAGGGGCGCGAGCCAGGCCCATTTGCCGAAGCGGAAGTGGCTGATGACCGGCTGGTTGAAGTCGGTGAGCATGGTGAGGAGGAGCGCCGAGGGGAAGTAGGAGAGTGCGTGGAAGCGTAGGGGCAGTTGGAAGATGCGGCTGACCACGCGCTGCACGATGAGGAGGATGATGGTGATGATGGCGGCGCCGACGAAGTGGTTGTAGTGTGTGACGCCGTGGCTGTAGGCGTATTGCACTGCGGAGAGGAGTTCGCCTTCGAGGCAGTAGAGGTAGATGAACGCCCAGAGCGCGAAAAAGAAAGCGCAGATGTGGCGTACCACACCTGCGTTTCTTGACTGTTGTTGTTCGTTGTAGTTCATTGCCTAAGGCGTTCGTTCAAAGGGATTTGCGCGCGGGGTAGAGGGTCAGTCGGCCTTGCGCAGCACGACTGCCGAGCGCGCGGGAATGTAGAGTTTGAGCCAGCCCTTTCCGTCCTTCTCGTAGATGGGGTCGTAGTTGGTGAAGTGTACCACGGAGTCGTCGGCGATGTCGTGTCCGCCGTAGAGGCTGCTGTCCGTGTTGAGCACCACCTTGTAGCTTCCCTGGGGCACGATGAATCCGTAGTCGGTGTAGGAGCGGGTGGGGGAGAAGTTGAAGACGAAGAGGAGGTCGCCGCGGAAGTAGGCGAGGATTTGGTCGCCGTCGTTGTGCCAAACCTCCACCACGGGCGTCTTCTGGAAGCCTTTCATTCCGCCGATGAGGTGGACCATGGCGCTGTCGAAGTCGCCGAGCCAATGGTAGCAGAGGTCGTGATTGTCCACGAGGTTCCACTGTCGGCGGGCGTACTTGTAGCCCCATCCGTTGCCCTCGCGGGGGAAGTCAATCCACTCTGGGTGGCCGAACTCGTTGCCCATGAAGTTGAGATAGCCGCCGTTCATGGTGCTTGCGGTGAGCAGGCGAATCATTTTGTGGAGCGCAATTCCGCGCTCGGCGGTGAAGTTCTCGTCGCCCTTCTTGAAGTGCCAGTACATGTCGGCGTCGATGAGGCGGAAGATGATGGTCTTGTCGCCCACGAGCGCCTGGTCGTGGCTTTCGGCGTAGGAGATGGTCTTCTCGTCGGCGCGTCGGTTGGTGGTTTCCCAGAACATGGAGGATGGTTTCCAGTCCTCGTCCTTGAGTTCCTTGATGGTCTTAATCCAGTAGTCGGGGATGTTCATGGCCATGCGGTAGTCGAATCCGTAGCCGCCGTCCTTGAAGGGCGCGGCGAGTCCAGGCATGCCGCTCACTTCCTCGGCAATGGTGATGGCGTGCGGCTTCACCTCGTGGATGAGCAGGTTGGCGAGCGTGAGGTAGGCAATGGCCTCGTCGTCTTCGTGGCCGTTGAAATAGTCGCCGTAGCCGCCGAACGCCTCGCCCAGACCGTGGCTGTAGTAGAGCATGGAGGTTACGCCGTCGAAGCGATAACCGTCGAAGTGGAATTCCTCGAGCCAGTATTTGCAGTTGGAAAGAAGGAAGTGGAGCACTTCGTTCTTGCCGTAGTCGAAGCAGAGGGAGTCCCAAGCGGGATGCTCGCGTCGGCCGCCCTGCATGAAGTATTGACAGGGGTCGCCGGCGAAGTTGCCCAGGCCTTCCACCTCGTTTTTCACGGCGTGGGAGTGCACGATGTCCATGATGACGGCGATGCCGTGGCGGTGCGCCTCATCGACCAGTGCCTTGAGCTCTTCGGGCGTGCCGAAGCGGCTGCTGGGCGCGAAGAAATTGCTGACGTGGTAGCCGAAACTGCCGTAGTAGGGGTGCTCGGCGATGGCCATGATTTGGATGCAGTTGTATCCGTCGGCAATGATTCGCGGCAGCACGTTGTCCTTGAATTCGGTGTAGGTGCCCACCTTCTCGGCGTCTTGCGCCATGCCGATGTGGCATTCGTAGATGAGCAGCGGCGAGGTGTTGGGGCGGAAGTTCTTTTTCTTCCAGACGTATTCCTCTTCGGGCGCCCAAACCTGCGCGGAGAAAATCTTGGTCTGCTCGTCCTGCACCACGCGGTTAATCCAGGCAGGAATGCGCTCGCCCTGACCGCCCATCCACTTCACGTGGAGCTTGAAGAGGTCGCCGTGGCGCATGGCCTTCTTGGGCAGTTTGAGTTCCCACACGCCGTTCTTCAGCGCTTTCATCTGATATTTCTCCGTTTCGGTCCAGCCGTTGAAGTCGCCCACCACAAAGATTTCGGTGGCGTTGGGCGCCCATTCGCGCAGCACCCATCCCTTGTCGGTGCGGTGGAGGCCAAAGTAGAGGTAGCCGTCGGCAAACTCGCTGAGGGTCTGCTTGCCATGGTTGGTGAGCTGGTCGAGTTTCCACAGCGCGTGGTCGTGGCGTCCGCGGATGGCATCCTCAAACGGCTCGAGCCAGGAGTCGTGTTTCACGAGTCCAATATGTTGCACTTTTGTTTTCTTCGTTGCCATAGTACGTGGATTTTAGTTGCTGAATGCGAAAGACTTAAGCAATGTTTGCTGCATTATGCCTTTACTTTGAAAATCACTTTGTGGATGTGCTTCTCTTCGCTGATGCAGGGGGCGTGGCCGTCTTGCGGGAAGAAGATGGCGAACTGCCCTGGATGCACGGTGATGTATTGCTCGGCCGCGCCCTCATAGAAGGTGATGTCCTTCTGCTCGTCGTAGGGCATTTCGGGCAGTGCGCGGCGCGGGGTGTAGCCCATGGTCTCGGCTCCGCTGAAGGGAATTTGGATGTCAATCATGCGGTTGTGCGTCTCGAGCTTGGCTTCGTCGCGTGTCTTGCCCTTGGCGAGCGAGAAGTTTGCCACGAGGTCGGGTCCTTGCAGTTCCACTTTGGCGTCTTCGTGGTCCTCCAGGTACTGGCGGTTCTCTTCGAGATAGTCCACCACGCGCTGGAAGAGCGGGTTCAGCGCCACATACTTTTTCAGGTTGTCCAATGTGTCGATAATCATACGTGTTAGTTTTTGAAGGTTATTAGATGATTTTAGTGTTTTCTTAGGGAATAAAGGAGTAGGGGAGATTATGCTTGTTTCGCTCGCAGGGAGGCTGTGAAAGGCCTTCCTGCGAGCGTTTTTTTTTATTGCAGGCGCCCGTTCTTGTAGGTGCCTTTGCGGATGGTTTTGCCGTTTCGGTCCTTCTCCACGAAGTTTCCGTCGCGCTGTCCGTTGAGGTAACTGCCTTCGAAGCGCGTGCCGTCGGCCGATTCCTCCACGCACTTGCCGTTCTTCTCGCCGTCCTTGAAGTGGCCTTTGAACTTGCTGCCGTCGGAAAGGTAGAGCTTTCCTTCGCCGTGCATCTTTCCGCCGAGCCAGCCGCCTTCATACTTGTCGCCCTGCTTGGTGGTGAGGACGCCGTAGCCGCTGGGTTTGTCCTCCACCCAGGTGCCGTCGTACCGGCTGCCGTCGGGCCAGTCGTAGGTGCCGCGGCCTTCCATCATGCCGTTGAGGAATCCGCCGTTGTATTTTCGTCCGTCTTTGTGGACGAAAATGCCCATGCCCGAGCGTTCACCTTCCTTGTAGTCGCCTTCGTAGCGGTCGCCGTTGGCGAAAGTGTAGATGCCCTTGCCGTCGGTCAGGTCATTCTTCCAGTCGCCTTCATATTTGTCGCCGTTTGAATAGATGTAAGAGCCTTTTCCGTTGCGCTTGTCGTAGTACCACTCGCCGTAGTAGGTGCTGCCGTCACGCCAATCGATGAGGCCCTTGCCGTTTTTGTAGTCGTCGTGCCACTGTCCTTTGTAGAACACGCCGTTGGCCCAGTAGTAGGTGCCTTCGCCCTCGCGCTTGTCGTTCAGCCATTCGCCTTCGTAGCGGTCGCCGTTGTGGTAGTACATGATGCCCTGGCCCTGCTGCGCGTCAACGTACCAGAGGCCTTCGTAGCGGTTGCCGTTGGCGAAGTAGTAGGTGCCCTGGCCGTGCTGGTGGTCGTCGAACCAGTCGCCCTCGTAGCGTTCGCCGTCGGGGAACGTATAGACGCCGTGCCCCTGGCGCTTGCCTTTCACGTACTCGCCTTCGTAGGTCTGTCCGTTCTTGTAAACTGTTTTGCCCTTTCCTTGCGGTTTTCCGCTCACCAGCTGGCCGGTGTAGGTGCCGCCTTCCTTCGAGAAGACGTAGGTGCCTTGCTGCGCCTGAGCGCTTGCGGCGAGGGTGAAACCAAAAAACAGGAAGGGCAGATATATTTTCATCAAAACACGTTTCATACTCAGAGTTCTCTTTAAGAAATAAAGCATTCCGTCCCCACAGTTCAACTTCACGTTGGCGCGGGGACGGTTTTTTTTCGTCCCATTGCGCCATTCTTGAATGCAAAGATAACACAAAATCCCGAAAGTGCCAAGCAACTGCCCAAATGTTTAGATTTTATTAACGGTGTGGCGGCGAAAAAATGGGCGCAAATCGCGGACTTTGCGCATGCCAGTTGCCTTTTTCCGCGGGAAATATCTCAGATTCGGCAGGGGAATGCCCCGCGATTCAGCAAGGAAATGCCTGCGCAAAAAAACTGCCCCGCGCAAACGATGCCCTTCCTTTTCGCAAACGACGCCCTTCGTTTTCAGAAACGATGCCCTTCTTTTTCGAAAACGATGCCCTTCGTTTTTTTGCAAAGAAGACGAAGGGCGTAAAAAAGCGCCCCAGCCATTGCGGTCGGGGCGCTTTTGTTTGTGCGTTGCAGTGTGCTGCGCCTACGAAAGGAAGGTGATGAGCACGCCGGCGGCCACGGCACTGCCGATGACGCCGCTGATGTTGCTCGACATGCAGTAGTTGAGCACGTGGTTCTTCGGGTCGTATTTCGTGGCGATTTCGTTGCACACGCGGCTGGCCATGGGCACTGCGCTGAGGCCGGTGGCGCCGATGAGCGGATTGATTTTCTTCTTGGTGAAGACGTTCATGATTTTCACCATCATGATGCCGGCGGCAATGGAAAGGGCGAAGGCCAGGAATCCGCCGATGACGATGCCGATGGTGGTCCAGTTGAGGAACGCGGCGGAAGTCATCGTGGCGCCCACGCACAGGCCGAGGAAGACGGTGGCGGTGTTCATGATTCCGTTTGAAACCGTTTCGTAGAGGCGGCCCGTGTCGCTGCCGATTTCCTTGAGCAGGTTGCCAAACATGAGCATGCCGATGAGGCTCACGGCCGTGGGCACGAAGATGGCAACGATGGTGGTCACTGCGATGGGGAAGATGATTTTGATGACGCGCATGTTCTTGATTTCGTTCTTGGCAGGATATTTCTTGTCCTGCTCTTTCATGTTAATCATCAGTTCTTTCTTCGTGCAAGTGAGTTTCACCACCAGCGGGATGATGACTGGCACGAGGGCCATGTAGCTGTAGGCCGCGATGGCGATGGGGCCGAGCAAGTGGGGCGCCAGCTTGATGGTGGTGAAGATGGCGGTAGGACCGTCAGCGCCGCCGATGATGCCCAGCGAAGCGGCTTCCTTCAGCGTGAAGCCCATGAGCACGGCGCAGATGAGCACGAGGAAGATGCCGAACTGCGCGGCGGCGCCGAAGATGCTCAGGCGCAGGTTGCGCAGCATGGGGCCGAAGTCGGTCAGGGCGCCCACGCCCATGAAGATGACGGGCGGCAGGAAACCGGTCTTGATGAGGGCATAGTAGAGGAAATTCATCAGGCCCAGGTCGTGCGCAATGGCGGGCAGCGACATCTCATAGACGTTGTAGGTGTGCCCGTCTTTCACGATGGTGCCGTCCTCAGCGGCCTGCAGCACGCCCATTTCGCCGCCGGGGAAGTTGGCGATGAGCACGCCGAAGGCGATGGGCACGAGCAGCAGCGGCTCGTAGTGTTTCACGATGCCCAGGTAGAGCAAGAGGAAGGCGATGGCATACATCACCAGGTAGGACGGGTCGGCAACGAGGTTGCTGATGGCCGTCATTTCATATAGGTTCTGAAATATCTCTTGCATGGCCTTATCCTATTTTCATGATTACATCGTCTTCTTCCACAGAGTCGCCCGAATTGACGAGGATGGCGGTGATGACGCCGTCGCGGTCGGCGCGGATGGCATTGTAGGTCTTCATGGCCTCAATGTAGCCCAGCACATCGCCCGTCTTCACGGCGTCGCCCACGTTTTTCGGGGTCTCGCTCGAATCCTTCACGCGGTAGAACTTGCCCTCCAGCGGTGCGAGCAGGTCAGCGCCCTCGCCCTGCGCCACGGGTGCGGCGGCAGGAGCACTGGTTGCAGCGGGCACGTCGTCGCCGTAGGCAATCTCCACCTTGTAGTTCTGGCCGCCCACGTTCACGGTCATCGTGGTGGGCAGTTCGGCAGCAGAAGCAGCGGCCGGCGCGTTCTTGGCGGCCTTGCGCTTGGCCAGGTCGGCCTCAAAGTCTGCCTTGGCCTTGCCGCTCTTGTAGGCCTCATACTGCGTGGGGTGCATGCTGTATTCGAAGAGCTCCTCGTCGTCCTCGCCCAGCGGCCATCCCTTCTCCTCCATCTTCTTGCGATAGTCGTCGAGGTCGTCGGGATAGTTCTCCTGCGGGTCGGTGTCGAGGAATTCGCGTCCTTCCTTCTTGGCCATTTCCACGAGCTCAGGCGCAACGGGGCCAGGCAGGCGTCCGGCCTTGCCCAGAATCATGTCCCAGATGGTGTCGGCAATCATCGACCAGCGCTCCTTGCCCTTTTCCATCTGAATGACGTTCATCAGCGCCAGGTTCTTCACGTACTGGCTGAACGGCGTGACGAGGCAGGGATAGCCCACCTTGGGCCAAACGTAGGCCACTTCGTCGAAGAGCTTGATGAGCAGCTCGTCGGTGGAGAGTTCCTTCTGGCCGTGCTTTGCCTTCCACTTGTTCAGGCTGGCCAGGTTCTCCTCCAGGTCGGTCATGAGCGAGCCCATCATGCCGCCGGGCAGTCCCGGCTTCACGAGCAGCGAGTTGTTCACGCGGTTGAGCGGCGGGCAGTAGTAGCCCAGGAAATCGTCCATCATCTCCTGAATCTGCGAGCGCACCTCCATGTAGGCCTCCATGTTGATTTCCTTCACTTGGAAGCCAGCGTCCTTCAGCATCTCCTGAACGGCAATGATGTCGGCGTGGCCAGTGCCCCAAGCCAGCGGCGCAACGGCCGTGTCAACGTAGTCGCAGCCGGCTTTGCACACCTCCAGAATGCTGGCCATGCAGAAGCCAGGACCGGCGTGGCTGTGGTATTGCACCGTGATTTCCGGGTCAATCTTCTTGATGCCGGCCACAATCTTGCCCAGGCTCTCGGGGCGGCCGATGCCGGCCATGTCCTTCAGGCAGATTTCGTCGGCGCCCGCCTCAATCAGCTCCTTCGCCAGGTTCACGTAGTATTCCACCGTGTGGATGGGGCTGTGGGTGATGCACAGGCTGGCCTGCGCAATCATGCCGGCCGCCTTGGCGTACTGAATGCTGGGAATGATGTTGCGCGTGTCGTTCAGACCGCAGAAAATGCGCGTGATGTCAGTGCCCTGCGCCTTCTTCACCTTGTAGAACAACTGGCGCAGGTCCTTGGGGCAGGGGCTCATGCGCAGGCCGTTGAGCGCGCGGTCGAGCATGTGCGTCTGGATGCCGGCCTCGTGGAACGGCTTCGTCCACTCCCTCACGCTCTTGTTGGGGTTCTCGCCGTAGAGCAAGTTCACCTGCTCAAAGCCGCCGCCGTTCGTCTCCACGCGGTCGAAGCAGCCCATGCGGATGATGGCCGGAGCCACTTTCAACAACTGGTCCACGCGCGGCTGATACTTGCCGGCGCTCTGCCACATGTCCCTAAAAACCAAACTGAATTTTACCTCTCTTTTCATTTCTTTATTCATTTCTTTTTGAGTTTTCTTACCATTTGTTCCTTTCTGGATAACTCTTTCTTTCCCAGAAAGAAACGGATTTATACTTTACTTACTGATTTAACTCTGCCTTTGCCGCCTGTGAGTTCCTTCACCACAGCGTCGAGCACGCCGCGCGTCTTTGCGTCAACGCCCGGCTGGGCGGCCGAAGCCGCCTGGTGTTTCTTCGCAACCACCTCGGCCGGCGCAAAGCGATTGACCAGCGCAATGAGCGCCTTGCCAAAGTAGATGACAATGAGCAGAATGGCAAACACAGTGAGCATGCCCACTACGAGCAACTCCAATGCCTCGTTCAAATTTTCCATAAAATACGTGTTTAAAATTTCCTTTTACCTTTCATTTCTCGCGTAACTACACACACATACGCAAAAATCAATGCAAAGTTAATCATTTTACTTTACATCTGAAACTCTTTCGCCCCTTTTCTTTCACAAATCCGCACCTTTTTCCGCTCTCTGCACTTCCTATGCAGCGGTTATGCAGCGGGAAGTGCGGCAATGATTTGGTTTTCCTATGAAAATAGGGGCTGATTTCTTGCGTTTTCCTATAAATTCAGGCGTCAAAAACTTGCGTTTTCCTATAAATTTACATCCCAAAAACTTGCGTTTTCCTATGAAAATAGGGGTTGATTTCTTGCGTTTTCCTATAAATTCAGGCGCCGAAAACTTGCGTTTTCCTATTTTCTGCTTCGAATGGGGACAAAAAAGGCGGCGGGGAAAAGTATCAAGAGATAGCAATTCCCCGCCGCCCGGCACTTTTGCTGTCCTCACGGATGGCATCTGCGCCTCGGAAATAAAAAATAACTAATCTTAAAAAGACCCTTTGAATTATGGAAAAAACGTAGCAAAGTAGTTTTTTGAATATGTGGGCAGCGACTTTCGCAAGGGGCCGCCCACGACAAACTTTTTATAAACAACCTAAAAATTTTCAATTATGCACTATGGCAAAAACGTAGCAAAGTAGTCTTGAAAAATGTGGGCGGCGACTTTCGCAAGCAGCCGCCCACGACCACCAAATTAAAAAAAAGCAATCAAACGAACAAATATGGAAGTTTGTCAAGCGGTTTCATTCACAGTTGCCGAAACCGATTCGTTTGGTTGGTTGGCTAAGGTTAAGGTGTTCTTCGTCGCAGAAACCCAGAATCTGCTCCCAGCTGGGCTCAGTGCCCGTCAGCACCTTGGCGATGGCGCGCTTGCGGGCGATGTTCTCGATTTCGCCGCCGCTGAACGCGTAGCGCGTGGCCAGCGTGCGCGCCTGCTCGTCGTCAGTGCCCTGCAGCAGGCTTTGCCAGATGTGCTGCGCGGCGTCGATTGCAGGCTTCTTGAACTCAATCTTGAAGATGAAGCGGCGCTCAAAGGCGGGGTCGAAGTTCTGCGCCAGGTTCGACGTCGCAATGAGAATGCCCTCCAGGTCCTCCATTTCCTGCAGCAGGATGTTTTGCATGGTGTTCTCCATTTTGTCCACGAATTGCCCCACGCTCGTCAGGCGCTTGCCGATGAGGCCGTCAGCCTCGTTGAGCAGCAGGATGGGCGCCACCTTGTTCTGCTTCACCAGCGCGCGGTATTGCGTGAAAATCTCCTTCACGCGCTTCTCGCTTTCGCCCACCCATTTGCTGCGCATGGATGCCAGGTCCACCTGCATGATGTCGCGGTGCGTGAGGCGCGCCAGCTGCTTCACCGTCTCCGTCTTGCCCGTGCCCGGCGCGCCGTAGAACAGGCAGCTGAAACCTGTGCGGAACCCTTCCTGGCGCAGGTCCTCCGTCACCCGCTCCATTTGCTCCGGCTCCAGCAGGCGCGCCAGCTCGTCCACCTGCTTCTGCTCCTGCGGATTGTAGAACAGCTGCTTCTCCGTGATGCCCGTCCAGCTGATGGCCAGGTTGCTGCGGCTCGCCTCCTTCTTCACGTCAACGCCTTCGAGCAGGAATTCCTGCGCATATTTGGTCAGGGCAACGCGCTCAGTGTCCACCATGCCCTCTTCGAGACCATGCTCCAGCAGCGGCTTTTCGCACTGCATGAGCGGCGACTCGCCGGCTCGGAGCGCGCTTTCCTCGCCGGTCCTCCGAATGGTGTCCATGAAGTAACCGCCTGCGGTGCTGCACCTCACCGATTCGTACTTGTAGCATACAAAGCCCACGCACACCACCAGCAACTCAACGAATTCCACCTCTCTGAGATTCAGCCCCTTCACCTTCTGCACGAACGGCAGTTGCGGGTTGGCGTCGAACAGGCACTGCACCTCCGAGAGGAAGAAACTGTAGTCGAAGTCACCGCCCTTGCGCTTGAGGAAAATGAACTCCAGGCGTGCGAAGAACCTGCTGGCGGTCAGGTTGTCCCACGTGTCGAGCGGCAACTCCTCGTTGTTCTTCAGTGCCACCTCGGCCCGTGCGGTGAGTCGATAGCTCGGCTCGTCATTGTAATCCGTATGCCGCGCCAGCACGCGCTTGTGCACCAAGTCCTTCATTTCCTCTTCATATTTCACGAGTTCCAGTGCCCTGCAGTCCAGGAAATCAGCCATGTACCCCTTGTCGGCCCCGTCTGAGCGGCTGCAGTCGGCCACCACAGCCATCAGCACCGCCTCCAGCGGCGTGATGTGGAACTGCTCCGCAAGCTGCTTCGCGGCAGGCTCCACCGCCTCCAGCATGCGCGCCTCCAGCCTCGAGTCCTCCGCCTGCTCCGCGATGTAAACCGCGCAGTCGATGAGCGTCGGCGCCTCCACGCTAAATGCCTTGTAGGCCTTGGGTTCGTTCACTTGGGTTTCGTGCTTCATGGTATTGTTCTTCGTTTGCATATTTGTAATGGTATTAAGATTGGGGTTAGAAAATAATGAAAATGGAAAAAAAGTCTCTCGCTGTCTGCGCCGCGGCGCCAAATCCGTTATATCTTGCTTCTCATTAATTAATTCATTTTAAAGGATTTAACAAAATTGTTCCTCACAGAAGACAGCGAGGGCTGCCACGCAAAGAGCCAGAACGTCTCTGCGAATGGGGCGGCGCTGGACCGCCAGGGCACAATGAGGGCTGAACACAATTCGTGCCGTTCAGTTCATGTGCGTCGGATGTTTAACTACGATGGGTAGTCCAAAAAGGATGTTGTTGATGTATTCATAATCGCGAAGTTTTTGAATGATAGACATTCCACATGCTTTTTACCACCTTGAAACTTCTCAGGTTGGTGCCCCAGACGGGGTCTCTTCATGTTTGTAATGCAAAGGTATGTAAAATCTCCGAAACTACCAAGTTTTCAGGCAACTATTTCACGTTTACTTCCGAAATTCATCTTTTTAGTTCCGAAAAAGGACATTTCGAAGCGTCAAAAACGCCCAAAACGCCCCTTTCAGCCCAAAAAACAGTGCGAAAAGCAGTGCTATGGAAATAATTCTGCCCCCAAAACCTCCCCGCGCACCCGCGCGCTTATATTAATAAGGTGTAGGGCGGAAAATGAGTTAGCGCCAAAGTATTTTGGAAATTGTTTGGCGCTAAGTGGTATTTTTGGCATAGTTAGCGCCAAGGTATTTTGAAAATTGCTTGGCGCTAACTCGAAAAGGCGGCGGCTGGGGGCGGGGGATATGGGCAGGTGCGGGGCGGTTTTTTTGCTGCCCTCAGGAAAGGAACGCCTTCGTTTCACAAAACGATGCCCTTCGTTTTCGAAAAGGAAGGTCTTCTTTTTTCAAAACGACGCCCTCCGTTTCTGAAACGACTGCAGTGGTTCGGGAAAACGACTGCAGTGGTTCCGGAAAACGACCGCAGTGGTTTTGGAAAACGACCGCAGTGGTTTTGGAAAACGACCGCAGTGGTTTTTGGAAATGACTGCAGTGGTTTTGGGAAAAGGTTGGGGGGTGGTGGGGAATGGTTGGGCGCGGAAAGTGGTATGAATGGGCGGCGGGGGGTGCCCAAGCTGCGGCTTAGAAGTGGATTTGCAGCACAACGGGGAGGTGGTCGCTGTAGCCGCCGTGGTAGATGGGGCCGAGGAAGGCGCGGAAGGGCTTCTGGCCGCCGTAGGTGGCGTCGGGTTCAAGGAGCTGGCTGAGCAGGCGGCGCGGCGGCTGCGGCAGGAGTTGGCGCAGGTTGTCGTTGACGAGCATCTGGTCAATCCACTCCCAGCGGCCTTGGAATTTGTAGGAGCCGTCGGGCAGGTCCGCCATCAGGTTGTGCAGTTGCGCCTCCTGGCAGAGGGTGCGCACCAGCCGTTCGGTGGGGTTGGCGTTGAAGTCGCCGGCCACGAGCACGAGCGGATGCTGGCGGCAGTGGGCGATGGAGTCGATGTGGCGCGTGAGCAGCATGGCCAGTTGGCGGCGGTTGCGCTGCGCCTCTGCGGCTCCGAGTCGCGAGGGCAGGTGCAGGTTGTAGATGTCGAGCGTGTCGCCGCTGTTGAGTTGCCCGCTCAGGTGGAGGATGTCGCGGGTGGCCATGTCGCTGCCCCGCAGGGTGTCGGCGCTGATGAACTGGAATGTGCGTGGGGAATAGACGACGGCGACGTTGATGCCGCGTGCATCGAGCGAATGGGTGATGACGTATTCGTAGCCCATTTGCCGCAGCGCGGTGCGGTGGAGCAGGTGGTCCATCACGGTGTCGCTCTCCACTTCCTGCAGCAGGATGAGGTCGGCGGGATGGGCGGTGTCGGCCGCGAGGATGACTTGTGCGAGGCGTCGGAGTTTCTTGTAGTAACGCCCTATGGACCAACGGTATGTTCCTTTTGGGGTAAAGTCGTGGTCGAGGTGTTCGTTCGACGCGATTGTGTCGAACGAATTCTCGGTGTTGTAGGTGAGAATGGTGAAATGGTTGCGCTGTGCGGCCGCTTTTCCGCAGGCGAAAAAGAGGAGGAAAAGGGTGGGGAAGAGCAGCCGGCGCATGGGTCAGCGTTGCTTTTCCTGCTCGTAGGCGTGCTTGGCCTGTCGCAGGATGTCGGAGGCGAAGATGAAGTCCTGCAGCACGGGGTCTTCGGCCTCGAGAATTTGCTGGTTGTTGCCCGTCCACTGGGCTTTTCCGCCGGCGATGAAGAGGATGTTTTCGCCGATGCCCATCACGGAGTTCATGTCGTGCGTGTTGATGATGGTGGTGATGTTGTCCTCGTGTGTGATGGTGGAAAGCAGCTGGTCGATGACGATGGATGTCTTGGGGTCGAGGCCGGAGTTGGGCTCGTCGCAGAACAGGTATTTGGGTTGCTGCACAATAGCCCGGGCAATGGCTACGCGCTTCTGCATGCCGCCCGAGAGTTCGGCGGGCAGTTTCGTCTCCACGTCCACGAGGTTGACGCGGTGGAGGCACTGGCGCGCCCTTTCCTCGCGCTCGCGGCGGCTCATGTCGGAGAACATGTCGAGCGGGAACATCACGTTTTCCAGCACGGTGAGCGAGTCGAAGAGCGCGGCGCTTTGGAAAATCATGCCCATTTCGCGGCGCAGGAGCGTCTGCTCGCGCTTGGTCATGGCGCAGAAATTGCGGTCGTCGTAGAAGATATTGCCGCTGTCGGGGCGCAGCAGGCCCACTATGTTCTTGATTAGCACCGTTTTGCCGCTGCCGCTCTGGCCGATGATGAGGTTCACCTTGCCCTGCGGAAAGGTGGCGCTGATGTTCTTGAGCACCTGGCGGCCGTCGAACGATTTGTTGATGTTTTCCAGTCGAATCATGCGAAAAATGCTTGGCAAGCGCAGCGGCACCAGCCGCTTTGCGCTGCAAATTTAATGATTTCTTGGCAAATGCATGCCTTTTTTCGCGGAAAAAGCGTAACTTTGCCCTACACCTTAAATGTTTTGGCCATGAAACCCGCTCTCATTTTCCGACAATACGTGTGGCTCGTCAACCTTTTCCTGCGCTACAAATCGCTCACGCTCGAGGAGGTGAACCGCAAGTGGACTGACGACATTGGCGAGGGAAAGCCGCTGTCGCGCACCACTTTCAACCGCCACCGCGACGCCATTCGCGACATGTTTGGCGTGGACATCGACTGCCTGCCGCGCAGTGGCTACCGCTACGCCATTGTCAATCCCGAACTGCTCCGCGACAACGCCCTGCTGCGCTGGATGCTCAGTTCGCTCACCGTGGGCAATGTCCTGGCCGACGGCCTGAGCCTCACCGACAAAATCCTGCCCGAAAATGTGCCGGGCGGCGAGCAATTCCTCACCACGCTCATCGTGGCCCTGCGCAACCACCGCATCGTCAACGTGGGCTATCAGAAATTTGGCAAAGAACCTTACGAGCGAATGCTTAAGCCGCTCGCCCTCAAACTCTTCCGCCAGCGCTGGTACTTGCTCGCGGAGTCGCCCAACCACATCGCCACCTACGCCCTCGACCGCTTCGTTTCGGCCGAACTCACCGAGAAAACGTTTGAGCCCGACCCCGATTTCAGCGCCGCCGACTACTACCGCGACTACTACGGCATCACCACCGACCAGACGCCGCTCGAGGACATCGTGCTGCGCGTTTATGGCAAAACTTGCAACTACCTGCGCACGCTGCCGCTCCACCACTCCCAGCGCGTGGTGAACGAAACGGCCGACTACACCGATTTCGCCTTCCGCCTGCGCCCCACAGCCGACTTCATCGCCGCCATTCTGCAACTGGGCAGCGCCACCCAGGTGCTCAAACCCAAGGACCTGCGCCAAAACCTCGTGGACCGCATCCGCAAAATGTCCGCCCGCTACGAAGAACCATCGCCCGAAACGCCTGCTGAAGACGGGCAAGAGGGGTGAATTTCGCGCCACCAAAGCCGTGGTATCCCGAATTTTGCAACAAAAAATTGCCCAAGTATCCCGAATTTTGCGACAAAAATTCATCAAAGTATCCCGAATTTTGCAACATTTTTTGGCGATTTGAGTTTGCATTCCCTGCCACCCCTATATATAATAATGTGCAAAGTGGGGCATTTTGCTGGGCGGAAAAGGCGTTTTTTACGGGAATATTTTGCAATGAGCAAAGAAATTGCTACCTTTGCAGCGCATAACCAATTCTTAAAAACTACCAATGGATTCAGATCCTTATTCGGCGGAAAGCCTCGCTGCTTTCCAAACTTTGCTTGCTTCGCCCGACGGCGGAAGCCTCTCACTTCTGATTACTTACATGGTTCTGGCGCTCGTCATCTCGCACATCTGCAGTGTGCTCGAGGCCACTTTGCTGTCCACCCCCATGTCGTTCATCAATACGCTGGAGGCGCAGGGCGTGCGCGGCAGCGACAAGCTGAAGCGGCTGAAGACGGACATTGACCGCCCCATCAGCGCCATCCTCATCGTCAACACCATTGCCAACACCATCGGCGCATCGCTCGTCGGCGCTGAGGCCGCCAAGCAGTTCGACAGCACGTGGGTGGGCATCATCAGCGCCGCTTTCACCCTCTGCGTGCTCTTTTTCTCCGAAATCATCCCGAAGACCATTGGCAGCAGCTACTGGCGCAAACTAGCCATTCCGGCGTCGAAAGTCATCCGTTTCCTCATCTTCATTACCTTCCCCCTCGTGTGGATTATTGAGAAATTCACCAGCCTCATCTCTGCTGGCGCCGACCAGGTGAGCGTGAGCCGCGAGGAAGTGAGCGCCATGGTTTCCACCGGCGCTGAGGAAGGCGTGCTCGAGAAGGGCGAGAACCGCATGATTCAGAACCTGCTGAAGCTCGACGAGTTCACGGCACACGAAATCATGACGCCGAGCAGCGTCGTCACCATGGCCGAGAGCAGCATGACCATCCGCGAGTTCTACAAGAGCGAGGATTTCAGCAAGTTCTCGCGCATCCCGCTCTACGAGGAGGAAAACGACGACTACGTGACGGGCTACGTCCTCAAGCAGGAAATCCTGGAGAAGATGGCTGAGGACAAATTCGACCTGAAGCTGAAGGCGCTGCAGCGGCCCATTCTGGCGTTCGACGAGAACGAAACGGTCTCCAATATCTGGGAAAAACTGCTGGAAAGCAAGGAGCACATCTCCGTCATCATCGACGAATATGGCGCCATGCGCGGCATCGTCACGCTCGAAGACGTGATTGAAACCATGCTCGGCTACGAAATCGTGGACGAAAAAGACGAGGTGGTGGACATGCAGGAGCTGGCCAAGGCGCAGTGGAAGCAGATTCAGAAGCAGAAGAAAACCATCCGCCGCGTGCCCACGGAGGCGGAAATGGAGGCGTCGGCCGCTGCCGAAGAGGCCAAGAAGCAGGCAGCTGCCGAGGCCAAGCCAGGCAAGGACGACAAGAAAGACGACAAAAAAGAAGCGCCCAGCGCCGACAAGGAGCCGAAGCAGGGCGATAAGAAAGACAAATAACTGAACTACAGGGCGCTGCCCGTCAGTTCCATCACGCAAACCTCTTTCGTGTGCTCATCCACGCGGAAGAGGTTTGACGTTCTCAGGCCCACCACCCACGCCACGTCGCTGCCGCAGGTCATGACGAACTGCCGCTCCTTCTCAAAGCGGTTGCGCTTGAGGTCGGTGAGCAGGTCGCTCACCAGTTTGCGCCCCGTCATGCCCAGCGGCACGAAAGCATCGCCCTGGGCGGCGAGGCGGAAGGCGATGGCGCCGCCACGGTCCAGTTTTTCGGCGTCGAAATAGGCGAAGCGGGGCGACGGATTGAAGGCGAAATCGGGCGTGCGGGGCACCCGTTTCGTCACAATTTCAGGCAGTTGCGGCGCCGTCTGCTCCGCGGCCTCAATGGCGAGCGTCTCCCGTCCCACGCATACGCGGTGGCTGGCCGAGGCAAAGACCGCGCCCACGTGGCGGATGCTGCGCAGCAGGTCGATGATTTGGCTGCGGCGAAAGCCGAACGGCGCCAGGATTTCGTGGAGCACCGCCAGTGGCGAAGGCGACCGCAGCAACTGCCCGATGTTGATTTCCTCCGGACTGTCTATGGCCGCCGAAATCAGTTCCTCCGTGGCGTAGCGGTAGATTTTGCGCACTTCGCTCAGGTTCTCCATCGTCGTCAGGATGTTGTCGTCGGCCGCGGCGTTCAGTTCGCGCAGCATCGGCAGCACCTGCAGGCGCACTTTGTTTCGGGCGAAATCCGCGGTCAGGTTCGTGGAATCGGTGACGAAATCCTGCCCCAGTTCCTGCAAATAGCCCTCAATGTCCGTTCGGCTGAGGGCGAGCAGCGGCCGCACAATCCGCCCATTCTTCGGCGCAATGCCGCACAGTCCCTGCAGTCCCGTGCCGCGCACCAGGTTGAGCAGCAGCGTCTCCACGCTGTCCTCGCGGTGGTGGGCCACGGCAATCTTCGCGATATCCTCTTGCTGGCACAGCGTTTCAAAGTAATCGTAGCGCAGTTGCCGCGCGGCCATTTCCAGGCTCTGCCCCGTTTCGGCCGCAGTGGCGCGCGTGTCGAACCGCACGGTGTGCAGCCTGACGCCGCGCTGCTGGCACAGCCGTTGCACGAACGCCTCGTCGCGCAGGCTCTCTTCGCCGCGCAGTTGGAAGTTGCAGTGGGCGGCCTCGATGGCGAATCCCAGTTCCTGCATCAGGCGCAGCAGGGCCACGGAGTCGGCGCCGCCGCTTAGCGCCACCAGCACGCGGTCGGCGGGCGAAAGCAGCCGTTCTTTCGCGATAAAATGCTTAACCTTTTCCTGAATCGTCATTTTTTTTGTCAAAAACTTTGTTGTTACGTGAAAAAACCGTACCTTTGCACTCGCAAAATTCGCTGGTGCGTTGGATGAGTGGCTTAGTCACTGGTCTGCAAAACCAGGTACGGCGGTTCGAATCCGCCACGCACCTCGGGTGGTGAGCGCGGCTTTCTCTTGGCCTTCGGGCTTTGGGTTAGCCGCGTTCTTTTTTTGTGCGTATTCCCAGCGGCGCAGTTTTCCGTTTCGTCGGCCCATTCCCTTGCGTGGGAGTGTGGCCTTTTTCATTCCCGTCCCCAGATTTTTTTCGTTCCTGCCGCCAACTGTTTTTGTGTCTTCCGCAAGGTTTTCTGAAAACGATGCCCTTCTTTTTTCAAAACGATGCCCTTCGTTTTTGAAAAGGAAGGTCTTCGTTTTTGAAAAGGAAGGCGTTCGTTTCATTTCGGTTCTTTGCCGAGCAGGCGTCGGAGCCAGAAATAGAAGCGGGCTTGGGCGCGGAATGCCGCAAAATTCTTCACGGGGAAATAGCCCAGTTTTCGCTTGATGGGCCAGCAGATGCGGCGCGGTTCTATGGTTTGGAGCGCGGCGGCCATTTGCTCCTCCGCGGCCTTTCGGTCGGCGGGGCTGAGCCGCTGCTTCGCTTTGGTGTAGCGGAAATAGAGACCCACGAGGTTCAGCCATCGGTGGGCTTCGAAGTAATTGATGACCTGCTCCCACGGCATCAGTTCGGGTTGGAGTTCTGCCTCGCGGAGCAGCGTCTGCTTCATGCTGAGGTTGGCGCCGAGCAGGAGCCACTGCCGCGCATCGGCGCTGTTGGTGGCGGAATTGGCGTGCTGGCGATAGTAGTAGCGGCCTTGGCTTTGCACCACCTTTCGGCTGTGCAGGAAGTGGAGGCGCGTGGTGTTGTCGTCGCTGAAAAGGCGGGTGCTGGTGTCGAAAGGATAGCGCTGGTGGAGCGCCGTGCGCACCAGGTAGAGGCCGTGGAGGCGCCAGTCGAGCGAGAGGAAGAGGGCCTGCGGACCCGTGAATGTTTCGGGCCACTGCGCCGGGTCTTGCAGTTCGGGGAAAAGCGTCGTAGGCACCGTGGCGCGAGGAATGGGGCGGGGCAGGGCAGGGCCATTGCCGTCGGTGAGCAGCAGTTGGAGCAGCGCGCAGTCGGCCTCGGGCGTTGCCTGCAGTGCGGCGAGCGCTTGCGCCAGGGAGTCGGGCGCGAACCAGTCGTCGGCGTCGAGCATGGCGGTGAATTCGCCTTTGGCGCGCTTTAGGCCGATGTTTCGTGCCGCCGCCTGGCCGATGTTTTCGCGGAGCGTGATGACCTCGAAGCGGCTGTCGCGCTCGGCGTACTCTTGCAGGATTTGCGGCGTGGCGTCGGTGCTGGCGTCGTCAATGCAGATGAATTGCGCGTTGCGGTGCGTTTGCGCGAGCAAGGAGTCGAGGCACTGGCGCAGGAATGCCTCGCCGTTATGAACAGCGGTGAGGGTCGTGATAAGCGTCTGTGCCTGGTTTTCCATGCTGATATTCAAGCGTTTGTGTCGTTGCTTCCGCCGCGGCGCCGTTGCCATTTCGCCTTCAGCGCCTCCATGAGTCCCGTTTCGCGGCTCAGAATGCGGAGCGAAAGTGCGGCGGAAAGGAGGAATGCGGTGCCGCCGATGCCGATGCGCAGGGGCAGCGAGGGCTGAAGCGCCATCCACACGCTCAGGCAAAGCAGGAGCGCCTGCGCGGCGTAGGCCTTGAGCGGCCGGCGGTCGAAGATGTATTTGTAGCGGAAATGATAGACCACGTGCACCATGACGAGGTTGATGCCGCCTGCCGCGGAGAGCGCGCAGCCAGCGCCGAGCAGGCCCCACTGGCGGTAGGAGAGCGGGATGGCGAGCGCTGCCAGCAGGTCGTAGATGAACTCCATGGCCATGTAGGTCTTCGAGTCGCTCCGGGCCAGCGCCAGATAGGCCACGGGCAGGTTGAATGCCTTGAAAAACATGAAGAAAGTGGCGCAGATGGTCATGGGCGCGGCCACCATGAAGTCGCTGCGGTAGATGGCCCACAGCACGAGCGGCATGCACAGCACGAGGGCGATGAGGATGGGTGTGATGAGCAGCACGCACACCTCCATTTGCTGGTTGATGGTGGCGTTCTGCCGCTCAATGTCGTTTCGCGTAGCGGAAAGGCGGGGGAAATAGTCGGCCGTGATGGCGGTGAAGACCACTGCGACGTAGCTGCTGAGCATGGCGTAGCTGCCGCTGTAGAGGCCCAGGTCTTCCAGGGTTCCGAAGCGCTGGATGAGCGTGCGGATGATGTAGTCGGAGCCTGTGCCGAAGACGCCGGCGGCGATGTAGGCCAGGCCGAGCATCACCATGGGAATTCCGGCGCGGACGAGGCGCTTGCGGCATGGGGCAACGCGCCACGGCAGCACTTTTGTGGAGAAGTGGAGATGGATGGCCGTCACGGCGATTTGGCTGAGCAGCAGGGCCAGGGCGATGCCGTTGACGCGCAAAAGCCAGTAGAGCGGAGTGCAGACGAGCAGGATGGCGGCGGCGGAAAGGAGCGAGATGAGCGCCACTTTCTTCAGTTTCTTCAGGCCGGTGAGCACAGCCATCTCGCCTGCCGTGATGGACATCAGGCCCACGCAGGGCGACAGCAGGATGAAGGCATCGGTGTGGTCGCCGCTTTCGAAGGTCATGCGGCTGATGATTGGCGAAAGAACCAGGCAGACGAGCGTGCCAAGCAGGGCGGCGAGCAGGGCCCAGGTGCGCACGATGCACACTTCGCGGGCAATCTGGCGGCGGCTTTCCGTGGCGGTTCGCTCCGCAATCTTCGTCACGCCCGTCACGTTGATGCCGAAATTGGTGAACTGATTCACCAGCAGCAGGGCGGTGTTGTAGAGCGAGATGATGCCGAGTCCGCTGGCGCCGAGGAAAAGCACGGTGAGCTTGTTGCGCACCAGGTTCATGAGAATGGTGAGCCCGTGGAGGCCGCCAAACAGTCCGGTCCACTTCAGCACGTGTCGGTAGGCGCTTTGTCTATGTTCCTGCTGCTGCGTCACTTGTCTCCTTCACTGATTTTTGTGCGCACGCGGCTCAGCGTTTCTGGCGTCATTTGCAGGTAGCTGGCCACCATGTTGAGCGGTGCGCGGCGAATGATGCCGGGATGGTCCTTGAGGGTGCGCAGGTAGCGCTCCTTGGCGGTTTCGAAGCGGAGCGTGTCGGCCTTTTGCTGCGAAATGATGAGCGATTCCTGGAAAATGCGGATGAGGAAGGCGCAGTATTCGTAGCTGCGGCGCGTGAGCAGGCAAAAGTCCTCGTAGGGGATGCCATAGGTCACCGACGGTTCGAGGGCCTCGATGGCAATGGCGGAGGGTTCGCGGCGGAAAAGGCTCTCAATGCACATAATCATGCCGCCTTCGTAGGCGATGTGCTCCGTGACTTGCCGCCCGCCTTTGTCATAGACTTGGCGCAGCATGCCCTGGCCCACGTAGTAGATGTGCTGGCAGACTTGCCCTTTCTCGAGCAAAAATCGCCCTTTCAGCGTGCGCTGCTCCACGAGCATGCTGGCCAGTTGCGCCTCTGCCTCCTTCGACAGCGGTCCGTAGGCCTGCGCCAGCACGTGCGCCACTTCGCGTTTCTTCTCCATTGCTATTGCGTGTTTTTGTCAGAAAAATGGTTGCTGTTCGGGGTTTGGCGGGGCGTTTCAGTACGCCCTTTCGCCAAAAATCTGGGTGCCGATGCGGATGAGCGTGCTGCCCTCGGCCACGGCCAGGTGCCAGTCGTGGCTCATGCCCATGGAGAGCTCGCAGAATGCGTCGTCGTCGGCAAAGAACTGGCGCTTGGCCTCGTCCATGGTCTTGCGCGCCAGGCGGAAATCGCTGCTGATGCGGCGCTCGTCGTCGGTGTTCGAGGCCATGCACATCAGGCCGCAAAGGCGCATGTGCCGCAGCATTTGCCACTCGCCTTCGCCGAGCAACTGCAGCAGTTCTTCGGGCGAAAAGCCGAATTTCGTTTCCTCTTGCGCCACGTGCAGTTCGAGCAGGCAGCGGGCGGTGCAGTCGGCTTTCTCCGCCTCGCGGTCGATGGCCTGGAGCAGCCGAAGCGAATCGACGGAATGGATGAGGTGGGCGCGCCCCACGACGTCCTTCACTTTGTTGCGCTGCAGGTGGCCGATGAAGTGCCAGTCCACGTCCTGCGGCAGCACCGCCGCCTTGGCGCACAGCTCCTGCACGCGGCTTTCGCCGAAAGTGCGCTGCCCGGCGTCGTAGGCTTGCTGAATCATTTCCGCTGGATGGAACTTCGACACGGCCACGAGCCGCACCCCTTCGGGCAGCTGGGCCCAGATTTCTTGCAGCGTTTCTGCGATGGATTGGTTATTCATTGCCCAGATATTTCACTTTTTGATAGCCCACGAGATGGTCGTAGCGTTCGCCAAACGGCCTGTGGTACACGTAGATGGCGTACTCATTCTCCGTCTGGTAGTAGTTGCCTTCGGCCTCGGCCGTAGAACCCGTCGCCGTGCCGTCGGGCACAAACAGGTACTGGTAGTTGTAGCTGCCCTGCTTGAGCGGGATGGTCAGTTCGTAGCCGTGGTCCATGAGGTTGTATTCCATGCGATATTCGTCGGCGAAACGGCCGTTGGTGAGGTCGCCGTTCAGGTAGAGTTCGCCGCCCGGCAGTTGCGGCATCTCCAGGAAAAAGTGCGTCATGAAGTAGTCGCTTTCCGTTTCGTTGAGGTCGTCGTCGCCGTTGCGCACCACGTAGCGGCCGTCCTGGTCCTGGTCGTACATGTAGTTTTCGCGCTGCTCGTCCACCATCACCCAGGCGTGGTAGAGCGGTTCCTCGTAGGTCATGCTCTCGATGCGCATGGTTGGCACGTGCTCGTCGAGGATTTCGAATCGGCGATACTCGTTTCCGCCGTCGAAAATCAGGCTGCGGTTGTGGCTGAACACCAGCGTGTTGTTGCGCAAGTAGGTGGGTTTCAGGTTTCTGACGCAGTTGTCCCAGCGGCGGTTTTGCAGCACCACGGGCAGGAGTTCCTGCTCCGGATGGTTCACCTTGTAGGTGGAATAGTTGACGTCGAAGCTCACCTGCTGATGCGTTTCGTAGGTGTCGATGTCGGTGTTGCTCGACACCTCCATGCTGATGCCCACGCGCTGCTCCACGATGCTGAAGCAGGCGGTGGCCACGGGTTCGTCGTCGCCGTCCTCGTAGATGTCCACGCGGTAGTTTCCGCTCACGAGCAGGGCCTCCACGTCGTCGTTGGGCAGCTCCAGCTCGTAGTGGTTGTAGAGCATGGCGGTGCTGAGCGACGGTTCGTACTGCTCAATGCGGCTGTCCTGAAAGCCCACCATGTACTCGCTTTCGAGCAAGTCGCTCTGCTCCCAGTCCGCGTTGCAGTGCGTGATGCGGTAGGTGTAGCGCACGTAGTCGTGCTGCAGGTCGTCGAAGCAGATGAGCACGTAGTTCGCGCCGCCGAGCGTCATCACGGGGTCGTTCTCCCAGCTGCCGTTCACCATCACCCGAAGCGACTTCAGGTTGTCGATGAACACGCCGCTTTGCTGGGCGGCGGCATGGCTTTGGCCCAGCAGCAGGAGCAGCAGGAGCAGGAAAGTCTTTCTCATGCGGTTGTCGTTTTTCGCGCGCGTTATATATAATAATGTGTGGCGCGCCTTAGAAATTGAAATAATTCTTGGCGTTGTAGTAGCAGATGTCCTCCACCATTTGCTCCACGCGGTGGATTTCCTCAAAGGGAATCTCGCCCTGCTCCACGTCGGTGCCGAGCAGGTTGCACAGCGTGCGGCGGAAGTACTCGTGGCGCGGGTAGGAGAGGAACGAGCGCGAGTCGGTGAGCATGCCCACGAATCGGCTGAGCAGGCCCAGCAGCGACAGCGCGTTCATCTGCTTCGTCATGCCGTCCTTCTGGTCGAGGAACCACCATCCGCTGCCCCACTGGATTTTTCCCGGCACGGTGCCGTCCTGGAAATTGCCCAGCATCGTGGCCACCACCTCGTTGTCGGCGGGGTTGAGGTTGTAGATGATGGTCTTCGTCAGCTTGTCCTCCGTGGCCAGGCGGTCGAGGAACTTCGACATGGCTTTGGCGGTGTTGAACTGCCCGATGCTGTCGAAACCCGTGTCGGGGCCCAGCAGGCGGAACATGCGCGTGTTGTTGTCGCGGATGGCGCCGTAGTGGAACTGCTGCGCCCACCCGCTCTTGTGGTCCATTTCGGCAAAGACGACGAGCATGCAGCTCTTGAACTGCCGCACTTCCTGCGCCGTGAGCGCCGTTTCGGCCAGCGCCTTGGCAAAGATGGCCTCGATTTCCGCCTCCGTGTAGTCGTCGGCATAGAACTCCTCAATGCCGTGGTCGCTGAGCTTGCAGCCGTTTTCGGCAAAGAAGTCGTGGCGCTTCTGCAGCGCATCGATGAGGTCGGCAAAGCGGCGGATTTCCACCCCGCTCACCTCCTCCAGGCGCTTCACGTAGGCGTGCCAGACGTGCGTGTCGTCCACCGCCATCGCCTTGTCGGGGCGCCATGCCGGAATCACCTTGATTTCGAAGCCGTCTTCGCGGATTTTCTTGTGATATTCCAGCGAATCCACGGGGTCGTCGGTGGTGCAAACCGTCTCCACCTTGTACTTGCGCATGAGTCCGCGCGCCGTGAGCGACGGGTCGTTCTGCAGCATGTCGTTGCACTCGTCGAAAATCTCGCGCGCCGTCTTCGCGTTGAGCACCTTCTCAATGCCAAACGCCGTGCGCAGCTCCAGGTGAGTCCAGTGGTAGAGCGGGTTGCGCAGCGTGTAGGGCACCGTCTTGGCCCAGGCCTCAAACTTCTCCCAGTCGCTCGTGTCCGTGCCAGTGCAGAAGCACTCTGGCACGCCGTTGGTGCGCATGGCCCGCCATTTGTAGTGGTCGCCGCCCAGCCACAGCTCCGTGATGGAGGCGAACTTATGGTCGTCGGCAATCATTTTCGGGATGAGATGACAGTGATAATCGATGATGGGCATCTTGGCCGCATGCTCGTGATACAACTTCTGCGCCGTTTCGGTTTGCAGCAGGAAATTGTCGTCCATAAATGCTTTCATAGGCTTTCTTTTGAAGATTTATTTGCAAAAGTACACAAAAATCTTGAATAAATGACGAAAATCAATTAAATTTGTGCGTGAAAAAGCAAATACCACGGGCAGCACATGCTCGCGGACTCAGAAAACAACGATGGAGTCAAAGAAGTTAAAGAAGTTATCAGCGCCTTTGGCGCTTAGAAGTTAAAGCCAATAGACCGCTTCGCCATGAATGCGGTGCGGACGCTAAAACTATCGGCTTTAACTTCTAGTGAAGCGAAGCGGAACGATAACTTCTATAACTTCTTAAAACCTCAAAAACTCAAAACCTCAAAAACTTAAAAACTATACCTACTATGCAATCACTCAACGCACGCACCGCGCCCAAGAGCTACGCCCCTGAGCGCATCATCCAGTTTGGCGAAGGCAACTTCCTCCGCTGCTTCGTGGACTGGATTGTTTACAAAATGAACCGCAAGACCGACTTCAACGGCTCCGTTGTCGTCGTGCAGCCCATCGACCGAGGCATGGTGGACATGCTCAACGGACAAGACTGCCTCTACCACGTCAACCTGCAGGGACGCCAGAACGGCAAACCAGTGAACAAACTCACCCGCATCGACTCCATCAGCCGCGCCATCAATCCCTACACCCAGTTCCAGGCCTTCCTCGCACTCGCCGAGCAGCCCGAAATCCGCTTCGTCATCTCCAACACCACCGAGGCCGGCATCGCCTTCGACCCCGCGTGCCGCCTCAGCGACGCACCCTGCTCGTCCTATCCCGGCAAACTCACCCAGCTGCTCTACCACCGCTTCAAGACCTTCCGCGGCGACCGCCACAAAGGCCTCATCATCTTCCCCTGCGAACTCATCTTCCTCAACGGCCACAAACTCACCGAGTGCGTAAACCAGTACATCGACCTCTGGCGCGAAGAACTCGGCGAAGACTACGACCGATTCAAGGCCTGGGTGGCCAGCTCCTGCCACATCTGCGCCACGCTCGTCGACCGCATCGTGCCTGGATTCCCCCGCAAGGAAATCGCTGACATCCAGAAGAAAATCTCCTACAAAGACAACCTCGTCGTGCAAGGCGAAATCTTCCACCTGTGGGTCATTGAGCGCGCAAAGAACATTTCGCTCCGCGCACTCCGCCGCGAATTCCCCGCAGACAAGGCAGGCCTCAACGTCATCATCACCGACGACGAAAAACCCTACCACGAGCGCAAAGTAACCCTGCTCAACGGTCCCCACACCGTGCTCTCGCCCGTGGCCTACCTCAGCGGCATCGACATCGTGCGCGACGCCTGCAACCACCCCGTCGTGGGCAAGTACATCCACAAAGTGCAGTTCGAAGAACTCATGCAGACCCTCAACCTCCCCATGGCCGAGCTGCAGCAGTTCGCCGAAGACGTCCTCGAGCGATTCAACAACCCCTACGTCGACCATCAGGTGACGAGCATCATGCTCAACTCCTTCCCCAAATACGAGACGCGCGACCTCCCNGGCCTGAAGACCTACCTGCAGCGCAAGGGCGAACTTCCCAAGGGGCTCGTCTTCGGCCTCGCCGCCATCATCACCTACTACAAAGGCGGAACGCGCGCCGACGGTGCCCCCATCCAGCCCAACGACGCACCCGAAATCATGCAGCTGCTTGCCGACCTCTGGGCCACCGGCGACCTGCGCAAAGTGGCTGAAGGAACCCTCGCCGCCGAGAACATCTGGCACGAAAACCTCAACCAGACCGTACCCGGCCTCACCGACCTCCTCACCGATTTCCTCACCCGCATTCAGGAAAAAAGCATGCTCGATGCCGTCAAAACCATCCTCTGACGCGAACAACCCAACGAGAACTCGCCATTCATGCGGCCTGAATTCGCCACGTGTATGGCCTGAGTCCGAAACACATTTGCAAAACAAAGGGCATCGTTTCCGAAAACGATGCCCTTCCTTTAAGTGCGAAAAACATGCCTGCTTAACTGCCTGCAGCTTCAAGTTGTGCGTGCAACTTCTCAATATTTCTGCGAATGTATTGTAAGTCCGCGTTTTCCATGTTTTCTGTGAGTCTTTGCAATAACTGGCGATCAGGGTTGCAGTAGCGTTCCTCGTAGTTATCGGCAATCTCAATTGAAAGTCCTTCTTCTCTTAAAGCTGCTACACGGTCGTTGTAAATTTTCATGCGCTCTGTCAAGTCTTCGATTGTAGAACATAAAAATTGTTCTAGTTGTTCTAGTTTCTCTAGTTGGAGTTGTAAACTCTGTGTCATATTGTTTGAATTTGATGGTGAATATTGTGCCTTGTTTATAGTTTGCGGATTGTAGTTTCTAGTACTTCGATAGGAAACATTTGTCGATGTCGTAGATGGAGCTGATTTGGTGGAAGGTGAAGTTAGAGCATCTTCAAGCACAACTTTTTGTGCTATTGATTTTCTCATCGCTTCCTGATAACCAGCATTATAACCTTGGATATATGTGTCGAGAACCTTGTTGCCATATATTGCAAATTTAGCAGACATTCCCATTTTTCTGAAGTTTTTATCTTTGCCCGCCTCTGCGTCTTTCTGACCGTCAAGGAATCCTCTCCGATAGTCATTACTATTGAAAATATCAGTCATGATGGTTCTTGTAATAAATATAACCGATGATTGCCCCTATAATGGCAAAGAGGTACCAGTAGTCAAAGATGAAAGGAAGAATGACATTGATAATCAATAATCCGACAAGAATTATGCCTACCGCAATCAATGTCCATTTTGTTATTTTGACGATTAGTTCTTTCTTCTTTTTTTCTTCTTCTTCTTTCCTTTCTGCTTCTTCTCTGCGACGCCTTCTTTCTGCTTCTTCTCTTTCGTCGAAATCTCTTTCCTCTTGTTCGATTAGATTCTCATAAGATTCAATGTCTAAATGACCGTTGCTAATTAACTCGCTTATTTTTTTTGTTAAGTTATACTTCTCAATGCAGTATGCATTCTCTTCCAAGAAAGACTGCAAGGCATCTATGCTATTGCTAGAAAGGTTCTTTGCAGAGTTAGCGTATGTTTCAGTCTCATAATAGAGCTTATCAATATTTTTTATATACTCATTAATCGTACCCATAGTATTATAAATTAAGCAGTTCCGTGACGAACTCGACGTTACTATTTTTACTTTCGTTTTTTGTATTCCACTGTGAGTAAACTCGAATTAAATCAGGGTTGTAGGTCATAAATTCCTCTGGTCCTTGAAGCAATGCAGACCCTTGTTCTGATATTTTTGAGTTAGAAATCTCTGTGAGAATGCTTAATGATTTTCCACCGTCAAGAGCAATGCGGTTTTCAAACTCATTCAATGTGTTTGAGTCAATTATTTCCATCATTCCGGGATAAGAAAGAGAATAAAGGATTACATGAATACCAAGTTCTGGCCCTTCTTTGATGATTCGCATAAGCTTCTTCGTTACGGGCGAAGTGTTATATCCTTCTTTCTTAAGAATTCTTGAGTTCTGCATGTACATTATGCTTAACACGACTCTTCCGCCGATATTGTTTCCATTATTATCTGCTTTTATGCGACTCTCTAGCTCCTCACTCACGTTGTCTACGACATCAGCGATATTTCTGTTTGGAACCACTTTTACAGAGGGTGAGAATTTTTCGATCAGCTTTATTTTTTCGCTGTACGGATGGTCAACATTAAAGCAGTCCACGATGTAGAATTTACTTTGTTCAGGTGTGCTTTGCTTAGCCAGTTGGAAATTGGTCATGCCAATAATTGTCAGTGCCGATTTAACATCGTTGCCAACAATTATCAAATTTGAAGCTTGTTGCCTTCTGAATCTCACGAATGCATGTTCTTCCCTTATGAATGCTGGCGAACCGATGTATACGTCACAGTATCTGTCGTTTATGGCGAACCTGTCGCTGTTGAGGCAATCACAGAGCTTTGTATTGGTTTCTATTTTCCCATTGTTGTTGCCATCAGAAATGAACTGCACGAGTGGTTTGCCTTTGAAAAGCTGGTCGTATTTTCTTCTTAAATCCTCAACCTTTGATAGCATATTGTCCATAACCATTCCCACTTGGAAATTAACATTGCTACTTTTCTCGCCGTTTTGGTTGTTTATAATGGCGTTTCCGATTTTTGTGAGTTTTAGCGCTCCATCGTTGCCAAGTATCCGTTGTGATTCCATATCAGAGAGAAGCCTGAAAGACATTCTCCACGTAATATTTTTTATAGGCACGTCAACTCTTCCAAGCCCTTGACTGCATAGCAGCAAACTGATGCCAAACGCTCGTCCTTCTGTAAAGATTTTATTCAGAGAGTCGCGCATAATTCTCGCGAGTTTGTCCTCTTTCTCAAAGAGCACCTGAAACTCATCAATAATCGCGAGAATACGCGGCATGGGCTGCCTTGTTGCCTTTCTATACGTCTGGATGTTGTCAATCATTTTTCCAGTTGTGTCACTGGCCTGCTTAAACAAGTCAGCTCTTTTATACATCTCGTCAATGATTGTTGTCAAAGCACTTGCTCCAAACTCCCGGTCATTGGAGATGGACAAGACCTTAACATGTGGCAGCCGTTTGTAGAAATTGAATCCTGTACCGTTTTTACAGTCGATAAGGTAGTAGTTCAGCTCTTCGGGAGAATAGTCGATGGCGCCCCAGAGAATGATGTTATGCAGAAGTGTAGTCTTTCCTGTTCCAGGAAGACCGCCTATCAGCCCAAAATAGTCATTGGTTATCTTTCCGAACTGCAGATATTGTATATCTTTTGGCGTGATATATCCAATGGGGATTTTGATTTCATCCTGACTTGATTTAGTCCAGAATTTATTCTCTTCAAGTTTTTTAGAATATGCAATAGAGAAGGAGAGAGTATTCTTTTTTTCTTTCTTACTATTTATGGTGCTTATTATATCTTCAATGTCAGATGTAAGTTCCTTGTCAAGCTGTATTTCAAAATGTTCATTGAAACTCTTAGAGAAAGCGGGGTGGGTAATCTCATAGTCGGTGGACGAATTTTGTTTGATGATGGTTGTCTGCTTCAGAAACTCATCCAGGTCAAATCCGTAAGGCAATTTTGCTCGTTTGTCAACACTAATGAAGAAGAATATGCCTGCGCGGGCAGCATTGCCGTTGCTAATCATATTCTGAAGCTTAGTTGCGGTCTCCGGTGACATTCCTGCAGGGAAATTGGAGATGAAGACAAATCGATAAGGCTCTTTCATGTCTCCAGCCGAAGCATTATATTCGGACAAAGTGTCAACGGAGATGATGTATTGCTGATAGTTGTGCACAAGTGTATTTTCGAGGCTGTCTATCAGATTTGAGATGTCATTTGAACTTGTCAGGATATTATTGCCTATAAGACTCTTATTCAATCTGTTGATGATATTAAAATCCCTCCCATAGTTATTGTCAATAAAGCGCAACTCGCACAATTCTTTAGGCAGCGAGAGCAGCAGCCTGAAAGCAATTTGTGCAAAGAGATTATGAATGGACTTTGCATCATTGTCTGAAAGCATAAATACAGTAGCATTCGCTTGTGAAAAAGGATATAGGAGGGGTTGCTCAAGCATCGGAATATATTCCTTCGGGGCGTTGGTGGGATACATACTGCCTATGCGTATCATCTCTGGAAGTGACTCTTTTTCTGTAATACCTTCCTTCGAGACAGCATTGAAGTCTAAAATGCTGAATTTTGAATATTGCACGTTGGAAAAGGACTCTAATAAGCTTTTCTTTATTTGGTCAATATTCTTGAGATACGTGTCTTCGTAGTGCTTCCTTTGCGAAAAAAGGTTGTTCTTTAATTGGTCAAGACTCTTTTGAATTAATTCATCCATATCCGTTTGAAGTTTAAATTTAGTAGTGGTTGCAAATGGTGTAACCCCAAAAGACAATCACAAGTAACGTTGCAAATTTAGTTTTTTTTAAGGGATTATGCAAATGTTTTGAGATTTTTATTGATTAAAGAACAAAACAAAGGGCATCGTTTCCGAAAACGATGCCCTTCCTTTTCTGAAACGAAGGTCTTCCTTTTCTGAAACGAAGGTATTCCTTTTTCAAAACGACTGCGGTGGTTTTTGAAAACGACCGCAGTGGTTTCTGAAAACCACTGCGGTCGGAATGAGAATGGGTGGGCAGCAATGTCAAAAAGAGTGAGGCATTTGGGAGTGTCTACCGAAGCGAAACCGAAAAAATCGGCGTAAATGGGGTAGGATTTGCCTTGAATGGAGGGTGGGGTGGAGGGAAAAGTGTTTAGAAGGGGAACCAGACGAAGGCGGCGGCGTCCCAGAGGGCGTGGGAGAGGAGGATGGCGGGGAAGTGGCGAGGCAGGAGGCGGTAGAGGCCGCCCCAGCAGATGCCGCACACCATGGCCGCCATGATGAGCATGAAGTTGAGCGACGGCAGGTGGAC
>Ga0065709_1029222_pt1 | contig 61075 bp, 47 predicted proteins | sample Hoacrofraction14_2_FD_59096 | JGI IMG/M metagenome (GOLD analysis project Ga0065709, IMG submission 59096) | Hoatzin crop microbial communities from Cojedes, Venezuela, sample from fiber fraction 14 v1 | ecosystem: Host-associated > Birds > Digestive system > Esophagus > Crop | place: Venezuela...
AAAGCCTTGTTTTTCAACCCCGCCTTCCGAAGTGCCTAGTAAGAATACAACGCACTTATCTTAAAGTCAAGCTGTTTTTTCGCGTTTTTTGAAAAAATTTTTAAAAGCCTGATTTTAAGCCCTTTATCATATATTAACTTGTATATTCTTACTTTATTTATTGACTCATATTTGGTATATTCTTAGGTGCAGTTTTCTGCGCTTTGCATATGTGCTTTTCGCACATTACAAATATAATTCTAAATCGTTTTTACGGGGGTATCTTCTATGACTAAGATCTCTGAAGGATCAAAGGTCTGCATTATCGGTGCAGGCTCAGTAGGTGCGACAATCGCGTTCGCTATTTCCATGAAGCAGCTTTGCTCGGAGCTCGTCCTTATCGATGTTAACAAGGACAAGGCTATGGGTGAGGCTCTTGACATTTCCCACGGTCTGCCTTTCCTCGGCCACATGGACATCCACAGCGGTGACTACGACGAGGTTAAGGACGCTGATGTTATCATCATCACAGCAGGCATTCCGAGAAAGCCGGGCGAGACAAGAATCGATCTTGCAAAGAAGAATGTTAAGCTTGCTCACGTTATCACAGACTCCATCATGCAGTACTACAACAAGGGCGTTATTCTTGTAGTTTCCAACCCTTGCGACGTAGTTACATACAAGGTGACAGAGTGGACAGGTCTTCCTTCTTCGAGAATCATCGGTTCCGGTACGAACCTCGACTCCGCTCGTTTCAGATGGCTCCTTTCCCAGAAGCTCAATGTTGACGTTAGAAACGTACACGGCTACATCCTCGGCGAGCACGGCGAGACACAGTTCCCCGCATGGAGCCGCACACATATCGCAGGTGTTCCTGTTGAAGAGTATGCAAAGGCAATCGGTATGCCCCTTACAGAGCAGGATAAGATTGACCTTGCTGAGAAAACAAAGTCCGCTGGAGCTGAGATTATCAGACTCAAGGGCGCTACATTCAACGGTGTTGCAGTAAGCGTTACGACTCTGCTCGAGTCCCTCATAATGGATGAGCACACAATCCGTACAGTTGCAACAACACTTAACGGCGAGTACGGAATGCACAACATCGCTATGAACGTACCGATTATGCTCGGTGCAGGCGGAGTTGAGATGATTCTTGAGATGGATCTTCGTGACGATGAGAAGGCCCTCATGGAGAAGAGCCGTCAGAACATCGCAGAGGCAATCGAGAGCGTTCAGGGACTTTAATCCCCACCGTAAAATTGTTCATAAAGAAGACCGGGTTTTATGCCCGGTCTTTTTTCGTGCTTTTTATAACAAACAGAATGTTATCAGAATGTAGGTCCCTTGTACTCGCGGATTCTCTTGCTCTTCTTCGAAGGTTTGCTGTAATGAATGCTTCTTACTATGAGAGTAATAACAAGAATGATAATAATCAGCACAAGAACCGCTATAAGTATAGACACACCGGGATTAAGCGCTACAAACTTTCCGACACGCGTCTCAAAAAAGTTATCAACGAAGTCGTAGCCGGTTGAAATCTCACCTTCCTCAGCCGCGGATACCTCACCGTCACCGATAATTACTTCTGCCACAGTCTCGCCCGTAAGATCCGTCTCCACAGGAACCGTTTCCTCCGCGCTCTCTCCGCTCTCATCCGTTACAGACTCCGGCAGCGTATCGCCGGGAACAATAAGAGGATCGTACTCCGGGGCCTCCTGCTCGGTCCAGTTAAAACGCTGATAGTCCCCCAGCGTTCCGGGAATCACAGACACAGGATCTGAGTTCCAGCAGGCCAAATTACCGTAAGCCACGGCGGAGGTAACAAACCTTGTCTGATAAGACGCTTCCTCGTAGGGAATCCCGCACACCGCAATCATCAGCTCATGACCGTTCTCGTTAACGCTATACGTCGTCATACCGGTACCTGCAACAGATGTTGTACCCGTCTTTCCTCCGATAAAAGCAGATATATGCGTGTCCTCACCTTCGGCCGTAATGGACGCCATCCACGGATCGGTCAGAAGCTGGTTCGTGTTCTTTACAATCGACCACGCATCTTCCGTGTGCATATTGGTCGCCTGGAAGACATGCGTGGGCGAACTTATAACCGTATTGAAATCTTCGTTCTCCGTAGCCTTTGCCATCATAAGACACAGGTCGCTTGCGGTCGTGTAGTGATTGTCATCATGAAGTCCGTTCGCGTTTGTAAAATGCGTACCCGTGCACCCGAGATTCTTAGCACGAAGATTCATAAGCTCCGCGAAAGCAGACAGAGGGAAATCGGTCAGAATCTCCTCCTCGGTAAGTCCCAGCAAGTCCGTAAAATACGACGCGTTAACCCCATCGGGGCCTACCTCCCCGCCACCCGCCGGGTAATTCTCGAAAAGCGCATCGATTACACTTTCGGCCACAACGTTTGCAGCATCGTTGCCGGAAGGAAGCATCATGCCGTAATAAAGCTCTGATACCTTAACCTCTTCTCCCACAGCAAGATACATGAGCGTCGAATCGCTCGTAACGTTGTCTATGGCATTCTGCGATACCGTCACATACGCATCACTGTCGAGGTAATCCATACCGAGCTGACACGTCATAATCTTCGTCATTGAAGCGGGATAAATGCGGTCGTGAGACTGCTGCTCAAGCAAGATAGTGTCCGCAGTCTTGTCATAAACACAGTACGAAGCGCAGTGAATATCTTCAAGCGGATAGATTGTTATATTCGGCTGATCGACGGTCGCAAGAACCGCCGACGGCATAATCAGGACCGTCGCGGCTACAAATGCGGCCGCAGTCTTTGCCATGTGCTTTAAAGCCGAAGATATCTTACTCGCTCTTCTCACCTTCAACCTCTGCCTCTTGCTCCTCAGGTTCCTCGTGAACGGTAATCGTAAAATCTACTATCGATGCATTGCCCGATCTCATGAGTCGAACACCGGATGTTGCTCTCGAGAGAGTCGGAATCTCGGATGCCGACACGCGGATAATCATTCCCGTATCGGTAATTATAAGAAGATCCTTACTGTCGTCGACAAGCGTACATCCGATAAGCCTTCCGGTCTTCTCGGTAACCTTATAAGTTATGAGACCCTTACCGCCTCTGTTCTGCAGTCTGTATTCCTCCACAGACGATCTCTTGCCCATACCATTCTCGGAAATAACAAGAAGCTCTCCGCCCTCGTTAACCGGAACCATACCGACAACAAAGTCGTCATCCGAAAGGTTCATCGCACGAACACCCGAAGAATTTCTTCCGGTCTCACGCACATCATCGGAATTAAATCTTATCGCCTTGCCCGAAGAAGAAACAACAATAACCTCCTGTCCGGCACGTGTCATCGCGATATCGACAACACTGTCATCCTCACGAAGCTTAACCGCAATAAGGCCGTTCTTGTTGATGTTCTTGTAATCGGAAAGCTGTGTTCTCTTGATGAGACCCTTGCGTGTAACGAACGTCAAATTCAGCTCGTCATCGGTCAAATCGTCCGCAGGAATGATATTTCTGATTTTCTCATCCTGTCCGAGATTCAAAATATTTACAAGAGCCGTACCCTTAGCCGAACGCGTCGTGGTCTCGGGAATCTTATAACCCTTAATCTTGAACACTCTTCCCGTGTTGGTGAAGCACAAAAGGAACTTATGCGTAGTGGTCGTCAGAATCTTCTCGACGTAATCCTCCTCGCGTCTTCCCTGACCGGAAATACCTCTGCCGCCTCTGTGCTGGCTTTTATACTGATCTACACGCTGACGCTTGATGTAACCGAAGTGTGTGAGGGTTACGACAATGTCCTCCTCCTGAATCAAAGACTCATCATCAACATCCTCGAATGAGCCGTTGATAATCTCCGTGATTCTGGGAGTCGCGAACTTACGCTTAACCTCAAGAATCTCCTTCTTGATAGTCTCGTGCAGCACACCCTTGTCGCTTAAAATCTTATTGTAGAAAGCAATGCTCTCGGTCAAATCCTTAATCTCAGCTTCAAGCTTTTCTCTCTCAAGACCCGTGAGTCTTCCGAGTCTCATGTCTACGATATGCTGTGCCTGCTTATCCGAAAAGCCGAAAGCCTCACACATACGTGTCTTGGCATCAGCCTCGGTTCTCGAAGACCTGATTATCGATATAATCTCGTCGATGTGATCCATCGCAATGAGCAAGCCTTCATCGATATGTCTCTTGGCCTCAGCCTGCTCGAGATCGAACTGAGTTCTTCTTGTTACAACATTCTCCTGGTGCTCGATGTAATACTTAAGAGCATCCGTAAGCGTAATCGTCTTAGGCTCAAGTTTACCCTCGCTGTCGGGAACAAGTGCAATCATATTCGCACAGCAAGCGTCCTGCAGAGCACAGTTCTTGTATAGCTGATTGAGAACTACCTCGGGACTTGCTTCCTTCTTAACCTCGATAACGATACGAACCATCTCGTTACGGTCGGACTCGTCGCGAAGACCCGAGATACCCTCGACCTTCTTATCCTTAACGAGATCTGCCATACGCTCGATGAGACGCGCTTTGTTAACCGCGAAAGGCAGGTCGTGAATGATGATTCTCTGTCTGCCGTTGCCGAACTCCTCAATCTCCGCATGAGCTCTTACAACAATTCTGCCGTGGCCTGTCGTATATGCCTCACGAATACCCGCGGTACCGAGGATTGCTCCTCCCGTCGGGAAATCGGGTCCCTTAATAACCGTCATGAGTTCATCGATTGTAACATCCGGATTATCGAGCATCATTACAACGCCGTCGATAACCTCACCCATGTTGTGGGGAGGTATATTAGTCGCCATACCTACGGCGATACCGACAGATCCGTTAACAAGAAGATTCGGGAAACGGGAAGGCAGAGCCACCGGCTCCATCTCGTGCTCATCGAAGTTAGGACGGAACTCGACCGTGTTCTTCTTGATATCGGTCATCATCTCGAGGGCGACCTTCTCAAGTCTTGCCTCCGTGTAACGGTAAGCAGCCGGCGGGTCACCGTCAAGGGAACCGAAGTTTCCGTGACCGTCCACAAGAGGATGTCTCAGCGAGAAATCCTGGGCAAGTCTTACGAGTGCATCGTAAACGGAAGCATCACCGTGCGGGTGAAATCTACCGAGAACATCACCGATTGTGGTGGCGCACTTACGAAAAGGCTTATCGGGCGTAAAGCCCTGTGTATACATGGAATAAAGTATTCTTCTCTGAACCGGCTTGAGACCGTCTCTGATATCGGGGAGAGCTCGATCCGAAATTACCGACATGGCATAGTCGATAAAGGACTTCTTCATCTCCTGCTCAAGGTCAACCGGAACAATGGTAGTCTGCTCGGATCTGAATGCCTGATCCATCTGCGCTTCCTGCTGCTTACGCTGCTCCTTCGACTGATTGTTATCCGCCATCTTTTCCTCCGCTTGCAGGAGCAATACTCCCGCAAAATAAATTATTACCCGTTAATTATAACATATACTTTAATATATAAATATATTAATTATAATAAAGGAGATAATTTAGAGCGGATTTTTTGACGGTTTTCCCGCTTGTCTCGGATATGTCTTGGGAGTGGAGTTTTTCTTCCTTACAACAACAATGGATCTGTTCATATCGGTACCGGGCAAAACAAATTTATCCGTACTCTCTTTAACGCCGCCCAATGTCTTAAGCGCTCTTACAGACTGCGCTTCTTCCTCATCAACATTGCCTTTCATAGCAAGGAAAACGCCGCCCAACGATACAAGCGGCAGACAGTACTCGCAAAGAACAGGCAAAGACGCCACTGCCCTGGCACACGCGACGTCATACTTTTCGCGCAAAGACTTATCGCGTCCGGCGTCCTCGGCACGCGCATGAACCATACGAACGCCTGTAAGATGCAGCTCATCCGTTACCGACTGAAGGAAGCCGAGCCTCTTTTGCAGTGAATCCAGGAGCGTAAGCTTTATCTCCGGAAGTGCAATCTTTAAAACCATTCCGGGGAATCCCGCGCCGGTGCCGACGTCGATTACCGATATATCTTTCCGACCCGCTTTATCCTGCTGAGCCTTTATGTAAGGAACGAGCGTCAGGCTGTCAATGAAGTGCTTAACCGCGATGCCTTCGTCGTCTGTTATATTTGTGAGGTTCATTACCTCGTTTACTTTAACAAGCATGCGGGCATAAGTGTTAAGCTGCGATATTTGCTCCTGCGTAAGATTCAGGCCGGAAGAGGCGGAGTAATCTGCGACAAGCTTTGTAATAATCTCAGACATTGCTCTCCCTCCTTTTGCTTTCAAGGTACACAAGCAACACCGAAATATCCGCAGGCGACACACCTGATATTCTCGAAGCCTGACCTATACTGTCCGGACGGATATCGGACAGTTTCTGGCGTGCCTCAAGACGCAGACCCGTTATCAGATTATAGTCGGTATTCTCGGGAATCTTCTTTTCCTCAAGCTTTTTGAACTTCTCGATTTTTTCCTTTTCAAGCTTTAAGTAACCTTCATACTTGATGTCAGTCTCAACTTCGCGCGTAACCTGCTCGGGAAGATATTCGCGCGCTTTATCAACGGGCGCGAGCATAGCGTAAGTAACATCCGGTCTTCTTATAAGCTCCGCAAGCGAGATACCCGAAGACGGCAAAACGGATCCGACTCTGTCAAGAATCTCCCGAAGCTCTTCCGTGGGGCCTATAAACGTCTCCTTAAGCCTTTCCTTCTCGCTTTCAATCTGCCTGTACTTCTCTTCAAACAAAGCGTATCTCTCGTCGCTTATGAGCCCCAGGCGGTGTCCTATGGGTGTAAGCCTTAAATCCGCATTGTCGTAGCGCAGGAACAGACGGTACTCTGCACGGGACGTCATCATACGATAAGGTTCGCGCGTACCCTTCGTCACGAGGTCGTCAATCAGAACGCCGATGTACCCGGAAGACCTGTCAATTATCACCGGCTCCTCGCCCTTTACACTTTGAGCCGCGTTAATGCCCGCGATTATTCCCTGACCCGCAGCTTCCTCGTACCCGGAAGAACCGTTAACCTGACCTGCCGTAAACAGACCCTTAACAATCTTCGACTCGAGGCTGAGCTTCACCGACAAAGGATCGACGAGGTCATACTCAATCGCGTACGCGCTTCTTTGAATAACGGCGTTTTGAAGTCCGGGAAGAGACCTTACCATTTTTATCTGCACGTCCTCCGGCAAACTCGTCGAAAAGCCCTGCAGGTACACTTCACGCGTCGTATCGCCCATAGGTTCGACGAAAATCTGGTGCCTCGTCTTATCCTTAAACTTCATGAACTTATCTTCTATCGAAGGACAGTACCTCGGACCCGTGCCCGTTATAACGCCGCTGAACAGAGGCGAGCGGTCAATATTGTCAAATATCACAGTACGTGTCTCGTCTGTCGTCCAGACCGAATAACAGGGAATCTGACCGTCATGAACCAGATTGCCGTTCATCTCGTTGTCAAAAGAAAACGGAGGTACATCAAGCTCACCCTGCTGCTCCTGCATGACAGAGAAATCCACACTTCTCGAGTTAACACGCACAGGCGTTCCGGTCTTGAAGCGAAGCATCGGAATACCACATTCGCGAAGGCTCTCGGAGAGGCCCGTCGACCTCGGCAGACCGTCGGGACCCGAGTTTACTATTACGTCGCCTCTTATGGTTCTCGACTCCATGTATGTACCCGAGCAAATAACCACCGCACTTGCTTCGTAAACCGCAAGGCTCTCTGTGATAACGCCCGTGGCGCGAAGCAAGCCATCTTCGTCTTTTGCTGTAAGAAGAGTCGTAACGTGACCCTGCCTGAGTTCAAGATTATCGGTATCTTCGAGGAGACGCTTCATCTCGATTGAATATCTGCTTCGATCCATCTGCGCTCTCGGCGAGTGAACCGCAGGACCCTTGGTTCTGTTTAGCATTCGCATCTGAATACAGCATGAATCCGCGACCTTCCCCATAACTCCGCCCAAAGAGTCAACCTCTCTTACAATCTGACCCTTGGCCGTGCCTCCGATACTCGGATTGCACGGAAGGTTCGCAAGACTGTCGAGTCTTAGCGTAAACAATATCGTCTTAAGTCCCATCACGGCACATGCGTGCGCGGCCTCGCAGCCCGCGTGACCCGCTCCCACGACGATTACGTCGTAGCGTCCCGCACTGTATGCATTTTTTATTTCCAAAGCCTGCTTAACGTCCATCTTATTTTCCTATGCAAAATCTAGAGAAAATTGTATCAACCAGTTCATCCGAGACAACTCTTCCCGTAATCTCTCCCGTATCATCAAGCGCCGCTCTTATAACCTGCGAACACACGTCGATACCCATATCAGTCTGTAAAAGCTCCATCGCCTGATTAAGTTTATCCGAGGCCTTAAGAAGCAAATCATAATGTCTGCCGCTTATTACCGTTACATCGCTCGCATTAATGCCGCCCGCTTTCTCATAAGCATCCGCAATAAGCTTAGTGATACTTTCGGTGTTTTGATCTTGCCGAACAGATATCTCGCAGCAGTAACCGGGGTCCGCCACAATCTCGGAAAGTTTATTCTTCTCGGGATTTACTCCGGCATCACTCTTCGTAAACACAAGTCTTAACTTATCTTTATCAAAGCTATCCAAAGCTTTCCTTGTTTCTTCAAAGGAGTCGGTCGGGGCTATGAGATAAAGTATAAGATCCGCCTCACGTGCGGCGCGTCCCGCAAGTTCCACGCCTATTTTCTCGACTGCATCTTCGGTCTGCCTCAAACCCGCGGTGTCTATAAAAGTCACGGGAATCCCGTCGACCTCGGCATTAAGCTCGAGCGTGTCTCTGGTCGTACCGGGAATATCCGTTACTATAGCTCTGTCAAACCCTGCGAAAAAGTTCAGAAGCGTGCTCTTGCCCGCATTTGGAAGACCTGCTATCGCAACCTTCATCCTCTCTACCAAAAGTCTTCCTCTGCCGTAGGAAGACGAAAGTCTGTTTATGTCATCGATTGCTTCCGAGAGTTTGACTTTAACTGCTTCGAGGCTTTCGGGCGTATCGTCGTGCTCCGGAAATTCAAGCATCATCTCGATTGAAGAAAGCACGCCATACAGCTTATTCTCGACCTGAGTAATCTTATCGCGAAGCGCTCCCATAAGCTGAGTGTTGCCGGCTTCAAGTGCCCTTTTCGAATCCGCATCGATAACGTTCATTACGGCCTCCGCGCTCGTAAGATCGAGCTTGCCGTTTATGAAAGCTGTCCTCGTGAATTCTCCCGGTCCTGCGGGCCTTATCCCGAGTGAGTTTAAAACACGTAAAATTTCCTGCCTGACAGCACTGCCGCCGTGACAGGAAATCTCAATCATGTCATCACCCGTATATGAATAGGGACTTCTGTAAACCGTTACGACAACACGGTCAATTTCTTCTTGTGTCTTAGGGTCAGCGAACGCACAAAACGCCGCCTCGTATCCGCCTAAATCAGTAAGAGAAACCCCGGTTGTGTCCCCTGTTGTTCTTAAAACACGTACCGCTTCTGCGATACCTTCGATAACACCTTGCCCACTTGCCCTTATAACCGCAATTCCGGAAATGCCGGCCGGTGTCGACAGGGCACAAAAGGCGTCCATTTATCCTCAGGCCTGCTCAGGTGTAACGATAACTCTTCTGTTGGGCTCCTCGCCTTCGGAGTGAGTTGTTACGCCCTTAACACCCTGGAGATAAGAATGAACAATTCTTCTCTCTGCAGGATTCATGGACTCCATGGCAACAGACTTGTTGTATCTCAAAGCCTTGTTTGCCGCACGGTCTGCAAGACCTTCGATAATCTTCTCTCTGTGCTTTCTGTAACCGCCTACGTCAAGGTGAACGTGAACACGCTGCTCGCTGTGCTTATTTGCAATGAGGTTTGTCATGTAAGAAATTGCCTCGAGTGTCTCGCCGTGACGGCCGATGGCAGCACCACAGTCACCGCCGGAAACAGAAATGTAGATGGCATCGTCTTCTCTGTAGGAATCCATGTTGCCGTGAATGCCGATACCGGATAAAACCTCAGCAACAAACTGAACTGCCGCATCCTCAGCCTCGCTTACAGCGTCGCCCTCATAGCTCTCGTCGTCGCCGTAGTAAACAACATCTTCTTCGCTTTCCTCGGCAACATCAGCCGTAACCTTAACCTCGGCCTTACCGCCGATACCCAGGAATCCGGCGCCCTCGCTTACAACCTCAACGGTTGCCTGGTCCTCTGTAACGCCGAGCTCCTCGAGAGCAGCCTGCTTAGCTTCTTCGACCGTCTTTGCGGTCTTAACTACTGTCTTTTCCATAGCGGTATAGCCTCCGTGCTAAAATTATTTCTTCTTTGAATTCTTCTTGCCGTTCTTCTTGGCATTGCCATCGCCGGCATCAGCGTTCTTCTTGAAAGCCATTGCTTTCTTCTGCTCCATCTCGAGCTTCTTGAGCTCATAGGGCTTTGTGAACAAAAAGTATGTTGCAAGCTGTGTGATGATTCCCATCAAACCGCCGACTACCCAGTAAAGACCCATCGCGGCAGGAAGAGTAAACGTCGTCCAAACCATGATTATAGGCATCATCCACATCATAACCTTCATGGATGCTTCAGCCTGATCATTGGGAGCCTGTCCCGCTCTTGCAGGATTGCTCTTCTCTCTCTCCTTGGCTTCTTTCTGCTCCTTATAGCCGGGCTTAAGAATCATCGACAGCTTCATCGACAATACATTAATCGCGATAACAAGCACAGGGAAAATTAAGAGCGGCACGTATGTCCGGGGATCACTCATAATCTTAACCGGATTCCATGCAGGGATCTTGGTAAGATCCATACCGAAGAATCTGAGGTCAAGGAGCTGGCCCATCGCGATATATCCCTTGGAGATACACTCGTTAAGGAAGTCGCTGTTGCTCTGCAAAATTTCTATTAGCGAAATGTGATACTGAGTTGTAAGTCTTGAAAGACCCTCCGCAAGTCCCTCTTCGGTTGCAAGGTCAATCATGGCCTGAACATTATCTGTGGAAACCTGGGAGAGGTAAATCAAAGGACCTGATATGACTCTGTAAATAGGAATCAAGATAATCAGCTGTATAAACGGCAGGATACATCCCGAGAAGCCTCCCATGGCTCCGTTCTCCTGCTGCAGCTTCATCAACTCTTCCTGATACTTCTGCTTATCGTCACCATACTTTCTCTGAAGCTCCGCGGTCTTACCCGACAGCGCCTGCATCTTAATCATGGATTTCTGGCTTCTGATGTTAAGAGGAATCAGCGCGCCTCTGATGATTATGGTGAACATGATGATGGCCATACCGTAATTTCCGAAGAAATAAAACAGCTCACGTACCATCCATCCGAAAAATGTGTAAAGCAGGCTCATTTCCAGTTATCTCCTTCAGCGGACCGGGTCGTAGCCGCCCTTCGAAAAAGGGTTGCATCGAAGTATCCGCCATATGCCGCGGGGCACGCCCCTGAGCACACCGTATTTTTCCAGACATCCGATCATGTACTCCGAACACGTCGGCTGATACTTACAGTGCGTTCCGAGAGCAGGTGATATGTACTTCTGATATCCCCTTATGGCTTTAATTAAGAGCCGTCTCACCGACATCACTCATCTCCGGCATCAGGACCTTAAGTCTGGTTAAGAGTACCTCCGTCTCATGTGCAACTTCGGCATAAGACGGCAGTACATCGACTGTCTTCATGGTTATAACAATATCATTTCCTTCGCGTATCCGCGGCTCGAGGTGTCGATAAGCCTCCCGCATAAGGCGTCTTGCTCTGTTTCTGCCCACTGCGCCCAATTTACTTTTGTTGGCGCAGAACCCTACTCTGATTAAGTCTTCGGGTATGCGTGTATTGTTATGTTTTAATCCTTTGGGACGGCGGAAAACGTGTATCGTAATATGCCGTCCTGTTGCAAACGAGGCGCGCCGGTAAACTCGGGAAAATTCATAATTGAATCTCAGGGTCTGCGACTTCAAAAACAACGCCTCTCTTTACAACTAACGAAAAAGGACCACAGGGTGATCCTTACGCTGCGAGGCGCTTCCTACCCTTAAGTCTTCTTCTCTTAAGAACATCACGACCGTCACGTGTAGCCATTCTTGCACGGAAACCGTGAACCTTGGATCTCTGCCTCTTCTTAGGCTGATATGTCATCTTCATATCGAGTATTCCTCCATATCTTTTTACACTTTCGCATAAATAGCCTATCGATTATAAACGCGGTCCCCGAAAGTGTCAAGAAAAACGAATTTACAGCGGAATCTTTGCTTTTATCGTGAGAGTTTTGCCGTCGGATACGGCTGAAATTTTACCCTTATGTGCCGTTACCACGGCTCGCGCTATGGATAGACCAATACCCTGCCCTCCGGTACCCGAATTTCTGGATTTATCCGTTCTGTAAAATCTGTCGAAGAGATGCTTCGCGTCCTCCTCCGTCACCGGGGTTACCGTCTCATTTGCGCAGTAAAGCTTAATCTCTTTTGAAGTCTTCTTAAGCTCAAGCACGGTAGCCGTTTTTTCGGGAGAATACTTGAGAGCGTTATCGAGAAGAATAGACACGAGCTGCGTAAGAGAAGACTTATCGCCTTCGATACCGACCCCCGAATCAACTTTGCGCTCAAGGGTTTTATTCTGTGTGATAAACATCGCCGTGAACGAATCCGCCGTCTCGTTTACGAGGGATGACAAATCGATATTCGTCACCTGCAGTGCAGGTCTGCTCTCTTCCATCTTAGACAGGAAAATAAGATTATTCGTAAGCTCCGTAAGCCTTCCGGTCTGAGCCTTGATGTCTCTGACCCATTCGTTGTCTCCGTCCATCAAAAGCACATCCGCATCGGCGTTAATAATCGCAAGCGGTGTCTTTATCTCGTGACCCGCATCGGTAATAAATCTCTTCTGCTTCTCGTAGCTCTCGGCAACAGGTCTTACAATTTTTCCCGACGCGAAGAAAATCAAGAGGAACATCAGAATTATCGCGGCGAAAGATATAAGAAGACTCGCCTCAAGGAAAGCCCTGAAGGAATCGAGACTTCTGCCGCAGTCGTAAAAAATTATCCTGATTCCGGAATCATCATCGGTAACTATAAACCTGTAATCGCCGACAAATCCTTTCTCCTTGCCGCTGTCGTAAACCTCCCGGGCAAGTTCTCTGGCCTTCGTGGAATCAACCGCGGCTATCCTTCCGGTATCCGTGCTGATTATGCTGCCGTCGGTACTTAAGACCACCGAAAAGTATCTCGTCTCATACTGAAGCTCGGGCGAATCCATAAAGTCACTATGCTTCATAAAGGGATTATCGGTGTCACTTTGAATATCGGGCGGAGCCGAATGCTGTTCATCGGAATCCGACTCCGTGTTCACCGAATCGGGAAACTTCATCTCGGGAAAAGCACCGTCGTTATCTGCAAGCAAATTTAAAATCCCGTCGGCGTTTGTGACAGTGGATCTGTAACTTAAGATATTAATTCCGGAAACGATAATCGCCAGAACCAGAATCACCGACAACATCGTTATAAGGATAAATTTGCGTCTGAGCTTATTAAACATTTAAGGCTCCTTAAGCTCCAGGAAATATCCCTGACCTCTGGCGGCCTTAATCTGGATGTCCGCATCAAGAGATGCGAGTTTTTTGCGAAGGTAAGACAGGAATGTCCACACAACGCTTATATCAGCATCGGAGTCTATGCCCCATATTTTATCCATGAATTTCTCGGTCGAGATAAGCATCTTCGGAGACTGCATCAGAAGCTCGAGCATCTGATACTCTTTGCCCGACAGCTTAACCGAACCGGATGGAGTTGAAAGCTCACATGTAACACGGTCAAGAGTGACGTTGCCGTATTTAAGAACCGAATCCGCCTGCACTGTGTTAACACGTGTCATCGCGCGGATTCTCGCAAGAAGCTCATTAGCGTCGAACGGCTTTGTAAGGTAATCGTTTGCTCCGCTGTCGAGACCTTCTATCTTATCCTCGACATCGGACTTCGCCGTGAGCATGATTATCGGCATGAGGTTGCCGGATTTACGAATTTCTTTAAGAACAGAAATGCCGTCGAGTTTGGGCATCATGATATCGAGTATCGCTGCGTCGTAGTCGCCGGTTCTTACATACCGGAGAGCTTCCTCCCCGTCGTAAACCTGGTCGACCGTGTAATTATTTTTCGAAAGAATGGCGGTAAGCGCCCTCGAAAGTGATCTCTCATCCTCCGCCAGAAGTATCCTCATAAGTCAACTCCTCTCAAGCTATTCTTACCGCCTTAATATAACACAATTCGTTAATTCGATTAATTGTCAGACTCTTCGGCCTGTCCGCCGGGACCGCCGCCTCCGGGCATCTGGCCTCCAATGTCGCCTGAAGGCATCTCGGGCATCTCACCGTCTTCAAAATCGAAGTCACCGCCGGGCATCCCTCCGCCGTCCATATCACCGCCGGGCATCTGACCGCCACCGCCGAAGCCGAAGCCACCCATACCCATACCGGTCGACTGACCGTAAACATATTCATCCAAAGAGACATCCGCCTCCGAATCTCCGGCAACAATCGTATATGTGCTGCCTATCGTAAGATCCGGGGAACTTACAACCACGCATGAATACGAGGTCTTCGGTGTAAATGAAAGAACAACATTTCCGGACTCGTCGTAAACTATAATCTCGGTTCCTTCTTCCTGCTCGTCAAACGATACAAGGATAGAACCTTGGGTTGCAGTGGACATATTCACCGCCATGCCCGACGAACCTGCAGCTATAAGCGTACCGCCTGTTATAGTGCCTTCACCTTCGTAGTCGATCGAACCGTCGGCCGCACTCTCAGGACCGCTTACCGTTATATAGCCGCCGTTGATTGTTAAATCTCCGTTGGAGTCAATACCGTCACCGTAAGCTTCGATATCTATCGTGCCGCCGTTAATAATTATCCACGCGGTATCATCGGCCATCATGGTGTCGCCGCCGGAAGGACCCGCCGCATTAAGGCCGTCATCCGTCGCGTATATGCTGATATCGCCGTCGTTAATTGTAAGCGTGTGGCCTTCGATACCTTCGTACGAAGTAGTAACGTCAATTGTGCCACCGTCAATCACAACATCTCCCGAACCCGAGATACCATCGTCTTGTGCAGTAATTGTGAATGTACCGCCTTCTATCAGGATATTGCCGAGTTCCTCATCGTCCTCGTTATCGGAATGAATTCCGTCCTTAACGCATGTTATCGTGAAAGTGCCCGAAGAAATTGCGACGCTGTCCTTGCCTTCAAGTCCGTGCTTTCCCGCATCGATCTCGTAGGTTCCGGATGTAATCACGAGATTGTCTTTGGACGTTATACCGTTGCCGGTGGAGCTTATGACAAGCGTGCCCTCGCCGTTAAGCGTAAGATCTTCCTTCGAGAAGATAACGGCGTCAACGTTCGTATCTCCGTCAGCTTCAAACTCTCCGGTCGTACTCAAAGTGTTCGTTGTGCCTGACGCCAGTGTAATGATTACTTTTTCCGCATTCTTTACATAGATTGCGGCCGATGTTTCACAGGTTATATCGACGCCGTTCAATACGAGCCTTACCGTATCCTCGTCATCGGCATCGATGATAATCTGTCCGTCTTCAATGGTTCCGGTAAGTATATAAGTACCCGCCTCGGAGATTGTTACCGACTCTCCGTCAAGCGTAATTTCCGTGGAGTCTTCTTCCGTATAACCAACCTCGTAATCGGAATCGGTAAATACTTCAGACAATTCCGCAAGCTCGTACGACTCGTCTGTAATTTCTGTGGCAGACTCGCTTTCCTCACTGCCTTCTGTAGTTTCTGACGCCGAGGCAATATTACATCCCGCAAAAAGCATAACCGCCGCAAGCGTAACCGCCGCTATCTTAAGTTTGTTTTTGATTACAAGATTTTTCATAGCTTTCAAAACCTCCGTTTCTTATCAGAGTGCAGGGGTGTCCCCCGTTTCCATCTGCGTAATAACTATGGGAAGATTTCCGTTCTTAACACGCAGCTTGTCAATAAATTCCTTTTCGCTTATTTCGTTCTTGAACGATACTTTATATGTAAGTCTGAACAGGCTTCCCATGTCAGATGTTTTTACCGACAGGAGTTTGCAGTCTTCTGTATACTTTTCGAAAATCGAGTCGAATACGCCCTCGTAATCGAGGTCCTCGGGGATTGTGATACGAAGCTCTTTTCCTTCGCCTTCCTTTTCGCCGAAGCCCGATGCCGTAAGAAGAATCATTGCAAGGCACATGATTACCGTAAACAAAACCGCGTATGCGATGTAACCCATACCGCAGATAAGGCCGGATGCCATCGCGAGGAACACTGCCGCGATTTCCTTTGCGGACCCGGGTGCCGACCTGAATCTTACGAGTGAGAAAGCTCCTGCCACAGCAACGCCCGCTCCGACGTTGCCGTTAACCATCATAATTACCACACAAACAAGTGCGGGAAGCAGCGCCAACGTTGCAGCGAATGATTTGGATGTGCGGGTTTTATACATGTAGCTTAAAGCTATGATAAGACCCAGTACCAGGCCCGCGATTATACAGGCGATAAACGCACATGTGTCGAGGGACTCTGTGGTTGTTGTGTCAAAAAGGCCGGTAAAGATAGAGTTAAGCATACATGAGTCCTCCTTCTGCGGATACCGCCGTTACGTTCGCGGCGATGTGATTTTTGTAGAATGTGCCGTACTTCGAAAAGCTCGTCTTCTGTATTCCGTTTGATGCCAGAAAATCAACCACCCACAATGGGATTGCTCCGGAAGTTTTAATCTCCATAAGCGTCACGCCGCGGGGAATAATCTTCTCGCCGTATGCGCCTTTGGTAAGAGTCATGTCGTAAGTTCTTCCAAGGATGTTCTCATCGAACGTTACACGGAAATCGCTGCCTGCGGGATCGAAGTAAGCTTCTCTTTCGTAAGAAAGATAGCATGCGGGCTGCAGGCCGCAGTGGTAATCCTTGAAGTAATCTATCTCGTCTGCAATCTGGGATGAGAAGGGCTGATCCTCATAGCCCTCAATCCAGTCAGACGCCTGATGCTCAGGCAGTGCAAGTCTTCTCTTGTAAACGATACCCTTGTACTTCTTCTTAATCTCAACGAAAACGTTATCCGTCTCGCTTACCACGCCGTAAGATCTCACGCGGAGCTTCTCCTTGTAGACGGGCTTTTCGAGGGATCTTCTGATAAGACTAAAGTCCTCGGTATCATAGTAGATATTGCTGATTGTTGTTCTTCCGTATTGATCAAGCTTCATGTAATCTTCCATAATCGCAAGAAGCTGCTTTTTCTGTTTCGCGGTCAATATGAACTTAATCTCATATCTCTTGAAAACATTTGCGTATGCCATGTCAGGCACCTCCGTTTTTCTTTTTGCTTAGATGCATTGTACGAAGGGTACCTAAAATGAACCTTAAAGGTTGAAAAATTAATTTTTAAGCTTTCTGCTGCTGTGCCTGAACGGCCGTAATTGCGATGATTCCGGTGAGTTCTTCCACCGAGCATCCGCGTGAAACATCGTTTACCGGAGCCGCAAGGCCCTGGAGGAAACTGTAAGCTCCCGCCTTAGCAAGGCGCTGTATTAATTTATAACCGATATTGCCCGCTTCAATGTTCGGGAAGATAAGTACATTGGCCTTGCCCGCCACGGGAGAATTCGGTGCCTTCATCTTTCCGACCTCAGGAACGAGAGCCGCATCAAGCTGAAGCTCACCGTCAAGGCAGACATCGGGGTATTTTTCCTTTGCAATCTTAACCGCACTCTGAACCTTATCCACAAAAGGATGCTTCGCAGATCCCATAGTCGAATGCGACAGGAAAGCGACACGGGGCTGCCCGCCAACCAAACTCTCAAACGATTCCGCGGCCTCCGAACCAATCTCGGCAAGCTGCTCCGGATCCGGGTCCTGAATAAGCGCGCAGTCCGCACATAAGAGGATTCCGTTATCACCGTATTCACAGTCGGGGACCTCGAATATAAATGCTATGGATGCAACCTTTCTGCCGGGCGCCGTCTTAATTATCTGCAGTGCGGGACGAAGCATGTCTGCGGAGGTGTGACATGCACCCGACACGAGACCGTCCGCGTCACCTGACTTCACCATCAGTATGCCGAATGTAAGTCTGTCGCTTGCAAGCTGACTCTTCGCCTGCTCAAGCGTTAAACCTTTATTCTTTCTTATCTCATAGTAAAGCTCGGCGTATCTGTCCAAATCATCAGACTTTGTATTATCTATAAACTTTGCGCCCTCAAGGCTCACGCCAAGTCGTAACGCCGATGCCTTTATCTCATCTTCACTACCGATAATAACGGGAATTGCGGACTTCTCCTTAAGAGTATTTGCCGCCGCAAGTATGGTTCTGTCGTCCTCCGATTCCGGCAAAACAATAGTCTTAATATCAGCTGCAGCCTTCGCCTTAATCGTGTCGATAAAACTCATACTTCTTATCTCCTTTCAGAAATCAAATCCCTTAAATACAGGTTCTCCCGTATATTTCCGCGCTTCTTCCTGCCCTCTTAACACTCTTAGGGCTCCGTCTCTCATAGCCTCGTGCTCAAGCTCTCCCGGGTAAGATGCGACCGGTGCTATCCATCCGCAGGCCTCTTTAATGCCGTCGTAAACGTCGTCAAATCTCATAAGTCCGCCCGTCAGAACAATGCCGTCGACCTCGCCGTGAAGCACGCAAGCCATCGAACCTATGAGCTTTGTAATCTGGTAAATCATCGCCTTCCATACAAGCGTCGCCTTGGGGTCACCCTCATCAACCATGCCGTGAATAACATCGGAATTGGATGTGCCGAACCACGAGGACAGACCGCCCGTCGAAGAACACAGATTCTTCACCTCGCTTAAAGGCTTATCGAAAAGGAACTTGGTTACATCCGTTATCGCCATCGATCCCATCCTTGTGGGAGTGAACGGACCGTCACCGCCGGAACCGTCGTTGGCATCAATCATCCTGCCTTTCCTGTGAGCGGTAACCGTGATGCCGCCGTCGATGTGGCAAACAATGAGGTTCATATCCTCGTACTTTTTGCCAATCTTCGCGGCATGAAATCTCGCCGTCGCTTTAAGATTTAAAGCATGCGTGGCACTGATTCTGTAAATGCCTTTAACACCTGTGATTCTTGCTTCATCGCAGAACTCGTCGACCATTATGGGGTCTACCATAAAAATTTTCCCGCCGAATTCATCGCTTAATTTCTTAGCCATCTGAACGCCGAGCATGCTTGAGTGATACACACCGCCCACTGCGTTTCTTATGTCCGATATGAGTCTGTCGTCAACCTCGTATGTGCCGCTTTCGAGAGAGTAACACGCACCGCCTCTGCCGACGATTGCATCGACCCCGTGAAGATCTATGCCGTTCTCGTCAAGCCAGCGCCTAACATACTCCATACGGTAATCAAGCTGGTCGTTAATTGTCGGGAAGGTCTTAAGAACCGCCGAATCGTGGAATACGTTGCCTTCCTTTATGCTCTTCTCATCTTCGAAATATTCTACCTTGGTAGACGTGCTGCCGGGGTTAACAACAAAAATCTTATACATTCTTAAGCTTTAATGCCTCTCTTACCTTCTCGACAAGATCATAGGCCGTCAGATGATACGCACCGATTAGTGCGTCAGGCGTGCCCGATCTTCCGAACTGATCGTTTACACCTACACGAAGCATGGGGCACGGAGCATTTTCGACGAGAACCTCAGCCACGGCAGATCCTAAACCACCCATGATTGTGTGCTCCTCCGCTGTGATGATAAGTCCCGTCTCCTTCGATGCACGGATGATTGCCTCCTTGTCGATGGGCTTAATCGTGTGCATGTCGATTACTCTCGCGGAGATGTCCTCTGACTCGAGAATTTCTCTTGCTTTTATCGCCTGCTTAATCATATAGCCGGTCGCGATAATGGTAACATCCGTGCCGTCGCTGATCTGAATTGACTTTCCGACCTTGAAATCCACCGGATCGCCGTACTCGCCGTAAACGGACTCAACCGCCAATCGTCCGAGTCTTATATAGAACGGACCGGGTGTCTCTATAGCCTGCTTGATTGCATATCTTGTGCTTGCAGCATCCGCAGGGCAAATGACCGTCATGTTGGGCATGGTTCTCATAATCGCGAGATCTTCGAGGCACTGGTGCGAAGCACCGTCCTCACCAACGGTAAGACCCGAGTGAGTCGCACAAATCTTTACGTTCATGTTGGGATAGCAAACAGAATTTCTTATCTGCTCGCAGGCTCTCTCGCACGCAAACATCGCGAAAGAAGACACAAACGGAATCTTGCCGCATGTGCTCATTCCCGCTGCCACGGCCATCATGTTGGCCTCGGCAATACCCATATCAAAATGTCTCTCGGGGTAAAGCTGCTTAAACTTCGCAGTGTTTGTCGAACCCGCAAGGTCCGCGTCAAACACAACTATCCTCTTATCTTCACCGAATTCCTGAAGTGCCTTGCCGTATGCTTCTCTTGTTGCCATTAAACTCATATTCGTCAAGCCTCCAGTTCCGCTATCTTGCTGTCAAGTTCTTTGACAGCCACTTCGTAAAGCTCCTGATTCGGAGCCTTGCCGTGCCAGCCGGCATCGTCTGTCATGTAAGAGACGCCGCGACCTTTATGAGTCTTCGCGATAACAAAGAACGGCTTGCCGCTTCCCTTGTTCGCCTTAAATGCTGATACGGCCTTCTCAATCTCATCGAAATCATGACCGTTGATGACCATCGTCTCCCAACCGAAAGCTTTTGTTTTTGCCTCGATATCTCCGAGACTCATAACATCATCGACCTTACCGTCAATCTGAAGACCGTTGTTATCAAGAAATGCGCAGAGGTTATCGGTCTTATAGTGGGCCGCACTCATTAAAGCTTCCCATACCTGTCCCTCCTGCATCTCGCCGTCTCCCAAGACCGAATAAACACTGTAGTCTTTGCCGTTAAGTTTACCTGCCATCGCCATTCCGACCGCAGCCGAGATGCCCTGTCCCAGGGAACCCGTGGACATATCCACGCCGGGCGTGTTTCCGATGCAAGGGTGTCCCTGCAGGAAAGAATCAATCTTTCTTAAATTTCTTATCTCTTCAACATCAAAAAAACCCTTCATACCGAGAGCGGCATAAAGAGCAGGCGCGCAGTGACCCTTGGACAGAACGAATCTGTCACGGTCTTCCATCCCGGGCTTCTCGGGATTTATGTTCATAGCCTTGTTGTAAAGATAACAAATGATATCCGTACAGGACAGCGACCCGCCGGGATGTCCGCTCTTGGCGTTGTAGACGCCCTCTATAACCCATCGTCTCATTCGAGCCGCAAACAGCTCGAGTTCTTTCTTCTCTTCTGCAGTCATAATTTTACCGCCTTCCACAAAACACGTACTAACTTACCACATACCCGCGGGTTTATGAAGTAAAAATCCTTTGAACTCTTTTACCTACATCACATGTAATTTCGTAATTTATTGTGCCCAGTTTCTCCGCAAGTTCATCGGCCGAACGCTCCTTACCGAAGATCGTAACAATATCGCCTTTATGAATCTCGCCTTTCATATCTGTGGCGTCAAGCATACACATATCCATACAGATGTTTCCTATAATCGGAAGTCTTTGGCCGTTTACCACAAGCTCGAATCCGTTACTGAGTCTCCTCGACAGACCGTCCGCATACCCGACGGACACGGTTACCACGCATGTCGGGCGCGAGGCCGTGAAATGCCGGCCGTAGCTGATTGTGGTACCCGCCGGGACCGTCTTCACATGAACAACCTTCGCGTACCATGTCATGACCGGGGTCAAATTAATATCCGTATAACCTTCGGGGCACCCCTGAGGCTTAAACCCGTACAGTATCAGTCCCGCACGCACCATATCCATATGCATCTGCGGAAATCTCATGATGCCCGCACTGTTGCAGATGTGGCGTTTGTTAAACGTTATTCCCTCCGCCTTCAGCAGTTCCACCTGCCTGCAAAAAGCTTCGAACTGACCCGTAGTGTACTCATCGTCATCCGTGTCCGCCACGGCAAAGTGCGAAAATATTCCGTAAGGTCTGATTCCGGGGAGAGTGCAGATTTCCTTTATATCCGAAGTCGCCGAACCGTCCGCGGGGAACCCTATTCTTCCCATACCGGTATCAAGCTTTATGTGAATATCACAGGTCTTGCCCTGCTTCAGAGCTTCCTTTGACAGTGCGTATGCGGACTCTTTGTCGTAAATCGCCAAATCCACATCATATTTCACGGCATCTTCGTAACTTTCGATGTCGGTACCGCCCAGAATAAGAAGTCTTGCGGTGATACCGTTTTGCCTGAGGTGCACAGCCTCCGAGATTGTCGCTATGCAAAGCCCGTCCGCGCCGTTATCAAGCAAGGTCTTCGCGGTCTCATAAGCACCGTGTCCGTATGCATCAGCCTTTACGACCGCGAGAATATCCGCATCGGGACTCGTTATTCTTCTTATCTCTTTTATGTTCGACTTAAGTGCTTCCTTGTCTATCTCAACGCACGTTCTGTCAAAAAAACATTTATCTTCAATAATTCCCATAATTACCAGCCTGCCTCGTCAAAAGTCTTCGTAAAATAATCCGTCAAATCGGACGGCAGCATCGCTCTCTTGCCTTTGTCTTCGCCCAAAGCCCTGCCTGCCTGTCCGTGAAAATAAACACCTGACACGGCCGCTTTCACGGGGTCAATACCCTGAGCGAGGAACCCTGCAATAAGTCCCGCCAGTACATCTCCGCTTCCGCCTTTTGCCATACCGCTGTTTCTGCCTTCATATTCGTAGATGTCGCCTTCGGGCGTAAAAACCCTTGTGACCGCGTCCTTAAGAACAAGAACCACATCGTTGTCACGGGCAAACTCTTCGCACGCGGACTCTGTCACATCTCCTCTGAGAAGCCTTCTCATTTCACCGACATGAGGTGTAAGGACAACTCTGCCCAGACCCTTTTCGACGCGGGTCTTAAGCAAGGGCAATATGATTTCTCTTTCCTTGGAAGTTATGTTAAGAGCCCCTGCATCCATAACAAGAGCCGGAGCCTGCCCTGCATAAAATTCTGTCAAGGCTTTGTATCTGCCGTCTTCCTCGTCTATTCCGGGGCCTATCAAAGCAGCGGAACTCGAAGACAGGAATTCTCCCGCAAGCCTCAGGTTATATGAAATGTCGCTGTCAAAAGCCGCCGTAAGTGCGCACGGGCAGCTTATTCTCAAGGGCGCCAAAGCTTCATTTGAAGTAAACGCCTTAACAAGTCCGGTCCCGCTTCGCAAGGCCGATGTCACTGACAGTACAAGTGCGCCGGTCATAAACTCCGATCCGGCCGTTACCAAGAGCTGTCCGAAGTTATTCTTGTGTGCCGAATCGTCCCTTCCGGGGTTAAAGCTTTTTACAAGATTTAAATCAACAGCCGTGACCACTTTTACTGCTCCTCAAGATCAATCTTGTTATGCTTAATCTCATTCAAAAGTGAGATATCAAAAGGCGTCTCCTGATATACGTAGAAGTTCAGCCAGTTTGTAAACAAAAGCGTTGCCGAAGCGCGCCATCGCATTACGGGCTCCTTATTCGGATCATCATCCGGGTAGTAGTTCTTCGGAATCTTTATCGGAAGCCCCTTGGCGAGGTCACGCTTGTACTCCTTGTCGAGCGTGTAACGGTCGTACTCCGAGTGCCCCGTTATAAAGAATTGCCTGCCCTTTCTGTCGGACACCGCATACACACCACACTCGGGAGACTCGGACAGAATGCGAAGTTCCTTGTGAGCTGCAATATCATCGCGGTGAAGCTCCGTGTGTCTTGAATGCGGCACATAGAAAACATCATTGAAGCCGCGGAAAAGCTTGACGGGCTTCGAATACGTCATCGAATGCTCGAAAATACCGAAGCACTTCTCCGGCAGATCGTACTTCGGGATACCGTAGTGGTAGTAAAGTCCCGCCATCGCACCCCAGCAGATATGCATAGTCGAATAAACGTGCGTCTTGCTCCATTCCATGATGGATACGAGTTCGGGCCAGTAATCAACCTCCTCGTAGGGCAAATGCTCCACGGGCGCACCCGTGATAATCATGCCGTCGTAATAATTTTCCTTAATATCATCAAACGTCACATAGTACTTTATGAGGTGCTCGTGACTTGTATGCCTGGACTCATGTGTCGAGATTCGAAGCAGGTCAATATCAATTTGAATCGGGGTGTTCGAGAAAGTACGAAGAAGCTGTGTCTCTGTCGTCTCCTTCTCGGGCATCAGATTCAAAATAATAATTCTTATAGGTCTTATATCCTGCGTGAGAGCACGGTTTTCCTCCATTACGAAGATTCCCTCGCTCTCTAGCACCTGACGTGCGGGAAGATTGTCTGCTACTCTGATTGGCATATCTATGCCTCCTTATGTGGAAATAAATTCGTTAAGTATGGATTCCGAAGGAACGTAATTCGGATTTACTCTCGGAATCTTATTCAAGTGCCTTACAAGTCGTGAGGCTTTGTTCAGCGCTTCGGGGAAGTCGGCAAAGTCCTTGCCTGTATTCGACTTCTCCATGAATACGTTCGGCGGAAGTGAGCCGTCCTCGACCATCTTCAGGGCACTGTTTATATCCTCAAGAGCCAAAGGCGCGATTATTAAACTCTCGTAAGGCAGGAAAGAATTCACGTGGTAATCCGCCGCCCCAAGATAATCCGTATAATAAAGCTCCTCGGACTTCGAGATCATCGGCCAGTAGTCGATGGTCGCGATGGCGTGAGCCCCGCGGTGACGGTTGTCTCTTACGATGCGTCGAAGCATTCGTATCTCGTTGCTGTCCATGAGCTTTCTGTCGGAGAAAACGTTACCGTACGGCATGATGAACACCTTTACGGCATCATCGCCCACGTCTCCCGAGATTCTCGAATTAAGACCGTGAAGTCCTTCAACCACAAGAACTCCGTCCTCGGGAAGCTCGATTGCCGCCGAGTCGTCGCGCTCAAATTGTTTTCGAACCATGAAGTCAAAGTAAGGCGGAATTACACGCTTGCCGGCGATTATGTTCTTAACGTCGCTTGCCGCGCGGTCCACGTCAAGTGAATCTATAGTCTCGAAGTCCGGCCTGCCGTCGCGGTCGAACTTAAGCTCAGTCATGCTGTAGTAATCGTCGAGAGACAAAAACGCCGCGGACCTTCCGGCTTTCTTAAGACCCGCCGACAGCCTCATGGTAAACGTCGTCTTACCCGAAGACGTAGGTCCCGATACAAAAATCGCCTTCTTGGATCGATCCTCGTTCACCGCATCAACAATACGGTCTATTCTTGCGAGAAACATCTCCTCGCTTCTCTTAACAAACTCGGGGAGTTTCTTCTGCCCGAGATTCTCCTCGAGCTCCTCCACCGTTATATCTATCTTATCTGAAAGAAGAGCCATAAGACCTCCTTACTTGTATTTGAAAAATTTTCTGAGTATGAGTCTGTCAACAATAAGGTCGTAAAGGTACTGCACCGACTTATAAATAAGAACCACAAGTCCCGGAATCACAAGAAGCGCCGCTATAACGAGAACCACCGCGAACACCACGTGTATGCCTCCCGCGAGAACTCCCATAACCGTCGAAAAGCTGCTGCTTCCCGAGAACTTTCCTGTGTAATTCTCGAGCGTCTGATTGAGGAAATCCACGAGATAGTCCTTAAGTCCGTCAGACTTAACCGTAATTCTCGGGATTACGAGACTTACCGTCAGACTCATAACAAGGTAAGCCTTAAACACCTTTGCCAAAAGAACTATAATCTTGCCCCATAAGGGCATTCGGTAATATCTGAAGCAAATAAGGGGATTACAGATACTCAGCAGGATAAGCATAACCGCGGAAATCGTTCCGAAAGCACCGACGCCCAAAAGTGCGCTGCCGGTCCAGAACATATATACCATAAACAGTGAAGTGAGTACGCCGTAAAGCAGAAACAGTTCCACGTGACGTCTGTTCTCAAAATCCGTATCACTCCAAAGCTTGCCAAGAAACAGGCCTTCTGCGTAATCCAAAACTTGCTCCTTTAAATAAAAATACCCGAATTGTATTTTAACACACAATCAGGGTCTCATAACAGTACCGGCGAGTTTTAAAAAGGTCAGCGGAGTCTGAAACAGCACTCCGTGGTGGCTTCGATAAGCTCTTTGAGCTTCGACCAGTTCTTCGGAAAATTCTTGGCGTGGCTCGAGACAAGGTCCGAACCGTCTTCAAATCCCACTCTTATTCGCCAGGACGATGGGTTCGCGGTGGGAGCACCGTATTTTGCAAGTTCCCCCTTGTTATAGCCTTCCATCCATTCAAGAATCCCCGTACCGGGAAGACTCTCTACAATCAAATCGTGCTTCTGCGGGGATAAAAACTTCATAAAATTGTTGTTCCACATGTATCCGTCATTCCAGGATATAAGATTGCGGGATAAATCATAGCGCACTTTATAGCCGCCGCCTGCAAACGAGCTTATCTCGACCTCCAGTAAAACTATCGAACCGTACCTTGCGTCTGCCTTCATTTTCCCTCTCAGTCTATTCTTATACCGAACACCGACCCCGTGGTGGAACCGATTACCAGAGTATTCCCGAACACTGCGGGAGACGCCTCGAAAGAGACACTTCCGGACGAGGATTCAACCTGAATATAAGTGATTCTCTCCCCCGTAAGACCGTCAACCATGTGAATCTGTCCAACACTGTCAGCAATAATTATATACGCTTTTCCGTCTTCAGTGTAGCAGGCAACGGGTGATGAATATGTATAAATATTCATGTCATAATGCCAAACTTCTGTGCCTGTATCCCTATTGTAAGCCACGAGTCTGTTGCCGCTTGTAAGGCCGTTTGTCATCGCGTAAGAGAAAATCACGAGATTTTCGATCTCACCCTTGCCGATAACGGGGTTTCCGAGGCAGCCGCCGCTTTGATCCGTTGCCGAAGTCTCACCGTTATAGGTGTAACAGGACTGCGATGTCTGCCAAACCTCCTGTCCCGTAAGCGCATTTATCTTATATGTGTAAGCCGCACCGTTATATTCTCCGGTGCCGCCCTGGTAGTCGACCTCGGTTGCGATGTAGATATAAGGCACGCCGTTTTCCTCCGATAATACAGGGGAGAGGTCAGAATCGTCGCTTGTTCTGAACACCCAGACCATCTCGAACGAATTGAGGTCGAGGCAGATAAGGTTCGAATTATTATCGATGAAGTAGCAGTACCCGCCGTAAACCGCACAAGAACTTTCAACGCCTAAGTAACGGCCCTGCGTGTCACTGAAGATATATTTGTAGCCCGTGCACTCAGGATTTATCTGAATGGATGCACCGCCCGAAGTATACTGCGTGTTGAGCTTAAATGTGTAGATGATACCGTTTTCGCACGGCCAAATGAGCGTGTCCGTGTCCTCGTCAACCAAAGGAGATGAATCAAACGCACTCCAGTTCATTCTGTAAGCGCCGTCATCAAGTCCTTCGTAGGAATAAAGAAGCGAACCGTCTATAAGCGAGTAGATATACATACCGAACGAATACTCACCGTTGTCGTCACCTTGACCGACGTAAAGAAGCGGATAACCTCTGGGGTCCAAAGACGGCGTGCCCTTAACCGTAACGCCCGTGTAGATGGGGTCGCGCGTCATGGTACCGTCGTCCAAGTCATAGAAATAAATATAGCCGTCAAGACATGCGCATATAACTTCCGTAAGATTTGTCTTGGATGCCGCGGATTCGTAAATATTCATGGAACTTATCATGTTTGAAGGCCATCTTACAATAAGCGGCTGACCCGTAAGCTGGAAGCCTTCCCACTCGAACGTCATGTCAGAGGACAGGAGGCTGTGACCGGTTCTGCACTCCCATGCGGTTGTGAGCGTGTCAATCGCCCCGTCACTGTTTGTCAGGTAGCCGAACGCCGCCGTGTTACGGAAATTATTGCCTCTGTATGTAATTACGCCCGCGATATCGGAATAATAAAGCGGGTCTCCCATGTTAATCTCACTTTCGCGCGTATACTCGGTAAGAATCGTGGAGCCGCTTATGACATTTTGTGTGATACCTCTCGTCGAAGGACTGACGTTATCGGCTATCTCTGTATTCCCGTCGATTGAAATCTGCGCCGTCGCGGGGTAAAGCAGGGGATTCTGGTAGTCCGCGAGTGCCGGGACGGGAGTCGGCGTCGGCGTCGCAACCGCCACATAAGTGTCCACAAGACCGTTACTGCCGTCAGCCGTGTTGATTATGCTGTCGCTTCTATTCTTCGAAAAGTATATGACCGCCAGTACGCTCGTCAGCACCACCGAAAAAATCGTCAGCGTCACCACCAGGAGCATCGTCCCCGAAGAAGGATCGTGTGACGGCTGGTGATAGCTGTTATCGGGCTGTATATACTGGTCCTTTTGATTCATAAAGGCAATAATATCACAATGATTGTGCTATTTCGAGAAGTTTTGACAGTCTGTGGTTCATTCCGGATTTACCAATCGGCGGGTGCATCTCACGCCCGAGTTCCGCGATTGACGCTCCCGGATTTGCCTGATGCACAAGCGCCGCTTCGTAAAGTTCCTTGGGAAGCTCTTTTGCCTTGGGAGAGTTAAGGAGCTTTCCTATAAGCTCTCCCCTTCTTGCCGCGGCCTCCGCCTGCCTTCCCGTGTTGCCGGAATCACAGTTAACTGCACGGTTTATGCCCGAATAAACTTCGCGCTCGGTTCTTATACTCTCGAACTGCAGCCTTCCCGTGTTCGATCCGATTATTCCGAGAAAATCCGACACCGCATCGCCGCTTCTTATGTAAATGATATGAATCCCGTCTCTTTGTGAAGTCGTATACGGCACGTCCATTGCCTCAAGAAGCCTTTCAACTGTTGCCGCGGCCTCCCCGTTTACGGGACGCAGCTCGATTCTGTAAGCAGACCTCGGATTTGTAATATATCCGCATGCCAGAAACACACCCCGAAGGAAAAGTCTTCCACCGCCCGTTGTATCAAGGCTGACCTTGCCGCTTAGTCCCTGAAGGCTGTCCCCCAGTTTCTCGTAAAGCTCTTTAGCCTCACGCTTTAAAGTGACCCCGGGCATCGAAAGACCCGCGGCCAGACTTGCCTTATCCGCCTGATCTTTGACGCTTAAGGCCGCAACCTCGCTTCTTACCAGAGCCGAGAAGCTTTTAGAAGACTCAGCGTCAGGATTTTCCCTGTGTGTCCGGCTTGACATATCTGGGGTCCCTGTCTATATCTCTGTGATGAACGATGGTCCTGTATCCCGCCTTTTCGAGGATTTTGCCAAGTTGATTGGCGATGAAGACGGACCTGTGTCTGCCGCCCGTGCAGCCGATGCCGATGTTAAGACGGCTCTTGCCTTCTCTTACATAAAACGGAATCATGAAGCCGAAGAGATCTTCGAGTTTGTTTAAGAACTCCTGTGTCTCGGGAAAGCTCATGAGATAGTCCTCGATAGGTGCATCCAGACCGCTCAAAAGCTTTAAATCCTCCACCCAGAACGGGTTTTGCAGGAACCTGACATCGAGAACATCATCGCAGTCGGACGGAATCGAATACATAAACCCGAAGGACTGAATGAAGAGAGATATTCCCTGCATGTCACCCTCGTCAAGCACCACGCGAAGCTCGCGCCTCAAAGCCGACAAAGTTGTCATCGAAGTGTCGATTATATGCGTTGCACGCCCTCTTATGCCGTTAAGCATATTGCGCTCGGCGGCAATTGCATCAACGAGACTCATCTCGGATGTAAGCGGGTGCTTTCTTCTCGTCTGGCGGTACCTGCTTACGAGGATGTTGTCGCTTGCCTCAAGGAAAACGATTCTGTAAGGGCAGCCGAGCTCGTCGAGCCTTAGCATCGCCGCATCAAAGCCGTCAAGAAGATCTCTTGATCTTACATCCACAACAAGGCAGAGCTTATCGACCGTCTGCTGGGGCACTGCCGGTGCTTCGCCTTCCGGAGCCTCGCTTATACCCATAAAAGTCTTAACCAAATCCGGCAGAAATACGGGCGGGAGATTATCGATACAAAAATACCCCTGATCTTCGAAATACGCTGCCGCCTGGCTCTTTCCGGCTCCGCTCATGCCCGTGAGAATAATAAGATCCATTACTCGTCCTCCCCGAAACCCAAGAATCTTACCTCAGTCTGAAGTCTGACTCCGCTGTCCGAGTAAACTTTATCCTGAACATATTTTATGAGTTTTCTTACATCACTTGCGCTTGCCGTGCCACCGTTATTTACGACGAAGCCCGCGTGCTTGGGAGATACCTGGGCGCCGGAATCATCGAGTGCGAAGCCCTTAAGTCCGCTGTCTTCGATGAGCTTTCCGGCGAAGTATCCTTCCGGTCTTTTAAACGTCGAGCCGCAGCTCGGGACTGTTAAAGGCTGGGAATTCGTGCGCTTATTTCTAAGCTCTGCAACTTGTGCAAGAATCTCTTCCTTATCGCCTTTTGCAAGTCTTGCTTTAAGGCCTGTTATAACGACCTTGTGCCCTTGCGACGCCAGGCGTTCCCACAGGCTTGACCTGTAACCGAACTCGGCTTCTTCTTTGCCTGCAGTCTTCAGCTTGCCGTCTTCTATATACTCGATCTCAACTGCTATATCTTTAATCTCACCGCCGTAAGCGCCTGCATTCATAAACACACCGCCTCCGACGCTGCCCGGAATTCCGCAAGCAAACTGCGCGCCGGTAAGTCCTTCTTGCGCGGCCTCGTTTCCAAACCTCGACAAAGGGCATCCGGCCTGAGCCTTGATAATCATGAAGTTTTCATCGTCAGGGTCTTCTGTAATCTCAAGTGCCGAGAAGTTCTTCGACAGTCTTATTACAAGTCCGTCAAAGCCTTCATCCGATGCAATCACGTTTGAACCCGCACCGAGAATAAAAACCTCCAACTTCGCTTCTTCTGCGTAATTTAATAACTCTATTATCTCCTGCGTGCTCGAAGGCTCCGCAAAAAATCTCGCGGGACCGCCGGTCCGCATGGTCATCATGGGCTTTAGCAAAACATTTTCGCGTATTTCCGGTTTACTTGTCATCAGAAGTCAGATTGCCTCCCGGAAATACTCTCGATACAAGGTCTCTTGCCGCATTAAATCCCATCTTCTTAACTCTGTAGTTAATGGCCGCCGCCTCAACGATAATCGCGAGGTTACGTCCGGGTCCTACGGGAATCGTAACCGACGGAACGTCAATCCCCAGAATCTCTGTCGTCTCTTCGTTGAGACCCATTCTGTCGTATGTCTTCTTCTCGTCCCACAGCTCAAGGTTGATAACAAAATCAATCGACTCCTGCTGCTTTACGGACGATACACCGTAGAGCTCTTTAACATCCATGATACCGATGCCGCGAATCTCAATTAAGTGCTGGATGATATCGGGCGCTTTACCCACAAGCGTCGTCTCTGACACCTTCCTTATCTCAACCTGATCGTCCGCGATAAGCCTGTGACCGCGCTTAACAATCTCGAGTGCCGTCTCGGATTTACCGACACCGCTCTCCCCCAGAATCAGAATACCTTCACCGTTAACCTCAACCAAGACGCCGTGCATCGACACTCTCGGGGCAAGCTCCATCTTCAGATACTTCACAAGCTCGCTCGAAAAATCGCTCGTCGCCTCCCCGGTTCTTAAAATCGGCGTGCCGGTCTGCTCCGCTGCGGTAAGCATCTCCGGATATACTTCGTGGTTTCTCGTGATTACGAGAGCCGGTATCTCCTTTTCGAACAGTTTCAGGATGGACTTGCTTCTGTCGGCGGATGTTAAATTGCCAAGGAACGCATGCTCCATATTGCCCACAATCTGAAGACGGTCCGGACCGAAGTGGTCGTAGTACCCCGCAAGCTGCAATCCGGGTCTCGTCGCGTCGGCCGCGGTGATTCTGCGGGAGTCAATATCCCCCGAATCGTAAACGACCTCGAGTCCGAAGTGCTCGACTATCTTTGAAAGAAATATACTCGAATACGGCATGAGCTTTTCCTCCGCTTAGCTGAAGCTGACCACTACCTTGTGAACCTTGCCGTCCGCGAATACCGGAACCGTTGTTCCCGCAAGGGTCTCGCCGTCGCAGGTAAGCTTCACGCCTTCCTTCGTACGCTTAAAACCCTCCGGCTTGGTTACATTGATATCGTAAACTGCAACTCCGCTGTTAACCGTTACGTTAAGCGACGTCTCACCGCTTCTGAGGAGAGGCTCACAGATAAGGCCGTCCGATGTAAACTCCACGCCGAAGCACGAGAACAGGCAAAGCAGAAGCCATGTTGATGTGCCCGAGAGCGTAGGTCCGATGTTCTCACCCGAGTCGGAATTGTTGTACTGTGTGCACCACCTCGGGTTACCGCACGAATCGAACGGATGCTGCAAGGTCTTGTAAGGCAGGATGCAGTCAATTACCCAGTAAGCGGTCTCGGCAAGTCTTGCCGCGAGAGCCTCGTTATCAACGGTCTTGGCCGCCTTAAGCATGGCTGCGGCAGCCATCATGTTGGCGTGCTTAAAGACACCTCCGTTTTCTCTGTCGCCCGGATAATAAAGGGCAACGTCAATCTTAGGTGCAATCTTCGAATAATCAACCGTGGAGCAAAGTCTGTAACCGTAAGGTGACTTCAGATACTTATCCATGGAATCAAGCATTGTCTCTATCTGCGATTCATCGGCACATCCGGACAGAACCGACCATGAGAACGCGTTAAGGAAATAAGATCCCGGAGCATCCTCAACCTGGAGGTTATCGCCCGCCGCACCGAGGTATTGAAGTTCGGGCTTGTCCTTTCTGTTAAACAGCACTCTCGCGAAGAAATCGTTCTTCCATGCACTGCTTCTTAAGTCCTCTTTAACCTTATTCGAGAGGTCATCAAGCTCATTCGCATATTCGTTGTCGCCGACCTTCTCGAACATGCCCTTTGCCGCATCAATGGCAACCTTAAGAAGGAAGCCGTTCATGACGGACTCGGAATACTCTGACTCGAACGGAACGCTGCCGTACTCCTTGCCCTTCGCCTCGAGCTGGCTTTTGTAAATTTCAATCTTCTTCGCGCCCTCAATAAAGTCGGGATCGACTCTCAGGCAGTCGTTCCAGTCAGCCTTATCGATGAGCGGAATGCCGTGCGCGCCAACCGAGATTTTCGCACTGTACGTAATAATTGCCTTTATGGTCTCAAGTATAGTTCTCTTCTCGCCTGCGCCGGACTTCATCGCCTTGAGCGCCTCTTCCTGTGTCTCGTACTTCTTCGCGATTACAATCTCCTCCTTGAGGAAATCGTAGTCACCGGTAAGACTTACATATCTGTCAAGCGCCTGCAGGAGCCAGAGCGCATCGTCGGACCACTGGCCCGGCTCTTTGCCGACCCAGTAGAAATTATGATTAGCGAAGCCCTCTTCGAAAACATTACCTGTCCACTCTCGAAGCAGCTTCTTAACAAACTCCTGCTGACCCATACCCGCGAAGTAGTACATCGAGGCGAAGATATCCTGAATCTCTCTGAAACCGATTTCTCTGTAACCCTTCTGAGTCCAGTCGAGAGACCTCGATACGAAGGTCTGATAGAACACCTGGAACGGCAGATTGTTGTTAACGTAGGATTCGAAGTTCTTGTCTTCGTGGGAAATCTTCAGGTATCCCGCATAGTCCTTTGTAAACTTGATTACCTTATCAAGTTCGCCGGGCAGAACAGACTCATCGGAGAAACGCGAGATAAGAGCCTCAATTTCTCTTCGTGCTGTTGTGTCTTCCTCGTAGTTCTCGTTAACCGCATCGGAGGAAAGGCACGTAAAGTTATCGGCTCTCAAGGTCTTTCCGGCCTTAACCGTAAACTCGGTTGCAAGTGCGTAGAAGCCGGGGCCTTTTCGGGACTGTTTGTCAGAGAGGCAGGAGATAAACTCAGGATTCTCGAGCGAGCCCGAGCCTATGAAGTCTTTGTACCTCGAGCAGTACTGCGTCGGGAATTTAACCTTACCGTCCTCGTGAACGAGAAGCGCATCCCATCTGATGTTGCCCTTGGTCCACTTCGGGTTCGGGTCGAAGCAGATGGCTCTGATGTCACCATCATCATTAACGAAAATCTCAGACTGCGCCACAACCGTAGTGAAGATAACGTCCTCACGGAGCGCATGAATCTCGGACGTACCGAACATTCCCGTGTATACGATTCTTAAATCTCTGTCTCGTCCTGAGTCATTTGTAATCTCGATCATCTGAGCCTCGGATGCAAGCGGCATATTCTCTGCCGACGGCAGAATAAAGATTGTTCTTCTTACCTTAAGTCCGTCTTCGAGCTCATAGTCAATAATTGTTCTGTTCTGTGAATGCGTAGTCTTAACGCTCTTAAGCCCATTCGCCTTCGCGGTACCGGACCAGAAAATCTGCTTGCCGCTCTCGGTAAGATAGAACTGCCTGTTGGCGGGGAAACCGTTCTCCTCGGGAAGATAGTCCCACCTCGTGGCAAGAACCTGTGTATCGGCATGAGCTCTGAAGCAGCCGCCGCCCAGACCGTCAACCGCACTCTTAGGGGTGCTCTGCAAAGGTCTGTCAAAACCTATTCTGTTGCCGAGGAGCATATTCGTGTAGTAGTGAGGTCCGGGAGAAGGAGTCGCCGGATCAAATGTCAGCTCACCTGTACCGTCAAGCTCGCCGCCCCAATTGTTCGACTCTTTTATAATCGACGTAATCGCATCTGCCTGCTCAGCCGACAGTTCCTGCGGATTGCTCTCGCCTTCCGCGTAAAGCTTGCCGTCCGTCGTAATCAACACGCTCTTATTCTGCGCGAAAATTCCATGCAGCAATTCGTAGAGACTATCCTGCTGAAGGATAACCGTCACAAGCGGTGACGCGAATTTAAGTCCTGCGACACCTGCCACCTGATGATTACCGGTGATGCCGATAAACTGTGCGCTTACCGCACCGGTAACAAGATCGCCGAATTTATCCTTAAGGACATCTTCCGCCGTGACCTGGACGTCTCTTGCCTTGATGCCCGTTAACTTACAATCTAATGCCATGGAATTCTCCTCCTGATAGTGCGCCCTTCGGGCGCCACAAAATGCATTTCTATTATAACAGCAGACCCCGTCAATCTAAAGTTGAAAGACGGGGTCTGTTATTAATTTACCGATTCTCAGTTGCTAGGCCTTAGCCGAGAACAACCTCAACCTCGTTAACGCTTCCCTCGGCTGCGAGCGGGAGAACATTTCCGTCAACGGCCTGGCCGTTAAATGTCATGCTCTTAACACCCTTCTGAGCCTTGTCAGGGTTGGTTACGTGAATCTTGTAAGTAGCACCTCTGAAGACACGGGTAACTGTGTACTCATCCCAATCGGAAGGAATACAAGGATCAACCGTGAGTCCGTCGTATCCGGGCTTAACTCCGAGGATAGCCTGCGAGATTGCAACGTAGTTCCATGCAGCTGTACCTGTGAGCCAGGAGTTCTTAGCCTCACCGAAACGACCTGTTACGGTTCCGGGTGCATCCTTACCCGCAATCATCTGCGAATATACATAAGGCTCATTTCTGTGAATCTCGGAAATAGCTTCTCTGTATGCAGGAGCAATCTTCTTATAAAGGCTGAACGCTCTGTCGCCTCTGCCCATAACTGTCTCGGCAACGATAATCCAGGGATTGTTGTGGCAGAAGATACCTGCGTTCTCCTTGTATCCCGGCGGATAGGAGGAGCACTCACCGAGCTCTTCATGATACTCGTGATAAGGCGGCTGCTGAATTACGATACCGTGCTCGGTCTCAAGACGATCCTTAACGGAATCAAGAGCCTTCAGCGCCTCACCTGTCTCCTTACCGATACCTGCCATTACGCAGTAACCCTGAGACTCGATAAAGATCTGTCCGTCCTTGCACTCGTGAGAACCGACCTTATTGCCGTATGCATCATAAGCTCTGACGAACCACTCGCCGTCCCAACCTGCGGTAAGAACAGCCTTGTCCATGGCATCGATCTCAGCCTGGGCCTTCTGAGCGTCTTCTGTCATGCCCTTGCGCTTATAGAACTCTACAAGCTCGGGTCCGATGGCAACGAACATACCTGCGATAAGAACAGACTCTGCAACTCTTCCGTCAGCCGTACCGAATGTCTGGAAAGACTCACCCGGCTCTGTGGAATGGCAGTTGAGATTCAAGCAGTCATTCCAGTCAGCTCTTCCGATAAGAGGCAGATCGTGAGGTCCCTTGTTATTAACAACATGATAGAAGGAAGCCGTCAAGTGCTCGAGGAGCGTGCCTGTGTCATCGGGATTACAGTCATAAGGTGTAGCCTCGTCAAGAATACTGAAGTCACCTGTCTCCTTGATATAAGCAGCCGTACCTGCGATGAGCCAGAGCGGGTCATCGTTGAAGCCGCCGCCGATGTCATTGTTACCCTTCTTTGTAAGGGGCTGATACTGGTGATAGCATCCGCCGTCACGGAACTGTGTGGCAGCGATATCGAGAATTCTCTCTCTTGCTCTCTCGGGAATCTGATGAACAAATCCGAGAAGATCCTGTGAGGAATCTCTGAAGCCCAATCCTCTTCCTACACCGGACTCGAAGTAAGATGCGGAACGGCTCATGTTGAATGTAACCATGCACTGGTAAGGATTCCAGATGTTAACCATTCTTGCGGTCTTCTCATCCTTGAGATCGACTGTGTAAACAGAAAGAAGCTTATCCCATGTAGCCTTGAGATCTGCCATAGCCGCATCAACCTGCTCATCTGTGGAGAACTGGTCAATCATAGCCTCTGCAGGCTTTTTGTTGATAACATCGGGAGCCTCCCACTTCTGATCCTTGGGAACTTCAACGTAACCCAAGATAAAGATGAAGGACTTCTTCTCTCCCGGTGCAAGCGATACATTAATCTGATGGCTTGCGCAAGGCTGCCATCCGTAAGCAACGGAATTATGAGCCTTACCCTCTGCGACAACCGCAGGCTCGTTAAATCCGTTATACATTCCGAGGAATTCCTCGAGGGATGAATCGTAACCGTCAACAGGTACGTTTACGGAATAGAAAGCGTAGTGATTTCTTCTCTCTCTGTACTCTGTCTTGTGATAGATAACGGAACCCTTAATCTCAACCTGACCCGTGGAGTAGTTTCTCTGGAAGTTGAGCATATCGTCGGATGCATCCCACAGACACCACTCACGAAGTGAGAAGAGTGTAACCGTCTTGGGAGCACTGCCCTTGTTCTCGAGAGTTACTCTGTTAATCTCGCCGTTATAACCGTTCGGAACGAATGCAAGGAGGGAAGCCTCGATATCATTCTTCGAAGAAGTGATTCTCGTGTAACCCATACCGTGTCTGCACTCGTAGCTGTCGAGAGGCGTCTTGCAGGGCTTGAAACCGGGATTCCAAATCGTATCGCCATCCTTGATGTAATAGTAACGACCGCCGTCATCCACCGGGATATTGTTATAACGATATCTGGTTATTCTACGAAGTCTAGCATCCTTGTAGAAATTGTAGCCGCCGGCTGTATTAGAGATAAGGCCGAAAAAGTCCGTGCTTCCAAGGTAGTTAATCCAGGGATACGGTGTCTTCGGAGTCTCAATAACATACTCGCGAGCAGCATCATCGAAATGTCCAAACTGCATTGTGATCGCCTCCGTTGTTGTTATTTTTACTAAAAAGTGCCTTTATTATACTTCATTCGATGGCAAATATGAATAAACAAATTATTAACCGCGCTAAAAATATAAAACCCCGCCGGATTGCTCCGACGGGGTGTGATTTGATAAATCAACTTTTGCTTTCCGAATGTACTCGGGTAATTACTCCTTAACACCACCGGCAGCAACACCAGAAATGATGTATCTCTGCAGGAAGATGTATGCAATCACGATAGGGAGAACGGAAGCCGACAAACCGATGTAGATAGCACCATAGTCTGTGTAACGGTCACCGTACAGCAACGATACCATGAGAGGGAGTGTCTTGAGTTCCTGCTTCGTCAAGAGGATTGACGGAGCGAAGAAGTTGTTCCAAGAACCCAGGAACGAGAAGATTGCCTGAGTAGCAAGAGCCGGAACCATGATAGGGAGGCAAACCCTGTTGAAGGTATAGAACTCACCCGCACCGTCGATTCTGGCAGCTTCGATAATTTCCTTGGAAAGTGAAGTATCAAGATACTGCTTGATAAAGAATACGGTTGAAGGAGCTGCTATAGCCGGCAGGATAAGCGGCCATCTTGTTCCGAGGAGTCCCATGGCACCCATGAGTCTGTAGAAACCTGTGATGTTAACAGCCGTAGGAACCATCATAACTCCGACGATAACCGTGAAAATTGCCTTTCTGCCCCTGAAGTCATATACGCTCAAGCCGTAGGCTGTCAGAGCTGAGAAATAAACTGTAAGAGCTGTAGCCGACACTGTGATTATAAGAGAGTTCTTAAAACCAAGTGCGAAGCTGAAGGTTGAACGGTTGGACAGATAAGCCCAGTTACTCTTAATTTGTGAAAACGCATTGGGATTAGGCCAAAGCTTAATTCCGGACTGAATGCTGAATGTATCCCACGTAGCATTCATGAACATGTACCAGAAAGGTATAACAGCCAGAATCGCAAAGAAGATAACTACAATGTAAACAAGTGCACTGTACGCCTTAACCGATGCGGACTTACTTCTTAATTTTACATCATTAGTACTCATTACTTACCTGCCTTTCTTGCGAGCTTCTTGGCCTTAGCCGCTGCAGCCGCATCCTTATCTCTCATTAGATAGAATACGAGGACGGACAGAATAGTCGTAACGATGAACAGGAGAACGGATACTGCTGAAGCTGTACCGATCTGCTTGATGCTGGCCTTACCGAAAGCCAAATCGTTAACGTACATAAGCACTGTCTGAGTAGCCTTGATACGCTGACCATTGAACTTGATAACCGGAGGATACATGTTGAGGTTGTACGGAATATCGTACATCTGCAAACCACCGATCATGGAAGTTACGAATGTATACAGGAGGATAGGACGCAGCAAAGGCATCGTAATCTTCGTGTATGTCTGGAAAGAGTTAGCGCCATCGAGCTGAGCGGACTCATAAAGAGACTCGCTGATTGATGTAATACCTGCGATCAATACAATCATCGTATTACCGTACCACATCCAGAAGTTGATGAAGCAGACGATAAGTCTTGATGCCCATGCGTCATTCAGGAAGTCGATTCTCTCGTGACCGATGGCATCGAGGAACAACTGTGCTGCGGATGCGGCTTCACCTGTTGAATACGAGAACAATCTTCTGAAGAAGATAGCAATCGTAGCAGCGGTGATAACGTTAGGCAGATACATCAAAGCCTTCATCGCATTCAGACCCTTGAGGTGGAGCTTAGTATCGGTAAACCATGCCGACAACAGGAGCGCCAGGAGAATCTGAGGGATAAAACCGATAATCCACATGATTGCTGTTGTTACGAATGCACCGCTTACAACCGCAAATCTGTGTGTATTGCCGAAGATGTCAGCGAAGTTCTGCATGCCGACCATGATGTACATGGAGCTTGCATCAACGCTGTCATAAATTCCGGCAGGATTGTCGACCTCGTTCTGGAGGTTATCGATTGATGTTACTGTGTTGTACTCGTAAGAGTCCTGTGCCGTAGCGATGAGAGACTCACGATCGAATCTGTTGCCGTACTTAGCATAAATCTCATCGTCTGTCATAGCATCGATACTTGCAAGTGTTGTGTTGAGAGTCTCGAGGTAAGAATCTGCCTTGGCAACCTTCTCATCGAGCTTCTCCTGTGACTTAGCCTTGTTGATTTCCTGCTTGGCTGCATCAAGCTCATCGTACTTGTCCATTGTAAGAACATCGGCAAGACCGATCTTTGACTTAAACGATGCGTACTTATCGAGATTGAGTTCGTCATCAAAGGAGATGTAAGAATCGATATCTGTGTAGCCTGCGGAAATGAGAGCCTTTCTGGAAGAGTTGGCTGCATCATCAAGGTAATTGTTCATAGCAGCAATCTGCATCTTGGCAGCCGCTTTGTTAGCGTCAGACTGATAGTTAGTATCAATAAACTCACGCATAGCTGCAAGCAGGTTGTTGTTTGTGTTGGATGTGGGAGCGAGTGAATCGCCATCCTGAGCAAGCTGTACCTGGTTATTGATAATACCCATGGCATAGAGTGCTTCGAGGTTGGAATAAACTGTCTCTTCATCGTCGTGAAGATCCTTGGAACCATCTATATACTCATCGAATGTGAGGTATGCAGAAAGTGTTGAAGACCAGACATTAGTTGTCAGGAACTCCTCGAGATCCGAAATGAAGGGAACCTCAACAGCGGTAACCTTGGAATTGTCATCGCCGTATACTGCATTAGGGGAATTGAGGTTCGAGCAGATGTAGTAGAACATATCTGTCGACACATCTTCCTCGGATGCAGCCGAGAAATAATCATAAAGTGAGCTTACACCCGCATAGGATGCAAGGTAATCCATCAGAAGCTGCTGACCCTCATCGAATTCGCCGTTCTGAAGGGTATCGAGGAATGTAGCATAGTCGTCACCTTCAATGATGTCAACTGCTGCGATAGAATCCGAAGAATCCTCGTCATCGGACTCCTCAACCGTTGAAAGATTTGTACCCGTGGTTGTAACGGATGAAAGCTTATTGATAATCGATACGCTCAGGTCAGAATAACCTGCGGACCAAGTTGTAAGCTCATTCCAGGCCTCTTCATCGCCTGAAATATAAGAAATGTCGTTCGTATCGAGAACCTGCTGTACCTTGTCTCTGGTAGCCTGAGAAATATCACCGTTGTTGATGATAGCCTGCAGTCCTTCGGCATCTGTGGGATCGAACTGATCCGCTCTTGTCTGTACTGCAAAATAATCTCTCAGATCACCATAGGCACCGGTGTCAATACCGTACTCTTCAAGCTGATCGTCAGAGAAAAGTTCGGTCAGGTCAAGATATCTGTCGTAATATACTTCTTTATTGGAAAATCCCCAGAAAGCCGCATTGGCATTCGTCAGATTAGCCGCGGAATACCAGAATGTGGTAAGGAGCGGATACAAGCTGAATATGCAATATGCGATTACGAAAGGGGCAATAAAGATGTAGCCAAACTTTGTATAACTCATCTTCTTATGTTTGGCTGATGTATTTGTACCTCTTGCCATCTTTGTCACTCTCCAAATTTTTGCCCAAAAATAGTTGTTGTAATAAAGGAAATGCGGGGCAGGGTGTTGCCCTGCCCCGCAAATTACCTTAGTTAGTGTTTAAATCAGTTGTGAATTAAACAAGTCCAGCGTCTTCAACAGCCGCGATGAATGTATCAACAGCCTCATCAACAGAAGCGATTGTACCATCGAGGTAAGAGTTAACAGCAGCTGTCAGCTCATCGTTGATCTTCTGGTCATTCTCGCCAACAGTAGAGTTGTCGATATGTGTAGCAGAGTCGAGGAGAACCGGAATCGGGTTCTGGCCGCCGAGCCACTCAAGAGCGAAACTTTCATCGGAACCAAGAGTTGTCATGATAGCGATGTTGTTAACGAACTCACCACCCTCAGCCATTGCCTGCAGAGAATCAGTGTCGATGCAGATGTCTCTCATGATCTGAGCAACAGAAGCCTTGGAATCGCACCACTTGGATGCCATGAGCCAAGTACCGCCCCAGTAGAAGTCACCAGGAGCAGCTACGAGACCCCAGTCACCGGATGTTGCGTTTGTAGCATCACCGTTAGCGGAAGGATCAAGAGCCATGGAGAATCTAGCAAGCCACATCGGGCCCCAGTAAGAAAGAACTGTACCGTTGGACATATCAGCTGTCCAAGCATCGGACCACTGTGTTGTCTCGTGTGTAAGTCCCTCATCATAGAGAGCCTTAGCGAAATCGAAGTAGTCGTACATAACGGGATCGATGTAAACCTCACCGTCTACGATCCAGCCCTGCTCACGTGTGTTCAGATAAGATCTGAAGATGTCACCTGTGGAGGAGATTGCAGCGTAGTCAGCATTAGCAGCCTTTACCGCTCTTGCTGTCTCGAGGAATGCATCCCAGCTCTCGAAATAAGGAGCAACGTCATCAGGCTCAGAAACACCGAGTGTCTCCTGTGCAACTGTTCTGTTGTAGAAAACGCCGCAAGGGCAAGCCTGCCATGCGAGTCCCTTAATTACATTGTCATCATCTGTAGCGAACTGCAGAGTGTAGTTATACATCTCTGTGAGCTCAGAATAAGCAATGCCGAGATCATTGATTGCGAGAGTGTTGTCAGAGTTCATGTACTTAGAAGCATAGTCTGCATCACAAGCGAACATGTCAGGAGCATCCTCACCAGAAGCGAGAACGTTGTCGAGAACCTGCTGGATTGTGTCAGATGTCTGCTGCTCGTAACGAACAGAGATATCAGAATATGTCTCAATGAGGCCCTTAACCTCCTCGTTGAAGCCATAAACTACAACCTCATCATCCTCATCAGTTACATCAGCAATCTCAAGCTCGTTGTAAGCAGAAGCGTCAACTGTAGCATCCTGAGTTTCCTCAACAGCCTCAGTCTCAGCAGCCTCTGTCTCAGCAGCCTCAGTCTCAGCAGCCTCTGTCTCAACAGCAGCATCTGTAGTAGCTGCTGTTGTCTCAGCTGTGTCGTCACTGCCGCAAGCAGCAACGCCGAGAACCATTGCCAATGACAACATCAAAGCAATAATCTTCTTTGTCTTCATTGTTTTTGCCTCCTAATAAAATAAGGTTTTATTTCCGTCCAAATTAGGACCTAAGTTTGCTTCACCGGGATTGCCCTCGGTGTCCCGCCTGCCCTGCGCGTACGCATACCCGCAGAAACACGGAAATTATCACGTTTGCAGTTTACAACAATTTACACAGAGTTGCAACTTTTTTTTGTGCGAATTGTTGAATGCCCCAAAACTTCTAGGCAATTTTGAGTTAATTTTCCGCAGCCTCTTCTGAATCATCTTCTTCGGTCTCCGAAGACTCTTCGTCAGCTTCGGTTTCCTCAGTCTCTTCTGATTCTTCTTCATCGGCCTCTTCCGATTCGTCCTCATTCTCTTCATCGGACTCCTCTTCTGTTGCCTCTTCCTCAGCTTCTTCGGAAGGCAGAGTTATATCGAAAATCACCATGCCGTATCTGGTAAAATACTCGGCATAATCATTAAGATTTATCACGTATTCAACAACACCTTCATCGCTTTGAATCAAGACACGTGCAGGCGTCTCTTCGCTGTCGTCTTCTTCCCCGTCAGAACTTTCTGCCTGCGCGCCGATATAAATCACACTGTAATCGGCCGCTCTGTCGTTCGTCGCTTCGGTGCTCTCGGCATATGCCGTTAATATCGCAAGATTTAATGCATCGCTGTCAGTCGCATAAAGCGAAGGCACTACATACTGACCCGTATAAAGATCATAAGATGTGTACTCTGTTTTATCTTCGAAAACTTCTTCGCCCTGCTTTACGGAAAGCGTCATTATTACGCTTAGTATTCTGCCGTTAAAATCATGGTCATAGTTAACCGTAACTTCGACGGGGTCATCAATCTCGCCCGTCAAATCATATCTTGCCTGAGCCTGCGACTTATACTTTCCGTAAAGGCCTTCCGCCTCAAGGTAGAAACTGTTCAGAACAAGATTCACGGAAGATGCGATACGCGCACTTTCTCTGTCTTCAATAAGCATTCTCGTGCCTGTAAAAGACGCCAGCAAAATATCATCGTCTTCACTGTGGCAGCTCTCTTCAAACTCCTCGACATCAACAGTGATGCTCTCGGTCACAGCAGTCTGTGTAAGGTCGGAAAAATCCACACGCTCCGGCATTGGTGTCGGAGAAGGCGTAGGTGACGGAGTCGGTGTCGGTGTGGGAGTTGCGGTGGGCTCTGGAATTTCCTCCGAAGGCTCTGTCTCCTCAGCAACAACTTCGGTCTCTGCGGGTTCAACCACAATCACGTCATCCTCTTCGGTATCTTCCGTGTCGTTTACGACTTCGCTTACATTTTCGCCGAGGTTAACGAAAGCCTCGCCGACTTTATTGAAATCCACCGAGCATGCGCTCAGGAACATCGTGCCCGCAAGAAGCGCGGATATGAACGATAATACTTCTCTCTCCTTCAAACCCTTCATAATGTTTCCTCCTTAAAAAGAACGGGAATTTCCAATCTATATCAACAATTATACTTTTAGGTCTCGGGTGTTATATTTCTTTTTAAAGACATTTTGCGATGGCGCAGGATAGCCATTACCGTACCCGACAACAAAAGCACCACGCCTCCTGCCACAAGAATCTCATCTGCGAAAAGGTGCTGGGTTGTAAGTGCCGCGGCCTTCTCCCAGTAAGGAAGCTCGTACCCCGAGAGCATGGATGAGGTCTGTCCGATCGGCCACATATATTTATAGACGTTATAAATATTAAAACGCCCCGTATTGCTTACCACATAAAAACCGGGATCGGACGCGGTATAACTCGGCAGCGCCGTTACCATATCTGTCTTGGCTACCCCTTTAACAATCTCGGGAAGCATCGCTTCGTAGCAAAGAACCGCGATGTCGGGACGGGTTGTTGTGGAACTTTCCCTGCCTTCTTCCGAGGTCACTGTGCTTACCGGTGCAATAGCTTCCATAGTCGAGAAGTAAACGTACGCTCTCGGCTCGTCAGTACCCGTGGACTTCGCGATTGAATCGCCTGCTTCTTTCACAACGCCTATTATCGTAAACTCGCCGCCCCACAAATTCAGCTTGCTGCCGACGACATCGTAGGATCTGAAAAACTTCCAGGCAAGAACGTCGTTTATAACTATCTGTCTGCTGTCCTCAACGGTCTCGGGCAGGAAGCCTCCGGACAGGTACTCAAACGGATGGAACACTGTGAAATTGCCCTCAACCGCAACAATCTCCGCATCGCTGCTCGCCGATACAACCTGCGCTGATGCATCGTCGATTACAACGGTAAGTGTCGCCTGAAGGAACGACGAGAAGCAATCTTCCCATCCGGACAGCCTGGTCGCGGAATCCCCGCTCTTAGACGATACCGCTCTTCCCGCATCCGCCGCACTTTGAAGCGACGATCTGATGATGGTTATGTCGGATCTCTTAAGCGAAGTTTGGGCATCGATATAAACCGGAGCCGATGTCTCGCCCGAAGGCCTAAGACCCCTGCCGTACACGGACATCTGCCTGAAACTCGTACCCGAACCCGCGCTCCAGTACACCGCCATTTTCTGATCCACACGGCAATCCGTGAGATAGATGTATCTGCCGACACCCGTCGCCGTCATGGCAAAGCCTATGAGCAGCACCCAAAAAGGTGCGGCAAGAACCAGCTTTTTGAGTCTCTGCTTATGTCCCTCGAAGCTGTCGCCAAAGAAAGTTTTGACATTTTGCATGAAGCTCATAATATCACCTCAAATCAGCTGCCGGAACTGTAGTCCTGAAGCCTTACGCGGTCACCGTCACTTAACGGTTCTTCGCTTCTTGTAACGACCATCGCGCCATCCAAACCGTCTCCGGAGATTGCCGCGAGAGATCCGGAGCGCGCTTCGACAGTAACCGCCACACGCTTAACCGTGTACTTATCGCCCAGAGGACTCGAGGCCTCTTCGACCACATACACGAACGTTCCGGAATTATCCTCGTTCACCGCGCTCGACGCAATGACGTGGTCGTAATCGGAGTTGCCCTTGTCGGCCGTAACGGTAATTGACTCGCCCGGCCAGAGGCGGTCTTCGGAAACGATATCGCACTTAACAATTCGGCTCTCTCTGGGGTTATCCGCATCGGGCTTGATATTGCTTATAACAATCTTGTCGATCCAGTAGTAGTTGTCGCTCGAAAGCTCCTGCCCGACATTCATTGACTGCGCTGCCGTCGTCGAAAAGGTGAACGACGCCGAGAACGTGCTGTCATCGGGAACTATCGTAAACGCCGTACCTTCCGCGGTAAGAGCGTCTCCTGCTTCCAAAGACATGTTAAAAACATATCCGGTCTCAGGCGCTTTTATCTCGTTGTTGTTAAGCTCGTCTTCAAGCTTGGCGATTTTTTCTCTTAAATCTTCAATCTGCTGAGCTCTGTCGGCTCTTGCGTCGGCCGCTTGATCGGCCGTAATGCCGTCGCTAATCTGCTGATCCGAGAGGCTCTGTCTTGCGGACGCAAGATTTTCCTCGGCAGTTGTAACCGCATCCTGAGCCGCATAAATCGAAGGCAGTGCATTCGCCGTCTCGATGGTTGTGTTGGCATTTGCAATCGCTTCCTCGGCCACCGCAAGCTGTGCCGAATATCCGTCAAGTCTTGACTGAGCGTCGGCAAGCTGAGACTGGAGCTGACTTAACTGATTTGCTATTGAATTCCTCTGAGCTTTAAGGTCTGCAAGAGAGACTCCTTCTGTAGCTTCTGTCGCCTCGACTGCGGGAGTCGGCGTGGGAGTCGCTTCCGGCGTAGGGGTCGGCGTAGCAGTCGGCGCCGGCGTTGGAGTAGGTGTAGCAGTCGGCGCAGCGGTAGGCGTAGGGGTCGCTGCCGGCGAAGGGGTCGGCGTAGTTGCAGTCGAAGGAGTAGGCGTTGTATCAGGCTCCGTTGTAGGCGTAACTTCCGGAGTGGGAGTGGTCGTCACCGCATCATTGGAGTCACCGCTTTCCTCCGTCTGGTCGAACCTGAAAGTTCTCGGACACACAGCCATCGAACCGTAATTGTTAATCTCATAATCAAGTGTCTCGAGCTGACTTTCGCAGGTCGAGATCTGAGCATTGATACTCTCAAGCGTATCGGACGCAGACTTAATCAAAGCCTCAAGCGACGACAGCGTCGCCGTGTTGCTGTTAATAATCTGACGTGCGGAAGCAATCGTCGCATCCTTGTTCTGTACCGCAACTACCTGAGCCTGTGCATCTGCAAGTTCCTGCTCCGCAACACGGATTGCCTGCTGATATGAAGAGTAATCTGTGCCGTGCGAAGGCTGACGGTTTGCATACTCCTGCTCGCGCAGCAAAGAGGTCAGCTGAGTGTTCAGATCATCGAGATTTGAAGTGTCTTCGACCGGCTGCAAAACAATGATTACATCACCCTTGTCAACGTGGTCGTAATTTGTAAACTTAACTTCCTGAACAAGTCTTCCCTCAAGTCCTTTAACCTTTACTTCATCCTCCGATACAAGCGTTGCCGTAGCGCTGTTTGAATAAGACAAATTTCCGCGCGAAGCGTAGGACGTTACGACCTGCGGTATAGTCATGTTCATTATCGTATTCGAGAAAAATGTCAGCAGTGCCAGAACAGCCACGAAGGCCGCCATGGCTTTAACCACCCATTTTCGATTTTTCTTTTCAGTATTCATATCAATCCTCCGTTATTTGACGCCGGACCTCGAGATTCCTTCGACCAGGTACTCCTCTCCCCAGAGGAAGATAAGCAAGGGAGGAATCATGTACAGCGATGACGCAGCAAAAGCTATGCCGATTTCCTTTTCGTTTATCTGAGATAAGAACACGGACAGCGGCTGCTTGTCGGCATCGGTAAGAAGCACGAGCGGCTGCTCGACCATGTTCCAGTAGTCTATAAAAAGCAGTATCGTCAGCGCGAAGATGGCGCTCTTACACATAGGTATCGCGATGCGGGTGAAAATCTGCCACTCGGTAGCGCCGTCAAGCTTCGCGGCTTCGATGTATGCCGCCGGAATCTGGCGCATATACTTGGTCAGCAGGAACACCGCGAACGTCGAGAAAATACCCGGCAGTATTATCGCCCAGTATGTGTTAAGTATGCCGAGCTTGTCCGCAATCATGTAGTTAGGAACAAGCGTTACCTGGAACGGCATCAGCATAAGGATAATATACGAAAAGAACAACACCTCGCGTCTCTTCCTCCTGTAGCGGGCAAACGAGTATGCGGCAAGACATGCCACAAACATCTGACCCGCAACTATGGGAACGACGAGCAAGATGGAGTTCCAAAATTTCAAAAGATATGTAGGACTCATGAAGAGCAGATTTTTGTACTGTTCCAAAGAGACACGCTGAGGAACAAGCCTTAAAGTCGGTGTCTTTGTCATATATGTCGCGCCGTCTTTAACATGTCCCGACAAGCTTGCGAAAACCACGCCGTAATTGTCGGCAATCTCCGCGGAACTCATGAACGAATTAAGAAACGTGTAGAAGATCGGGATGATTGCAAGAAGCGCCGCGAAACCGACTACAACAAGTCCCAGTACCGTAAGGATATTTTTCTTAATTATATGGGCATGGCGAACCTTCGCAGATCTCGTGCGCTCACCTGCGATAAAACGCTCGCGCTCCTCGGGCGTTAATTTCTCGAAGAACGAGAGATCACGATTTACAACCGTGAAGACATGGCGTCTGGCCTGTGAGGCTTCCTTTCTTCTCTGAGCACTTACATTCGAATCCATATCCTTTAGTCCTCCACGCCGCGGTCGAGCCTGGCTTCCGTAAAGAACAGAATTCCAACTATTATTATCATCACGACGCACATCACAATCGCGCCGGACGAAAGCATGCTGTAATCAAGCTGCGTGAACTTGTTATTCATGAAATGCTGCAGCATATAAAGTGTGTCGTACGGATAGTCTCCCGTAAGCAAATAAACCTCACGGAAAATCTTGAACGAATTGATAAGAGACATTATTGCCACGAAGAAGATCGTCGATCCCAAGTAATACATCTTAATCGAGAAGAAACGCTTCACGGGACCCGCACCGTCCATCTCCGCGGATTCCAAAATCTCGCTCGGAATGTTGTTAAGGGCCGCAAGAAACAAAACCATGTTGTAACCCAGATTTTTCCACAGGAACAACAGAAGAATTACTATCTGTGCATAATCGGACTTAAGCCAGTCAATCTTATCAAGTCCGAACAGCTTCGCGGTCCATCCGTTGACAACGCCGTTATAACTGAAGAAAACCTGCCAGATAAGAACGATTGATGCGACCGGGACCATCATGGGGTTAAGAAGAATGCTTCTGAATGTGCTTCTCCCCGGCAAACCGGAATTTAATAAAATTGCTATCACCAGCGCGAGGAGCACGGCGAGCGGTACTGCAAGGAGTGCGAACGTCAGCGTGTTTTCGGACGCGGTGACGAAGGCGGAGTTCGTAAGAACCCTCTCGTAGTTCCTGAAACCCACGAAATCCGTGTTGGTCGAAGACTTCTGAAAGGAGGTCTTGAGCAGCATCAGCAAGGGCAGGAAAAAGAACAGCATAACGCCGAGGAGGCTCGGTGTCAGGTAGCCCGTAAAGAGCCCCCACTCACCAAGCCTTCTGCGCCTGTGAAGCTTTTTCTTATCTGCCGCGATTTTCTTCTGACGCTCGGGATCGACCGTCAGCGCGGTTGTCACCTGCTTATTCGTCATCCTCTCTCGGAAACAACTGTGTTAACTCTGTCCTCGAGTACTTCGATGACCTGATCGAGAGACTTCTGACCGCTGAAGTAAGCGGGCATCTCTTCTCTGATAATCGCGTTTATGGCACTGTCAGATGTGTACCAGCATGTAAGACCGGAGATAAGCTCTGCGTAATCGTCAATCATCGAATACTCCGCCTCGTTCGGGTTCATACCCATATTGCGAATCTCGGACTCGGAAAGATCTCTTCTGTAACGCTCGAGCATTCTGTTGTGAGAGTCGCAGAACTTCTGACCGACGGACGTAAAGGCCGCACGGCTAACAGGAGTAGAACCTGCCGTGCCAATCAGTTCCTGATACTCATCGGACAGAAGCATACCGAGGAAATCAAGGCATGCGTCGCTGCTGTCGGACTGTGCGGAAATTCCGATTGAGTAGTAACTCATAATCAAAGGTCCTCTGCCGTCGTAAGAAGGCCTTCCGAGGTAAACTCTTTCCTTGGTGCCCGAGAGCATCTCGTTAATGTAGCTGTTGATGCTGCCAAGCGTTGTGGTTGTAGCGGGCTTCTCTTCCGAATCGTCGGTCATAACGTAGTAATCCAACTCGCCATCCTCTTCGCTTACTTTCTCGAAAACATACTCATCTGTATACTCGGCAAGAGCGCGGAAAGCATCGTTGTCAAAGTTTATTTTGCCGTTATCGTCAATCATCAGATCCCACATCTCATTAACGGCTTCGATGAAGAAAGCAATCTGTGAAGAGATGTAAATCGGATTGGTTCCGTTGCAGACCTTGTCGACAAACTCGACATACTGATCGAATGTGAAACCGACCTGGCCGTCCTCCACGGAATCGGCATTGGTGATGATTCCGCTCGTGACAAATGCGAGAGGCATCTGATAGAGACCTCCGTTTGTCTCGGCAGCTTCAAAAATATTCGCGAAGTAATTGTCGGTGTTGAGGTTGTCACTGATATAAGTATTCAAATCAATTAAGTAATCCCCGTTATTAAGCTGGTTATACATTGCACCGCCGAAGATGATGTCGGGACCGTCGCCGGACATAACGTCGATAGCAAGCTGGTTTGCCATCTCAGCCTGTGCCTTCTCGTAAATCACATCGTAATCCGTATCGTCGTCGTTATTACCGTAATCGATATAATTATCGGTCGTATATTCGTCGTTATAGTAAATTATGTACTCGTCGCTGTTCTCGTTAAAGTCGCAGACCGCATCGCAAATCGCATAATCGTAGCCGCTCATCATAGCAAGCTCTATCACGGTCTTGCCCTCATTCGGATTGCTCTCCGCCTTATCGAAAACCATAAGAACAGAAGCCTCTGAAGTACCATCCTCCTCGATGGAAGGTCTCCAAAGCATACCCGTCATTACAACTCTGTCTTCCGTTACGGAAATAGGCGTAAGGCTTGTCACATCATATCTGTTAACGTTGCAGTTATCGAAGCTGAACAGGCTGTCGAGTTGCTTTGTCTCGAAGTTAATCTTACAAATTCCGTTGGAATTGCATACGGCCGCGCCGACGCCCTCGAAGCTTGAGATGTTATAGATATAGTTGTCAAGCCAGCTCATGTCTTCTTCGTATTCAGATACTGAAAAATCAGAAAGATTAATCGTGAGGAAAATCGATCCGTTGGCGCCTTCGCCGGAACCTATGATAAGAGCGGTTCCGTTACCCATATCAAATATTCCGGAAATGTCGTAAAGCGACAGATTCGGCAAATAATCTCTGACATCTATAACCTCGTTGTTTCCTTCCTTATCCGTAACAACGATTTCGTAGGAATAGGATGAGTCATTGCTGATCCAGAAGGTCGTCATCGTGTACTCGCCGACCGTAAATGTCTGCTCCTGCGAGCCGTCGTCAACGAGGGATGCTATGTCATCTTCCTCGGCAGGAATGAACTCACCGATTTCACCCGTTGCAGGGTCGAGGATTGCCGAATAATAATTGTCATTATAGTCATCGTCCCATGCCACTACCGTGACTTTCAAACCGTCATCGGTTTTCGTGTAAGATTCGATATAAGAATTATCACTGAGCTTCGACAGCTCATCCGCAATGGAATTGGACGATACAAGGTTACCCTCATAGTCGTAAACATCTATAAGCTGTACTACATAATCGTAGTAATCATCGGTCTCATAATTGAAATCATCCGGAACATTCTTAAGTCCGTCTGTTCTGTAATAGATGTAGTTGTCATCATAAGTCACCACATCGCTGTAAAGATACTCGTAGTCGTCGCTATTGTACTGGGATCCGATTGTATATTCGGTTACATTGAACCAATCGCTATCGGATGAAACCTTATCGGATGAACCCGAAGGCTTCGAACACGCTGAGGCGGACGCTGTAAGCATAGCCGCAGCCATAATGACAGAGGTGATTTTCACAGATAATTTCTTCATAGTTACCCCCCCCCAAATCCTTTTTGTAAAATTATTGTCTGTTTGTTAAAAGTATCAGTCGGTCAGCATGATGGTGCTGCGCTTAAGTGAAGCCGTCATTAATACCGAGTTGTTATCCCCCGCACGTCTCAGTAAAATTCTGCCGTTATCCGATGCCAGGCAGGCCGCTGCCGTGCAGTAGTCCGCGCTGATTTTTTCGGTGGTAAATCCTCCGTTTAAAGGTACCCTTACCGCTTTAAGAAGCCTTGAATCGAAGAAGGTTACAAAGCAGCCTATATCCTCGGCCACCGCCTTGACAACCTCGCTCTCGCGGGCCAGGGCGGATACGGCAACCGTCACAACGGCATCGGGATTTATGCTGTGCTTCATGAGCGCCTCGCGTACTATCCTCGCTGAATACTCCGGATCCGCTTTCGATGAAATTTCCAGACCCAGAACCACTATCCTCGGCACAAGAACGAGCACCTTTCCATTCCTGTCGGTATCGGGGAGCGACCCGCATGTGATGAACACGGAGTAGCGATCCTCGCTGTTGGCGCTTACGAAAGCCTGACCGAGTTCTTTTCGCTGATTGGAGCCAAAACCGTAAAGGCGGTAGCCCACGGTGTCAAGAACCGGCTCACTTAACTCCAGCGGCAAATCGCTGTAAACATCGACCGCACCCCCGAGGGAGATGAACTCGGAAATCTCATCGAGCAGTTCCTCGCTGTCGGGCTTCATGCGGTACGCCATAACGGCCCGCTTCAAATCCGGCGCGAAGTCACGGCGATCATCCTCGGAAGACAAGGCCGTGGAGCCCAAAATCTCGGTTATCTTCGAAAGCATCTGGTGGGTGTTGTACCCGGCGGGCTTCAGGATGCCGGCGTACTTGCCGTCGGGAGTGACGTTAAATACGGGACACCTGATATCCGCGGGACAAATTCTCTCAAGCAAAAGCTTCACGCAGGCCTCCTGCGGAAGGATGAGAACTATCGCCGCATCCGCTCTGCGGTTTGAGTTACCGTAAACGGAAACGAAGTTCTCCATGTTATCTATCCATTCTCCCTCAGAACCGGAAAGGAGCCTGTCTCCCGTGCTCCTGGCACGTCCGGATCTTGCATAGCAATAAAGAAACATCTTTACTCCTTTATAAGCTTCTTGATGAACATGCTCTCCTTAAGTGAGATGTAGTTATCAGCCGAGCATATACACAGGCAGAAACAGACCATCGCGACCTTGATTCCGGGATCGAGTGTCCCGAAGACATCAACAATCGCATCTGCTTCCTCACGGACGGATTTACCGTCAAGGCTCTTAACGAGCTCCTGAGACTTGTCAAAGGACAGATCCAGCCCGGTCGAATCCTTGAATAACGCATATTCTTCGGTCGACAGCTTTCCGTCTGCACTGCACGCCGCAAGCACAAGAATCTCGAATCCCACGATACCCATCGGAATGTCATATATGGCAGTATTGATGGTCTCGTACAGTTCGGCAAGAAGACCTCTTCTCTCGTCGTAAGTCATCTTCTCGTACTGGTGGCACAGTTTCTCAAATTCAAACATCGGTTAATCCTCCTGATTATCAATATTCTCATTTGAGTTTAACATTAGACTGACCGATTATATAATCAGTAAAGTGACAAATAAATGACAATAGGAGACGTGTAATATGAAGGTAATAATTATGGACGGACTCGCCGCGAACCCCGGTGATTTATCGTGGGAAAGCTTCGAAAAGCTCGGAGATGTTACGGCATACGATGTAACCCGCGAGGATGAGATTATCGCCAGGGCCAAGGAAGCCGATGCAGTAATCACCAACAAGACGCCTTTTACCGCCGATACACTGGATCTTCTTCCTAATCTAAAATACATCGGTGTTCTCGCAACCGGCTATAACGTCGTTGACATTGATGCCTGCCGCGCCCGCGGAATTGTGGTCACAAACGTCCCTGAATACGGCACTTACGCCACCGCGCAAATGACGATAGCTCTCCTCCTCGAGATATGCGACAAAGTCGCCCTTCACGACGCTTCCGTCAAACGCGGTGACTGGATAAAGTCTCCTCAGTTCTGCTACTGGCTTTCGCCCCTGACCGAACTTTACGGCAAGAAAATTGTCGTCGTCGGTATGGGTAAAATCGGACAGCGGGTCGCGGCAATTGCCGAGGCTCTCGGGATGGAAGTCCTTCCGGTACCGCATGCGATTACAAATCCCGAGTCAGAATACACATTTGAAGATGCCGCCGCTCAGGCAGATGTAATCACGCTTCACTGCCCTCTTACAGACGAAACTTCAAACCTTATAAACAAAGACAGTCTGTCTTTATGCAAAGACGGCGTTATTATCATCAACGCCGCAAGAGGTCCTGTTGTAAACGAGACTGATATAGCTCAGGCGCTTCGCTCCGGACACGTGAAAGCCTATGGCTGCGACGTCGTATCGGTCGAGCCGATGCTCGCAGGCAACCCTCTGCTTGATGCTCCCAACACGGTGATTACGCCCCACATCGCATGGGCTCCGAGAGAGACGCGCATGCGGCTTATAGATGCCGCGGCAAATAATCTGTCGGGCTTCATCAGCGGCCTTCGCGGCAAGGAAATCTGCGAGATAACGTAAGGGGATTGTTAAAGAAAATTCTCCCTAAACTATTGAAGGCATCCCGAACTGTGTTCGGGATGCCCTCAACATGGAATAAGGGATAGATATAGAAAATTGTCTTATATCAATAACGAAGTTCCCTTCGTTGCTCAAATAATATCAAGTTCCCGCCAAATAATCAACGGTAAATTTTTATTAATTTGAGGCAAATTTTCAGTCAGGTCTCGTCACAAACTGTGCAATCAGTCCCAAAATCAAAACTGCAAGGAAACAAATGACGAAGAGACCTACCTGCAGGGCATATACAGGGTCTGCAATATCGAAGAGATTTGCGACCGGTCTGCCGATGCTGACACCGAAGTCTGTATTCGACAAAAGATACGCTCCCGCGTAGCCTGCCATTCTTGCTCCGGCGATGGCTGTAAAGATGATGGCCGCCCAGTTTTCGACGAACATGGCTGCAACAGCAAGGGAAGCACCGACGATGGCGCCGATAATCCAGCCTACAAGCTTAGGCGAGCTCATTATGCCGCCCATGACAATCGACACGCCGCTTCCGAACATGAAGCCGCCGCCGATAGCGCCGATTATGGGAAGCATCACTTTATAAAGTGCGAAAGACAGACCCGCTGCCACGAGTACAAAGAGACCGACGATAAACGACGCTCCCGCGCTGCCGCTCATATCGTGGAAAATACCGTCTCCGACCATACCGGACAGGACATTACTGAAAAACATTCTTCCTATGAAGAAGCCTCCGGTACCGCCCATAAGTATGATGCTGTAGCGGAAGATGTTGTAGCCTGCGAAAGCCACAACCAGACCTGCAATTAGTACAACTGCCATTACTACTGTGGTGTCCATAATAGTTCAATCCTCCAGACCTTCTTCAAGTATCAGTCTGACCTCCTCTATGGTACTTGCCCGGCAGAGAGCGACCTTCATCCCGGCCGCATTCGGATAACCCTTGATATAGCACGGCATGACGGATCTCATCTCGATAACCGCCTGCCTCTGCCCTTCTTCCGACGCTCTGAGAGCAAGTTCACTTAGTAGCATATCACATTTATCTTTAAATGTCGGGGCTTTGGAAGGTTCTTTGCCGCCCTTAAGAAAATTTTTTACCTCATCGAAAATCCACGGGTTACCGCAGGCCGCCCTTCCTATCATAAGACCGTCGGCATCCGTAATATCAAGCATATCCTTCGCGGACTTCCCTGAGTCGATGTCACCGTTCGCGATAAAGAAAACGCCGGTGTCTTTAACCGCATCGTGAATCCGTGCAATCTCTTCGCGGTCGGCCTTACCCGAGTACATCGCCGAAGCGGTTCTGCCGTGAATGCAGATTGCCTCGGCACCCGCCTGCGCAAGACCCTTCGCAAATTCCGCTCCGTTTATCTCCTTGTCGCTGAATCCGATGCGGGTCTTAACCGTTAGGCATTTACCCAAACTATCGGCCGTTTTTCTTGCATTTGTAACAATGTTAAAGGCTTTCTGCGGGGTTCTCATGAGGCCGCTTCCGGCTCCGGTCTTGACGACCTTGGGCACGGGGCATCCCATGTTGATGTCGAAGATGTCGACGCTTTGAAGGCGGGGGTCCTCGCAGATGATTTTCATTGCTTCGCAGAAGTCCTCGGGCTCACTGCCGAAGAGCTGGATGCAGGTTACCCCCTCGGTCTCGGGATTTATCTTCATGAATTTATAGCTCTTCTCGAGGCCTCCTCTTACTATCGACCTCGCGCTGGTAAGCTCCGTGGGTGCGTAGTCCGAGCCGAGCTCGTGGCAGATTCCGCGGAAACCCACATGCGAGTACCCGGCCATCGGCGAGAGCGCGACGAGCGGCCCTCCCCTGTCTTTAAAGCAATCCGAAAAAGTCCGACTCATAAAGCTTGACGGCAAAGATGCCGATACCGGTACCCAAAAGCATCGAGAAAATTACGTCTGTGAAAAAATGCACCCTGAGGTATAGCCTCGACAGAGCAATGAGGCAGGCGTAAACAAGCGCGAGCATACCGACGCCCTGGTTAAGAAAAAACAAAACGGTTGCCGCCGCAAACGAGCTTAAGGTATGGCCCGAGGGGAACGAATAGTCCCAAGGCTGCTTGATAAGAAGCTTATAGTTCTTGTGGAAGAACGGCCTGTTGCGTCTGACGATGTTTTTTATGATTAAGTTTCCTATCGTGATGCACATCAGAAGAGCTATCAGAACACAGTAACCGATGCGTCTGTTGTAGGGCTCCTGGAGCATAAGAATGAGGGCAATCAAAATCCAGATAAGCCCTAAGTTTCCCGTGCTTGTTATGTTCACCATCAGGCGGTCGGTAAAGGGCGAATAAAGCGCGTCGTGAAGACGCTTCAAGTTACGAAGCTCAAACGCACAAAAACGACCGACTTGTCTGTCGGTCTCATTACCGATCTGGCGGGCTATCTGCTGACCCTGCTCGATGATGATTCTTTTCATAGGTTAAATTTTAGCACGATAGAGGCCTCGAAGGGCACAATTTTCATACATTTTGGCTCTTGATTAAGTCGGGGACGGGGGTGAAAATAAAGTCCGAGTTAAATAAGAGGAAAATAATATGGACGATTGCTTAGTATATTTTTTCACAGGCTTCCTCGACAGCGGGAAGACCACAGTCATCACAGAGTGGGCGGGAAGTGACAGCTTCCGCGGCAGAAGCATTGTAATTTTGTCGACCGAGGAAGGCGACGTCGAGTACGGCGACGCGGATTTCCCGGAGCCCAAACCCGTCATCATCGAGAAAGAGACCGATGAGGTCGACCGCGAATTGATGTTCGAGATTGAGCACAAATACAAGCCGGACGTACTCTTTATCGAGTGGAACGGATCGGTCTCGCCGTCGAAGTTTTTCGATGAGGTGGATGTGCCCGAGAGGTGGGCTCTTGCGGCTGCGGTTGTGACGATTGATGCCACGACGTATACAGAGTACTACAGGAACATGCAGACGTTCTTCGCGGACTACTACAGATACTGCGACACGGCGATTTTTAATCGCGTCGACCCTGAAGTAAACAATATCCCGAAGCTTAGAGGGTCGGTTAAGTCCGTTAATCCCGGCGTGAATCTGACGTTTCTTGACAAGGACGACCAGCTGCTTGATATCGGCAACTACCTTCCTTACGATCTCTCGAAGGATCCGTGCGAGATAGTCCCCGACGACTTCGGTCTGTTCTACACCGACGCTCTTGATAACGTCGAGCGCTATAACGGCAAGAGAGTTAAACTCACAGGCCTTGCGGTAATCTTCAGAGAGTTCCGCGGCAAGGCGTTCGCACTTCAAAGGCAGGCATACACATGCTGCTCGGCGGACATCGGTCAGATTAATCTCCTGTGCTTCTACGACGTCAAACCCGGCTTCCCCGTGGGTCAGTGGCTGTCGGTTACGGGAAGAATCAGGTACTTCGAAGATAACCAGAACGGTCAGGTCGTGCACGTGCCGTGTCTTGAGGTTGAAGACTATGCTGTAACGAGCGCGCCCGAGACGGAGATAATTTATTTCAGCTAATAAAATTTGAAAGAAGGTATTCATATGGCAACAAAAGTAGATGTTTTCTCAGGCTTCCTCGGAGCCGGCAAAACAACACTGATCAAAAAGCTCATAGCCGACGGCTACAACGGACAGAAGATTGTCCTCATCGAGAATGAGTTCGGCCAGATCGGTATCGACGGCGGATTTTTGAAGGAATCCGGCATCGAGATTACGGAGATGAACTCCGGCTGCATCTGCTGCTCACTCGTAGGCGACTTCGGCACAGCCCTGAAGGACGTTATCGACCGCTTCCATCCCGACCGCATCATCATTGAGCCTTCGGGTGTCGGCAAGCTCTCAGACGTAGTCGCTGCGGTTAAGCGCGTTGAAGGTACTGAGATTTGCGGCACCGTTACGGTTATCGACGCATCCAAGTGCAAGGTTTACCTCAAGAACTTCGCGGAGTTCTACGAGAACCAGATTAAGTACGCAGGCACCATCATCCTGTCTCGTACAGGCGACATCAAGCAAGAGAAACTCGACACAGCAATCGAGCTCATCAAGGCAATCAACGATCACTCACAGATCATCACAACACCTTGGGACGAGCTCTCCGGCGAGCAGATTCTCAAGGCCATCGAAAATCCTCTCACCGCCGCCGACATGGCTGCCGCTCTTCTCGAGGCTGAGCAAAATGAGCACCACCATCACCATCATCACCATGATGAGGACGGCGAGGAGCACGAGCATGAAGGGCATGAGCATCATCACCATCACGATGATGACGATGACGACGACGATGATCACGAGCACTGCGACCATGAAGGACATGAGCACCATCATGAGGACGGTGAAACCTGCAGCTGCGGTCATCACCACGACCATGAAGGTCACCACCACGCTGACGAGATTTTCGACAGTATTGGATTCGAGACGAGCAAGAAGTTCACAATCGCAGGTCTCGAGGAAGCCCTCAAGGCTCTCGATGAGAACGGCACTTACGGCATGATTCTGCGTGCTAAGGGTATCGTCGCAGGCGAGGACGGCAAGTGGATTCACTTCGACTATGTTCCGGGTGAAGTTTCCGTCCGTAACGGCCCCGCCGATGTCACCGGCAAGCTCTGCGTTATCGGATCTGATGTTAAGAAGGATAAGGTTAAGGAGCTGTTCGGGATTTAAAGTTTTGTTTCCCGGTTAATTTTTTAAATTAAGTGCGGCGACCCCTGCGGGCCGCCGTTTTTTGATGGGTGATTTATGTTTACTTCTCTAATTTGCTCTTATCTTTAGGTCCGGTGACACGCACAGTGACACTTCGGTACCGATTCCTGAGTCTACGCACTGCCAAAAAATCGACCACTTTTTTAAACATTTTTTGTCAGTCAGTCCATATATTCTATTTGAATTTCATCTTATAAAGGGAAAAATAAAGGGAAAACAAAGTTTTCCCTTTATTAACCGAACTGGTAAGTTGCATTAGGGGCGAGGCCGGTGATAGTAATATCGTTGCCGTTGCCCTTAATTGTGTTGAAAGTAATTGTATTACCGCTTCTGGTAGCTGTAACGCCTGTACCGGCTGTAAAGGAAATACCGGCGAAAGCCGTCGCGGCGTCGACAGACGATGCAGCCGCCGTCTGGAAAATGATTGTAGCGCCGCCAACCTCTTCCGAAGTGTCGCTGCTTTCAACCTTGTTAAACTTCACTCCGCCCGAAGACGTATAATCCTTCATCGTGTACGTGGACGCAGGTGCATTACCCGAACTGTCCGTAGTAAACGAAATAGGGTCCGCAATCGCATACCCCGCCGGAGCCTTCGTCTCGGTAAACGTGTACGTAGTGTTGGCAGCTAGGCCCGAAAACTCAACGGCACCAGAAGTCGTTGTAAAAGTCAAAACACCGTTTGCGGAGGCTGTGGCGCCCGTTGTAAGACACACTACCTCTGACATAGCGCCAGCTGTAGAAGAAGTAAGCGTAACTGTTGCTCCAGCTAGGCCTTTATTAGTTTCACCGTCAACCTTACGGAACGATGCGCCACCATCTCCGGGAATATCACCATTACTTGTCAGCTTCGCCATAAACATCTGAGATGTAAGTTCCTGAACAGTCCAACCAACAACATCACCTGCAACATTCTTCTTACCACTGTATCGACTGTTAACCTTTTCAAGAAGATCTGCCTTTGCCGCGGTCAAATTTTTCTTGTCGGAAGAAAATACGGCAACCTGCGTAGGTCCGTCCATATAGGCACCATTGTTTGTTCTGGTTCTGTAAATCTTCAGAACATATCCACCTGAAGACTGTCCAACAATTGTACCTTCATACTTAGAAACAATACCTGTCGCTTCACAGTCAACAGGCCAACCGTTTGAGTCAGCTCTATCCGAGAAGTAAATCAATACATCTCCGGAAGAATCAACCTTAGCACCATAATAGACTGTTCCAAAGGTGATATTTCTTGCCCACTCATTGTAGCTGCTTCTGTAACTGGACGGGAACGACTTTGAACAGATTGCATTTATTCCGCCAAGTGTATTTGCAACATTAGAGAAAGCGTTGTTGCCTGTAAATCCTGTTGCAACGCCTCTGTAGTTTGTGCCACTATAAGTAGCACTGGTAAGTGTACAAGTACCGCTGTATTTACCAGCGGGGATTGAACCGGTATAAGTGGTGGTAGCCCACGTCATCTCACCTGTATCTTCAGCAATAGTAAACTCATCTTCATAAGGTACAGGATTATACGAGACTGATCCGTCTTCTTCAATCGTTACCTCATAAATTACGTGAACGCCCTCAGCCTGAGCTTCTTCAGTCAAAGAATCAGCTATGCGGTAAGCCCAGCCATACTCTTCTTCTTCAAGCTCTTCGTATATGTCAACCGAGATAAGTCCCTTCTCAACAGAGTTAGAACTATAGTAACCAGTAAACTTAGCTGTTGCTTCAGAAGAAGACTCAGCTACTACATAGTAGTCTGCATCGTAGTTAGAAGAAGAATATCTTGTACCACCGATATTAGCGGCACCGATAGTTATAACCTCATCAATGCAACCGGGAACAAAGTGCGATGCACTTGTCGAGTTATTACCTGCTGCACCGATGACTGTAATTCCGGAAGCAATAGCCTCTTCGATAACTTCCTTAATTACAGAGTTCTTCTCTATATTAAGTGCTGTCATCGAGAAGTTGATAACAGATACTCCGAGGTCCATAGCAAGACGGAAGCCTGCATAAATATCTGCGGCAGATGCACTACCGTCTTCAGATACCTTAATAGAGATTACCTTTGCATCGTTATTAACATCTCTGATACAGGTAAGCATCTTGGAACCGTGTCCGTTGTTATCTTCTGTATCGTCGCTGATAACAGAGTAGTTAACATCTGCATTAGCACCTGTATCAATAAGAGCGATGTAACCGGAGTAATCGTCTGATGTG
>Ga0065709_1029225_pt1 | contig 59677 bp, 59 predicted proteins | sample Hoacrofraction14_2_FD_59096 | JGI IMG/M metagenome (GOLD analysis project Ga0065709, IMG submission 59096) | Hoatzin crop microbial communities from Cojedes, Venezuela, sample from fiber fraction 14 v1 | ecosystem: Host-associated > Birds > Digestive system > Esophagus > Crop | place: Venezuela...
AATCCGCCAAATGCAGCACAAGGTGGAGTACCTTGAGCAGGAGGTTGAGTTTTTAAAAAAAATCTTCTCGACCAAAAATACAAGGAAGTAGGTGCATTGCTCATGAATGAATCTTCCTGTGTATTTGAGGTGATTTACAACGCCGTATCACATGGCGAGACCAAGCTCTCTGTCTCCCGAATGTGTGCTATAGCAGGCGTATCACGGAGCGGTTATTATGCCTGGGTCAAAGCCGCTCCGGTGCGAGAAGCGGCGGAGGAACAGGACCGCAGGGACTTCGATCTGATCCTGACGGCATACAATACGCGCGGTTACAGCAAGGGCGCCGAAGGCATCTATATGTGCCTGATCCACATGGATCCGCCGGTCGTCATGAACCTTAAGAAGATCCGCAGACTGATGAAGAAGTTCAATCTTGTCTGCCCGATCCGCGTGGCGAACCCATACCGTCGAATAGCCAAAGCGCTCAAGACCAATAACGTGGCCGACAATCTGCTGCAGCGCGAGTTCGAATGCTATGGCCCCCGGATGGTACTCCTGACAGATATAACGTGCCTTCCGTATAACGATACGTTCGCGTATCTGTCTACGATACTGGACGCATTCACAAAGCAGATCCTGGCGTATGTCGTCAGCGATTCATTGAAGGTCGACTTTGTACTGGAAACGGTAAATATCCTGGTTCGTGATCATGGCGTCTCACTCAAAAAAGAGACCATTATTCACAGTGATCAGGGCGCGCACTACACCAGTTACAGCTTTATCGAAATAGTCCGCAACTCAGAGCTCCGGCAGTCCATGTCGCGCCGGGGTAATTGCTGGGACAACGCTCCGCAGGAAAGCTTCTTCGGCCATATGAAAGATCATATCGGCAAGAAGATTGCCGCCGCGACAGAGTATGAGCAGGTCAGGGCTATCGTTGACGACTATATGGATTATTACAACAACGGACGATACCAGTGGGAACTGGCGAAGCTGTCACCGAACGAGTACTACCAGTTCTGCACCACGGGCATCTACCCGCTCAAGGCGATTACAGCACCGGCCGTACCAACCATTGAAAAGAAGCCCGAAGAACTTGGTGCAGCCGTTGAAACCGCAGAGGCGTCGGGAGCGGGAACGGAGGCAAGGGACAGTACGCTGGCCGCGCGCAGCGCGGACGGGCAGCCCTTGACGCAGTGACACGGATTACCCTGTCCCTGCAGGAAAGGACGCAACCCTTTCCCTGCCTCCCGGCGAGGGCGGGTCTGGGCAGAGCCCAGAGAACTGTCAGTGAGTACCGGTGTCAAAAATCCGACTGTCTAAAAGACAGGGTAAGAACACTTTTGAGGGCGTCCAAAATGAGGGACCTCAAGTTTCAAAAGTGTCCTTGACAAGGGGTACAGTTTATTTTTCACCTCCATTTTCTCCAAACATGATATTTATCGCACACTTTTTCTAATTTCATTCTATCAACGGATATTATAGCCAGGTAGTCGCAATGCACGAACGGTCGAAAAATTTCATGAATGACACCTTTCTTAAGAAATTCCTAAAAAATGTGAGTCAAATATCTCAAAAAAAGCAGAACAATCACTTTTTTTGCTGATGAGACTACTGTTTGATATTAAAAAGCCGGGATGTCCCGGCTCATGTGTCAGTTTAATTTCGGGGCAGGGGTGAGTTCGCCCGCAGCCATCAGATCCTGCAGGATCCTGCGCGCTGTGTCCTGTTCACCATCGTCAATCATGGCGACAATGTCCTCAAGATCGGCAGGGGAGAGATGCATGTCCCGGAGCACCTGTCCAACACGGACATAGGCGGCCTGAATGTCATCATCACTCACACTGCCCGGGTTTTCCGTATTCATGGCCTGCATGTTTACCAGGGCCATGGACTCCTGAAACAGGCGTGCGAGAAGCTCCAGGCGCTCACGCTGATCGTCCTGTAAATCAATATCGACGTCGTTTTCGTTCATACTGTATACCTACTCGACATCAAAGGCCGTAAGGTCATCCCACGTCTGGCGTCTGACCACCAACCGATCCTGACCTTCGTACGTGAACACCACGGCCGGTTTCGGAATCTGGTTGTAGTTGGACGACATCGTGTAGTGATAGGCCCCCGTTGAAAACATGGCGAAGATGTCCCCCGGCTGAATATTTGGGGAGACAGGGATGTCTTTGATCATGATGTCCCCGCTTTCGCAACATTTCCCGGCAATGGTGACGACCTTCGTGCGTTCATCCGCGGCCCGGTTGGCGACCACGCCATCATACTTGGCGCCGTAGAGTGGGGTGCGGATATTGTCCGTCATCCCGCCGTCAATGGCGACATAGGTGCGCATACCTGGAATTTCCTTGATCGATCCGACCGTGTACAGGGTGATGCCGGCATTGCCGACGACGTATCGGCCCGGTTCAATCATGACCATCGGCATGGACCAGCCGCGCTCATCGTAGTGTTCCTTAATGATGCCCATGATGGTTTCGGTGATGACCTTGAAGTCCAGCGGGATATCGTCTTTCGTATAGGCGATGCCGTAACCACCGCCCGCATCGATCTTGGACGTCACGATGCCAAAACGGTCATACACCTCGTCCGCAAACCTCATGAACTTATGCATTTCCGCCTCATAGGCTGACAAATCAAACACCTGGGAGCCGATGTGGGCGGCCAGGCCTTCGTAATCCATATGATCACAATCCAGAATCTTCTGGATAGCATCGAGGTAAATCCCGTCGGACGACGGGAAGCCGAACTTCGTGTCCTTCATGCCCGTGGAAATATAGTCATGGGCCCCGGCCTTGACTTCCGGCACGACGCGCAGGGTGGCTTTGACCACCGTATTTTTCTCCGCCGCAATCTTGTTGGCCAGTTCGATTTCGTAAAAGTTATCGACCACGAAATGGGTCACCCCGTTGTCGAGTGCGTATTCTATTTCAGAGGGGAGTTTATTGTTCCCGTGGAAATAAATCTTGTCCGGATCCACGCCGGCCTTCAGGGCGATGCTCATCTCCCCGGCCGAGACGCAGTCGATGCCAATGCCGTACTCCTTCACCAGCTTGTAAATAGCGATGCAGGAAAAGGCCTTCGAGGCCAGGAGAGGCAGGGCGTTGTCAAACTTAAGCATAAAGTCATCATGCAGCTCCGCAAACTTCTCACGCAGGTGGCCTTCACTCATGACATAGAGCGGGGACCCGTACTTTTCAACGAGGTCCGTGGCTTTCACACCATCGATATAAAGATCCTGCCCGCGGTAGTCCGCAAACTTTGTTTGTAAAACCATAGGGGGTCATCCTCCTTTTAATAAAGTGTGGTGAGGTTGTAGAGACCTTTCTCCTTTGTCACCAGCGTTTTGGCCGCAGCCACCGCGCCGTGCGCAAAGATGTCGCGCGACAAGGCTTCGTGGCTGACCTTGATGATTTCATCTTCACCCGCAAACATCACGGTGTGTTCACCGTAAATCGTGCCGCCGCGCAAGGAGGAAATCCCGATTTCCCGTTCCCCGCGTTTTTCGTGGCGATCATGACGGCCGTACACTGGCTCGGTGTCATCGATTGTGTCCGCCATCGTCCGGTACAATAAATCTGCGGTTCCCGACGGGGCGTCGATTTTCCGGCGGTGATGGGCCTCGGTGATTTCAATGTCAAAGCCGTGTTCGAACAGGTCTTTGGCATAGTCCCTCACCATTTTCACCAGCATCGCCACGCCGTACGAGGTGTTGTACGACTGGAAGACAGGCACCTCTTCGGAGAGGGTTTCGATCGTCTTCAGATCATCTTCGCTGTAACCCGTGGTCGCAAACACGACCGGGGTGTTGGTCTTCTTTGCATAGCTCACAATGTCCCCGAGGTTGGCGGGGTGGGAGAAGTCGATGATGACATCGGCATCACCCTCGTAGTCTTCAAGGCTTTCAAAAGCCGGCACCGCCGGCTTTGTGTCAAAATACGGACTGATTACGGCCGTGAGCCCGAGCGTGTCATCGGCGTCCAGAGCCGCACACACCTTCTTGCCCATCACCCCGTAACCATAAACCAGGGCTTTCATCTTAATACCCCTTGGCTTCGAATGCGGCCATCGCATCGAAGAGCAGTTTCTTATTGGCGTCGGTTGTCTGGATGAGCGGCTTGCGCAAATAATCACTGTCAATCACACCCATGTGCTTCAAAGCGGCTTTCGGCATGATCGGGTTGACATCAACGAAGAGATACTTCGAAACGTCGTTCAGGTCATAGGCGAGCTTGCGGGCGAAGTCCAGATCCCCCTTGAGGGCGGCCTGGGCCAACATCTCTGTTTCGCGCGGATACAGGTTGGACAGGACGGAAATCACGCCTTTTCCGCCGGCGGCGCAGAACGGAAGGATGTTGTCGTCGCAGCCCGAATACAGGTCGAAATCCATGTTCCTTGTGCGGGTGAGGCATTCCATCGTGTAGTTGATATTGTCGGTGGCGTCTTTCATCGCCACGATGCGCGGGTGTTTGGCCAGCTCAACCACCGTTTCCGGGGCGATGTTCATGCCCGTCCGGCCCGGCACGTTATAAATAATCATCGGCAGATCCACCTGATTGGCGATTGTCGTGTAGTGGTCGATCAGACCGCGCTGGGATGTCTTGTTGTAGTAAGGGGTAACGACGAGGTAGGCATCGGCGCCGACCTTTTCGTTGAACTTGGCGAGTTCCAGAGCGACAGACGTGTCGTTATTGCCGGCCCCGGCAATGACCTTCACGCCCGTGCCTTTGGCCATCTCAACCGTGATGCGGGTGAGTTCGAATTCTTCTTCGACCGTAATCGTCGCGGTTTCCCCCGTGGTGCCATTGACGAGCAGAGCCTGCACGCCCCCGTCAATCATGCGCTGAACCTGTTTTTTAAAACCGTCATAGTCAATCGTCCCGTCCGGGTTCATCGGCAGGACAAGTGCGACGGCGCTGCCTTCAAAAATACTCATGAAAGTGCCTCCTTGATTGTTTCTTCGGCCTTGGCCAGATATTTCTTTTCAATAACGTATGAGATCGACGTATCCCCCGTGGTCACCTGACTGAACGGGATCTGATGGGTGCCGAGGATTTCGAAAATCTTCGCCGCCACCCCGGCTTCTTCGACCATCGCCGAACCTTCCACGCTGAGCTTGCCCGAGGATTTCGTGGAATACGCTTCGATGCGCGGATTGTCTTCATGGAGCTTGGCGAGGGCTTTGTTTAACTTGGACTGATCGTTCTCGTCGCAGGTGAAGTCAATGCGCATTTCACTTTCTAGCATGACCGATGAAATCATATCCACCACCACGCCTTCTTCACTGAGGATGCGGAACACCCGTGACACCATCACGGAGTTTTTCTCCACCTTCATCAGCCGCACCTGAATGATATGGTCATTGACACTGACCGTGTAGTTCGTTTGTGTACTCATGATTTTTCTCTCCTTTATCAAAAAAGCAGCCTATGAAAAGCTGTTGCGTTCGTCCGGTTCGATTCAACGTGACAATAGCTCTCCACAATCCTGTGACAATGCCGGGGATCTTCTCCACGGCACCAGGCAATGAACCAAGGGACAGCTCTGTTCACCCTTCGGCAGATTCCCCGCCTCGACTCTTCAGCCTGTCCGCCCGTAAAGAGTGATTCTTGGTTTCTGCGACCTCTATTCAGGAATAGTCTAACACATTTAGGCTAATGACACAATAAAGGGCTTTCCATTCACGGGGAAATTTCCCTGGACCTTGACTTTATGTCCTTACAAGTATACTGGTCATCTCTCCTGACTGACTTGTAAGGAAACACTTACAGTTTCTACAAAGAAATAAATTCTTTCCACTTTTTCCCAGTTTTGTCGAACGCTTACATTTTTTTCTGTCTTTTTGAATTTTGGGTATTTACAATGCCACCCTTTTTGAGTACTATGTGGTCAAATCAAAGCGAGGGAAACGCAATATGGGCATTATCATAGAACAAGAATTCAATCACATCAAAGAAGAAGTCACCGGTGTCATCAAAGATGTCATCCGGGAAGAGGGCATCGACACTGTCTCCGAGTCCTCAATCGACAACCTTGCCATTCATCTGGCCCTCTCGATTACACGGCTTCTTTCCGGAAACTACATCGACACGAGCCAGTCGCAGCTGGAGTCCTGCAAAGACCTGGAAACTTACTCTGCGGCGAAGAAAATCATCGACCGGCTTTCCGAGCGTTATGACATCAGCGACAATGATGGCGAATGCGACGTTTACTACGCCGCCATGTATCTCGCCGGCATCAACCTGCTCGACCTGGACTTCGACAGTATGTTCGACATCGTCGATGACGAGATCGAAGAAGTTATGAACGAAACCCTGGACGCCATCTACAACCGCCTTGGTTACGACCTGCGTCAGAACAAGGATTTCTACAAGGGCATCACGCTCCACTTCTATCCGGCCATCGAACGGCTCCAGAACGATCACCAGCTCGAAAACAACCCGCTGGCTGACCTTCTGGCAGCGCAGAACGAAAAGGAATACCAGTGTGCGGTGATCATGAACGAAATCGTCAACAACCACTTCCACAAGAAGTTCAACGACAACGAAATCGGCTACATCACCCTGCACTTCGGTACGGCGTTCTACACAGCCTGACGCTATCACATCATTCCGACGGAATTTCCAACAATTCTGCCGGAATTTTCTTTTACAATGAATGCAGGAGGGTTTATACCATGAATCAATGTGAATACTGCGGACAGTATGTGAATGACGACATCACCACCTGTCCTTACTGTGGGGCGCCCATCACCCCCGTTACTCAGACCACGACCACAGAAACAGAAACCACCGGGCCTTACAGCCTCATTCTGGAAAGCCTGAACAATTGCACAGAGGCGGCGGCCACCGACCTCATGACCCGTCTTCTTGGCTACAGCACGACCGACGCGGATAACGCGCTCGAGTACCTGCCGGCCATGGTTGCCCAGAAACTCACGTACACTCAGGCCCAGACAATCGCGCAGACGTTTGAAAGCTACGGCATGACGATGACGATCCGCAACGGCAACGAAACAGTCGGCACGGAAACCACATCTGACACCGACAAAACATCGCTCCTGCAGGCGGCCCTCGCCACACTCGGCACACTGGCGATGACCCACCGGATGCGCAAGTTCCGCCGCTTCGACGGCATCCCGAAACACAAACCACAACCGGAACCTGTCCCACAGCCCAAGCCACGAAAAGTCGTGCAGAGACAACCGTCCCGCGGCATGCGCCAGTTCCCGCAGGGCCCGCAAAGCGCCCCGAACCAGGGCGCCCGCAAGCCCACGGGTCACAGCGCCATGAGCCACAACGGACGCTCCAACACCGGCCCAAGTCATAATGCCCGGCCGGACGGGGGAGGACCGCAGGGCGGCGGTCACAGACATTAATAAAAAGAAGGCACAAGGCCTTCTTTTACTTTCCGACACAAAAGCGTCTGAACAGCTCGTCGAGTAAGTCTTCCTTCGCCTGTTCACCGAGAATCTCGCGGAGCTTTTCCCACGCATCATAGAGATCTGTGACCACCAGATCCAAAGGCACATCGGCCTGCAGCGCGTCAATGGCTTTATTCAATGAGACACTCGCTTCATTGAGTAACTGGACCTGACGGGTGTTGGTGAGCACCTGCGCATCCTCCCCGGCAAGGGCGGAGAAGTCAAATGTAGAGTTAATATACTGTTGTAAAGCGTCGATATCACGGGCCTTGGCGGAGATTCTGACACCGTCAAGATCTGCGACCTCACCGAGATCGGCTTTATTGAGAATGATGATCCGGGTCATAGCCTTCGTGCGTTCAAGAATCATCCTGTCTTCATCGTCGAGCGGCTTGGAGCCGTCGACGACCACGAGCACGAGATCCGCCTTGTTCAGAAGGGACAGGGCTTTTTCCACGCCCATCGTTTCAATCGTGTCATCCGTCTCATGGATGCCGGCGGTATCAATCATATTGAGCACAAGGTCACCCAGGCGCACCCGGCCCTCGACCACATCGCGGGTCGTCCCGGCGATGTCGGTGACGATGGCTTTGTCTTCATCCAGCAAAGCATTTAATAACGACGACTTCCCGACGTTTGGTTTTCCGACGATGACCGTCGAAATCCCGTCCCGTACCAGACGGGCATTGTCAGATTCCCTGAGAATTCTTTGCATCTTGGCCCGGAGTGTATCGCACTTCGGCAAAATGTCTTCGTGGGTGATGACGTGAATGTCATCATATTCCGGATAGTCGATATTGACCTCGATGTTGGTGATGATTTGGATCAGGTCTTCCTTCAGATCGGTGATAAAGGTGGAAATGCGGCCCTGGATGCCTTTAAGGGCGAGCTTCGTGGCGTTATCATTCGTCGCGGTGACCATATCACTGATGGCTTCGGCCTGCGACAGGTCGATCCGGCCGTTCAGGAAGGCGCGCTTGGAAAACTCCCCGCGCTCCGCCATCCGGGCCCCGTTTTTCAGGCACAGACGCAGGACTTTGTTTGTGATATACACCCCGCCGTGGCAGGTGATTTCCACCATCTCTTCCCCGGTGAACGTATGCGTTCCGCGGTACACCGCGACCATGACTTCATCGACTTTGTCTGTTCCATCCGTGAGATAGCCGTAGTGCAGTGTGCGGGTTTTGGCATCCTTGATTTTTCCGGTGAAAAAGGACTGCACAAAGTCAACGGACCCTTGGCCGGAGACTCTTAACAGGGAGAGTGCGGCTTCAAGCCTGGAAGTGGCGACAGCCACAATAATATCATCATTCATTACGCATCCCTCTTTTCAACACATCCATCGTGAGCGCCAGGACAAACCCGCACACCCCGAGGATAAACGCGAACACCGGACGCACGTCATAGAGCGCCCCGGACAAAAACGCCCCGAGGATCAGCCCCATCGACTTGGACGTCTGGTAAAAGCCGAGCACTTCGTTTTGTCTGTCTTTGGACGCAAACGTTGTGATCATATCCTGCTCGATCGGTACAATCACGGCATAAATCCCGTTGAAGACAACAATCAGTAAGATAAAGGCCAAAGGCAGTTTCATCATAATGGCCAGTGTTAATGTACATCCTGCCAGGATAATCAGCAGGGTATTGGCCGGTTTCTGGTGATGGTTTTTCATGATTCGCATGCCCAATACCATATTCATGGCGAAGGAAATCAGCCCCACGGCCGCCCGGATGATGCCGTTGTAGGAGGAGGTGAGTTCAAACACGTCCTTCAGGTAGTAGTTGAAGCTCTGATCCACGGCGGTGAAGCCGAGAAACACGCTCATGGCCATTATATAGAGTATCAATAAAGGCAGACTCATAAACGTTTTGACCGACATAAAGGCCGCAAACGGGTTGGAGTCTTTGAGCACCTGACCAAGAGGCAAATCTTTGTCCGTGGCGTCTTCCGGCAGGCGCATGAACATCAGCCCGCACAGGAGCAGGGAGGCAATCTGAATCGCAAAGCAGAAGTACAGGTTCACTTCCCCCAGCATACCGCCAATAAAATAGCCCAAGGCCGTGGCCACGGTCTGAACCGTGGCGTTGAGGGTGAGGTAGTGGCCCTTCTCGCTTCCCCTGGACATATGCACGATGTAGGTGAGAGAGCCGACAAAAAAGCCCCCGCAGCTAATGCCGGCTGTAAACCGCGCCGCCAGCACCATTCCTTCCGTGCGACCGAGCGCCATCATCATCTGTCCGATGCCGTAACCGACACTGCCCAGCGCCATCGCCGTGCGTGAGTTGATCCGTGCGGTGATTTTCCCCCAGAACGGGGAGGAGAGAAACATCCCCAGAGCCATCGCCGCATACGCATAGCCAAACATCCCGTCCCGGAAGTTCAGAAGCTGAAAGTACGTCGGGGTGATTGGGTGGGCGTAACACGAGGCTGTATTAAAAATAATAATTCCTATCAAATAAAGTACACTTTTTTCCATACGCCTTATTATACAAATTTCCCGTGAAAAAAAAAGGATAAAAAAGGCTCCCCGTGAAAGGGGAAGCCCTGCTAGTCTACGTAGTAAATCGTGATGTATCTGTTTTTGCCTTCGCCCTTGGACTCTGTGGCGAGGTGACTCATCTTGGCGATGGTCTGGTGCATGATTTTACGTTCATCGGCCGGCATCGGATCGAGTTTGACATCGACCTTGGAACGCTGCACCTGTTTCCCGAGGCGGCGGCCCATGGCTGCGACCTTGCGGAAACGGTTTTCCTTGTAGCCGTTGATATCGAGGGAGAGCTGGATCTTTTCCCCGAACTCAGTGGCTGCGGCCTGTTTGACAATGGCGTTGAGGGTGCGCAGAATCACACCGTTTTTTCCAATCAGGATGGAGTTATTGTCGGTATCAATGTTGCAGTAGATCATACCGTCCTGCTTGAACACCGCCGTCTCCACTTCGAAGTCCATGTCGGTGAGGATGCGTCTGACATAAGTGCCGACGTAGTCTTCGACCATGTCTTCGTCCCAGCAAATAATTTCAACGCTGTCATCGAAGAGGGATTCGGACTCATCCGCCAGTTTGTATCTCAGTTCACCCGGGGCGATGCCGAGGTCCTGGCAAGCGGATGCGACTGCTTCCTCTTCCGTTTCTCCTACATACTTTCTCATTTCCTGTTACACCTTTCTATCGCACGACGTTTTTCTTGTTGGCGTCGAGTTCTTTTTCAATATAGTGGATCTGGATGTACACCGTTCTGAGCACGGTGATGATGTTTGTGGTGATCCAGTAGAAGGACATCGCCGACGGCATGACGAGACCGAAGTAGACGATCATCGCTGTCATCATGTAGTTCATGGTCTTCATCTGGTCCATCGGGTTCTTTTCGTTCGGATAAACCTTCTGGCTGCGCTTGGACATGATCTGGTTGATCTGCATGGCGCCGAACTGGGTCAGGGCCATGATCACAATCAGAATGACATACTGATAATGACCTTTCCCGATCATCGACATCGGCGTAGCGCCGAGGTCCAGACCAAGGAATGACGATGAGTAGAGAATCTGTACACGCTGCACGGCCTGCCACATTGCGATCATGATTGGAAATGTCACGAACATGATGAAGGAGCTGAACATGTTGATGTCATACTTCTTATACAGGTTCTGGATTTCCTGGCTCATGCGCATCTGCGACGCCTGGTCGTTTTTGCCCTTGTACTTGTTCTGGATCCGTTCGATTTCCGGCTGAACGAGCTGCATCTTCTGGGTGGAGACGCTGGACTTGATCATGACCGGAAGGATAATGATGTTGATGAGGATTGTCATGCCGATGACGCCCCAGATGACATTGCCGGTTACGCTTTCGATGAACAGAATGCCCTTGGCAATCGGGATGACGAGCAGGAAGTCAAAGATCCCTGCATCGATGGTCCACTTCGTGCTGCCCGTGATGGCGCGCGAGGCAATCAGATTCCCGTCGCTGTCCAGGTTGCTTTTACAGCCGACCAGCACCACCAGTGCGAACACAAGAAGGAAGACCTTGAGATAACGTTTTGTACGCTGGTCCAATACCATTTATGTTCCCATCCTTTTTTTTGATTTTTCATACGCTTTGCGCAGTTTGGCCTCGTTGTCCGCAAACGTGCCTTCGAGAAAGCCGTCCCTGACAATGACCACGTAGTCATAAGACTCCTGCAGATTGAAGACATGTTGCACCATCATGCGCACCTGGCGTTTGATCAGGTTGCGGGTATGGGCTTTGCCGCGCTTTTTCGACACGGACACACCAACCCTGGCATGACCGATCTCATTGGGCCGCACATACACCACAAAGGCATGGTTGGCGGCGGAATGACGGGCCCGGATGATTGCGCCGAAGTCTTCGTTTTTTTTGACCCGGTATGCTTTTTTCATCACATTCTAGAAAAAAAGCCACATAAAGTGGTACTTTTTTATACAGTCAATACTTTTCTGCCTCTTTTTCTGCGTCTCGCAATGACCTTGCGGCCGCCGACCGTGGCCATTCTGGCTCTGAAGCCATGGGTCTTCGCTCTTTTTCTTTTATTTGGCTGATATGTTCTTTTCATAATGAATACACTCCTTTGCTTGTAATTAATACTTGATACTTCGTAAACATATGCGTTGACATTATAGGAGAAAATAAAAATCAAGTCAACCGCGAATTCTCAAAAAAACCGCGATTTTTCGCATGATTTGGGCCTTTCACACCCCCGTTCACAGGGATGTGCACAGGTGGGGAAAGTTATGCACAATTTGTGCATAAGTGGGCTTTATGCCCTGAGAGCCGCATTTTTTATGTGCACAAAGGTGTGGAGAGGGTGCGCACATCCCTCAAAATCCACATATTCCGTCACTTATGCACACTCCGGTGTGAACACCAGGCACATTTCAAAATGACACAAAGTTGTGAATAACCCCCCAAATGACACAGTTACGCACTTTTTCCTGTGGATAACTTGTGGATAAGGTGGTGCGCAAGTTTTTTCTGCTTTCCACAACGGGCGATTTCCACTATAATTGGTTGTGGAAAGAAGGTGCGTTATGGACCGGCTGAGCGAACTCTGGGCCAAGACATTAAGTGTATATTCCCAAAGTGCGGCCACGGACAAAGTGTTGTTTGAATCCATCATCGCTTTGTGCAAAGCCCGCAAACAAACCCATGACGAACTCATCGTCACGGCGGAATCGGAATTCACCCTGCCCACAATTGAAGAAGCAGTGCCGGAACTCGAGCGTATTTTTAATGAGCTCAGCGGCGCTCACATCCACATCACCCTGATGAGTGAAGATGCCTACAACGAATCCCGTGTGAAACCGGAGGAGAAGATTCAGTTCGAAGACCATCTCAACCCGGACTTCACGTTCAATAACTTCGTCGTCGGCAGTTCGAACCGGATCGCCCAAAATGCCTCTCTGGCCGTGGCGACCAAACCAGGCAACACGTACAGCCCGCTTTTTATCTATTCAAACTCGGGTCTCGGGAAAACCCACCTGCTCAACGCCATCGGGAACTACATCAAATCCAAGCGCCCGGGTATGAAGGTGCTGTATTCCACGAGTGAAGAATTCGTCAACGAGTATGTGTCGGCCATCGCCAACCATACGATCAACGACTTCAACTACCTGTACCGGAATGTGGACGTGCTCCTTATCGATGACATCCAGTTCATCGCCTCGAAGGACTCGTCCATGGAAATGTTCTTTAATATTTTCAACACCCTGTACAACGCCAATAAACAAATTGTCATCACGTCGGACAAAAACCCGCGCGACCTCAAGGGGATGGAAAACCGCCTCGTCTCCCGTTTCACCAACGGCCTGATGGTGTCCATCGACACCCCGGAATTCGAAACGGCCAAGGCCATTTTACAAAAGAAACTCGAAACCGAGCATGTGAACTACCCGATCCACGAAGAAGTCATCGACATGATGGCCTCGCGCTTCAACCGCGATGTGCGTGAACTCGAAGGCTCGCTCAAACGCCTCTTGTTCTATAAGCTCGTGTTCGGGGCCGAAAAAGACGACATCGACCTGGAATTCGCCCTCGAAGCGTTCGAAGACGACCAGATGTACAGCAATGAAGGCACCCGGGACAACCTGAGTGTGGATGAAATCAAACGTTGTGTGGCCTCGTACTACAACCTCAGCGTGGCGCAAATCAATTCCAAGTCCCGCACTTCGAATATCATCGTCGCCCGCCACATCGCCATGTACCTCGTGCGCAACCTGATCGACAATATTTCCTATATCCAGATTGGGCGTGAGTTCGGGGGCCGTGATCATTCCACGGTCATGAAGGCCTGTGACAAGGTCGAGAAGAAGCTGAAAAAGGATGCCAACTACCGCAAGGCCATTGATGACATCAAGGCCCAGCTGACTTAGTCGCACCCTGTCAATTCAATTTACATTGATAAAACCAACACTTTTTGCGTTTTCCACAGAAAATTCACAGTAAAGGAGAGATTTCTATGAAATTTACAATCAAACGCACGGTATTGCTGGATGCACTGGCCAAAGTCTCCCGCGCCGTGTCCCTCAAAAGCCCGCTGCCGGTCCTCACCGGGATCAAGTTCGACCTCGACAACGAAGGCCTGCTCTTAACCGGCAGTGACAGCGACATTGTCATCCAGACGAAAATCACGGATAATCTGACGATTGAAGAACCGGGGGCCGTGGTGCTCTCGTCCCGTTACATCCTTGACATCGTCCGCAAGATTGACAGCGAAACGATTTCGTTCCAGATCCTCGACGGGGCTTTGACCCGCATCGAAGGGGCATCGTCCCAGTTCAACCTCAACGGCATTTCCAGCGTGGACTACCCGAGGGTTGCGGTTGACCGTTCCGGCACCCATCTCCAGATGGATGCGATGAAACTCAAAGAGCTCATCGACAAAACATCCTTCGCCACGAGTGAAGCCGAAACCCGTCCGGTGCTTACAGGGGTCAACTTCAAATATACGAATCAGGTGCTCACCTGCGTCGCCACGGACAGCTACCGCCTCGCGCAAATGAGCGCCCCGATGGCCGATGACCTCTCCTTCAACATCATCATCCCGAAGAAATCCCTCGTGGAAATCTCCCGTATCGTTGATAAAGACGGTGTGATTGACCTCTACGTCAGCAGCCGCCGCGTGGTGTTCACCATCGGTGGTTACACGATTGTGACCCGCCTGATCGACGGGAAGTTCCCGGATACGTCCCACCTCATCGAAGCGTCTTATCCATACGAACTCTCGGTCGGCACCGCCGCTCTGCTCGGCGCCATCGACCGTGCCACACTCCTGTCCGACAGCGCGACCAAGAACATCGTCAAGCTCACGATGAGCAGTGATGAAGTCGTGCTCACCGGCTCGTCCCAGGAAATCGGTTCGGCGGAAGAAGTCCTGCCGGAAGCCTTCTTCAAAGGCGAAGGTTCCCTGACCATCTCCTTCTCCGGCCGTTATCTGGCCGATGCGGTCCGCTCCATCAACGGCGAAACCGTCCGCCTGTTCTTCACCGGCGGCATGCGCCCGTTCGTGGTCAAGGACTACGAGAAGGACGACAATATCCAGATTGTCCTGCCAATCCGTAACTAATCTTTCACCCGGGTCAACCCCCGGGTTTTTGTGTGCCTCATCAACCGGTGTGAAATGCCGGTTTTTTTACGGACACAATGTGTCATTTCCGACAGGAAATGGGCGGGCTATGATAAAGACGCAAAGGAGGAAGGACTATGGAACACAAATATCAGCCTCTCAAAGACATCGTGTGTGAACTGGAGACAATCAGTGACCAGGTGATTCGATGCAACCGTTATGACATCATTTTCCGCTATGACCTCACCGCCGAACAAATCGCCCCGTATGTCCGCCTGCAGTTCAACACCCGCACGCATAAGATGACCCTGTCTTTCAAATGTGGTTATCCCGAAAACATGACCGACATAGATCGGTTCAATGTGGTGATGAGTGAAATGAACCTGATCGATGACGGGATGGGCATCATTGTCCGCTTCGTCCGTGACTGGCCTCATACAGGTGAATCTTTTGAGGACAGTATGATGGATCTGCCCATGATGACGCTGTGTCTTATGGAGGATTTGAAAAATCAATACCGTCTGGCCGGTGGGTTTCATGCACCCCGCAAGCTTGTGCGCCGTGACCTTTTTGAAACGTTGTATGACCCTTATACGAATCAATACTATTAGGAGGTACTGTCTGTGAGTCAGTTTATTTATGGCAAGGGGTGTGCTTATGCCAAGAATCCCCATATCACCCAACTCAATAATAATGCCCTGGTTGTCGGCCCGTCCGGCAGCGGGAAGACGATGAGCATCGTCGAACCGTGTCTTTTGTCTTTGAACTCGACATCGGCCATCGTGGCCCTGTCCAAGCGCAAACTTGCAGACACATACTCCGGCTACTTCAAAGACAAGGGATATGACTTCGTGGAAGAACTCGATTTTTCCCATCCGGAAACATCCCCCGTGGGGTATGATTCTTTGCGTTATGTGAAGACCGATGCCCAGCTCCAGCAGCTTGCGGAAGCCATCGTCATCAATAATCCTTCGGCCCACAATGATGTGTTCTGGGACAATAATGCCCGTGATTTACTGGTGGCCATCATGGCTTACGTGCGGGCGGTGTACCCGTGTCCTTCCATGACCCATGTGATACAAACACTCGAAAACCTGCGCCTGATCCGGGAAACGTATACGAGTCTGGATGACGATATGCATGTGCTCGCATCCCTGGACAACCACAGTTATGATGCCAAGTGGCGGGCGTTCCACGACCTCGCATACAAAACCCAGACGTGTGTGCTCACATCGCTGATGAGTTATGTGGGGACAATGTTCAACGCCGACATCATGAAGATGATGTCACTGCCCAACCAGTTGGACCTCCATGCTTTGGGCGAGAAGAGGGGTGTTGTCTTTCTCATCACCAAAGCCTCAAGTGCCAATATGCAGAAGTTTGTCAATATCTTTTACTCCCAGCTCTTTGACATTCTGTTTGACGATGCCCAGGCCCGGCCGGACGGGGCCCTCAAGGTGCCGGTCCACGTGTTCTGTGACGATTTTGCGGTTGGCTCACGGATCAAAGACTTCGAGCAACATATCTCGGCCTTTAGGGCAGCGGGTCTGTCCACAACCTTGTTATTACAAAGCGAAAGTCAGCTCTTCTCGATGTACGGGCCGGACAATGCGACCACGATCATCAATAACTGCGATACGTACGTGTATATGGGCGGCAATGATATCCGCACCTGCCAGTCACTTTCGCAAAGGCTCAACCAGCCTTTGGACGTGCTCATGAACCTCGCCGTCGGGAAGGTGTGGGTCATGCGCCGGGGCCAGAAACCAAAGCTCACCACCCGCTATCCCATCACCCATGATCCGGCGTGGCAGGCTCTTCGTCATCCGGAACATTCCCACGATGAGAGGCTTTTGTGAAAAAAATCTCTCAATTACCGGAAAGACCTTTCAAAGACCATACAAATATCTTAAAATAAGTGCATAAAGAAAAGAAAAGGAGTGTATATCATGAAGATTTTACTCGTATGTAATGCCGGCATGTCCACAAGCATGCTCGTACAGAAAATGGAAAAAGCAGCCCAGGCCAGAGGTATGGAACTGGAAATCGCGGCTGAACCATTCTCTGTCGCCGAAAAGGAAGTTGACAACTGGGACGTTGTCATGTTAGGACCGCAGGTCCGGCATCAGCTCAAGAAGCTCCAGCAGGCGGCCAAGAAAGCCCCGATCAGCGTCATCGATATGCGTGACTACGGCACGATGAATGGCGAACACGTTCTCGACGCAGCCATCAAAATCGTCGAAGAAAACCAGTAGGCAAAAACAAAGCGGAGCAGTGCTCCGCTTTTCGTATGCTTATATATATTATATAGAAAATTCCTCCGGGAAAAGTTCTTTCAGCGTCTGATACAATCCGTTGTCTTTCACGGCCGGAGCGACGATGTCGGCGATGTCCTTGAGTGCCTGCACGCCGTTGGCCATGGCCACCCCGGTATGCGCATATCGGATCATTTCCATATCATTCACCCCGTCCCCGAAGGCAATGGTCTGGCTCTGATCAACGCCCATCGCTTTGAGAAGCTCGGCCATCCCGGTTGCTTTGGACACACTCGGGGAGTAGATTTCAAACGTATTGCCGGTACCGTGGTTGTCGAAGCACGGGATCAGCGCAAAATTTTCGGCCGCGTCTTTGAATCTTGCGATATCATCGTCCATGATGTTCGGTTCAATCTTTAATGTATAAGGAATCAGAGATGCCATATCATCGGTGTACGTGAAGATATCCCCAATGCCGGACCTGGCGAAGAACTTCGGGATTTCCGTACATCCCGGCCGGATGTAAATATTGTCTGCAGTTTCTAGCATGTACTCTGCACCCAAACTGTCAAGTAACTCTACAATATCCTGTGTGAGTGATTCATCCATCCGGTTTTCATACACCGACTTTCCATCCAGTTCCACGTACGCCCCGTTGGCGAGCACATAGCCGTCAAAACCAAGATTCAGAAAATAATCGCCAAGCATGAGCTTCGGCCTCCCCGAACAAATGATCATTTTATGGCCCAGGGCCTGCAGACGTTTCATCGCCTTCAGAGCATCTTCGGGCACTGTATGTACATCCGCATGGGCGTCAATCAGCGTTCCGTCCACGTCGAAAAAGATGACTTTCTTGTCCATCACAACTCCTCCTGTTTATGGTTTTCCTGCATCTTTATCATATCCGAAAACATTCATTACAACGGCCTTTTTTCACATCCGGAAAAACAGGATGATTGAATGACAGAAAGAACAATGATATGTTTTTCAAAGAAAGGGAGATGCCTGTGAGCTTACCGGTTCTGGAAACACAACGTTTGATTCTCCGCGCCTTCCGGCAGGAAGATGCCGAAGACATGTATCATCACTGGGCCCCGGATCCGAAGGTGACGAAGTATCTCACCTGGCCGGCCTACACTTCTGTCAAGGATGCGGTCAACCGGATCCAATACCTTCAGGACAATGGCGTGATGACATGGGCCATGGTTCAGGTCATTGGGTCGATCGGGACAGACCACGTGTATGACGCACAGGCGGAGACCGGATACTGCCTCGGGACATCCTGGTGGAATCAGGGATATATGACAGAAGCCATGAATGCGGTCATCCATTATTTCCTGTATGACATGAAGATTGATACGGTCACGGCGTGCCATGACGTACGCAATCCAGCCTCCGGACGGGTGATGCAGAAGTGCGGGATGACGTGTGTCGGGATATTCCCCGGATCCGGTCATAATAACCTCGGCATCTCTGATGAAGTGCGCTATATCATGACGAAAGACAGTCACTGACTGTTTTTTTCATATCTTTCGGAAATCATGTGAAAAAGTTATGCACACTTATGCACCGACTTTTCCACACTCATGCACAGCTTATGCACGTGGTTGTGGAGGGTTTTAGGCCCGTCCTATCGGCATCTTTCCGACTTATGCACACTGCGCACAGCCCTTATTATAATAAATATTAAGAAATATACATAAATAATATATAAAAGTTCCGGGCTCTGAGTTCATGGCTTTCAGGATCCGGGATTCTGGAATTGATGAAATCCAGGGAAAACATAAATGTGGATGGCTGAAAATCAAGTTGGCTTTCACGAAAACGGCTTAAAATGCCCCGTGACGCGATTTTACGCCAAAACAAGGGCTCGTGTCCTTTGACATTTATCGTTCAAAAAAAGTGTAATTTATGGTATAATAGGTTGGCGAAATGAGGTGAGTGACGATGCTTGAACTGACAATCCATACCGAGTACATCACCCTGGGTCAGGCACTGAAGCTGTGCGGGGCTGTGGGAAGCGGTCTTGATGCCAAGTTTGTGATCCAGGACGGACTGGTGCTGGTGAACGGGGAAGTGGAAACACGGCGCGGGAAAAAACTGCGTGCGGGCGATACATTCACCTATGACAACGAGACCTACGTGATTCGTTATGAAGATCACAACGCTTGATCTCATTGATTTCAGAAACTATCCCAAAGCGCATATCACTTTCGGGGATGGCGTGAATATTCTCGTGGGGAAAAATGCCCAGGGTAAGACGAATGTGCTCGAGGCGATTCATTTTCTTGCGACATCCAGGTCGTTTCGCACACGCCATTTCAAAGAAGCGATTCGCTTTGATCAGCCTTTTGCGGTTATTGAAGGCCGCGCGGATGGATTCCGGAGTACAGATTTAAGAATCGTGCTCTCCCAGGAAGGGAAAAAGACATTTGTGAACGGGGCATCCGCAGACAACGCGGGGGATTTTATCGGCTATCTCAACGCGGTATTGTTTGTGCCGGAAGATTTGATGATGGTCAAGGGATCCCCGAAACTCAGACGGCGTCTTTTGGATGATGAACTCTCCAAGATGTCCCCGATATATTTGTATTCCATCACCAAGTACCGCCAGCTTGTCAAAGAGCGCAATGCCTGTCTCAAAGTGCTCAAAGACAAAAAACAGGACGGGGATCTGGTGCTGGACGTGCTGAGTGAACAGCTTGCCGACACGCAGGTCAATCTGATCCGCAAGCGGGCCGTGTTTACCAAAAGACTCAGTCAGGCCGCCGGGACCATTTACAAAGACATCAGCGCCGGGGAAGAACTGACGATTGCTTATAAGTGTTCTTATAAGAAAGCCGACAAAGGTGTCATCCTGGAGAAATACCGGAAGACAGTGTCACGGGACATTGCCTACGCGCAAACCGTGGATGGGCTGCACAAGGACGACCTTGTGTTCCGCCTCGACGGACAGGATGCCGGGCAGTTCGCATCCCAGGGCCAGCAGCGCTCCATTGTGCTCGCGGTCAAGATGGCGATTCTCGACATTATTCAGGAAGACACCGGGGACTACCCTGTGCTTTTACTGGATGACGTGCTTTCTGAGCTCGATGCCGCCAGGCAGACCAAACTTCTGGCCCACATCGAACACAAGGTGCAGACGATGATGACGACCACATCCATCACTGGCATCGATCATCCGGCGATTACCAATGCCACAATCATCACGGTCGATCAGGGCCGTACAGAACAATAAACTTGAAGACAAGGAGGAACACATCACATGGACGAAGATATGAAAGTTCAGCACAGTTACGGTGATGCCGACATTCAGGTCCTTGAAGGCCTTGAAGCCGTGCGGAAACGTCCGGGTATGTATATCGGGACAACCTCTGAACGCGGGTTACACCACCTCGTCTGGGAAATTGTCGATAACTCCATCGACGAAGCCCTGGCCGGGTATTGTACGCATATTCATATCACCATTATGAAAGGTGATATTATCAAAGTCGAAGATGACGGCCGCGGGATGCCCGTCGGTACGAACGATAAAACAGGTCTCAGCACAATCGAGACCATCTTTACCGTCCTCCATGCGGGCGGTAAATTCGGGACCGGCGGATACAAGGTGTCCGGCGGGCTCCACGGGGTTGGCGCGTCTGTCGTCAATGCCCTTTCTGAATGGCTGGAAGTGTACGTCAAGCGTGACGGCGCCGTGCATTACATGCGCTTCAAGGACGGCGGTCATCCGGATGTCGAACTGACCACGGATGTCGATGCCAAAAAGATTGACGCCTATGTCACGATGGCCAAGGACAACGGGACGACGGTTGTGTTCAAAGCCGATCCGGAAATCTTCACCGAAACGACGGTGTATGACTTCGACACGCTGAACCAGCGCATCCGTGAGCTGGCCTTCCTGAACAAGGGTCTGCGCATCACCTTACGGGATGAACGCGAAGAGACGCCGAAGGAAGTGCAGTATCATTACGAAGGCGGTATTTCTGAGTACGTGGCCTTCATTAATAAGAATAAAACCGTCCTCCACGAAGACATTATTGACTGCGGGGATACGGTGGATGATATCTCGGTCGAAATCGCCATGCAGTATAACGACGGGGTGCAGCCGAACATTTATTCCTTCGCCAATAACATCCGCACGATCGAAGGCGGGATGCACGAAGAAGGCTTCCGTGCCGCTTTGACCCGTGTCATCAACACGTATGCCAGAGCCAATGGCTTCCTGAAGGAAAAGGAAGACAATCTCTCCGGCGAAGACTGCCGTGAAGGGCTGACGGCCATTATTTCCGTCAAGCATCCGGATCCGCAGTTCGAAGGGCAGACGAAGACCAAACTCGGGAACGCCGAAGTCCGTACAATCACCCGGAAAATCTTCAACCAGGCGATGGACAAGTTCCTGCAGGAGAACCCGGAAACGGCCAAAATCATTATGGACAAAGTCACTCTGGCCTCCAAGGCCCGACTGGCCGCCAAGCGCGCCCGTGAAATGGTCCGCCGTAAGAACCCTTTGGAAGTCGCTGACCTCCCGGGCAAACTGGCCGACTGTTCGTCCAAGGATCCGAGCGAATGCGAAATCTTCATTGTCGAGGGGGACTCCGCCGGCGGCAGCGCCAAGAGCGGACGTGACCGTCGCATTCAGGCGATTCTGCCACTGCGCGGGAAGATCCTGAACGTGGAGAAAGCCCGTCTGGAACGGATTTTGGGAAACGCGGAAATCCGCTCCATGATCACCGCCTTCGGGACCGGCATCGGGGATGACTTTGATATCACGAAACTGCGGTATCACAAGATTGTCATCATGACAGATGCCGACGTCGACGGGGGCCATATCAGGATTTTGATGCTGACGTTTTTGTACAGATTCCTGAAACCGTTGATCGAGCAGGGCTATGTGTATGCGGCCCAGCCGCCGCTCTACCTGCTCCGGCACGGGAAAGACGACCATTATTTATACAGCGACTACGAACTGGACCGCCTGCGTGAAGAGCTCGGCCCGAATGCCAAGTTCTCCATTCAGCGCTACAAAGGTCTGGGGGAAATGAACCCGGAACAGCTCTGGGAAACAACGATGAACCCGGAAAATCGCATTCTCAATCGCATCAATCTCGACGATGCGATGGAAGCGGACTTACTGTTTGACATGCTGATGGGGGATGACGTGGCCCCGCGCCGCGACTTCATCAGGGAAAACGCGAAGTACGCTGAAAATCTGGACTTCTAGGAGGTAAGCGTATGGATGAAGAAAAAAATGTCAACGAACGCGGCATCAAAAGCATTAAGCTGACAACCGAAATGCGCAAGTCCTTCCTGGAATATGCGATGTCGGTCATCGTAGCCCGGGCTCTCCCGGACGTGCGTGACGGTTTGAAGCCGGTTCAGCGCCGCATTGTGTACGGCATGAATGAAATGGGCTGTTATGCCGACAAGCCGTACAAGAAATCCGCCCGTATCGTCGGTGATGTCATGGGGAAATACCACCCGCACGGGGACACGTCGATTTACGACGCCCTCGTCCGTATGGCCCAGGACTTTTCGTACCGGTACATGCTGGTGGACGGGCACGGAAACTTCGGCTCCATCGACGCCGACCCGCCGGCCGCCATGCGATACACCGAGTCAAGAATGTCGAAGATCGCCATGGAAATGGTGCGCGACATCAATAAAGACACGGTAGACTTTATGCCGAACTACGACGGCGAAGAAAAAGAACCGACGGTATTGCCGGCCCGTTTCCCGAACCTGCTTGTGAACGGCACGACCGGGATTGCGGTCGGGATGGCCACGAACATGGCCCCACATAACATCGGCGAAGTCATCGACGGGATTCTGGCCTACTCCCAAAACCCGGATATCACCGTGACGGAACTGATGGAATACATCAAAGGTCCGGACTTTCCGACCGGGGCATATATCCTTGGGAAATCCGCCATCAAGAAAGCGTATGAAACAGGCAACGGCCTCATCGTCATGCGCGCAAGAACCGAAATCGAAGATATTGGCAATAATAAAAAGGCCCTGATTATTACGGAAATCCCGTATATGGTCAACAAAGCCAGACTGTTTGCGAAAATCGCCGAACATGTCCGCAACAAGGACATCGAAGGCGTGACGGATATGCGTGATGAGTCCGACCGTGAAGGCATCCGCATCGTGATGGAACTGCGCCGGGATGTGACCCCGGAAGTCGTGCTCAATCAGCTGTGCAAGTTCACGGCGGTTCAAACCACTTTCGGCGTCAATAACATCGCCCTGGTGAACGGGGAGCCTAAGACCCTGTCCCTCAAGGACATGATCAGGTACTACCTCGACCATCAGGAAGATGTCATCCGCCGCAGAGTCACGTTCGACCTGAAAAAAGCTGAAGACAGGGCCCATATTTTACAGGGGTTGAAGATTGCGATTGACAATATTGACGCTGTCATCACCCTTATCCGCAACTCCCGTACGACCGATGAAGTCCAGACGGGGCTCATGGAAACCTTTGGGCTCTCCGACCGTCAGGCCAAGGCCATCCGGGAAATGCAGCTGCAGAGACTGGCCGGTTTGGAACGCGAAAAGATCGAGAACGAACTCAATGCGCTCTTGGCCACGATTGCGGAATTGAAGGACATCCTCGCCCACCGCGAGAAGATCCTCGAAATCATCGACAATGAACTCCTGGATATCAAGGCCCGTTTCGGCGACAAGCGCCGGACGGAAATCATCCAGGGCACGTTCGATATCGAAGACGAAGACCTCATTCCGGAAGAAAACATTATTATTTCCTGCACGGAAAACGGGTATGTCAAACGCATGCCGGTCGATACATACAAAACCCAGAACCGCGGTGGCCGCGGCATCAAGGGTGTCGCCACACATGATGATGATGTCGTCCGCCAGATTATGAACATGTCGACGCATGATGACCTGCTGGCTTTCACCAACAAAGGCCGTGTCTTCCGCCTCAAGGGCTATAACATCCCTGAGTTCGGACGGACAGCAAAGGGCCTGCCAATCATCAACCTCATCAATATGGACAAGGAAGAAAAGGTCAAAACCCTGATTTCCATCCACAAAGATGACGTGAGTGAAGACAACTACCTGTTCTTCGTCACGAAGAGCGGTCTCGTCAAGAGAACGCCAATCACGGAATTTGAAAACATCCGGAAGACCGGGAAGATTGCGATCAACCTGCGGGATGAAGATGAACTCGTGGATGTGAAAATGACCGACGGGACGAACCAGATCATTCTGGCAGCCTCCAACGGGAAAGCCATCCGTTTTGACGAAAACGATGTCCGTTCCATGGGCCGTACGGCGGCTGGTGTGCGCGGGATGAATCTCGACAACGCCCAAATCGTGGGCATCACGACATCGTCGGACGGGCCGAAGATTCTCGTCGTCACGAAATACGGCTACGGCAAGATGACCGATGCCGGGGAATACCGTCTCGCCCACCGCGGCGGCAAGGGCGTCAAAACCATGAACATCACAAGCCGCAATGGTGAAATCGTTGCGGTCAAGGGTGTCGAAGGCGATGAAGACCTCATGATTATGACGAGCGCAGGGATCATCATCCGTGTGCCGATGAGCCAGGTCAAAGAAGCTGGCCGTGTCACCCAGGGTGTCCGCCTCGTGCGCGTGGATGACGACGCTGAAGTCAGCGCCATCTCCATTGTCGAACACGAAGAGGATGAACCGGAAGAAGAAACGACGGAAGCACAGGATGAATAATCCGTGCTTCTTTCTTTGACTTCACAAAACAGGGGACATGGGTTATAATTTTTGCAAATATGAAGGAGAACAGTGAATATGATTGACATTGCCAGACTCAGAGAAAATCCGGACGCCGTCCGCGAGAATATGAAAAAGAAGTTCCAGCATGACAAGCTTCACCTCGTCGATGAAGCGTATGAACTGGACAAGAAAAACAGAGAATACATCACGGAAGCCTCCAATCTGCGCGCCGAGAAAAACAAGACCTCGAAATCCATCGGTCTTTTGATGCGTGAAGGCAAACGTGACGAAGCCGAAGAAGCCAAGAGCCGTGTGAAGGAAATCAACGCCAAGCTCGACACACTCGAAGTGGAAGAAAAGGAAACGGGTGAAAAGCTCAAAGCCATCATGATGCAGATTCCGAACTTCATCGACGACTCTGTCCCAATTGGGAAAGACGACAGTGAAAACGTCGAAGTCGAACGTTTCGGTGATCCGGTCGTGCCGGACTACGAAATTCCGTATCACGCAGACATTATTGAAAGTGTCGGCGGGATGGACAAGCCGGCGGCCGGCCGGACATCCGGCGAAGGGTTCTACTTCCTGATTGGTGATATCGCCCGTCTTCACGAAGCGATGATTGCCTATGCCCGTGACTACATGATCGAACAGGGTTTCACGTATGCGATTCCGCCGTTCATGATCCGCTCCGGGGTCGTGACAGGGGTCATGAGTTTTGCGGAAATGGATGCGATGATGTACAAGATTGAAGGGGAAGACTTATTCCTCATCGGCACATCCGAACATTCGATGATTGGTCGTTTCCAGGACCAGATTCTGAAAAAGGAAGACCTGCCAATCCGCATGACATCCTACTCCCCATGCTTCCGTAAGGAAGGAGGCTCCCACGGTCTGGAAGAACGAGGTCTGTACCGTGTGCACCAGTTCGAGAAGGAAGAAATGATCGTTCTGTGTGAACCGGAAGACTCGATGAAATACTACAACCAGATGTGGAAGTACACGGTCAATGTCTTCCGCAACATGAATGTCCCGGTGAGACAGCTGGAATGCTGCTCAGGGGACCTGGCCGATCTGAAGGTCAAGTCCTGCGACGTCGAAGCATGGTCGCCGCGCCAGCAGAAGTATTTCGAGGTCGGTTCCTGCTCCACGCTCGGTGATGCGCAGGCCCGCCGCCTCGGCATCCGCGTCAAGGGTGAGAACGGCAACTACTTCCTGCACACGCTGAACAACACGGTCGTGGCCTCCCCGCGCGGGATGATTGCGGTCATCGAAAACAACTACAACGAAGACGGCTCCATCACGGTGCCGGAGGTGCTGCGTCCGTACATGGGCGGGCTCGAAAAGATCGAACCGAAAAACAAATAAGCACACGAAGAGCTCAGGATCACCTGAGCTCTTTGAATGTCCGGGGTGTTTCTGAAAAATCCATAAACTATATAATACCTATACAGTTTGAAATGAATATTTCTTGTTTTAGGAAATGAGATTTTGTGTGAGAGGAAATATTGAGGGAAAACTGGGAAATCGGGGACGAATTTTCATGAAACGAAAAAGTGTCGACTTGGTCGACACTTTTTGCATTAATGATTTTTTTTGATAAAAGATGACCCTGCAGAAATCCCGTCCATGCCTTCTTTGGAGCGGTAGGCCCAGTCGTTGCGGAGCTCGCGGGCGGACATGCGCATGGCGCCGTGCCCCAGAATGATTTTCTGTTCCATGTAGTCGCTGGTGACAACCGTGACGTTGTACTCTTCGGCCATGGTCTTGGTGGCGGCTTCGATATATGCATCGGCGGTCTGGGCTTCGCGGGTGTAGACAATATGGATATTGCCGGACTTCAGTGTTTCACCGGCATGACCCGGAACCTTGTAGGCATCGAAGACGATGATGAGTGTGCATCCGCGCCAGCCCTGGTAGTCGGCCATGTATTCGATCAGATGATCACGGGCGATGGCCAGGGAGTCCTCGGCCATCTTATGCAGTTCGTCCCAGGCAAAGATGACGTTGTAGCCATCGACCAGCACGCATTCCGGTTTGACTTTGACGGTCGCAGCCGGGACCTTTTCGGTTTGGACAGGTTTGGTTTGGGCGTTGAGACGGGTCTCAACTTTTCCGTATGTGTTTTCATACACCCGCATGACTTCTTCATCACTGATGTTGTAGCGGCGCGGAGCGCTGTGATATACGGGTTCTTTTTCTTTGGTGAACCAGTCGAGATGCATTTTTTCCGGAACCATATCATAAGGGACATAGTAGCCGGAGCCATGGGTGCAGAAGACGGAACCGGTCGGATTGCGCAAATCCTTTTCCGGATCGTAAGGGTGGGAAGCGATGATTTCTTCCTGATTGATGGCCGGCGCATAGAACGCGTCGTACAGGGAGATGGTACCTTCGCCCTTCGTATAGTTGATGACTTCTTTCTGATAACCTGATAAGAATGCCATCGGGGCCTGGCCTTCGAAGACGGCGGTGGTGCCGTTGTCGTCTTTGAGAACAGGGGCATCATAAGCATCAAAGTCAAAGTACACCCGGCTCATCGAGGACGATGGAACCGTGAGTGTGTAGTGCATGTAAGGTTCAAGCACGACGGACTCTGTCATCATCAGTCCCATCCGGATGGCCCGGTAGAGCGCCTGACGGAAGTCACCGCCCTGGGTGTGTTTCTCATGACCCTTTCCGCCGAGCAGGGTGATTTTCATATCCGTGATCGGGGCGCCGATGAGCACACCGCGGTGGGTGCGTTCTTTCATATGGGTCATGATCAGACGCTGGAAATGCGTCGGAAGGGTATTCTGGCATTTATTTTCGAAGACAAGACCGCTGCCGGCCGGCAGGGGTTCGAGGAGCACATGAACCTCGGCATAATGACGCAATGGTTCAAAGTGCCCGACACCTTCCACGGGTGTGGTGATGGTTTCTTTGTATGTGATGCGTTTATTGTCGATGGTGACATCTTCGCCGAACCGGTCTTTGATGAGCTGGGTCAGGATTTCAATCTGGACCTCACCCATCAGCGACACTTCGATATGATCCCCGTCCTGAATATCGAGATGGAGCAAGGGTTCTTCTTCCCCGAGCTTCGTTAAGTTCGCCAGCATTTGGGTTTTATTGTCGTTGTCCGGCAGATGGAGCTGGTATTGCATGAGGGGTTCGATATGCGTATCACGCGCCGGCGCACTGCCGAGGGCATCCCCGGCCTGCGGCTCTTTGAGCCCGGTCACAGCGACGACGTCACCCGCAGTGGCTTCATTTACTGTGTCATAACGCTGGCCCTGATACATGCGGATCGTGTTGATCTTTTCATCCCCGATGCTGTCGCGGACTTTGAGAGTGCCGCCATACAGCCGCATGAACGTCAGCCGTTCCGTTCCGTCATGGGCAATCTTGTACACGCGGACGCCGAACGCCTCCTGATCTTTGACCGGGAGTGTCAAATCACTCAGGGCATCGAGAAGCACATCGGTCTGATTGTTTTTCAATGCGCTTCCGAAGAATACGGGATAAAGATCTGCACTTTGAATGGCCGTGATCAGAGATTCCTGTGAGAGGGTGTTCGTGTCCATGTACTCTTCCAGCAACGCTTCACTGCCCATGGCCATGTCTTCATAATCCTGCGCCTGCCAGTCGACGGCGTTCGGATACAGGGTTTTGAGATTTGTGAGCAACTCGTCTTTGGTGAGGTGAGTGATATCCATTTTATTCATAAAGATGAAGGTCGGGATACGGGCCTCTTTGAGCAGACGGGCAATGGTTTTCGTGTGGGGCTGGATGCCGTCGGTGCCGGAGATGATGAGAACGGCGTAATCGAGAATCGAGAGCGACCGCTCCATTTCTCCGGAGAAATCGACATGCCCCGGTGTATCAATAAAGGTCATCTCAGTGTCTTTGTGAGTGAGACGGGATATTTTGGAATAAATGGTCATGCCCCGGCGGCGTTCCTGATCATCAAAATCCAGAAACGCATCCTGATGATCGACCCGACCCTGGTTGCGAATGGCACCTGCGAGATAGAGCAGGCTTTCACTCAGCGTCGTTTTGCCGGCATCGACATGGGCGACCAATCCTATCACTAATTTCTTCATATTTATTTCCTCGCAGTCTCATTTTACACGAACCAAAAGAGGTTGAAAAGGCAGGACTTTATGATATAATAGAGCTTGCCACTGCAACAGGCGGCTTCGAACCATGTCAGGACCGGAAGGTAGCAGCATTAAGGAGTACCGTTTGTGTGCAGTGGTTTTGTGTAAGGAGATAAACGATGATGGACGATCAGGCCTACATGAGAATCGCCATGAACGAAGCCCGTCAGGCCGCAGCCGAGGACGAAGTGCCCATCGGGTGCGTGATTGTTTCGAAGGACGGAGATATTCTGGCCCGGGACCACAACCGCAAAGAAGCGCTGAAGACAGCGACGGGTCATGCGGAAATTCTGGCCATCAATGCCGCCAGCCACCGCATCGGCAACTGGCATCTTAATGACTGCACTTTGTATGTCACCCTCGAACCATGCATGATGTGCAGTGGGGCGATTTACCAAAGCCGGATCGGTAAGGTCGTCATCGGCGCAAGGGACAGCCGTTGGCCGGGTCTGGTCACGTTTTTGAACGACTACCCGCTTAACCATCAGCCTGAGATTGAGTTCAGTGAACTTGGCGAAGAATGTCTGACCATTCTGCAGGACTACTTTCACCAAAAACGTCGCAAATCCTGAAGGCATTCGGGATTTTTTTTATAGTTTCATGTATAATGAGGCAAGGAGTGATAACTATGGCCTATAAATCCTTATACCGAGTCTACCGGCCTCAGGTGTTTGATGATGTGTCCGGGCAGGAAGCCATCATCCGCACGCTGAAGCATGCGGTGGAAGAAAATAAAATTGCCCATGCGTATTTGTTTTGCGGCCCGAGAGGAACAGGGAAGACGACCGTCGCCAAACTGTTCGCCAAGGCTGTGAACTGCACGGGTGATCCGAAACCATGCGGGCACTGCGAGAGCTGTAAAGCCATCGAATACGGCACCCACGAAGACGTGGTTGAAATTGACGCTGCGTCAAACAACGGGGTCGAAGAAGTCAGAAGCCTTATTGAGAAAGTTAAGTACGCCCCGGTTCAGGGCAAGTATAAAATTTATATTATCGATGAAGTGCACATGATGACACAGGGCGCTTTTAACGCTTTATTAAAAACATTGGAAGAACCACCGGCCCATGTCATCTTCATTCTCGCTACGACTGAACCACATAAAATCCTGCCGACGATCATCTCCAGATGTCAGCGATTCGATTTCACGAGTCTGAGTGACGAAGACATGATTAACCGGATGAAGACGATTCTGAAGGAAGAAGGCAAGACGTATGAAGAAGGGGCCCTGCGCCTGATTGCCAAACTGGCCAACGGCGGGATGCGGGATGCCTTGTCTATTCTCGAGCAGTGCCTGGCTTACAATGACACCGGCCTGACGGAGCAGGATGTCAATGAGATTTATGGCATCGTCTCGCTGGAAGACAAAATCAAGCTGATCAAGATGATGCTGGCGGGGGACCTGGAAGGGTCGCTGAACGTCCTGAACAAGATGACCCAGCGCAACACCGATATCAAGCGTCTGACTTATGACCTGATTGATATCCTGAAGGACACGGTCATTTACCGCAACACCCATCAGGAAAAGATTCTGTATGTCCTGACGAAAGCATCGGCTGAAACAATTGTCCCGTACATCAGTTCAGAAGAAGCTCTGGAATTTATCGATATCCTGGTGGAGGCATCGGAGAAGTACAACCGTGTTCACCCGGAGGTGTATTTTGAAATCGCCCTCCTCAAGCTCTGCAACAAGGATCATTCTGCCGCCATGGCCATGCCGGTGGAAGAGAAGGTGAATGTTTCACGTGAAACAATCGAATCTGAAGAACCACAGGTTGAAGAACAGGTTGAGGAAGAGATTCCTTATAAAGAAGACGTGACGGAAGAGACCATTGAAGACATCGCCCGAGACCTCATGAGCGAAGAAGAAGCACCTGTCTTCCCGGCTTACGAAGTAGCGGAAGATGTGCCGGTGGAAGAACCCGTCGAGAATCTGATTCCGGATGAAGAAACGGTCAGTGAACCTGTACCGGTGGTTGAAGAACCAGTTCAGAAAGAACCACAGGAGATAGTGGGAAATATTGACGTTGATCCGGACGACATTATGAATATCCTCGTCCAGGCCGACAAGCGTGTGCTGATCGAAGCCCAGGAAAAATGGGATGTCATTCCGTCTTATCTGAAAAACCGCAAACACGCGGAAGCCGCAGGGTTGCTGATGGCGGGGACACCGGTGGCCGCATCGCCGACCGCACTCGTTATTGCGTGCGAGTTTGTGCCGGATGTCAATCAGATCAACTACTACAAAAACTACCGCCGGATCGAAGCACTCCTGAAAGAAGTGTTCGACCGTGATTTCCGGTTTGTCGGCATCCAGCATGATGCCTGGCTGGACATGCGGGCCAACTTCGTGAAGCTGATGAAAGCCGGCAAGCTTCCGCAGCCACGCACAATTATCTTAAAGCATATCGATCAGTACGATCTCGATGAAGACACCAGGCTCACGGACGCCCAGCAGTTTGCGGTGGATACGTTCGGTGAAGACTTTGTGGAACTGACGGAGGATGATGACGAATAATGGCTTACCCGAAATCATTTGAAGACGTGATTGAAGCGTTCAAGCTTCTGCCTGGCATCGGCAATAAGGGCGCTGAGCGGATGGCGTATCACTTGCTGGACATGCCGGATGATCAGGTCGTCCGGTTCGCCAACGCCATGACGGATTTTAAAAAGAAAATCCATTACTGCAAGACATGCGGACATATCACTGAAGACGAAGAATGTGAGATTTGCCGGGACAACTCCCGCGACAAATCTGTCATCGTCGTTGTGGAATCACCGAAAGATGTCTTCGCGATGGAAAAACTGAAAGAATACAACGGATTGTATCATGTGCTCGGCGGGACGATGTCCATCATGGATGGCATCACGGCAGACGACCTGAATGTCGCATCGCTGTTCCCGCGGATCACGGATGAGGTCAAGGAAGTCATCATCGCCACCAACCCGACAAGGGAAGGGGAGACGACGGCGCTTCTGTTGGCCCGGATGATCGCAAAGAAGTCAGATGTCAATGTGACCCGGATTGCGAACGGTCTGCCAATCGGCAGCTCACTGGAGTATGCGGATGAACTGACATTACTGCGGTCGTTCGAAGGCAGACAAACCATTTCAGAGTAGGAGAGCCCAGGCTCTCCTTTTTACATGTTTCACGTGAAACATAAAAAGCGATGCATTGGCATCGCTTTGATTAACCCTGATAGAACGGGCCATAGTAGATGGATGTGACACACACACCGCCGACGCTCTGACCACTGTGGATCATGCGTTCGTTGCCGAGGTAAATGCCGACGTGGTATTCACCGGCGCCCTGACCGAAGATCATATCACCGACTTCAATGTCATCAACATCTTTCTTGTAGTCCTTCAGCACTGTCGCCATCGCACCTGTATAAGTGCCTACGTTGATGTCGTAGGCTTTATTGTAGAGGGTGTAAATCAGGGACGAACAGTCATATGTCGGACCGAAGCGCTCCGCCTGGGAGTATCCGGCGCCGATATAACTGAAACTGCTCTGGATGATCTTGGAGGCAATCGCCGACTTCTTCTTGCCGGTTTGATCAGCTGCATACTGATTGATGTCATAAGCCGCCGTCCATTCCCACGCCTCATCATATGGGTTGTCGTTCATGACGACCAGCTCATAACAATACACGTTAAGCTCTTTCGTGGCCTCTTCATTGTCTTCGGACGTGATGGTCAGTGTGGTGCTGCCGGCGCCGACCCCGGTGATCACCCCTTCTTCATCGACCGTGACGATGGATTCATCACCCGATGTGTAGGACACCTTGCCGTCTTCATCCGGTGATGTCGTCACACTCAGGTCATTGTATGTTTCTCCGACAGCCACATAGGCGTAGGAGACATTGGTTGTAATTTTGGATACGTCCTTGCCACCGCAGGCCGAAAGCAGGCACAGCGCCAGCAGGCTCAGAACGATTTTTTTCATAAACAGACTCCTCCCTTGGAAATCGTGACCTCATCATAGCACGAAAAACAGCCCAGACAAAGCGATAAGAATTAAAACTTTATATGTGCTTTTTTTTCGATTATAATAGGGTGGTGACGAGGTGAATTTCATGAAAGGATTATTTGTGACATTGGAAGGTGGGGAAGGCTCCGGCAAGACGACGGTGGCGAAAGAGCTTCAGCGCCTGCTTGAAGCCGAGGGCTACAAGGTTGTCCTCACCCGGGAACCCGGAGGGGTCCGCATTGCAGAAGACATCCGCAACATCATTACCGATGTCCGCAACAACAACATGGATCCGCGCACGGAAGCGCTGCTCTTCGCAGCCTCCCGCCGCCAGCATCTCGTGGAAAAGGTCAAACCTGTTTTGGACGAAGGTGGCATCGTGATCTGCGACCGCTTTATCGACAGTTCCCTCGTGTATCAGGGGGTCGGACGTGGTCTCGGCATCGAAGCCGTGTATCAGATGAATTTATTTGCGACCGAAGGCATTATGCCGCAGCTGACACTGTTCTTCGACATCAAACCCGAGGATGCTCTCAAACGCATTCAAATTGACGATGAAAGGGAAGTGAACCGGCTCGATCTGGAATCCCTGTCCTTCCATCACAGAGTGTATGACGGGTATGTCACGATCAGTGAGATGTATCCAGAGCGGGTGAAAAGCATTGACGCCTCGCTGGATGTGGACGGCGTCACCCGGCAGGCGTATGACCGGATCAAGGCACTATTATGAAAGTAAAAGACTATTTGAAAACATCCCAACCGGTGTTTTACCGGTTGATTGAACGCAGCTTTACGAAGAAAGAAATCCCGCACGCTTATCTTCTGGTGGGGACGAACAGTGATCAGGCGGCGACGTATCTCGCCCAGTCACTTATTTGCGAACAGGAATCGCTGGCCTGCGAAGAGTGCAACGAATGCCGGCGGGTGGCAGAACACAATTATCCCGACTACATGGACTTCGACGGGCGTGAGGAAAGTCTGAAGAAAAAGGACATCCTGCACATCCAGACCCGGTTCTCGGAAACATCGTTCGAGGGCGGGGCGAAAGTGTATGTGCTCCGGCAGATCGACAACGCTTCTTCGGTGGCGATGAATGCACTCCTGAAGTTTCTGGAAGAACCGGTGGACGGGGTGTATGCGATTCTGACGACATCGAACCTGAATAAAGTCCTGCCGACGATTCAGTCCCGCTGTCAGATTGTGACGATGCTGCCGGACTCGCCGGAAAGCATCCGTATGGCTCTCATCAACGAAGGCATTGAGGCCGAAGATGCCAGCATTGTCTCCCGGCTCAAAGGCTCGGTGGAAGGGGCGAAAGAGGTCGCACTTTCGGAAGAGTACATGAAGTGCAAAGTGTGGGCGCTGAATTACATTGAGGACCTGTATCAGGCCCCGGGTAATCTTCTTATTAATATGCAGATCCATTTGACGAAGGAATACGGGAAGGACAAGAGAGTGATGCGTTTGTTCCTGGAAATTCTGGAACTGGGGATCAGGGATATGTTTCACGTGAAACATCATCTCACACCGGCCTTCACGGATCATGAAGACTTCTTCCGGAATCTCCCGGATGATGACCTGCTCGAAGACAGGATTGAAATTGTAGCCGATACGTTGTATTTTATGGATACCAACGCCATCGGGGCGCTCCTTCTGGACGCCATGACATATAAAATATTGAAAGGGGTGAAATATCGTGGATAAACTCGCGGCCGTCCGCTTCAACAATATTTCCAAAGCCTATTACTTCTCCACAGACCTCGACCTGGTCAAAGGGGACAAAGTGGTTGTTGAAACGATTCGCGGACTCGAACTCGGAGAATTGATCACCGACCTCAAAGAAAAAGAAGACTTTGACCTTGGCATCAGCCTCAAGCCTATCAAACGCAAGGCCAACCGCGCCGACCTTGAAGTCTACGATATCAATAAAATCAAAGCCGAACAGTCCTTCGCTATCTGCAAGGACATCGTCAAAGAAATGAACATGGACATGCGCATGATCAGCTGTGAGTACACGCTTGATGCCTCCAAGGTCATCTTTATGTATACGGCCGATGAACGTGTTGACTTCCGTGATTTGTTGAAGAGACTGGCGAGTGTGTTCAAGTGCCGGATCGAACTGAGACAGATTGGTCCGAGAGACAAAGCCAAGATTATCGGGGGCTTCGGCACCTGTGGCATGCCGCTGTGCTGTGCCAGCTTCCTCGGGGAGTTTGACGGCGTCTCCATCAACATGGCCAAGAACCAGCTCCTCGCCATCAACATCGACAAGATTTCCGGGGCGTGCGGCAGACTGCTGTGCTGCCTGAAGTACGAAGACGCGGCCTACAAAGAACTGCGCAAGGAATATCCGAAGATTGGTTTGCGCTGCACATTCGACGACAAGCCGGCGAAGGTCATCGGTCTGAATGTTCTTGCCCGTCAGGTCAAGATGGACAACGATGGCAAGATCGTCACGGTCTCGCTTGAAGAATTCAATGATGGCAAGTCCAAACAACAGGACGAAAAGAAAGACCCGATCCGCACGGAGATGCCAAAGGACACAGCGTCCGAAGAGCGTCAGGATGAAGGCCGGTCCAACAACCGCCGCCAGAAGGGCAGAAACAACCGCAACCGCAATCAGAACTCCCAGCCCCAAAACAAACAGGGAGGGGGAGAGCGCAAGGCCCAGTCCAACAAGAACGCCAAAAAGCGCAATGAGGGTCAGGACCAGAAACACACGTCCGAACCGCGCAATAAACATCAGAGAGACAACCGGAACAGAAACAAAAATCAAAACAGAAACAAGCAGGCCCAGTCCGGACAGAAGTCCCAGGACAAGCCGGTGAACAATAACGCTGATGCACAGAAACAGCGTTCCAACAAAAACAACCGCCGGCGCCGGAATAAGAACCGTAATAAATCCCATGACCACAACACCGGACAATCAGGAAACGCTTAATTACCTGCTTGGGTTCAAAGACATGAAAATCATCCAAAGGAAAGACATGTTTGTCTTTTCTTTGGATACTGTTTTATTGGCCAATTTCTGTTCCATCACCAAGGATGTGCGTGACATCGTGGACTTCGGCACGAACAACGCGGCCATCCCTTTATTATTGTCCAGACGCACAAAGAAGCCAATCATCGGGATTGAGATTCAGGACGAAGCTGCAAAGCTTGCGGAGAAGAACGTCCGCCTCAACCATCTGGAAGACCAAATCACCATCGTGAATGACGACATCAAACACTATGTGACACAAGACCATCACACCAAGATGATCGTGTGCAACCCGCCGTTTTTCCGGGTGGGCGAAACGTCCAATCTCAACGACACCGAATACATGCGGATCGCCCGTCATGAAGTCGCCATCACGCTTGATGAAATCCTTGCCAGTGCGGCGAAGCTTCTCGACTATGGGGGGCGCATTGCCATGGTGCACCGGCCTGACCGGATGATTGAAATCATCGAGACGATGAAGAAATACGATATCGAACCAAAGCGCATGCGCTTTGTGTATCCGAAACCTGACCGTGATGCCAATGTCCTTTTGATTGAAGGTATGTACAAAGGCCACACCGGGCTGGCGATTGAAAAACCGCTCCTCGCCCATAACAGTGACGGATCCTACACGGACGAAGTGTTATCGTATCTGGGAGATGAAACCTAATGCAAAGACAAAAAAGTTTTGAAACCACACAGCCGACACTTTACCTCGTTGCGACGCCAATCGGGAATCTGAGTGAAATCACCCCGCGGGCGCTGGAGGTCCTGAAGAGCGTGGATATCATCGCGGCGGAAGACACCCGTGTCACGGTGAAGCTGCTCAACCACTACGACATCCACACCCCGCTCATGTCCCATCACGAACACAACCTCCAGAAAGCCATCCCGAAGGTGTTGGGGTTGCTGGCGGAAGGGCAGAGCGTGGCGCAGGTCAGTGATGCCGGTTATCCGGCCATCAGCGATCCGGGATATGAACTCGCTCAGGCCGTGATGCAGGCCGGTTATCCGGTCGTGCCGGTGTCCGGTCCGAATGCGGCGCTCGATGCGCTGATCGTCTCGGGCATCGCCCCGCAGCCATTTCTGTTTTACGGGTTCCTGAGTCATCAGGACAAGAAAAAGAAAAAAGAGCTCGAAGAGCTCAAACGGGAGAGGGCGACGATGGTGTTTTACGAAGCCCCGCACCGCATCACCAAAACCCTGAGTCTGATGATGGACGCCTTCGGAGACAGACGCATGGCGCTCTGCCGTGAGCTGACGAAGAAGCACGAAGAAATCATCCGCGGGACCATCTCCGAAATCCAGGAGATTGCGGGTGAACTGAAAGGGGAAATGGTGCTTGTGGTCGAAGGGTCACAGGACGAAGACGAGGGGACAGGCATCACCTTCGAAGGCACCCCGGCCGAGCATGTTCAGAGTTATATCGACAAAGGCATGTCCGCCAAGGATGCCATTAAGGAGGTCGCCCGTCTGAGGGGCCTGTCCAAGAACCAGGTATACAAGGAGTTTCACGAGTCGTGAGACTCCTTTTTCCATGCAAAAAGGAATCCCGGAGGATTCCTTGTTCAGTAAAGTCTGCGGCAGTTGTGGATGTAGCGCGACCAGTAACCCGAGAGATTGGAAATCTTCACGCACTGGCTGGCATACTGACCTGTTGTGCCTGAGCCGACACCGAGGGCATGGACGATGCGTCCGCCGCCGATGTAAATCGCCACATGAGCGACCCCGCTGCCATAGGAGAAGGTGATAATGTCACCGGCCTGAAGCTCAGAGCGTTTGACCGATTTCCCCTGATGGGCCAGTGCGGCTGAGTTCGCGTAGGACCGGGAAATGCCGGCCTGATTGAACACCCAGTACACAAACCCGGAACAGTCAAAGTAGTTTGGGCCCTTCGCCCCCCACCAGTAACGGCAGCCGAGCTTTGTCAGGGCAATGGCCGCAATCTTATTGCCGGTTGCACTTTCGCCCGCGACGAGTTCGCCCGAGGCGGCCGTGTCGCCCGCCGCCAGCATCGCCAGTGCGATATCAATTTTGGCTTGGTCTTCACTGACCTGGTCACGCTCAGCTTCCTGCTCAGCCTTCTGGCTTTCCTGCTCGGTGAGGAGGTCGACATATTTGTCCTGCAGCTCTTTGGCTTGTTCGGACTGACTCTTGAGTTTCTTTTCCCTCTCACTCAGCGTGTTGCGCTGGGTTTCGAGTTCTTCTTTTTCTTCCTTGATATCATTCACGAGGGACTGCTCGTAGTCCGTGAAATCGGCAAGCGAGCTCAGACGGGAGAAAAAGTCATCGAAGTCACTGCTCCGGAACAGGTAATCGATATAGTAGTTCGTGGTGTACACCGACTGCATCGCATAGATTTCTTCCTTGAGCTTGTCTTCGTTTTTCCGGATGCTGGCCTGGAGCTTGGAAATAGAGGCGTTGAGGTAGGAAATCTCTTTCTCGTTCTCCTCTATCTTTTGATCCAGCTCTTCCAGCTTGGCCTGGGTGTTGTCGATCTTCTCCTGCGTGTCCTGCATCATGCTGGTCAGGTCATTGATGGACGTGTCGAGGTCATCGGTTTTATCTTTTAAATATTGGTTGAACTTCTTGCACACCTTTTCGTTGGAGGCGGAGAGGTTCTCGGAAGAACACAGGGTGATGTAGTGTTCTTCGTTGGTTTCAAAGTCATCTTCCGCTCTGACCGGTACGGCGCTCATCACGCACAGGGATCCGGCCAAAACGAAAGTGCACAGGATTTTCTTATTCAATAGCGTCACCTTCATTAAGCGAGGCGTTTCTCAAAAGCCATGCGCGGGGCGCCGTCGGCGAGATGGATGGTCCCGCAGTGCACGAACCCGTTCTTGGTGAGAAAACGCTGCATGGATTGATTGTCTTCATGTGTGTCCATGCGAATGGAGCGGATTTCCGGATGATGCTTTAAATCATCCGCCACATACTGCACCATCTTTGCGGCGAGTCCGCGGCCCTTGACGTTGGCGTCCACCACCACGCGGTGGATGACGGCGTAGGGCGGCTCTGTCGGCCAGTCCCCGTCCTCGATGACGAGGTACGTCGGATCCTCTTCAATCGCGTAGTACATATACCCGATGATACCATCATCGTTACAAAGAACGTAACCCTTGCCTGCATCGCAGTCACTTCGGAGGGTGTCAGTGTTCGGATACCCGTTCTGCCACTGGTTGATGCCGGCCTGACGGAAGTAGGCCTTGGCCTGGTTGATGATGCGCATCACGGACTCAAAGTCCGCCTGTTGTATGTGTCTGATCTTCATAAGTCTTGAAAAATTCCATTCGCTGTGATATGACCTTATTATAATACAATGACCACCAAACCAAAAGGATAAGGACACATATTATGACATATCATTTGATTGAAATCGTTATATACATTCTCTCGGTATTCCTGGCGATGTACGCACTCTCGTGCTTTCACTTCGACCGGGCGCTGCGCAAAAACAAACAGCGTGAGTTTTACGCTTTCTACATCATGGCCACCCTCGGCCTGGCGTATCTCTTTGCCTCATTCCTCATCGCCTTCGGCAATGCGACCTTCTTATCGATGTGACTGTTTTCCGAGAGATGAAGTTCTCGCTTGCATACGAAGACCGTTCATATGAACGGTCTTTTCGTATGCGATGATTCTCACCACTATTCTAACCATATATTGACTGTTTTGGTTAGAATGGTTAGAAAGACTGGGGGAGGTGATTTGATGACTTTTCGGGAAACTGAAACAGTTGAACTGAAAGCCAAGGTGACTGACGATATTAAGAAGGAAATTGTGGCATTTGCGAATTGCGAAGGTGGGAAGTTGTACATCGGGATCCGGGACGATGGGAAAATTCTCGGGCTGGATGATCCGGATGGGACCGCCCTTCAGGTCAGTAACGCCGTGCGGGGTGCGATTAAACCTGATGTCACCATGTTCGTGCATTATGAAACCATGGATATCGAGGGTCAACAGATTTTGGCCGTGGAGATCCGGCAGGGGACAGAGCGTCCGTACTGCATTGCCAAAAAAGGCCTGCGCCCGGAAGGTGTGTATGTCCGTCAGGGCTATTCGTCCGTCCCGGCGAGTGAGACGATGATTCGGCAGATGATCAAAGACACCGACGGGGATTACTTTGAAGACATGCGCTCACTGAATCAGGACCTAACATTTGAGGCGGCAGAGAAGGCATTCAAAAGCAGGAACACCGCTTTTGGAAAATCGCAGATGAAAACCCCAGGCCTGATGACTCATGATGGGATTTACACGAATCTGGGACTCGTGTTATCGGATCAGTGTGTTCATACAATTAAGGTGGCTGTGTTTGAAGGGACATCTCAGAATGCCTTCCAGGACCGCAAGGAATTCACCGGGTCGTTATTTCAACAGATGGAAGATGCCTATAATTATATTGATATGAAAAATCAGACCCACTCCACCTATGACAAACTGTACCGGATTGACCAGCGGGATTACCCGGAAAGTGCGGTTCGTGAAGCACTGATGAATATGTTGGTGCACCGGGAATATGCGATCCGCGCCAGCAGCTTTATCAGCTTTTATGCGGACCGGCTGGAATTCACGTCCGTCGGGGGCCTGGTTAACGGGGTGAGTGTGAATGATATTATGATGGGCATTTCGGTGTGCCGGAATGTCAAACTGGCCAATGTGTTCTACCGCTTGGAACTGATTGAGGCCTACGGGATCAGAATTCAGAAAATCATGGAAGCTTACGCAGAGAGCGCAAGGAAGGCGGAGATTATGGTGTCGGACAACGCCTTTAAAATTGTTTTGCCGAACCTGAACGCCCCGGGCGGCCAAAACAAAAAGACAGCTCGTCTGCACGGGCAGGCCGAGAGCGTGATTTCGCTGGCTAAATCGAAGGGAGAGTTCTCCCGGCGGGATGTGCAGGATGCGCATGGCATCAGCCAGACCAGCTCGGGCCGGTTGTTGAAACGCATGGTCGACAGCGGCCGTCTTGTGCAAACCGGAGCAGGGAAAAATACCCGTTATCATCTGACAGACTGACATCATTGGGACCATCCCGTAAGGATGGTTTTTTTGGATGTCGGGAAAAAGGGCGATTGGACCGTAATTTATGCTTGAAAACACCCTATATTCAAGCTAAAATAAAAACGCTTTAAGAAGGAGGTCAAAGACAATGGGTTTATCAAAAGAAATCGGCATTGACTTAGGGACTGCCAATATCCTTATTTATGTTAAGGGTCAGGGCATCGTTGTGGACGAGCCAAGTGTCGTAACAATCAATACGGTCACGAACCGCCCGGTGGCGGTCGGTGAAGAGGCAAGAGAAATGCTGGGGAAAACCCCGGGCAAGCTCCAGGCCATCCGCCCGCTGAAGGACGGTGTCATCGCCGATTTCCAGATCACGGAAATTCTGATCACTCATTTCATTAATAAACTGAACCTGAAGGGCATCTTCTCCCGTCCGACGATTCTGATCTGCTGCCCAAGCAACATCACATCGATTGAGAAGTCGGCCATCCAGGACGTCGCACTGCGCTGTGGGGCGAAACGTGTGTACATCGAAGAAGAACCGAAGGTCGCAGCCATCGGTGCAGGTCTGGATATTTCCAAACCGTCCGGCAATATGGTTATCGACATCGGCGGGGGCACGACGGACGTGGCTGTCCTCTCCCTTGGTGATATCGTCACATCGACATCCCTGAAAATTGCAGGTGACCGCATGGATGAAGAAATCATCAAGTATGTCAAAGACAAATACAAGCTCCTGATCGGTGATTCCACGGCAGAAGAAATCAAAACAACGATTGGCTGTGCCACGAACCCGGAACCGGAAAAAGTTATCGACGTGCGCGGCCGTGACATGGTCACGGGCCTGCCGCAGACAATCCAGATGTCCGAGGCAGAAACGGAAATCGCTCTCAAGGAAGTGTGCGAAACCATCCTGACAGCCGCCAAACAGGTGCTCGAACAGACACCGCCGGAACTCTCCGCGGACATCGTCAATAAGGGCGTCTTCCTCACTGGCGGGGGCGCACTGCTCAAGAACCTCGACACATATCTCGAGGAAGGTCTGCATGTCCCTGTCTTCGTTGCGGATTCTCCGCTCACATGCGTGGCGGAAGGCTGTGGCGTGATGCTCGAAAACACGCAGTATCTCCAGTAAGAAAAACAGGACCGTTCATAGGAACGGTCCTTTCTTGTACTTACTTTTTGATAAAACCAAAGTGGAAGCCCGGGCGGATGAGGTCCATCAGGGCCAGTTCGTTCTCCGGCACGCGGCCGCACAGGTTGCGCTCCCCGTCATTCGGAATGTCCTGCAGGACGATTTCCAGTTCCCCGCGGTAGTGGGCGAGGTTGTCGTTGACGATGAGGATGTCTCCCTTGGTGAACATCTTCTTGTCACACGGGCGGTGCGGGATGGATGTGTTTTTGTAGTTGAGGCGGCACATCGACGAACGCATGATGTAGGACGAGTGGTCGAACCGGTCCCAGTGCGGGCTGTAGTCGTAGATGATTTCCTTTTCGACATCCGACAGACCTTCAACTTCTTCCACATCGAGCATGGTCTTCTGGAAGTTCAGCTCAGACAGGACTTTGAGCTCGTCCTCGGTGGCGAAGGCATTGCCGATGATGATATCATCGACGTTGTCCGTGGCCAGATAGTAACGGGCCTGTAAATCAATCGGCATCGTTCTTATGAACTCGACGGTCGGCAGGCCGCAGAACACATTCCACGGGCCGTGAGTGTTTTCCGCATTCGAGGACACAAACGCCGCGGTCGTGAGGTTGATGGACTTCCAGTACGTGTTCAGATTCTGGAACAGCTCCCAGTCCAGACCGGTCCAGCGTTCCGGGAAGAAGTTGTGACAGATTGTCACCTGGTCCTTGTTGGCGCCTTGGTTGAGCAGGAGTTCGACCCCCTGATCCATCGAGCCGTTGAATTCAATCCTGATGCCGTACGGGTTGCGTGTGCAGGCGATGTCGCCGATCGTGCCGAAGCTGCCGTCGAGGCGGACGATGTCCACACCCATATCCGCGAATGGTTTGAGGTTGTCGGCCGTGGCGCCGAGGTGCTTGAACACCTCAGGGTTCGTATCCACCGCAACTTCATAGCCAAGGTCATGGGCGTCAGTCATGAACTGCCCGAACTCTTTCATGATGTCTTCTTTCGGCCCTTCGACCGAAAGCAGGCAGGTGAAAATCCGGGAGAACCCATACTTTGCGCCGAGTCTGAGATAGGCGAGAATGTCGTCATACGACGCTTTCTCGGGGTAAACAGATAATCCTAATTTATGCATTTTTCCTCTCCTTATGTATCTTTATCGTATCACAATCGGCCGGGTGACGAAACGGCCAAAATAACTATAAATCGACGGCGGCTTGTATTATAATGGAGACGCGGAAAGGAGCCAGACAATGACACTGACCATTGCTTTGTCCTTCATTGTGACCTTTGTGATTGCCGCTGTGTTCGTTCCGGTGATCGGAGAAATCACAAAGAAAATGGGCATTATCGCTCACACCAATGAAAGAACCATCCACAAAGGCATCATCCCGCGGACCGGGGGTTACGGCATTTACGTGGCCTTCCTGATCGGGGCGATGTTATTTCTGAAAACTGATACACAAATCAATTCCATCCTCATCGGTGGGTTTATCATCTTCCTCGTCGGTTTCTACGACGACATTCATGACTTACCGCCGAAGGCCAAGATGGCGGGGCAGATCCTCGCGGCGCTGGTGGTCATTTTCTACGGGGGAATTTCCCTGAAAAACATGACCCTGCCGTTTTTACCAGAGAATGTCTCCTCGGTCATCGCTGTCATCATCACGATTGGCTGGATCATTGGCATCACCAATGCGATCAACCTGATCGACGGGCTCGACGGCCTGTGTGCGGGGATTTCGATTATCGTGCTTTTCACGATTTCCATGACGTCCATTTCCTTCGGGCGTTCAGATATCGCGGCGTTGAGTATGCTCGTGGCAGGAGCGACGGCAGGTTTCCTGTTGCACAACTTCCACCCGGCCAAGATTTTCATGGGGGACTGCGGGGCGCTGTTCATTGGGTTTATGATTGCGGTCATTTCCCTTTTGGGCTTCGGCTACAAGAGTTCGATTTTCTTCACACTCGGAGCCCCGATTGTGGTCCTGATGGTGCCAATCATGGACACCATCATCGCTATCATCCGCCGCAAGGTGCATCACAAGCGCTTTGACGAAGCGGACAAGGGTCACCTGCATCACAAGCTGATGATTTCCCTCGAACTCGGCCAGACGAAGAGTGTGCTCATCCTGTACGCAGCCACGGCGATGTTTTCTTTGTGTTCGTATTTGTACAACGACCACCGGCGTACGGCGGCGTGTCTGTTTATCTTATTACTGATGATCTTTGAATTGTTTGTGGAAGCCACGAACATGATCTCGCGGAAATACAAACCACTGCTCACCATCGTCAATATCTTCCTCAAGAGCGACAAGCTCCCGAAGATCAAGGACAGTGAGGCGTACGTGCTGTATATGAGGCATGTGCATGCCAAGGTGAAGTATGTGGTCATTGTGCTCCTGGTCGCTGCCATTGCGGTTGTGGGCTACAACGTTCACAATAACCGGCACCGGCGGGCCGGGCAAACGACCATCGTTTATCCGGAAGCGCGGGAAACGACAAAGCTTCTCACCAAGATCCACAAATCCATTCACAACGCCAGTGCCCCGGGGGAGGAAGACACCCTGCGGGAAAGCGTGGCGGCGTATTTCGCGGCCGACTTCTACACCCTCACGAACAAGGAAGAAAATGAAATCGGCGGGATGGACTTCTGTCTCGACGACATCCGTGACTCTTTGGAGACGTATGCAGAAAGTGACTACTACAAAACGGTCAATGACCTCCTTGCGGCCAGGCAGGCCACCAGTGAAGTCACGGCCTATGACATCACCGGGGATGAGACGAGTGATGCGGTGCTCATCGGTTTGGAGAACTACGAATACTACACGATCAGTATGACCCTGACGTTCAACGAGGTGAATGTGATTCTCGATGAGAAGACAATCGATGTCACGGTGACCCTCATCCACAAAGACCGGCGCTACAGCGTCGTGGCCTACAATCTCGACAGCTGACAAACATCCGGGCCTCCCCCGGATGTTTTCTTGTGGTCCCATCGGCCTAAAATGGTTGTTTTTTCCAAACACCTGTGCTATGATACTTGAGCATATCGAAGACCAGGAGGACAGATATATGGTTTTACAGATTATATTAGCAGTCGTTGCGGTTGTCCTTATTATTGTATGTTTGATGCAATCAGGCAAAACAGACGGCATTGTCAACGCCCTGACAGGTCAGAACTCCAACCTGTTCCAGAACCAGAAAGAGCGTGGCGCCGATCTGATTCTGACCCGTCTGACGGTGGGTCTTGGCATTGCGTTCTTCGTCATCGCCATCCTGATCCGCATGAACGGATAAAAAGACAGTACAAAGTAAAGGGCACGACATGCGTGCTCTTTTTATGTGTTTGGAGGTGATTCCATGCAGGAGTCCATTAAAGAAGTGCTCGCTCAGGACGTTGAGCGGGGCTGTGACATTCATGAACTGACAGAGCGTCTCGGTGACGCCGACCTCACAAGCGTGCTCAAAGCGCTGAACGCGATGGAAGAGACGGGCGAGGTGTTTATGGATTCCAAAGACAAATACCATGTCACCGGCAAGCGGACGTATTTCACCGGCGTGCTCCGGGTGACGAAAAGTGGCGTGGGCTATGTGCGCTGGTCCGAAAACGATGACGACATCGCCATCAATGAACGGGTGGTCGAGAAGTATGGCCTCCTCACCGGGGATCAGGTCATCATCCGGACGCGAAGCCCGAAACCATTTGTGAAGCTTGTGCGTCACGAAATCACTGGGTGCACAGGGGTGTTGAAAATAGACCGCCACCGGGCCTACGTGGTGGCCGACAATAAAGCCATCACGCGCAAAATCGCCATCGCCAAATCCAACCTGTTGGATGCGAAGAAGGGCGACCGGGTTGTGGTGCGGCTCACCAGCTACACCAATCCGATGACCGGGGTCATCACGAAATCCCTCGGGGATGCGGATGCGCCTGGTGTGGACCTGGCGGGTCTTGTCTACGACAAAGGGGCGCCGATGGAGTTTTCCCAGGAAGCCCTTGACCAGGCCCATGGTTACGGGGACACGATTGACCCGCAGTATATGAAGGGCCGCACGGATTTAAGAGACCTTGTGACCATCACCATCGATGGGGATACGGCCAAGGACTTTGACGATGCCGTGTCACTCAGACGCCTTGACGGAGGGGAGTGGGAGCTCGGTGTGCATATCGCCGATGTCTCGCTCTACGTGCCGGAAGGTTCGTCTTTGGACCGTGATGCGTATGAACGAGGGACGTCGATTTATATGATCAATACCGTTGTGCCGATGCTGCCGAAGGTGTTGTCGGACGGGCTGTGCTCGCTCGTGGAAGGGGAGGACCGGTACACGATTAGTTGTTTCATGCATCTCACCAAGTCGGGTGAGGTGAAGGACCACCGGATCCTGCCGACAGTCATCCGTTCCCATCACCGCATGACCTACAACAACGTCAATGCGATCCTCGACGGGGATGAAGAGCTGCGTGAAAAGTATGCGGATATCGTTGAGATGGTCGAAGACATGAAAAAGCTCGGGCACACGCTTGCCAAAAGACGGCGCAGAAGAGGCGCCATCGACTTCGATATTCCGGAAGGACAGGTGCTCGTGGACGAGAACGGGCATCCGACGGACATCGTTGTCCGGGAACGCGGCGAGAGTGAACGGTTTATAGAGACTTTCATGCTGGCGGCGAACGAAACAGTGGCCGAACACATGCACTGGCTTGACGTGCCGTTTCTTTACCGTGTCCATGAAAAGCCGGAACGCAAAAAGCTTCAGGCGTTTTTGAAAATGGCGGCCCCGCTCGGCTACCGCTTCAAGGGCTCTTTGGACCACATCACCCCGAAGGATGTGGCGGCGCTTGTGAACAAGGCCAGAGGGACAAAAGAAGACATGGCCATCACGACACTTTTACTGCGCTCGATGCAGAAAGCGTGTTATAATGAACAATGTCTGGGGCATTTCGGTCTGGCTGATGAGTATTACACCCATTTCACCTCACCAATCCGCCGTTATCCGGACCTTCTCGTGCACAGAATGCTGAGAAGTTATTTGTTTGAGGAGCGCTATGACATGGCGGCTCACTACGCCGGGGTTCTGCCGGCCCAGGCCGACCGGACGTCGGAGTGCGAACGCCGGGCCATCGCCATCGAGCGTGACGCCGATGCGATGAAAAAGGCCGAGTACATGCAGGATCATATTCATGATGTATATGACGGGGTGGTGACGGGCGTGACATCGTTCGGTTACTTCGTCTCTTTGCCGGATACGGTCGAGGGGCTCGTGCATATTTCCACGATGATGGATGATTATTATGAATATGATGAAGACACGATGACGCTGTTCGGAGTGCATTACGGGCGTACGATCCGCCTTGGCACGAAGGTCAAAGTGGCTTGCATCGCCGCCTCGAAGAAGGATCACTCCGTGGACTTCGAAGAAGTGCGTCCGCGCCGTCACAGAAAGAGGGGACACCGATGAAAATCATCTCCAACAATAAAAAAGCCCGTCATGATTACTTCCTGGAAGACAGGTATGAAGCCGGGATTGAACTGGTGGGCACCGAGATCAAGTCCATCCGCACCCACGGGGCATCACTGCGTGATTCGTATGTGAAGATTGAAGGCGGTGAGGCGTATGTCGTGAATATGCACATAGCGCCGTATGATCAGGGCAATATTTTCAACCATGACCCGCGCCGGGACCGCAGGCTTCTTCTCCACAAAAAGGAAATCCGTAAGCTTGAACGTGCTCTCACGGAGCAGGGGTTGACAATCGTGCCGACGATGTTATATTTTAATGCGAAAAGCCCAAAGGTGAAGCTCGAAATCGCGGTGGCCCGCGGGAAGAAGCTCTACGACAAGCGGCAGAGCATCAAGGAACGCGACATCAAGCGGGATATGGACAAGGCCATGAAAAAGGCCTGTTAAGGGGGCGTCTTGGATTCGACAGGGGTCGATCTGAATGGAATAGCAGCCGTGGGCGACACGTAAATCCGCAACCTAAAAATATCTGGCAACAGAACAACTAACTACGCTTTCGCCTAATTATGGCAAGCTATGGTCTGTGATTCGCGCTTACACGTCATAAGACCGTATCAATCAAACACATGTAAGATAAGGATACGCGCTTGTCCGGGCGCTTCATCCCGACAATCTTTCGGACCCGGCAAGTCAAGGGCCGCCGACCGCTTGCAGCTTGCTTCAATTTCACCGGCCGGATAAGCTGTAGAAGTTCCATATGGGATGGCTTTTGGACAGGGGTTCGATTCCCCTCGCCTCCACCAAGGCTCATCACTCCGGGTGCGTATCCGGAGAACACATACAGAGAGTGCTTTGAGCGCTCTCTTTTCTTTTTGCTTATTTTTCTGAAAGTAAAAAATCCCCGTCAGTGGATGAATCATATCCACCGACGGGTTTGCGCTTTAACAGATGCTTCGTTCCGGTAGCCGGCTATGCGTTGTTCATGATGTCGTTCGCAGGAGAGAAGTTCACAGCCCCTGATACAGAATATCTGTATCAGGTTCATAAGGGACCTGTTGAAGTATTGGTGGAAACCCTTGAAAAATGCATGAAATGAATGCGTCGCGCATTTCTTAAAGGATCATACAGATATGAACAGACAAACCAAAACGGCCTTCGGGCCGTTTTAGTCTTGCGGCGCCTTGAGGACGGTTTCCGCCAGGGACGCAATGAGGTCGAGCTGCGTTGGGGAGGCGCTTTGACAAATGGACGCTAAGCGATCGTCGATGTACGTGTCTTCCTTCATCGAAACCCCGGTGATGATGCGGGTGAGGTCGACCTGATAATAGTGCGCAAGAATGGAGAGGAGTTCGAGGGTCGGTTTGGCCCGGCCGTTTTCAATCTTGGAGTAATAAAACAATGAGATGTCTGTGGCGGCTGAAACTTCTTCCTGCGAGAGCTTTTTCATGTCACGGATTTTGGCCAGGCGCCGGCCAATCTTAGGATAATCAATATAGGTGTCTGTGAATTTCTTTCTCATGTGGTATTCCCCCTTTGTGTAAGTCTATGATATCAGGGGTCAGAGGGGCCTGGGTAGAAAAAGACTAAATCAGGTTGGCCTGTAAAGACAAGAAGTGAATTCTGGAAAAACACCCGCGTTTCTTGACACCCGAAGTTGGAAATAAGACAATAAAGACAGGGTTATTTCCCGGGAAATAGTCCGGAAAGGGGAATGTATGAAGCGATTTTTGACAAAACTCACACGCCTTGTGTTGGTGCTGATTATGGCTGTGGCCCTGATGAGCGGCTGCGGGAGTGTGACTACAAGTTCAAGGTCATCATCTTCCGGGTCGTCCGGAAGTTCAGAGACCACGGTGAGTGACACCATCGCTCAAGATGGGGAGTACACCACCAAGGAAGACGTCTCGTTGTACTTACATACGTACGGTGAATTACCGTCGAACTTTATCACGAAGAAAGAAGCCCAGAAGCTCGGCTGGAGCGGGGGCGGGCTGGATGACTACCAGTACGGCGCCTGCATCGGGGGCGACCGGTTCGGGAACTATGAGAAAGTCCTGCCGACGGGGGCGTCTTATCATGAATGTGACATCGACACGATGCACAAGAAATCCCGCGGGGCCAAGCGCCTGGTGTATGACGAAGACGGGAATATTTACTACACCGAAGATCACTACGAAACCTTTGATCAGTTGTACTAGGAGGATATGATGAACACGTATTATGTGGATTTAACAAATTGTAAAGACAAAGAAACCTTCCATAACGCCGTGGTCCGGGACCTGCCGGTGCCGGACTACTACGGTCATAACCTCGATGCACTCTATGATGTGCTCACCGCGATGGGTCCGTGTGAAATTGTGCTGACCCATGCGGAATCGCTCGAAGAAAACGACCCGGATTATTACGAAAGAGTGTTACAGGTGCTCACCGATGCGACGGAAGAGAACGATGGGCTCGATGTGGAAATCCAGTCACTCGCAAGTGAGGTCCCACTTGTTATGTATGACGAAGAAGATGAAGACGAGGATGATGACTTTTACATCAACGCCTTCACGGCCTTCAGCCGGGACTGGGCGATACTCACCGCCGGCGATCAGGACAAATGGAATGGCATGTTGATCGGGTGGGGGCAGGTTGGCACCCTGTGGGGTGAACCGGTGTGCACGGTGTACGTGCGCAAGAGCCGTTACACCCATGAAATCATGGAAGACAGTGACATCTTCACTGTCAGCTTCTTCGACCACGATGAATACAAAAAGGACCTCGCCGTGATGGGCCGGCTCTCCGGCCGTGACGGGGACAAGGTCGCCCGGACATCCCTGACACCGATTCCTTTGGACAAAGGCGTGACGTATGACGAAGCCAATCTGACTCTCGTGTGTGAGAAGATTTACACCCAGACACTTGACTATGAGGCAATGGCTCCGGTCGGACAGGCCCAGTACAAAGACGGTGACATGCACGACATGTACATCGGGAAGGTCATTGAAATTATTGAAGGATGAGCGTGCGCTCATCCTTTTTCTTTCGCAAACGAAAACCGGGTTTAACGCCCGGTGAGATACATATACAGTGCGACCTGCAGGAAGAGAATGACCGGCAGACCGAAACGGAATTTGTTTTTGCGGATCTTGTGGTGGAATGAAAACATCGCACACAAAGCGCCGAGGGCCCCGCCGATGACACCCATGAACATGAGGGTGCTTTCGGGAATCCGCCAGTTGTGGTGCACGGCCTTGTATTTGTCGACGCCGTAGGTGATGTAAGTGATGACGTTGATTGCACATAAATAGATGAGGATGGCTTTGGTCATAATGAACCTCCTTTGAGACGGTATTGTATCACGGATGATATCGGGACGCAAAATTTTCCCCGGTTTCAAGAAGTTCTCGGAAATGGGAAGGGACATGTTATAATGGAGTCAGACCAAAGGAGGGCACGTTATGGATATCGTTTTGTCTAGAATTCTGATGTATCTCAATGGTTGTCTGGATGATGACCACATGTACAGGATCGGAAACTTCATTATCAAAAACTACCGGCATATGCCTGAGTACACAATGGAGGCCATGGAAAAAGAAGGATTCACTCAGGGCGAGATCCTCGATTTCTGCAGGCACCTCGGCTTCGACACGTATGAAGATTTTCTGCAGAAAATGGAATTCGATCAGGGCACGCGTCTGGACCAGATCACCCTGCGCATGATCAACAGTGACGTTTCCCTCTGTCTCTCCAAGCTGGACATTTCCAGCACGCCGGAAGAATTCTGCGCTTTGATTGACCGGGTCGCAGAGCTCATCTTCGAAAACAACCGGGTGGTCATTGTCGGGGATTTGTATCCGTCGAGTATCGCGGTCGAGCTCCAGACCGACCTGATTTCTTTAGGCAAGGAAGTCGTGTGCTACCACCATTTCGACAAGAACTTCCGCTTCCACGAAGATGACGTTGTCATATTTATGACGGCGACGGGCCGGACGATGCGCTCGAACGCCAAGAAGATGAAAGCTCAGGATCTTTGTGATGCGTGGGTCGTGCTCATCACCCAGAACGCGCGTTACCGCTCTTATGACGGGGTGAAGTCCGACTACACCATCCATGTCAAAGGGCGCTATGATGGAATCGAGTTCAACCATCAGCTGATGCTGATATTCGATATGATCCGAATCCGTTACTACCAGAAATATTTCGTTTAAAGCTCCGTCCGGAGCTTTTTCTCAAGGGAGGTAGTTGTATGAAAGTACTCATCACCGGAGCGTCTTCAGGCATCGGGGCGGCTGCGGCCAAAACGTTTGCGAAACACGGCTATGACCTCGTTCTCGCCGGAAGGGATGAAGCGCGGCTGACACGGGTCGCAGAAAGTTTGGAGGGTGTCAGTGTCACCCTGTTTAAAGGCGACCTCACAAAGCGCAAAGCGTATCAGAAACTTTATAGCGGTCTGCAGGGGGACACCATCGATGTGCTCATCAACTGCGCGGGGGCCGGGTATTGCGGTGCATTTCTCGACGGGGACCTTGACCGCCAGACAAAGATGATGCGTCTGAATAACGAAGCCCTTATCCGCATGACATATATGTTCGGCAAGGACATGGTGCAGAGAGGAAAGGGGCATATTATCAATATATGTTCGACAGCCGCCTTTGTGCCAGGTCCGTATATGGCCGTGTACTATGCGACCAAAGCCTTTGTGCTCTCCTTCTCCCAGGCGCTCGCAGAGGAGCTGAAAGACACGGGTGTGCATGTGTCGTGCCTGTGTCCGGGGGCGGTGGACACTGCGTTCCAGGAGAAAGCCGGGCAGACATCACTTGGCACCCCGCTCACGGCCGGCAAGGCCGCCGAAGCTGTATATCGCTTGAACGCACATCCAAGGGCTGTGAAAATCCTCGGGGCTTCCGGTTATGCATTGGATATCGCTGCACGGGTGTTCCCGCGGTCATTGATCAGATCAGTGGCCGGCCGGGTGAACAGGGGGCGTCAGGTATGATCGTCCATCCGTTTGATCCGCTCTATGATGAAAACTCTGAAATCCTCATTCTCGGCAGCTTCCCTTCTGTGAAATCCCGTGAACAGATGTTTTATTACGGCCATCCGCAAAACCGCTTCTGGAAGGTGATGGCGTTTGCGTTGGGGGAGGATGTGCCGCAGACGATTGAAGAAAAGAAAGCGATGCTTTTCAAACATCATGTGGCGCTGTGGGATACGATTTACTCCTGTGAGATCACGGGAAGCAGTGATGCGTCGATTAAAAACGCCGTGCCCAATGATATTGCGGGCCTGGTGAAAAAGACCAACATCCGCCATGTGTACTGCAACGGAAAGGCGTCATACAAACTGTATATGAAATATATAGATGGGGATATGGATCTCCCGGTCACGGATTTACCATCGAGCTCACCGGCCAATGCGGTGTGGACTTTGGAAAAGTTGTGTGCGAAATGGGCATCGGAGATTGACATCGGGGATTGAGTTCTGTATGATTCAAGCATCTGACGAAGGAGGATTTGCGTGATGGAAAAACTGGCAATCTTGTTTGGCTCCACGCTTGGAAAATATATTTCGGCCCAGGCCACGGTGTTTATTATCTCGATGATTCCGATTCTGGAATGCCGGGGCGGGCTGGTCGTGTCCGCACTGTTACAGGTGCCGATCAAACAGGCCGTGCCTTTGTGTGTTCTCGGGAACATCCTGCCGATCCCGTTTATCCTTTTGTTTATCCGCCGCATCTTCAAGTGGCTGAAGAAATTCAATAAAACCCGTCATCTCGTGGAAAAGCTCGAAAACCGGGCGATGTCCAAATCGGATGCCATGGACAAAGGGGAGTTCCTCGGGCTGATGTTCTTTGTGGGCATCCCGTTACCGGGTACAGGCGCCTGGACCGGCTCACTTCTGGCAGCGCTTCTGGACATTGATTTCAAGAAGGCAATCATTGCCTGCTTCATCGGGATCCTGATGGCTACGGTCATCGTCGCATCTCTGTCCTACGGGCTTCTGGCTGCTTTGTAAAGTTCGCATGCATGCGGACTTTTTTTATTGACAGAGGCTTTTTTCGGGAGCACAATGATAGACACAAGAGGGGAGTAGCGCCCCGGGGTCAGGTCGTCAGCACGATTCATCCGAATCCGGCCTCCCGTCACGAAAGTGACCGCAAGACTTCTTGTAAAGCTTTTTCGTGTTGCTTTACAAGGAGGAATCAAATATGTACAGACAAAGCATCGCAGACGTTTTGCGCACGCTCGGCGCGGACGCACAAAGCGGTCTGACCACAGCAAAGGCCCAGGAGAAACTCAGGAGTGACGGGTACAACGAACTCGCCAAGCCACCGAAAGTTTCTCTTTTTCGTCGTTTCATCGACCAGTTCAAAGATCTGATGATCATCATCTTACTGGCCGCCGCTTTGGTCAGCTTCATCGCCGACCCGAAGGAGTGGGTGGATTCGCTGGTCATTCTGATTGTGGTCATTCTCAACGCCGTTCTCGGCGTGGTGATGGAAAACCAGGCCGAGAAATCGCTCGAAGCCCTCGAAAATATGTCCGCTCCGACCACGAAAGTGTTGCGGGACGGGAAGGTAATCACCGTTCCGGCCCGGGATTTGGTCAAGGGGGATATTATGGTCATCGAAGCCGGGGATATGATTCCGGCCGACGGCCGGGTGGTGGAAGCCTACAACCTGCATTGCGATGAATCTTCGCTCACCGGGGAATCCGTGCCGGTCGAAAAGACGGGTGATGTGATTGATCATGAATGCGTCATCGGTGACCAGACGAACATGGTATTCGCCTCGGGCGTATGCACGTACGGGCGCGGGCGCGCCGTGGTGACCGCCACGGGCATGGACAATGAGGTCGGAAAAATTGCCGGCCTGCTGATGAATCAGGAACGGGAACTCACACCTTTGCAGGTGCGTTTGAATGAAATCGGGAAAATCATCGGGATAATCTGCCTGGCGATCTGTGCCATCGTGTTTGCGCTGGAAACATTCTCCGGGCTCTCCGTCCTTGATGCCTTCAAGACGGCCGTGGCATTGGCCGTGGCCGCCGTGCCGGAAGGGCTGGCCGCCACTGTCACCATCGTCCTCTCTCTGTCGGTGCGTGAACTCGTCAAGCGCCATGCAATCATCCGCCGCCTGCCGGCGTGTGAAACGCTGGGTTCGACGTCGATTGTATGTTCGGATAAAACCGGGACGTTAACCCAAAATAAAATGACGGTTGTCAAAACGTATTTGGATGGCGGGGATGTGCTTGATATGACGGCCGGTGCGGATGAGGCCACGAAAGCATTGCTGGCGGACTTCGCACTGTGCAGTGACGCCACGCTCTTTGTCGGGGATCCGACGGAAATCGCCCTGGTGGCCGCGGCCGATCAGACCGGGCAGACAAAAGAAGACTTGATGAACGCATCACCGCGTGTCGGGGAGCTGGCCTTTGACTCCGACCGCAAGATGATGAGTGTGGTTCTGAAGACAAAAGACGGTTATGTGTCCGTGACCAAGGGTGGTCCGGATGTGATTCTGTCGCGCTGTGATGACGTGGACGTTGATCAGGCGATGAAGGCCAATGACATCATGGCCCGCGGCGCATTGCGTGTGCTGGCCGTAGCCACAAAAGAGTGGGATGAGATGCCGGAAATACTCGACTCTGATACCCTGGAATCGCATATGCATTTCGTCGGCTTTGCGGGTATGATTGACCCGGCCCGTCCGGAAGCCTGTGAGGCCATTCATAAGGCCGAAGATGCAGGTGTGCGCACGATCATGATTACCGGCGACCATCAGGTCACGGCGGCCGCAATCGCGAGAGATCTCGGTATTCTTCATGAAGGTGAAAAGGTCATCTCCGGTGAAGAGCTCAACCATATGAGTCAGGACGAACTGGAACGTGATATCGAGACGTATTCGGTGTATGCCCGTGTCGCCCCGGAACATAAAATGCGCATTGTCCGTGCATGGCAGAAGAAAGGCAAGATTGTGGCTATGACCGGTGACGGCGTCAACGACGCCCCGGCCCTGAAGGCGGCTGATATCGGCTGTGCGATGGGCATCACGGGGACCGACGTGGCCAAGAATGCGGCGACGATGGTGCTCACCGACGACAACTTCGCGACCATTATTGCGGCCATTGAACAAGGCCGCGGGATTTATGACAATATCCGCAAGGACGTGCAGTTCCTGCTTTCGAGTAACGTCGGGGAAGTGCTGCTTGTGTTTGTGGCCTCGCTGATTGCGCTCCTCTTCCCGGCCCTTGGCTTCGGGGTGCCGCTCGAACCGATTCATCTTCTGTGGGTGAACCTCATCACTGACACTTTGCCGGCATTTGCGCTCGGGCTCGAACCAATCGAACGTGATGTCATGAAACGCAAACCACGTGCGAAGGACGAAAGCTTCTTTGCGGGCGGCTTACTGCAGAGGATTGTGCTGGAAGGTGTGATGCTTGGCACTCTGACACTCATCTCATATTCTCTCGGCTCGCGTGTCAGCCATCTCTACGGCATGACGATGTGCTTTATCACCCTGTCCGCCGGGGAGCTGTGTCATGCGTTCAATATGAAGTCCGAAACACAGACGATTTTCTCCAAAGACTTATTCAATAATAAATACCTGTGGGGCTCAGCGCTCTTCGGGGCTGTTCTGATGATCACGATCATTGTCAGCCCGCTCTCGGCTGTGTTTGACCTGCAGTCTCTCGACCCTGTGCACCTGCTGGAAGCGTTGGCCCTGGCCTTTGCGGTCATCCCGGTTGTGGAAATCCGCAAGCTCATACAGCGTGCATCACATTAATATATGATAAAGAGACCGCCATGCGGTCTCTTTTCATCTCTCTTGAACACCCGGGCCTTTTCCTCTACAATAAGCCGTGAGGTGAAAACAATGGACAGAAAATTATTGTGGGACGGCTATGACGCCGACACGCTCAAGAGCGTCACGGCCCTCAACGAACAGTACAAAGACTTCCTGAACAACGGGAAGACCGAAAGAGAGTGCGCTTCCCTCGCCATTCAGATGGCGGAAGCCAAGGGGTATAAAAACCTCGAAGACTGTGTCAAAGAAGGCGCATCGCTCAAAGCCGGCGATAAAGTGTATGCCTGCTACAACGGAAAAACGATTGTGATGTATCACATCGGCACGGATGATATCGAAGAGGGGATGAACATCCTTGGAGCGCATATCGACTCCCCGCGTCTGGACGTGAAACAGAACCCTTTGTATGAAAAGGGCGGCTTTGCGTTCCTCGATACGCATTACTATGGTGGCATTAAGAAATACCAGTACGTTACGATTCCGCTCGCCATTCACGGCGTGGTGGCGAAGAAGGACGGCAGCGTGGTCAACGTGGCCATCGGCGAAAAAGAGGATGACCCTGTGTTCACAGTGACGGATATTCTGATTCATCTGGCCCAGAAACAGCTGAAGAAAGACGCCGCGACGGTGATCGAAGGCGAAAACCTTGACCTCCTTGTCGGCTCCCAGACACTTTCGGGAGAAAAGGACAATAAGGTGAAGGCCAACATCCTGAAGATCCTGATGGAGATGTACGGCATGGAAGAGGAAGATTTCCTTTCGGCCGAGTGGGAACTCGTGCCGGCGGACAAGGCTCGCGACCTTGGCTTTGACCGTTCGATGGTCATTGGCTACGGTCAGGACGACCGCATCTGCGCCTTCACATCGCTCTGTGCGATGCTCGGTATCGATACGCCGAAACGCACGGCCTGCACACTTCTTGTGGACAAGGAAGAGATCGGCAGTGTCGGTGCCAGCGGGATGCATTCACGCTTCTTCGAAAACATGACAGCCGAATTGCTCGCATTGATGGGCAAGGGCGGAGACCTCGCGCTCCGGCGCACGCTCTCGCGCTCCAAGCTTCTCTCGAGCGACGTGTCGGCGGGTTATGACCCGCTCTATGCGGACGTGTTCGACGAGCGCAACGCGGCCTATCTCGGCAAGGGTCTGGTGTTCAACAAGTACACGGGTTCACGCGGGAAATCCGGCTCCAACGATGCCAACGCCGAATACATCGCCAGGATTCGCAAGGTTATGGACGATGCCGGTGTGGCATTCCAGACAGCCGAACTCGGGAAAGTCGATGCCGGCGGCGGAGGCACGATTGCCTACATCATGGCCAACTATGGCATGGAAGTCATCGATGCCGGTCTGGCCGTGCTGTGCATGCACTCCCCGCAGGAAGTATGCTCGAAAGCCGACGTTCACGAAGCGGTGCGTGGCTATGAAGCGTTCCTGATGCATATGGAATAAACACAAAATCCCCCGCACGCGGGGGATTTTTCTATGCCCGGACAAAAAAAGACACACGTGTGCCTTTTTCCTGTCATTCTACAACATCCTTGAAGTATACCTTCAGGGCGTCAAACGTTTCATCCGAGATGTAATGCTCGACACGGCAGGCGTCATCAACGGCTGTTTCATCGGAGATGCCAATGTGCTTGAAGATTTTGGAGAGCACGTTGTGGCGTTCGAAAATCTTCTGCCCGATGGCCTGGCCTTCGTCGGTCAGGATGATGCCTTCGGCGTCGGTGATGTCGATCAGACCTTTGTCCTTCAGCCGGCGCATTTGCTGGGAAATCGTTGGCTTGGAAAAGTTCATCTCATGAGCGATATCGACGGCGCGGACACGGCCGTTGCGCTTCTGCAGAACGAGAATGGTTTCCAGATACATTTCAATAGATTCACTCATGTGTTTCTCACCTCTATAGCTAATGAAACCACAAAAAAAGCCCTTCGTCAAATAATTTGCCCCCCAAGTTAGCCCACACTAACATTTTTGATAAAATGTGTTGACAAGCCTTGGTATATACGGTAGACTGAGCTTGAGGTTAGGCAAGGCTTACTTCTGAGGCATGCGCTCTTACGGGAGGGCCGGATGACAGACCACCTCATTTCAATAAACTTACACACACCGATATATTCTATAATTAACAACCCTTTTCATGCTCAACACGATGAGATGGTCTGTCACCCGGCAACAACGTTTGCCTTTTTCTTTGCCCGGGTCACATCGCTTGACGAAACCGGAAATCGGTGCTATATCAAAGTCGAAAAGGAAGTGAGACGATGAACCAGACAATCGGGACAATCATCGTGGTGGCTGTGCTGGCCGCCTACTGTATTTGGGTGATCCGCAAGATGATCAAAGACAAGAACTGCGGGGGGTCTTGCGGGACATGCGCCTCGTCGGATCTGTGTCACAAAGACCTGTATGCGGAGTACAAGGCGGAACAGGCCAAAGAACAAAAAACCACACAGTCAAAATAAATTGTCCGGCACCTTCGGGTGCCTTTTTCATTTTCTTGCCAAAAATCAAGGAAAGTGTTGATTTTCCGGAGTGATTGATTATAATGGGCATAGTTAGGTCTATCTAATTAGGCATGTCTAATTAGTTCACTCTAACAGAGTAAGGTCAAACTTACTTTGAATGATCAGTCAAAGGAGTATGAAAAGATGCCAATTACCATGTCAAATCCCGGCGATGTCGTGACGGTGGTCCGCATCACGGGCAATGCCAAAATCCGCCAGCACTTATCTGAACTCGGTTTTGTGGAAGGCGAAGCGGTCACAGTCGTCAGCAAGATCGGTGACAACATGATCATCAAGGTCAAGGAGAGCCGGATTGCGCTCGACGTCAGCATGGCAAAGCGCATTCTGATCGGCTGATCAATACACAGAAGGAGGAAGACAATGAAGACACTCAGAGACGTTCCTGTCGGAGGAACATGCAAAGTGGTCAAGCTCCATGGTGAAGGTGCGACAAAGCGCCGTATCATGGACATGGGTATCACGAAGGGCGTTGAAATTCTCGTCCGCAAAGTGGCACCGCTTGGCGATCCAATGGAACTGAACATCCGCAATTACGAACTGTCCGTCCGTAAAGCAGATGCGGAAATGATTGAAGTAGAATAGGGGGAACATTCATGGCAATTAAGATTGCACTCGCCGGCAACCCGAACAGCGGGAAAACCACACTGTTCAACGCACTGACCGGTGCCAACCAGTACGTCGGCAACTGGCCGGG